>OLGV01000017.1_pt1 | contig 70984 bp, 74 predicted proteins | sample 1605761 | NCBI WGS metagenome assembly OLGV01 (sample SAMN03283245) | human gut metagenome | biome: human-associated habitat; material: feces | host: Homo sapiens | place: Peru | collected 2012
CTTTTAGACAATCAATACGTCATAAAAACTGTTGCGTTAACCGCATAGGCCTATTTAACAAGCGGAGCCAGAGTTATTCCCCTGTAGACAGGTCCTTGCGTGTCTGTAGTCCACGAGATTCCGCCAACAGCTGTGATTCCTATCACTATCTGGTACACGTCTTTGGCGTTAGCGGCCTCTCCTGTCCCTATGCGCTTTGTTTCGCCGCTGCCCGTAACAGACAGCTGGGAAACCATCCCGTCCTGCTGGAGCTGGAAAGCATTCACCACCAAAAAATCTTCTATCAGCCCCGCTAGCAGCTGGGTTCCATCGCAGGATTCTGTTATTACGGCGATGTTTCCCGCCATTTTTCGTAGAACGCTGTTGCTGTAGGCAGCCTTTGCACCTATGAGTGTTTTTGTGTCCCCACCTAGAGCGTTGAATGTCCTTACCGGGTACTCCGTAGCTCCTGCGCTAACAAAAATGGCGGGTGTTGTGCATGCTTTTCTGGTGTCTGCAGTAAAAGGGACCTCTACCTTGAACAAAGCCCTACAATCGTCTACGCCCGTTCCGTCCTGCACCAGCAGAAGTTTACACAGGCGCTCGTCCTTTATGTTTATTGGGTCGCTCATGAAGTTGCGCAGGATATCAACAAGCCAGTGAGAGAACCTGTACTTGTTAAGCAGCGCCCCCTTGAGCGAATCCTTTTCTGTGTAGTCTGTGGTTATCATGGTTCTGCTAGGATTTCATCCCATCCAGCAGAGCTGGGCATCTTTGTAGCTTCAGGAAGAGCCTGCTCGTTGTCGTGCACTACCTTTTCGTTTGCGTTCTTCGTGTACAAGACGTCGTTCTGCTCGATGTACTGAAGCACCATCTGATATACGAGTGCCGTAGTCTTGTAGCTGGCTGCAGGCGTGACTTTGGCTATATAGAAGCGCTTGTTGGTGTCGTCCTCCACCCAGACATCCCCGAGGTTGATGTAAGGATACGCAATACACCTGCACTGGACAGTCTCCCCTTGCAGATACCCAAGCTCAGATGTAGTTTCTGCCGTAGATATGGAGTCTTTTATAATCCACAGCTTTATTCCTGGAAAGTAGCCGCCGTCTATGCCTGTACCGAGGCAGCTGGGGCAATGCTCATTTACCGTGTTCTGCCCGCTGAAGTCTACACAGTCAGGGCATCTCAACCCCCACAGCTTCTTCTTAAGCAGCTTGCCTGAACAGCCTGACATCTCTATTTGCGTTTCGGCCTGCTTGATTACATTTTCGGCTTCTGCACTGTAGGGGTACGCCTTGTGGTTTCCGGCATCAACGATATCAGAAACATAGACCTCGCCTGTGGAGGGGACGCGCATGCGCACCCTGTAGCACTCGTTAAGTCTTTTGTTGTAGTTCCTCTTGCGGCTGTCCACAAAACAACAGGCGCCTTGTAGTCCTGTAGCCAGCGTGGTCCAGGGTCCGCCTGCCCTTGAATTTTCTACTTCGAGTATAAAATCTTCCGGGTAGTTGGCCCCTGGCAGCATGGTCCAAGACACAATGCGAGCATTGTCCCATCTGACAGTACAGGCTATGGAAGTAAAAGGACTAGCCATTACCAGAAATCATAGTAAGCTATACCGCTATCAAACCAAGGCTGGCGCACAACTCCGAAGCACTCCTCCATGTTCATGGATGTCTTCATGGAGTTTATGAATGTTCTCCATTCCGACCGTGCAAGCTGGGCTTGCTGCAGGTAGGCGTTGGCTCTGTCATTTCTGTCGAAAGTGAGCCCAGCCGCAGAATACTGCATCCTGTTTCTCATGTAGCGGTGGGTTATAGCCTGCAACAGGAAGCCTACAGCACCCTTTATCAGATGCTCCCGGAACGGGAACGTTGTGGCATCGAAGTGCCGTGCCAGACGCGGAGGTGTTTCTTCCCATTCGTCTATTGCACGCTCAATGGCGTGCAATATCATCATGTCGCTGAACTCCAGGTCATCAAGAACAGTGTTCATCTCTGGAGATGTGTCCATCAGGGCCAACCTGACATCCATGACCGTGGGCGGGTGGTTGCTGGTCCTGCTCCCTGTTGTGCCCTTTCTAATGCAGAGATAGGCTCTGTAGTTCTGCCGGAGCTCGCCTTTGCCGTCTTTCTCCGTATAGCAGTGAAACTCGGCATACCAGACACCGTCGTTTTCATTTACCTCTTCCGGCCCCAGCTTAAGATGGACTTTGCCATCTTCCTTGAAGTCGCATTCTTTTTCTATGCGCCTGCTTGTATCCGTGTGCCGCATGGAAGGGACGGCTATCATCTTGACAGACTTTATGCCTGTCAGGTCAGAGGGTATTTCTGCTGTGTAGTCTTTGGTGAGCTGGATGTCAAAATCCGCAGTCATGCCTGTGACACACTCGATACAGGGGTAACCATATCCATGTGCCGCTGCACCTGTGGCTACTTGAGAGGCCTGGCCTTCCGAGCCGCCGCCTGCTCCGACTCCTCCGAGTCCTCCTGAGTTTTCAGCTAGACAGATTCTTGCCATTTGTTCGTGCCTATGTGTAAGCGCCGCTAACTACAGTTACAAGCTTATCAGAGAGCAATCCCGTGTTGACTGATGCAGGTGCTGTCTTTCCTGTTACTGCTTTGAAGGTTATTGTCGGGGATATGTTGCTTATCTGTATTGTTACAATCGTCCCGAAGTCGTGCCAGTTATTTCCGTTGTCCAAAGACCACTGTGCACCCTCTGGGATGTTCTGGTCTGGATACAGGACACGCACAGACCCGTATCTTCCGTTTTGGTTGTCGCTGTAGTGGTGCATGACATGAATAAACAGCTCCTGTCCCCATATGACCACATGCAGCAGGTTGATGCTGTTGGGGAACGGTGTGTCCATGACCCGGATGCCGTCGCTGAGCACTACCTGTGCGGTATTGCCAAACCTCACCTTTAACCAGCATTCTCCAAAGATCTCTTCAGCGTATGTCCCTCCCAGCGCTACTGTCAGTGTAGTCACAGCCAAATCCGAGAAGTCATACGAGTGGCCGGGAATAAGCGGGGTTACAGCGTCTTCAGACCCTCCAGACTCAAGCGCCACCCACGGATAGTGTGGAAGACGCAGAACGGAACGTGATGTCTCAGCATTGTATCCCAGCTCCAGTGGAGCCTCTACATCAATGTCGGAGCCTGCTCCTTGTTTTCCTTCCGGTATGCCCAGGTTAAGCCAGTAGGCTGTATCTTCACTTGAAAGACTAGCAGTCGCCTGAGACCCGGGTTTAAGCGTACTGACCGTACCCATGTTCAGGGTTATGGTCTTGCCGTCTTTTCCATCCGGGACATCAAAGTTCTGGCCACCTGGGTGGGTTTCATCCGTTATGTTTACACGGTGCCCTGTATCTATTTTCGTTACTGTTACAACAGGGGATACACCGTCTTTTCCAGGTTTGCCAGGCTCGCCGGGGGAGCCTGGGGGACCTTGTATGTGCACACCTTCATCCCAGGTTCCTCCTTCGCCCATTCTGTAGACGTCGCCTGTATCTGTAGCAAGATACAAGTACCCAAAATCCGCAGTCTGCGGGCGCTGGCTCAGAAGGCCCTGCTCGTTAATGCGCAGGTATTTGATTGCTTCTGAGCCTGCCTTGCTGGCTAGGATAGACAAGGGCAGCTTGCCTCTGTTGGAGCTTCCTCCGTCTATGAAGATATTGGCATCGCCCGCATACGCAGCAGGCACAAGATCGGCCATATTCTGAGGGACGAACCTGAGACTGCTCGCATCTTCGCTGGGTATAGTCCACAACAGGTGCTTGCCTCCAGTAAACACACCGTCTATTCTCTGGTATACGACAGTGGAGCCCAGCTTTAGGTTACCGCCTGAATTCAGCCTGTCGATCCACAGAACACCCGAACCACCATCTATGCTTATTCCTTCTGCTGTTCTGGTACCGCTGCTGTGCCACCACACATTGGATCCGTTGGCTATGTTCAGGTTTATGTTTGCGCCGAGCGAAGTAGATTCGTCCGACCAGATGGAAACTCTGTTGGCAACAACCGAAGCTTGTACAACTCCAGACATGTCGCCATGAAGCTGTATCTCTACAGAGTCTCCCTTTGTTTCCAGTGCGGCCTTGAATTGACTGGAGTTGTGAACATGGATGACATCCTTGCCTGTGCTCAGAAGCCTCCATTGTATGGCACCCAGCGGAGACACCCCCTTGCAGGATTCGACACAGGCATACCACGCACCTTTATACCTGACAACAGCATCCACGGCGTATCTCGTATCCACATCCCAGTCTACAGTGATCGACTGAAGCGGGAGCCATGTTGTTCCTCCGTCATTGGAGAATTCAATGTACGGGCTGGCGCCGTCGTGTAGGCGGATGATTCCCGGGGACGTTGCTATGTTGCCAGCCAGAGCCACATAGTCTGTAGCTTTGACTACAGGAACGCCATTCTTTAGCTCGGCTATGATTGCTGCCTTTACAGACTCGTTGACGATGCCCTCCAAACCCAGCAGTTGCTGGATGTTGGTAGACGGATCAATCGTCATGTATGTATTGGCTTCGCTCATGTACTTGTAGTGTGTTTTTGTCGTTAGTTAGCGCACTTGGAAGCATTATACTTCCTGGCGGTCTTTTGCTTTCAATAAAGGCTGCAGGTAACAAAAAGCCCTCCGTTGGTATGGCCATACCAACGGAGGGCGTAACAACAGGAATCCTACTTAGCTTTGCTTGCGGCGACGCCTGGTTGTTTTCTGTGGAGCATCACCCTCAACGGTTTCCGCTTCAGGTGCGGCAGGCACCTCCTCTGCGGCTTCAGGTTCAGGCTCGGATGCTGGTTCGGATTCTACGACAGGCTCCGTAACAATGGTAGCTGGACCGGGAGCTGCGGCCACGACAGTGTTTTTAGCTACGGGAGTTGTAACGATAAAGCCATCTTTGTTCGTTGGTCCAGGGTCTGCCTGCGGGGGCTTGACTGCCTCTGCCTTGAACCCCATATCACTGAGCTCGCTACCTCCGGCTACAACGATGTGGTTGGAACCGTCGGGCTTGATGGTTGTTTCCTGCTTAGTCTCTGTTGCTTTAGGCTGGGCGGTTTCCGTTGTCTTCTTTACGCCGCTTCCCATGCCACAGATGAGATAAGGATTATACGGGACGTGAACAACGCCGTTTTCAGTGAGGATGTTGAGTGTAAGCTCAAAGATGCCGTTGCTGAGCCCTGCGAGCATGACTGACCGGTTCCTGTTGTCTGCGCGAGTCCACGGCTCGTAGTTGACCGTGATGGTTCCGCCTTCATCGACCCAGCGGGGTCCTGTTCTGTCAAGCCAGGGGATGGTGCCCGCCGATCCATTGTTTTTGATTGTAGTAGTGATTGGTTCCATAGCTATTGTCTATTTGAATTCAGTTGGTTGTAACTTAGCTGTGCTACTAGAGCTACTATAGCCTAATAACAAAAAGCAGGTGTACTTGGTTTAGCACACCTGCTTTTTGCTGTCTATGCTGTGTTACGGCCTAGTTGGGATTTAGTCCCAGTCGTCCGCTGTCCCGCCTTTGTCGAACTCGCACGCCGCAACACCGGCAATGTTAACAATGCCGAAGCTGACAGTCTCGTGAGCGAAGAAGGACATCCAGATGTCATCCTGCTCGTCAGAGACCATGGACACGTCGTTGATGGCATAGAAGCCGCCGTAGTACGTGGGCTCAGCGTAGATATACACCTTGTTGTTCGCTACGAACTCGTCTTTGGTGGTGATGATAGCATCAACACCCATGATGGTCTCGACCTTGACACCGTTGATGAACATGTCCTGAGCCAGATCGCCGCCGATCTCGTCACGCTTGAAGATACCAAGATCGCAGTAGGTTCCGTAGTTCATGAGGAACTTGCTGGGCTGAAGATGACCGGGAGCCTTGAACATGGCTTTCTTGACCTTAACAAGAGCCTCACGGGACATCGGACCGGCGTTGATGAAGCGCTTTTTGCCTGTATCGTTTACCTGGCCCCTGGTACCAAGGATGGTATCATCAGCACCAATGGTCACACGGTCTTCGCAGTCCATGATATCCTTGAGCATGAGGTCATAGAGGACATCGAGGATAGGCATCTTGTAGCCCTTCAGCCGGATCTTGTCGATCGAATACTTGGGGGTCATGATGCGGTTGAACTCGAAGCGAACCTTACGCCCGTGGACCACATCGTTGTGCGGTCCGGTCTCGAAGGACACCTTCTTAGCGCCCGCAGACTTGCCTACAACCTCGGAGTAGTAGACGGGGAAGTCTGTGTCTTCGGCGTAGCCCAGTTCCTCATCGGAAAGCTGAGTCAGCGGGGTGATCTGGCGGCGAATGCCGTTTTCACGGATTTCTGTGCGGAAGAAGTCATTGATGCTCAGCTCCGCAGTCTTGATCAAGTCCCTGTCACCGGACAGAAGCTTGGACAGAACATCTTCAGAAACAGCAGCAAATTTTGTCTGATCGTATGCCATGTTAGTTATCCTCCTTTATGATTATGCACCAACACCAGCCGGGAGGAAGGTGGCGAAGAACGCGACACGCGTGTTGTTGAGGTAATCCAGAGCAGGAGCCTTGGACACAACGCCGATTATAACTTCTGTACCTGCAGTGCAGGCTTTTACCTTGCCGTCTGCGCCTGCGGTAATGAATGTTCCGACCTTGAGCTTGTCCTTGTCTGCAGCGTCGAACTCGGTTGTCTCAAGCTCATATCCGCTGGTAACAGGAATGGCGGTAATGACGCTGCCCATAGCGCTGACGGTCTGGTCGATCTTCGGGTCTGCGCCAATACCTGTGGTCACATCTGCGTCAGAGACATTCTTGAGGCTGATGCAGGGAACGGAACAACTGGTGGTTGTTTTAGTAGGCACACCGATGGTGAATGCGCCGGACTCGTCAAGGTGAACGACAGACCCCTGCTTGATTTCAAGATTAGCGTCGCCATCTGCGACTTTGGCGTCAAACTCGACACGCCACGGACCGGTTGCGACACCGTGCCGCACGTTGCCGATGTGCGACATCTGGCGGTCGATAGCTGAACGTGTGATACTCATGTTTTGTTTCCTTTATGTTTATGGTTGCAGTTTAACTGAAATAACTGAAAATTAAAGCATTCGAAGCGTAGACATCATCCTGTCCAGGCAGTCGCCCTGCGCATCAGGTTTGATGTCGTTGTTGGCCAGCCTGCCTCCGCTGACATTGTCTACGTCAGTCGAGGCTGTCTTCATTTGAGTCTGGCCGTCAAGCAGTCTGCACAGAATACGGTGCGGGGCCTCCGCATCAGCGAGCAGCACACGTCGGCTCTCCTCCAGCTGGCTTGCCTCAAGGGCTCCAGCCTTATAGAGAGCACGGATCGTGTCATCTGCGACCTTATCGGAAACGACCGCCCCGCGAGTGGTCTCTGCAGCAGTCTTACGCTGAAGCTGCTGTTCGAGCAAGCTGGCAGCTTTGGAAAGCTTACCACGCAGAGCCTTGTTCTCCTTTTCAAGAGCATCGACTCTGTTGGTAAGCTCCTCTGCGAGCTTGGTCAACGCGGTGTTGGTCTCGCTGTCCATTTGGCTCTCCTAGCGGTTGCGGAGCACCCTACGGGCTGCTGCAAGACGGGGATTCACGTGATAGCTGGCCTCTTTGGTCTCGCCTTTATCATCCTCGGCTTTGGGAGCCTCCTCTGTGGGCGCTTCTCCCGCGGCATCCTGGTCGGCAAGAACTTCGGCAGCGATCTGAAGAGTCTCATCCGGGGTATATCCCTGGGCGGCTGCCTCTTCGAGAATGGCGTCCGCGTTGTCCAGGTCTTCCTGTGTTACGTCGGAAGCGGCCTGCAGGTCTTCAGCTGCGGCCTGGACGAGAGCTTCAGGAGGAACGCCCATCTCGGCTGCCTGTGCCTCTACCTCATCAATTGCCTGCAGAATATCGTCAGATGTGACCTTTCGGCCCAGGTTGGCGGATGCGTTATCCGCCAGCTGTTGGACGCCTGCCATCAGCTCATCGGTTGCAGCTTCAGCCCCGGCAAGATCGGTGAGAGCCTCGCTAGAAGCCTGATCTTCGAGCTCCTGTGTGATAGAAGGATCTGCGGCTACAGCCTGGTCGAGTGCCTCTGCCGCCTGCTCTGGGGTAATTCCTTCCTGCGCGGCCAGCTCTTCCGCCTCGGCCGCCATTTTGCGCATAAGAATGCGGTCTCTAACGACAGAGAACATCGGGTTGTATGCAGCCAGCTTGAGGAACTCCTCGCTTGCCTCGTCGATCTGTGCCTGCGTCGAGTTAGCTGTAAGACAGGCAACCTTCTGCAGGACCTCGGTGGCTGTGCGGAAGTTGGCATCAGCCTCGGCGGCCTGCTTGCGCATAGCGGCACGCTTGTCCATCTTGTTCATCATGATAGCAAGCTCTGCGCGGTAGTCCGCAGCTGTCTTAACTGTGGTTCCTGTTTCTTTGAGAGCCTGGCGTGCGGTCTGGTTCAAGTCGTTGCCGTTTGTCATAGGTTCAACCTTGTTTGTGTTGTTGTTCTCTGCCTCAGGGCTGGCGGCGCTAACTCCACCGATGAAGTTCTCGATTTCCTTCTGCTGCTCGTCCCCGACACCTACCTGGCTGTCTACAGGATCTTCGTGCTCGATCTCCTGGTCAGCAGCCATTTTGGTGAGACGGTTGGCGGCCAGCATCTGCGCGAGCGTAGCTGCCTTGTTCTCAAGCTGTGTACTCATTTACTAGTTCTCCTAGTTGTTTATGTTGTATTGTTTAGTGAACGGAAAAATGTCAATCTGCAGAAACAGAGCCGTTCAAATTTATACCCTATTTCCCGTAACTTGCTACTTTCCTGAGTGCATTGAGGCAAGTAGAGTCACTGTTCTGCGCCGCAAACGAAATGAAATAGCGTGCGTAAGTCCGGCGGAGAGCTTCCTGCGCCGCTACGCTTGAAGCTTCCTTGCGCTGCTTCTTCTCCCTCTTTGGCTTGCCTACAACTATAATGCGGACAGACCTGGGGGCTACAGCCTGGTTGCTCATGCCCAGCTCCGGCATGAATGCCTCAAGTATGCTGTCCAAGTTCAGGTCTACAGGGAAGTGCTGGTCGAAACTGCCATCGAGAAGCTCCTGGTTTCTGGTCTCCTCGTCGTCTTCCAGCTCCCTGAGCATGGCTGAACAATCGCCGCAGCAGTCGTCGTCACATGCCAGCAAATCCTCTGCGCCTTCCTCGTCGGAGCATTCTTTGCCCAACAGGTTGAACAGCATGCCAGGAGACAGCAGAATCCCTTTTCGGTTACAGCCGTCTATAATCTCGTCAACTGGATAATTTTCTACTTTGAGTATAAATTTATCCTGGACTTCTGGGTCATCCCTAAAGGCGGCGTCGTCCTCGTCTTTCACGGACTCAACAAGAGCCTCGAGCTGCTTCTCCATCTTGGAGAGCTTATTCAACAGCCTCGCGGATTTTGTCAAAAGCATAGGAACCCTTACTCCGTATGTTGACTTGGACTCGAATGCTGCCTCCTTCACCTGCTCTCCTGATGCTACCTTGCGAAGCACAAAAGCAATCTTGTCCGCAGGAACATCAACGCCGGATATGTCATAGAAATGCGGAGCATCATTTATGACAGAACACTGTGTCCCGTCGTCCATTATCTGGCAGCGCATGTGCTTGAAGTGGTTGCAGTGTTCTGCAGCTGTCTTGGCTATACGACCACAGACACGGCAGCAATCCGACTTAACCTGGCATCCCATGCTCAAGTATATGTCCTGTCCGCTGGCTTTCTTCTGCAGACGCGGAGCCCACTTGTCGGTGTCGACAGCGATGATAAGCTCACCCCTGTGCATCGGCTCGTTATACCGTGCGGCTATAATCTCTCCGGAAGGCTTCTCTTTTGACTTGTGTTCCTGATACACGGCAGATTTGCTGTCCATGTATGTCTTGTTGTGGTACTTCTTAAGCCCGCCGTCCGTGTCGTAGCTCTTGCGCTTGGCGTTTTCCGGATAGGGAAATACCACATGCTGGTATGTCTCTACAAAGTCATCGCCGTTTCTGTTGGCCTGATAGTACTCCTGGGCTCCTGTTGTTATTACATGCAGGTATGTTCTGCCTTTCTTGGGCTTCAGGTTTTCTAGAACATCTGAGAAGGCATCGGCACTGGCACGTTTGGCCATTGCTGTTTTGTTCAGTCCCTTGCTGTAGGTGTCTACAATCTCTACAGCAGGGACATCGAAATTGAAGCCTTCAGGGAGTATGCGTTTACTTATGGACATTATTCTATCATGAATTAGCTCCCTCGGGAGCATCAGATTTCACAAACATACGGGGAATGACCTTTCCTGCTTGCATACGGCTATCTTTATTGGTCTATCAATTTTCCTGCTCAACCAGTTCCTTACTGCGGTTCAGCAGAGTGATAGCTCCCTTTCCTATCTGGTCTATGGCATCCAACCCTATCAGATTACCCTTTCGATCCCTGTAGCCTATAAGCTGGCCGTTAATAACGACAGGCTTTAGCTTCCTATTTTTGATCTCTGCTGCCATAGTGTCACGTGCGACGCTCCCCCTCTCTTTCTTAAGATCCTTGACCTCCGTTTCTTCTTTATCCCTGTCCTTAATGATGCTAGCATTGATATTAGCAGCTATGTTGTCGAAGTCTGCCTTTTGGACATTCTTACTCAGTATATCTGCTACACCCTTGCCGAGGTTTACGGATTCAGGTGCCTTTACCTTGTCTAGTTTATCGACTTCAGCCGAGGCCACAGCAGGAGCACTAGAGGTACTTGCCGCAAAGGCCTTAAGGGTTGCAGCCAAAGCGGCTATATCCGCCATTCCTGCCCTGTTATTCTGTGCAAGTAGCTGTCCTACCTGGGAACGTAGAAGTTCACGACGGTCCGGCCTCTCCAGCTGTGAGTCCATGTCCATGGCTTTTTGCGTAGCCATAAACACCTGCTCAGCAGGATACATAGAAAAAGACCTATCAGCACTCATGTCAGACCACGCCATAAGTCTATCCCTGTGTCTGTCTTTTACAAGAAAGGCAGAATCCAAAACAGAAGACGGAGAATACGAGGGTGTGTCTGGATTAAGGTCGTTAACAAAGCCAAGGCCTGTTGCAGCCGAATTAAGCACACCTCTAGATATGCCCTCTGCCGCACCAACCCCAGAAGCTAAACCACTAACGCCTGTAGCTGCAAGCCTAAAAAATGGAATGGCTGCCCTTTTTGTCAGCTTAAATTTTTGTGTATCCTTGCCCAACTCTGCGGCGCTTTTTGCAAACTCGGCCAGACCTTCGTGAAAGTCAACTATTCCGTTGTTTATATCTATGTAGTTCTGGTAGTCTGAGACAAGCTTTTTGGCGGTCTTGGAAAAAGCAGTCTCCGGGTCTACTACGGAAGCTGTCTTGGGAAGCCTTGATTTTAGGGAGGCGTCCTTCATCGCATTTCTGAGGTCTTTGCCTAGCATGTGGAATACAACATCACGCTCAAACTCGCTTGCCTTTTTCATGAGTGCACCCACGCGGCGTCTGCCTTCAGTGATGCTGGCCTCGAGCGTGTTGATTGTTCCTCGCATGTTGGTGCTGGCAGTTGCGAGCTTTTGCATAAGGCTTTCAATGTGCTTTTCAGCAACATGAGCACAGACCCTGTCCTCGTACTTGACAGGTGCAGGCTTGGCTGAGGCTGTCTTTTTAAGCGCGTGTCTATCTCCCATGCCGATGGAAAACGCACCAAGAGCACAGGAAGCTGTTTTGTTGTGGCTTGCAGGCTCCCCGCCCATAGCGCGGAGAACACCATCCGCGTCAGAGAGGCTGAATGTATCCACCTTGTGTTCATCTGGAGTGTGTTGAAACCGGAGAACGGTCATGCGCTTGTTAAACGCTGCAGACGCGGTTTTAGCGAAGCGGCTGTCAACACCTCCATCCATGAGGCATCTTGCCAATAGCGTGTTTCTGTCCTGTGTGTCGTCGAAAGCGGCGATAGAAGCCGCTTTCTCTATCGCACTGACAAGCCTGCGCTCGTCATCCCTGGATATTCTCTTTTCCATTTTTAGAATCCCTTGCAAGTACTTTTGTATACTGGTTTACAAAGTCGATGCCCGCGTCCTCCATGCCCAGAAGTTCGCTCTGGCTAAAAGCCCTTATGCCTTCCTCCATGTGCTCTGCCAGCTCTTCGAGCGAACCAGATCCTGCGTCTTCCCTGTCTTTCATGTGCTCTTGGAAGTCCCTGGCAGCCATGTCCTTCAAAGCTGTTTCCATCATCGCGGAGTAAACCTCCGGATCTATTTCTGTCTTTTTGACTACATAATCAAAAAGGTTCTTCTGCCTTTCGTTTGTCATCAGCCTGCGCATGGTTGTAGACTCCGTTTCCGAAAGCATGCCAGAAACAGCCGAGGATGTACCATCCATGCCTCCTCCAAAGTAGGCAAGCATGCGAGCCCTGAGCAGCGTTGTGTTCTCACTATATCGCTCAGGCTCAAACAGAAAGTCCTGTATCCAGCAGTGTACTGCCCTAATGCCTGTAAGGTCGAAGAAGGCCTTTGCATACAGCTCGTATACCTCTCTGGACACAGGACAACCGGCTATTCTTGCTTCCTCGTGGCTCCAGCCCTTTATCAGGCAAGTATCCAGCATAGATGCAATAGCAGACCTCCTTCTCAACACACCATAGACCAGAACCTCGAACAAAACAGGCCAGCACTTCTGCATGTAGCGCTCCATTGTCGGTCTGAACAGTCTGTCAGCCTTTTTGTTGTTGCTGGCATTTTTCAAGCTCAAAGTCGAACTGTTCATGCCGCACATTCCCCTGATCAGGTATTGAACTACAGGATCTGAGGGCATTGTGGGAACTTGGCCGTTGCGCTTGTCTGACAAATACTGAGAAGCCGCCTGGTATCTCCAGTCAGGCGGCTTTAACAACGAGTCCCTGGTAACCAAGGACTCGACTTGAGCCGGGGGCTGGCATGTGTTTACGTCCAGCACCTCCGACTTTGGTTTATTGTCTACAGTGTTTATCGGCATTGTCGTAGCAGTTTTCCTGCGGATACGACACTGCACCTACAGGTCGTATCCACGCATAAGGTCTCCGCCGTCGTTGCCTATTCCCGGGTCTGCTGTAACATTGCGGAGCTTGAAGAAGATTGTGATGTCGGACAGGCTGTCTATAGTCGTTTTCAGGCTGTCCTCCAGAGACTCGAGCTTTACAGTACCGTACCTGTCCTCAAACTCTTTAGTGTGCCAGTACAGCAGGAAAAGCTTTCTGCACAGGCTATCCAGAACACGCATAAACAGAGGTATGTCTTCGTAGATTTCCTCAAGGAACCTGTTCTGCCTGATGAGCAACTTGAAAGCTGTGACATCGAAGACTTCCTTTATCCCGTTCTCTGCTGCAACCTGGAAAGCCTGCTGAAGCTTGGCAGGGTCTTCCAGTACCGTCGGCATCTGCCGGAACTCGGTTATTTCGCCCCTGTTCTGTGTTTCATGTCGGGGAACACCGGCGTCTTCCCATGCAGTATCCTCGTAGGCTGCTGTCTTGCTGACCAGATAAGTCTCCGAGCGGACACGGCCGCCACCGGCACCGTTGCTGGACTCAAACAGCATTCTGCGAGCAACACCCGGGTCGATATTAAACTGCTTCACCAGGTGATAGGCTGCCTCTTTCACAGACCTCGGAGTGTCCTTGTCTATATAAATCTCGCTGCCGTCTGATGTCAGCTTTACACGCATATAGTGCTTTTTAGTATATTCCCTGATAGCTGCATCAAGGCTGTTCCATGTTACAAAGTGGGGAATGTTCTTGTTGCGGATTTCCTGCTTTTCAATAAACTCAAAGGAACTTTTATCGGCAATATCTGAAGGGTCTGCATCCAGCCAGCGGCTACCCTGTGGCAGCATAAGCGTGTTGCCCACCTTGACAGGCGATGTCAGCTCTTTGTCCGCGCTTACCTTTACGGTGTTGCCGTAAGGGTTACACCACCCCTCGTTGTGCTTGTAGACATGTCCTTCCACTCTGTAGGCTGTACCGTCAGGGCACAGGATACTTCCGTGCTCGATGTCAAAGGAACTAGACGGGGATATGGCTACACCGTAGTCCTGAATGAACTCAGGCTTGAAGTCCTTGTTGTCCGTGCCTACCTGAATAGTCCCGTCGGGAATGTCTATCGGCTTTCCTGTGTCTCCCACCACAGCGACTAGACCCTTGTCATACGCACACCACGAAACAGCGGGTCCGTGCGTCATGAATTTATATGCATCCATCGTGGGCATTTCATATGTGCGGACTCTGGGGGCGCTCGGGTCTATAGGCGAACAGCAGTCGTCGCTATAAAGAGACAGCCGGCCCTTGTTCATAATCAAACAAGGCCTGGTGCTTCCGTCGAGCTGAAGAAGATTAGCCTTCCCCGGCTTGCTGACGGCGGTGAACAGGTTCCTTACTGTCCTGACATTCGTCACAGTAGGAGCTTCCCCCCGCTCCGCTGCCCTCTTGATGACATAACCATCTCGCTTCAGCAAAGCTGTATCCTCGGGGGACAGTTCTTTTGCCTCTTTTGTAAAAGGAAGAACCACTGTTACATCCTCTACAACAGCATCGAGAGCAGCTGCTTTCTTTGCAAAGGCATCAAGCTGGTCTCCGCTGTAAAAACGAAGGGCTGCATTGAGGAACATCCTGTCGCCTGTGAGGTTGTCCAACATAGAGGCAGATGCGGTTTTACCCATGCCAAGGACCGTATCGAAGATATTGTGCGAGTCCGGCTTTTTGACAGCATCCAAGCCTGTCCGCAGAAGCCCCTTCAAATATACGCAAGCTGTCTTGACTATCGGGTCGGTTATTTCCTTTACAGTTACAGCAGCCTGCTGAGTTGTCTGCTTGTTATCTACGATTTTTCCGGGTTGTCTTAGGTCTTTGTCCTGCAGCCAGGAAAGCCACGGATCAGACAAGGGCAGAAACTGCTGAGTGGCCGGAAGGAACATCATATCACCTGTGTCTATGTTCCCGTTCTTATAGAAAGCAGGAATGAATATGACGGTATTTCCAACCAGGTAGACGGACGCGCCTACTGCTTTATTATTGTCATCTTCCTTGTCAATAAGCTGGAACGCGAGCTTCATTCTGTCCAGCTTTGGATATTTATCCGCGATGATGGCATTAGCCAACGTGCCGAACTGAAGTTCTAGAGATGGGCCATCCTCTGCGCCTGCAGACTTACGGAACGGCATACGAATGATAAGATTAGACATTACTTAACTTCCTTACTGGTCTCTAAATGGCGAGGCTACTATCTTGTCAACATAACTGGGCGAGTCGTAACTATCGGTGATTCCTTTGCGTGCTGCGTCGAATAGACTGTCACGCAGGCGTTCACCCATCATTCTCGGCAGCCAGTTTCTGTCGTTTTGCAGCGCTGCGGCGGGGCGTAGGAACTTGGACTCGAAGGGTGGTGGTGTGTCGTTTACCGTCACTTTGCCAAACCCGTACTTGTCTAGCGTATTAACCACATCAGGTGTAAGCCTGGTGCCTATTGTGTAGTGCAGTGCAGGAAGCTCCAGGTATTTTCCTCCTGCTTTTTTGGTATCTAGCTCTACTGCTGTATCTCTCGGCTTCCATGATGCAGCAATGTCGCTGTAGTCAGCTATGTCGCCTGGAAGCCAGTCTTTATATCCGTCGGGATCTGTTATTTTGACTTTGTTGAGAAAAGCCCTGGAGAACGACTCCAGATTAGACCTGTCTACACCGAACCCGGCCTTTTTAAGGATGTCTCCCAGCTTGGTCGTGTAGTAGCGCCTTCCGTCGCCTATCCCTTTATAGTGTACAACCTCGTCGGGGTTAGGCACACCGTTGGTCAGCACGTCTCCAGCATACACCTTGTCGCCAGGCTTGACTTTGAATGTCCGGTCTGGGGAACAGTAAATTGTTTGAGTTCCTACTGTTATATAGTTTCCTCCCTGGGCTGCAGGCTTTATTGACGTAACCATGCCGTCCGTGGGTGCGAGCACAGCAGCACCGGGAAATGTAGACTGCGCCATGAACATGCGCTCAATATTGGCAAACCCAGTAGGCTGGTCTGCTCCGTCTGGGTCTACTACCTTCTTTCCGCCAACACCAGACCCGTGCTTGGACGAGATTCCCTGCTGTGTTATTTTTTCTGTATAGCTCTTGGCCGAGTTAAGGCTTACGTAGTCACCTATACCGGGGAACTTGCCGTGTTCGTTCAAGCCGTTGCACCTGGCGCAGACGCCGTGCGGGCTTTTGCATGTCAGCGGAGTACGAAGAACCATGTCCTCGTCATCATCCGCCTCAGAGATCATTTTAGCAGTGACAACAGACCCTGCAGGGTGCTTGTGGAAAGGACGAAGCAAGACACGACCAATGTTTTGCGGGTCTGCCGCCTTGAAGGGAACACCCGTGTCTTTTGTTCCGCAGTCTTCCTGGTCTATGGTTACATCATGTGTCACGTTTGCAACCTGCTTGCTCAGATATCCAGCCTGGCCTGTGGCGGCCTGGACGTCGTACATGCCCTTTCGGCCCGAAGAAGACGCCATCCAGTAAGCCATGGGGGACGTCCCGCTGACAAAGGCGTCTGCATGCAGATAAGGGATGTCCCTGTTGAGAGCGTCCTTCATGAGCATATTGCCAAACATCAGCTGCATTAGCTGTGTCTTGTTGCCTCTGGATCCTGAATTGATCTGTGAAGCAAGAGCGGTGCCTTTGTTGTTGTTGTCGGCAAAGACAGCGTCCTGTATTCGGCCTGTGTACTTGTAGCCCAGGTCTATGATCTTCTGTTCCTTCTGCTCTTCCGTCAGCTTCGGGTCATCCAGCACCTGGTCTATATTCTTCTTAAGCTGAGCCCGGAGTGCTTGTATTGCTTTTCCTGGGGCTATTTCCTTATACGACAAAGCGGCGTCACGTCCGTAGGTGGACACAACGCCCTCGCCTATGTCGCTGAGGTTTTTAAGGATGTCTACGTAGGCATCCGGGTCTCTCAGCGCTAGCTTTGTCGTGAGCTCCGTGATGTTTGCTTTGTTCAGTGGTTTATCTGCCCACTCCTTGTAGTCATCGGGGAGCTCACGTCTTACTAATTCTCTACCCAGTGTTGTGAGCATTTACTGCTTTGATGTTTCTGTCTTAAATTAGCTACCGAGGCAACGCCGTACTTTCTGCTTCAACGGGGGTGTTATACCTTGCTCTCCGCAGGCAAGCAGGATCGGTCAGACCCTGCTTGCCTTTAACCGTGCCTCCTGTTTTCGGTGTCTGCCTATTTAAGGTACGACAACAGGTCGCCCTTGTTGTATTCAAACTTGGAGTCTACAAGATAAGGACGAACTAAAGCATTTAAAGCCCACTTTGCACCCAAAGCAGTCGCAGCACCGCCAGCCGCACCCACTGCACCGGATACGCGTTGCTTAGTCTTACTGCCCAAAACTCCGTGTTCATCGACGTATTTGCCTTTCTCGTTTAAGGCTCGATCTACACGCTTGAACTCCTTTGGGTACTGCGCTTTGCTTGCTCGGTTTTCTAGCGCTGTTACAGCCTGCATCTTTGCGGCTAGGTCTTTCTGTGCTTGTAACAGTGCGTCACCGGCTTTCGACACCTCAGCCGGGTTGTTAGTTGCTCTGGCTTTGCTTAGTGCTTCCGTTGCGGGCGCTACAGTTTTTTTAGCAAAGTCTGCAGCTTCCCTTTTTGCCTTTGGTATTGTAACCTTTATAAGGTTAACTACATTGTTTTTGTTTGATGGAGTTCCCGCCAGGATGTCCAAAGCCGCTGTATCCCCAGATGAAAAAGTCCTGTAAATACCCGGACCCCAATGCTTGTATCCTAAATAACTGCCACTAGTTGCTAGACCGAGGTTTGCGAGGTTGTGCTTTAACCCTGCTGTCAATGGATTTATGTTATTCCATGCCCCCTGCCCGTCAAATCCTTTTAACAGGGACTTTTCTTTGCCGCCACCGCTGCTGTCACCTATATCGTTTACTGCTTTTTTGTAGGCGTCGATTGCGTTTTTAAACTTAGACCCTATGTCTGGACTTGCTTGCAACCTCAACCTATCCCTGACAGACAGCCCCGGGACATCGGAAGACAGAGAGCCGAGAGCGATGTGTGTTCCCGCCCCACCCGCACCAGCACCTACCAGAGAATACAGAAGCCTTGTCCTTACTGACGGCTTATCATGTATGACACGGGCCAGCAAATAACCAAGGCCAGCACCACCGGCAGCACCAGCAAGGTCCCACAGGGCCTCTCCCCCGGAGATCCTGTTCATGTGCTTGCCTGCTCTTTTCTTAGCCTCAGTTATGAGGTTTGCTAAATCCTCACTGAGGTCGTTGTCTGTGGCTGCTAGCTTGTATATTGCTGTTTTATAATTCATTTTTCTATGCTTCTTTGATTTTAAGCAAAAGACCTGCACCCCCCGCTGCTCCCAGTAAGGAATAGAGCAGCGTTGAGTGCAGTGTTGGCCTGGGATCCACTACCTTTGATGTAAGATACCCAAGCCCAGCTCCGCCAAGAACGACAGCTGTATCAATAAGGGCTTCGTTGTCGTCTTGCTGCTTTGCCTTCTTTTTCAGTAGTGCCTGGGTGTATGTCATTGTCTATTTTATTTAGACGGCAGCGGTGTGCTAGGGCTCGGAAACGGCACTATGGCGCCTCCCTCTTTAAGCCCTAAGACAGGAATCTGTGGTTCGTTGTCTTTCGCTGGCTGCAACAGCGAGGGTCGAACAGGACCCTGCAGTTTAGCTGCCTCGGCGGGCGAGATGCCGGGGTGGAACCTAAAAGGCTCAGGCTTAGCCCCTATTCCGATTTGATACCGCTTCATTTGTTCCATGTAGTCTTTAATTCTGTTGATAGAGGCATGCCTGCTTTCTCCGTAGACATTCTTTTTGAGGAACTCATCGTACGCGTAGCGACCACCTCCTGCTACTGTTGCACCCAAGAGAGCACCGAGAAGCCCGCTTCTAGCTCTGTGTTCTTTTCCGAGCAGCGAACCGACAAGGAGGCCACCTACCCCGCCTATTGCTGCATCGCGGAACGTGTTTTTGTTGTTGCCATAAAACTCTTTAAATTTATCCCAAAGAGAACGGTCTGCAGCTGTCTTTACCAGAACGCGAACGGCGGTATTTTTATCCACGCGTGTCGTGGTAGCTTCATTTGTCTCCACCCCGTAGACGCGGCTAAAGTGCTCTATATAGGCTTTTTTGTTCATTGGTTACCTCTTGTTGATAAGCATGTCGAACATGTTTATTGGTTTTGGTGTAGAAAAGCTGGGCTTTGAAGCAGTCTTGACTGATGCTGTCTTAACTGTGGGCTGCAGTTCATTTGCTAGCTCTTGGCGAATAGCATCCGCCTCGTCCTTGTCGAGCTGCTTCCGCTGGTCGTCTTTATTTCCGATTGCCTCTATAGCTGTCTTTACAGCATCGAGCTTGTCGTTAAATGCTTCCAGCCTTTTCTCTATGCTAGCCGTATAAGCCTGCAGTGTAGAGTCCAGCATGGTTTGTATCTGGTCCAACACCTCTGAAGGTATGGCTCCACCTGGCTGGTTCTGTGTCGGCATCTGCTCGGGCTGCACAGGTTGAGAACCGTAGTCAGGCATCTGTCCGCCCTGCTGCTGCTGTTGCTGGAGCTGCGTCTGGAATTCCTGATATGCCTGCAGAATAAAGTCAGGCGGAACAGGCTGACCTGTCTGCATATCTACAAACTGCCCTGACTGGTCTGGCTGCATTCCGCCCATTTCTGCCATAAACTGCAGGAACATCTGATCCTGCAGTATCTCAGGAGGCAGCTGTCCTCCCTGCTGCGGCATTCCCTGCTGTGGCACTCCACCTCCCATGCCTGTAGGCATACCCTGGGGGGCGCCACCTCCGGCTTGTTCCTCTGCCTCCTGCTGCATCATAGCCTGGAACTCCTGGTAGGCCTGGACAACGACATCCACGGGAAGAGCCTGCCCGTCGGGGCCGATGAATTGGCCTGTCTGCGGGTTCAGCTGAATTCCCTGGGAAGCCAGCCACTGGATGAACTGCTGGTCCTGCATTATTTCCGGAGGTATCTGTCCACCTCCAGAGCCTACGCCCTGCATAGCCATGCCCTGCTGCATGTCGGGCTGAGGCATTTCCTGCGGGGGCATACCTCCCATATCAGGGGACATGACTTGAGGCGGCATAATTCCTCCCTGGGGAGCTTCAGGAATAGCTCCGGCAGCCTGCATGGCTTCCGGCGTAAGGATAGCGGCTGCACGCTTGCGCATGGCCGCAGAAAGCAGAGTTGCAAAATCCATATTATCTCTAGTTTTTTCTGGTTAGACTATCCCAGAGAATCTGCGCCGCAGACTTGCACTGGCCTTGTGTGTTGCACTTTTTTACAGTCTGTTTTCGCCCCTTGGAGCTGGAGCAGCCTGCATGCTTCTGCAGGAGTCCCTGTATGAAGGCGTGCTTTTCAGCTGCTGTTTTCTGGTAGGGGAGGTTTCCGTTTGCCCTCTTTGTGAAGTGGTCTTTAAGCGCTGCCCTGAAAGAGGCATGCTTGTAGTTAGCGGGCTGGTTGATGTTTTTAACGATGTTGTTGGCTTCGGATTCTGCCCACTCCCTGTCTTCCGGGGTCATGTGGTCGAGCAGGCGCTGCTCCTCCGGAGTCCAGTTTCGCTTCATGTCTACAGGAGGAATAACTCCGTTCTTTCTGTAGTAATCCTGATTTTCGGCACCGAAGCGTTTATAGGCTTTTTGTAGGGTGTTGTAAGGCGTAGAACCTATGGGCCAAAAATGCGTTGCTGCGGATTCGCTCTGGTCTTCCCGTACCCGATCAAGACTCTCCTGAGTTACTGTGTCAGTGTAACCCTTTATGAAGTTAAGAGGGAAGCGTTTAAAGAAGCCTTGTAGATTGCTTCTTCTTAGCATTGAAGGCACATACCCCCTTTGGTCTAGATCCTTGTTCTCCCATGCCTCCCCAATGCCTGCATCTTGTTTGTTGTTGTTGTTGTTAACCACTTTTATTGTCCTTACTGGAGCAAAGTCCTTCTGGGCTACTTCGGGCCTTGCTCTTACTCTGCTCTTGTTTCTAACAATGGGCACAGGCGCCCCCAGTCCACGAAGGGCGTTCATAAGCAAAGGTTTATTACCTACACTTAGGGTTCTTGGATTTACTGTGGTTTTGATATCTGGCATTTTTTCTGTCCTTTTTGTGTTTTTTTTTGAGGCGGGAAGTATGCTGCCACGATATGTGTGAAAACACCGTCTACTAACCTACAAGCGTTACATCAGGTCTATGGGTGTATCAACATCTATCTCTCCCCTGCGGTACGCGTCACGGACTTCCTCCAATGAGTTGAACTTGCGCGTGCCTCCCGGGCTTTGTTTGCCCAGGCGGGTAGCAATGTAAAGCCCCTGGAGGTACTCTTTTTCTGGCTTGTTCATTATCTTGTGATTGGACAGCGTCGTCAGATTACGCGAAGGCAGCATCTTCTCCAGAGCCTCCTTTCTGGCGTTGTCTGACACAGGCACATGGATGTTTACCGTGTCCCAGACAACCACACCGTCATTGACAACGTAGACCTTGGAGTCTGTGACCATGAGGTCAAAGACATCGCGAGTTCCCGCATCTTCTACACTATCTACCTTTTCCCAGACTGTATCCGTGGCCATACAGCGGGCATACAGATTCGGCAGTACCTCTTTAATTAGGTCGGCAAACTTAGCCAGTATAAAGCGAGCAATACGCGGAGCTCCGCTTTCAGCGGGTCTGTGCGTAGCGCTATATAGAGGTGAAGTGTCTCCTTTCGGGAAGCACAGACCTCTGATTGTATTAAGCTCATCTAGGGACAGAGGTATTTGATCGTTCCTGTCCTCTGCTGGTCTGTTCTCTTTCCATTCGGATATTATACAATTCTCGTGCTCTCCGACACAGGTGAGTTTATCTAGGTTATTCCACATATCCACGGAGGACAGACAAACTGTGTATGCTGTTCCAGAAAAACCACGAGGCGGGGTTGTCGTTACACTCGTTCTTATACCTAACCTATAACACAAGGTACACAACGACTCTTTTAATTTTATACTCGAAGTAGAAAATCTGCAGCCGAACCGTTTCTTTCCTGTCGCTTTGTTGATAGAGAAACTCCCATCGCCATCCAGCAATCCCGACAGCAGACCCCACATAAACTCCTCAGACCCGTATTGCAACATACGTGCGTCTATGCATTTACATGTAGCTGTCCTTCCACTCTCGCCCGGGTGGTTTCTGTCTACAAAATGCCACTGAGACCACCAGTCGCTTAGTGTTGTGCTGTTTAGGTGGAGTTTGGTACTCTTGCCTAATTTAAGGGGTTCTGTGTTTTTGTCTGCACTATACTCGGCCACAGTGAAGTTTTCGTGGAATGAACGCATGATGCGAACAAACTCGTCTCTCTTTACTTTCTCGAGTTTGCAGTACCCAACACATCTGTTCGTTGTCCACCCGTCTGAGATGAAAGCACCGAACAGCCAGCCCAAGTCTCTTGATCCGAAAGGACCGAAAGGTTGTCCTGCTTTTCGCAGAATAGGAATAAACCTTTCTTTTGCTTCGTTGGGTGCGACTTTAACAAGCCTGCCCTGCTCGGGGTCAAAAACAGCCAAAGACTCGTTGTTTGATACTATTACACTACGTGATCCAAGCTTGACCTCGACTGTTTCGCAGTCCTTCTCACAGGTAAACGCAGATACATCATACCAGCCCCTTTGTCCTGTGACAGGATCTACACCCAGAACCTGAACCCCGGGCGGCACGCTATACACGTCTGCTCCGTTTCTGTCTTTTGTAGGCTCGCCTATCCTAGGGAACTCACCTATCTTCATTTGAAGGTATAACGAGTCCTCGTCTTTTTCACTAGGATTAAAAACAGTAACTGTTTGAGTTTTGTCTAGTCTCATCTCTTTCTGTCCTTTGTTTGTTTGTCCTTGCTCCCCTTGAGCTTGGTTCGTGGACAGAATGTAATACATGAAACTAGTGTTGTCAAGCATAGACTTTGATATTTTTATAAAAATTACACTATCAAAATCTACACAGTTACCGTCGAAATCGGCATTGAACCCTGGACACACGCTGGGGTTCACGTGCACAGCGTGCCCTCTGACAAGGCGGGGCTTGAACGCCATGATATTGAACTTATGCAAAGACGGAGCCCTGTTCATTTCCACAGGATGCGTGTCCACCACTTCCTGAAGAACATCCAGAGCCTGTTTGTCCTGGTTCTTGACCATCTTCATGGCCGCTATAGGCGTGTATCCTCGCTGGACAAGCTTGCGCTCGACAAAGGGAGCCATAACGCTAAAGGCCATGGACACGGGTATTCCCACTTCATCTATAGTCAGCCTTGAATCAGGAACGATAGCTCCTCTACCGACTGTATCCACAGACATGCCGACTACCTTTCGCTGTGCCGCAGAGAACTTGGGACTGCCTTTGCCGAGCGCCCACTGGAGAAGCCCGCCGACGTTTTTGTTCTTCAGCTTGACATCCTCCGGGTCGTACAGACCTGTAAGCTCCTGCCATTTGTTGTAGATGTTGGCTCGGGCTTTGTCCTGGTATTCCTGCGGGAGATCGCGGGACTCCCTGAGGTCGTCCCTTGCGTCCAGCAGCTGAGCATAGAGATAGTTGGCGTCTGCAACCATAGTAAGCCCTCCGTGCGAGCTTACAGGGCGGAATATAGGAGGCAGAACAGGTATCTTGTCCAGCATGTACTCGGACGGGTTAAGCCCTGCCCTGCGCATGCGCTCCACTGCCACATAGCGCTTCAGTGTCGCGTCTTTCTTGGAAGCCGGAGCTTCCTTGAACTCCTTGAGTGCAGTCTTCGACTCCTTTGCGAGATCAATGTGCTCCAGCCTGTCTTTAAGCTGTGTCGAGTTGGACATGCCGTCTACCTCTTTTTGTCCAGAGGCTACGGCGACAAAGTCCTTGTCGGACATGCGAAGCAGTTTAGCCAACGGAGCGGCCATGACAGGATTGGGAAGCGGCTCGTCCAGCTTTATGTAGCCCCACTTGTCTCCGTTTATACCGAATATGTCCTGGCCGAACAGTCCGCCATCTATGGGGCGGAAGTTCTTGGCTTCGTATGTGTCCCTTGACTTGACTTCTCGGGGTCCTGCAAGAGACGAGACATCGGAGTTGCTCAGAGCAAACACGGAGATTCCTTTAGGTGTCTTGCGCACGTTTACACCAGCACCCTGAAGGTGAGAGAAGAACTTGCGCTGAACAAGTGGCTCCCCGGGGATTGTGGGTATTTCGCCTGTTCTGAGAGAGCGCCAGAAGTCCGAGTTTGCCTGTCCTCGGATGAGCTTGGCGTCCAGAAGGGTGTCGAAGGCCCCGAGGCCTACCAGGGCTGCCACCTCAAGGTTTCCAAAGCGCTTGGATCCTGCATAGCCGTGGCCTCCGGGGGTGTCGTCGGCACTGTATTCGTCTGTGCCTCTGCCTGACTCCTTTGATTCAGACATGTGCTTGAGCTTATATATGTAGGAATAGCCGTTTACGACGTTAGGTATTCTTCTGCCTGTTTCCGGGTCGAAGAAGTCATCGTCGGCGTTAAGCCTGTTTTGCTTGAGCCTATCGCGGACATACTGGTGCCTGTCTCCGTTGTAGAAAGCCGGAATCACTTCAGGTTTGCCTGTCTTATGTGCTATCTTGCCAAGAAGCGTTTCATCCAGCTGCATCGGATTGGTGTTGCCCATGCACGCGCACTTTCCGTGCCTCCGTGTAAGGATATAGCCTGTGGCTACTGTCGGGCAGTAGGTCATTCCCTTGTAGGCTGTCTTCTCCCACTTGTCCTTAAGCAGGTGTTCGCACTTTCCAGTCGTGTCTATGCTTAGCTTATAGCTACCTGCATCTGTCGTTGACTTTACGCTGACAAGGCCGAGCATGCACAGCATCTGCTGAAGCTGGTCGGCTATGTTTTCGCTGAGAAGCAGGATATCCCTGGTGTTACCTGGGGTTGTACCTTCCTGCATTATGTTCAGGAAGGTGTAGAGAATGTCATCCGGCTGCTGCATCAGCCAAGCAGGGAGTTTCTTGTTCCTTCCTTCTCCGAGCCCCTTTGTGTATTCTGCGAGCTTTTTGTCGTGGATGAAGAAGCTCAGGCTATCCTTCTCGTAGCTGTATGCGAGATGCAGCCGCGACAGCAAGGATGCCCTTCTGTGTATGGTGGCCGGGTCAGTGTCCGGGTGCTTCAGCCGGACAAAATACTCGTCTGTGGCTGTGTCATAGGTAGTTGTGCCCTGCAGCGTATACCACCCCAGGAATTCTGTCCAGTCTCCGGCAGGGAATGTCATATGCTCCTCGTCCGTAACGGGCAGCTCGAATTGCGTCGACTCCACCGCCTTGTGTCTGCGCCTGGCCACTGCTGGGATATAGCAGGTCTTCCCGTATATGTCCTCTATGTGGCACTCCACATAGGAAGAGCCGGGGCAATCAGGAGCCGACCACACTCTGTGGCCTGGTGTAACGCAGAAGTCAGCCGTGTCGTTGCTAAAAGAAAACATGTAGCCATCGAACGGGGCACGCCAGAAAGCAGACAACTGCTCTCCCCACATCCAGGTATCCGTATCCCTGTTGTAGCAGTAGAGAAGGTCGGAGTCCAGCATGTCCTTTCCGAACTTCCAGCCGTCTTTGGTGAGGAACTCCGTCTCCTCGTCGTAGCACCTGGAGACAAGGCCAAGAGGAGCCATCAGCACTTCCAACGGCTTGCCGTCCTTGTCCTTCGGCATTTCGTCGTCAGGAAGCACCTTGCTGATGACGCCCTTTGCTCCGTAGTTGTTAGAAAGCTTGTCTCCGACTTCCGCAGGCGCGGTAACGACAGCCAGCACTTTGACACCGTTTCTTGTCCTCACGACATCTGTGACAGTTCCTGGATGATCATGCTCCCACGTTTCGGAAATGTCCGTAAGCACTCTCTTGCCCATTGTTCCAGGAGATGGTTCCGACGTGCGAACAGCCAGGACAAGCGGGTCTCCCTTTCGTATGACAGATCCCGGTTTTATTATGCCCTCGTTGTCCAAAGCGCTCAGCTGCTCCTTGGTGTATTCGCCCGGCTTCCATGCCAGGTAGTTGGGCTTGCCCAGCGTCACTGTCTTGTCCAGATCCAACGCTTTGGCATACATCGTATTGGATGTGAGCTTTTTGGCTGTAGACTCGGATATGACTATGGCATCTTCGTATGTGCCTCCTCGCCAGGAGATCCAGCCGACACGGAGATTGGTTCCCAGTGCCGCTTCCCCTTTGTCGTTGGTGTAGTTAGACGAAGCCAGCAGTCCGTTTTTGTCGACATGCATTCCCGCCTTTACAGTCGGAGTGTTGTCAATAAATCCCTTGGAGTTCATTGGATAGTTGTTGTACAATGCCACGGAACCCTTGGTTCCGTCGTCGTACACCATGTCTATCCTGTCTTTGCGTACAGCAGACACAGTTCCCGCCTTTGGTGCATAGCGAGCTCCAAGGTACTTTCCAAACAGCGTAGACATGTCCTTTCCCGACTGCTCGTCCAGCCCTCGAACAAGAGGAGCTTCTCTGTCTATTAGCGATACAGCCTGCTGTGGGTATTTGGAGTTGTGCGTGACGATACCGTTGGCTGTGGCGTAGAGCTGGTCATCTACGTCTATGTCAACCATGATAGCGGCATTGGGGGCAGGAAGCACGGACTTTATTTCGTCCACCACGCAGTCCCCTTGAAGCCTGCCCGGAGTGGAGAGCTTTAGCGCAAGCTCTGTTTTGCCGTTGCCGAGATAGGCGTCTCTGTAGTATGTGTCTGTTCCAGTACGTGCCAGCAGGTAGGCTATGCCGTCTCTTGCTGTTGTATTGGGCAGGTTCAAGATCCACAGGTCCTCGCCACTGTCCTCAGCGATTTGCGTCTCATCCGCTGTATAGGCATCGAGGAACACAGCCACAATGTCCATGTTGGCAGACAGAATCTCAGACGGCACACACCGGAGCTCGTCTGCTCCTATGTTCTTGGCAAGCCAATCGTGGAACCAGCCCTTGCTTGTGGAAAGCGTCAGCTTGCGTGCCGTCACATAGAACTTTACCTCATCTTCAGCACCTATGCGCTTTATGGCTTCCGCTATTGTCTTTTCGTGTCGGCGCTGGTATGTGATCGTGAGCTTGTCGTCATCCGGATTGGAGAGCGTTCTGACAGCACAACCCAGAAGCACGGCCACAGGCTTGTTGATAAGCACACCGTTAATTAATGTTCTGCGGCCGGGGATGTCCTTGAACAGCGTTCGCATGACCCTGTCGCCCGACTTAAGCTTCTCTGCGTTGACCAAATCTACGCTTCCGTCCTTCCTGAGTACAGACCACCTGTGGTCTCTGGAGGTAACCAGCACGCGCCCGGAATAAAGGACAACTTTGCGGAACCAGGCACGGTTTTGCGGGAACTTGGAGTAAGTCCCTTTTATAGGCTGATACGTTGTTCCTCCTACATTGGATATTACAGGAAGCCTGCCAGAGCTCTTGTTTAAGTTCTTGGCGTGCTGGATGTGGACGCGATTTTCCTTGTCCACAGTCAGCATTGTTGTCATAGGGTGCAAGCATCCCATGCGAAGCCTCAGCTCCTTGACCCCGGATATGCCCGTGACTGCGTTGGCTGCATTGGAGAACGCATCGTCCATTCTAGGCAGGTAGTAGTCGACGTCTGACTTATTCACGATGCGGGCACCTGTCTTGCCTCCCAAGGCAAATATATGGTCGGTATTAGCCGACATCATGTCAGGTGTCGTTACAACAGACTTGGAAGCTGTTACAGAGTCTACAAGCTCCTCTTTTCCTGTTCGCGCATTTATAAACTTCTGATAGAGCTTTCCGTCGGTGCCTTTCATGCAGTGTTTTGTGAAAACACCGTCCAAGCCTACGCGGAAGCTGTTGCCACACCAGAAGCCCCTGTGCCCCTCGCGTCTACAGAACACGAGACCTCCAGGCACAGTAGGACAATAGACATTTCCGCTGTAATGCTGAACGAAGTACCCGTTATTGCTGCCCCTATTGCGCCCGCTAAGTCCAAATTCATCTTTCAGTGCCCAGTAGACTACCCATATCCCGGAGTGTCCGGCGTACCTGTTTTCTGGTTCGTGTGTCACGCACACCGTCTCGCCAAGCCCGAACTGCAGACGCTCAAAATCCAGAGCCAGACGCTTGGACTTTGTGCACAAATGCCGTCCGCCTCTGCCGTCTCCAGCCAACATGGCGTCCCTGAGACGAATGCGGGCACTAACAGGAGCGTCGAACACCCAGTCCGGTATGAACTTGTCGCTACTTTTTCCGAACTGTTCCATGTATAACGCCAGCTGCTTTCTGGCAACAGAGACGCCGACTACTGTCCTGTCCCCATTTTTATAGCTATACAGGTTGGTAGCATTAAATCCGAGTCTGGCCACCAGCTTGTTGATCCGTTCCCAGTTGCCTTCATGCATACCCTTGTTCTGTGATATGCTTATCCTGTAGTCCGGCCTGTTACGGTCTACAACATAGTTTCCCTCGGCCAAATACCAGCCCAGCAGCTCGGCGAAATCATCTATATCCAGCTCGTCTACATTGTGAAGGAACGACCCTACCGGTGGCGCACCAGGCAGCGGTTCCCGCTTGACCTCCGGAGCTACCTTTGGAAGCCTGAACGTGCGCTGTGACTCATTACACAGAACAGGTAGGTGCCCTCCAGTGCGCACACGACGCTCGGTGCTGTGTACTTCCTCGGCGGTCTTTATTCTGTACTTGCAGACCTGTCCATTGCGTGTCTTGTCCGCACACCGCGACCACATCCTGTGGTTGCCTGTAACGAGGTATGACACACCCTTGTTGCACCGATACCCGTACATTGTCCCATCGTAGGGGTACACGTTTATACATTCCGGTCGACGGTATTCCAGCCTGCCATCCACAAGGCAAGCGAGCTCATCGTCCATGCCTATTTCAGTTACCACCTTCCAGCCTGACTTCGTATACAACTCTGTGTCTGAGGCATAGCACTCCGGCGTCGAAACTGGATCTATGTACCCAAGGAAAGAAGGCTGTACAAGACGCATCTCCACAGGTGCAGAGTCTTGTGAGGATAGGCCGCCTTCTCCTATGCGTGTTACCTTGTAGGTTGCCTCCGTGACCTCGAGCGGAGAGCTTCCATCTATCATGTTGGCCATCTTGCTGGTGTTGAACACATCGGAGACGTGCTGGTCGAGTGCGCCAGTTGGCATAAAGTCGACATTTCCTCTGTTGGTAGCCTTCCAGAGAAGCTGTCTGCCCACACGACCTGCATCACGAAGAACATGTTCGGCAACAAAATCAGGTGCGCTATAGATGCGCTGGAACTGCAGCGAGTCCTTGGAGTCTGGCTCTGCCTCTCGCTTGTTGATTTTCAGCAACTTGTTGGATGTGGCCAGCAGAAGGTCGGGAGTTACGCGGTCTGTGTCTACTCCGACTGTTGTCTTGTTTACATCTGCCGACATGCGCATCTCGCGCACCCAGTCAGCCGCAGTCTTGCGGGGGTTTCCGCTCTCGGGATTCAAAAAGGTAGTATCTGGCATATTATAAATGGCTATGCTGTCGCGGCCTCTGTTGGATGAGCACCATTAAGCATCGGGTATTGGCACAGGCTTCTATATGACGGCAGGCGTTTATTTTTATTTCGGGTCAGGCCCGGCCGCAAACCAGCTAGCGGATTATCCTTAATCTACTACAATGTAAAAAAAACAAGGGAGTATCTCCTATTACTCCCCTGCGTTAAATTTATTGTTAGGCATACTGCTCCAAGAAATTCAAGGCAGCAGCTGCCTTTGCGGCCTTGGGGTTATCCCCCACGCCGTCAACATCCGCGTATTCGCCATGCATTGTGGCGAAACAGCCAGATATTGACACCACGAAACGCGGTGTTTCGCGGAATAGCTTCTGCCACAAACGCGTGGCTTCAGCTATGACTTGGCCGTTCTCGAGGCGCTTATTATGCTCCTCGAGCTGACGAAGGTCGTGGTTGCTCACTCCCTCCATCATTTCGCTGGCCAAGGCCTCCGCCTTTTGACGAAGGATATCCTCACTGTCGTGGGGCTGTCTCCGCCAGGCGGAATACGCTCTGATGACGTATTTCTCGTCACCTGGGCGCACACCTTTGTTTTTCGTGGTGGTGAGCCACGCCTCCTCGTCGCGGTTTTCAGCCACGATGAGAAGCTTTTTTGAATCGGGTTTTGGCATGAATTTCATGACAATTCCCTCCTTCAATGTTCCTCTTCGGGACGGCCTACCCCCGCCCCTAGTGCACTGTGAGGTTTCTAAGTGCACGCTTCCCTGCAGTCCTGGGAGCCAGACAAAACCTACCGCCTGCGTTATTTGCAGACGATACGGGCCTTGTCGGCCCAGTAGGTTTCGGCGAGGGAGAGTTCCTTGCGGAACACCTCCTCGTCGTCCCATTCGGGACGATATGTGCCACCGATACCGGCAGGGCAGCCGGGGATTTTGGCTAGGTAGTTGCGCCAGAGACTCTCTGGCGTCATCGGCTCCTCCTCGCCCTGCTTTAGCTTGGTCGGCATCGTGTTGATGCTGACCAACTCATATTCGGCGTCCGAGGAGGCATCATCTTCCAGCGCCTGGTGGCTATACAGCACCAGGTCGATGGTGGCGGCGGCGGGGCGGGAAGCCCTTTTGACGGTTTTTACCGTCACGGGCTGTTCGCCCGGGCGACGCGCCTCGTAGGAGGTTGCTACCTCCTCGTCTGGGCGGACAACACCAAAGGTGCAGATGAACCGCCCTTCTGTGTTGTTAAGGACTGGATCATCCGCGTAAACGCGGATTATCTCAATTCCCTCAGTGAGGGAGACGGGGAGCTTGTCCAGGATGCCCTGGAGTTCTTCGGCGGTTCCGGTGAAGCCGCCGAAGCTTGAGGCATCAGTAACTCCGACTTGTCGGAGGCAGAATGGATTGATTGCGATGGTTGGGGCGGTGTTGTTGGTGTTGCTCATTATTTTGTTCTCCTTTTTTGATTTGTTTGAACTGGGCGCGGGAACTCGTTTTCCCGGTCATTGTATTATGCCAAAAAAAACCCCCTGAATTTAAGCTCATTCAGGGGGTTTTGGGGAGTAAGGTGCTTGTGTTACTGGGCGGCTAATACAAGTCCGTTTTCTCTCAGTTTATCTTGGTATCGCTCAACACTATCTTCCACAGTCGAGCGCAGCGGTATTATCTTTGCTCTTGTATCTTGTCGTGGTAGCTCCTCTAGGAACAACCTTCTCTATTCGTTGTTCAGTCTCTGGCTCTGTTTTCTGCTTTAGCGTTTCTGATGTCTTCACGTCTTGTGATAGAAGGCATCCGCCTTGCCTTTGTGTATCCGGCATATCCTGGGAGCAGCCAGGTCGCGGTAAGGCTCTGGTTGTTGTCCGCCTCTGCTTGCTCTTTTTCAGTGCGGCGCTTTTTTGCCTTCCCGATAAGTGTTCCGATAGCCTTGGCCATGCCAGGAATAGTCGAACCGACACCTGCGCCGATTACAGCACCAAGAGGACCACCCGTCTTGGCTCCCACAGCCCCTCCCACCAAGGACGCTGCCAGCAGCTGTGCAGCAGGCCCGAAATGCTCGGCGGCAAGAACACCTCGCGGCATCTTATTTTCCGTTGCATCTAGGGTTTTGCGGACTTTTCTATACTGTCCGACTCCGGGGAGCCAGGAAAGCCCAGGCTGTTTATCCCACTTTTCCAGTCTCTCTTCTGTCGGCTTGCCTGCAAAAAACCCCACAGCTCCTCCTATAGGATTAGCTACCCAGCCAATGGGATTAGTTCCCCAAGCATAGGATCCAAGTGTGTCGTTAGCTATACCGCCATCGGCCAGCTTTTCATGTAACTGTCAATCTTTGACATTGGTTTGTGTTGGGTGTTCTAGACTTTCTCTATAAAGCGGGAGGGTATTATGCCTTTTGTTGTCTCTAAAAAGTAATGAGGGACTTGACTGAACACCCCCTGCTGTTTTTGCTTGACATGCCAATCAACAGGCAGGTACTGGATTTTATCCACCGCGGCACCTCCAGTTGTTCCTTTGTTCGGGTGTGCTATCCTCGCCACAACACCGGATGCCAGCAGTAAAGCGGGATCGACACGAAACAAAGTGTGCGTGTCTGCGAACTGCTTAAGGTGTGTTGGAGCTGTTTTCGGTATTGGCTCTGTCAAGAAAGACACAGCATAACTGCGGCGGAAGCCTGGAATAGAGTTGTCTAGCCAAGACAGGACATCAGCTCTGGACTTACCGTATCCTTTTTGTTTTGCTCTGTTTATGTATTTCCTGTAGCCTTCTGGGCTGAACGCAGTACTCTGTATGCCATCTACCTCGGCAGTATTGTTTTTGGGTAAATAGGTATACAGGTACTTTGGCATTGTTCTACATGCTGTGGATCACGCGGGGCTTATCTGGATCTATGCTGTATTTGCTGTGGTATGCATCTAGCTTTTTATGAACCGTGTCCAGGTCTAGGCCAGCTACATCTTTCTGAAACTGCGGGACTCTGTCCCCGTAGTATTCCTTATAAATACCAGGCCAGTTAAACGCGCCTCCAGTCCCGTAGAACTTTTTCAGCTTAGCTGTCATGAATTAGCTCCCTAGGGAGCATCATACTTCCTGCTTCGTTAGCTAGCCCCTGGGACTAGCCTCCACAGGCACACCGGGAATGACCTTCCCTGCTTGCATAAGATTCAGCGAAGCGTTGAAGTCCCTGTCTATGACAAGACCGCATGCTTCGCATTTATATGTTCGTTCACTAAGCTCTAGGCTGGCCTTTACAAAGCCGCAATTGGAGCATCTCTTGGAGGACGGGAAGAACCTGTCTACCATGATATGCTTCTGGGCTTTATAGGAGACTTGCCTAATTACCTCTCCCATAAGGGAATGTGCGAGGCTCCGCCTCAAGGACTTGGAGCCCTTCTCTACCATTCCATGAATGTTGAGGTCTTCCGTAACTACAATCCCGTGGTTCTTGGTGATTGTATTCGTGAACTTATGAACGGCATCCTGTCGGATGTTGTCAATTCTACGCTGTACTTTCTGCTTACGTCTGAGAGCCTTGCTTCTGTTGCGTGAGCGCTTCGCTTTCTTCGAAAGCTTGCGTTGAAGTGCCTTGAGGTGCTCGTCTAGCCTATGGAGGCTCTTGGGCATGTCTAGCACTGTGCCGTCTGAAGCAACCGCTATGTGGGAGAGGCCTACGTCGATGCCGACTGCTGAGTTAGGTGCTTCGCACCTTGGTCTGGCGTCTACATTGGTTTCTACCTGCACTGAGACAAACCATTCACCTGCGTAGGTAGATACTACGTAGGACATGATCTTGCCGGTGTAGCGGAGAGGCTCTGCTAGACGGACTTTGCCTACCCTGGGAAGAGAGATACGGGAACCTTCTATGTGTGCGTGTGCATTGTCTACATAGAAGCTGTCCTTACGCCCCTTCTTGTGGAACTTCGGATAGGAGGCATGTCCCTTCCAAAGATTCTGGAAGGCTGTGCCAACGTCTGCGATGGCACGAGTTTGACATCCCCTGAAGGTCTCGTGAGACCAATCAGGTCGTTCCCTAGTCCACTTGGCTGAAAGCTTGAAGGCAGATGGCTTCTCTGTCGAGAGGCCTTTGTCAAAGGCGTCATACATGCTCTTCCACTGGTCAAGAGCCCAATTATACACATAGCGGGTAGTCCCTGCTGTCTTGTACAGCTGGGTCTCCTGCTCCTTGGTAGGATATATGCGTATCTTGTGAGCCCTTTGCATGATGGAAGTGAGTATTATTGCTCTCTACTTAATATACAGCGTCAATTGAATTATGCAAGCTTAAGTATGACTGTTAATCCATGGTTCTGTTCACGGGGGCTCGCTACGCTCGCGCAGGTTTCCAGTTTGTCAAGACTCGGGGTCTGCCAGCCTATCTGCTGCCTGTTGATTAGACAGACCCTTGTTCTTGCCCCAAACATAGGACTTGTTCAAGACCCAATCCATGTCTGGAGGGTTTGCGTCAGCACTTGCAAGCAGCTCTGCTGTTCTAGACGGAAACTTAGGCAGGTTGTCATCGTGTACAGCTATGGCCTCGGCAGCTTCGGCTAACTGTTCTGAGGGCAGTGCTGCAGCCAAAACACGAGACGCCCTTAGTGCACCGAGCCTGCCGTGGTTCTGACTGCCTTTGTCTCCTTTTGTGCTGTCGTGCATAAGAACGGCGGCATTACTCTGCAGGAGTCAGGCTCCTTCCCTCAAGCCTGCGCACCATCTTAGCCGCCCTTATGCGGACTTCTTGTATATGCGCCCAGCCATTGGCTCCGTCGTCCTTGTAAAAGGGACGTGCCAAATTGCGAATGCGCCTATACTCTGGAGTTGCGTATGCTTTCTTGTTCATTTCCTGTCTTGCTTTAGTCTGCTTTCATCGCCACGAACCCAGGAGCCCTATAGGCGCCAGACGGGTACTGCTCCTGTGAGTGTATCCTTGCTGTCCTTCCTATATAAGAAGAGGGGTTGTTGAGCATGTCACGAAGCATGGCGTGATCGAAGCCCGTACCTACCCTGCCCACAACCTTGTCCGATCCCGGCAAGGAGTACTCGAACCCGCCTGCTCTATTGTCGCCGTCCGTATCTGCCTTGAAGATGTTTCTTATGACAACATCCGCATCTTCCTGGAACTTGGACTTCACCGGCCGTTTACCTTCCTGATGAACAACCACGCCCTCGTGTGTCAGCTTGCTGTTTCCCCGAGCCAGGTCTCGCATTAGCTGCTGGGCTTCTTTTCCCTTGTAGCGCCGCAGCGACAGCACATAAGGAGAATCAAGCTTGTCTACAACACCCTGCAGCCTTTGCTGATTGTAGTCGTCTGTGCCGTTATCATTCAGCGCCAGCGCGGCTACCAGCAGCCGTGTTCCGTCAGACTGCATTTTATTGTGCGCTTTAAGTGTAGCGGCATTGAGCAGACCAGCCAGCTCATTCGCGGGTATGGACTTGCCTGCACGCTGGCCGAATACCTCCCCGCGTATGACCTTGCCCCTGAGCTCCCGTGGAACCTGTGAGGACAACAGGCCAGGCAACAGCGAAGAGTACTCCGGCTTGCTGCCTTCCTTGCTGCTCCTGATTCCAAATGTCCTGACTCCGTTGTTGCCCAGATGCAGCAAAACACCGGCTCCGTCTATCTTCGGGGACAGCTCGGCTCCCTGCTGTATAAGCTCGGGTATTTTCTCTACAGGAACGGACTTGAAATGCTCCTTCGGGTATCTTCTGATCTGCAGGGGCTGGTTAGGGCTGCCGTAGAAAAGAACCCAGTTCTTGTCCTTTGTCCGTATAAGGTTGTAGACAGGCGCATCCTTGTGATCGCCTCGGGTGAACATGAGCTGCCCATCCCTGTTCTTCAGTATTACAACAGGAGACTCCTCCAGCTTGGAGACGATTCCTTTTCCGTATCCGTGACCCAGCCTGCCCTGAAAGTCCTTGTAGTCCCACTGGTGAACAGGCTGCTGAACCGCCAGCCTCTTGAGATTTTCTACTTCAGGTATAAATTTGGGAACAGCCCAGCTGTACAGACCAGACGGTGTTCCTATGCGGAAGTCCTCATGCACACCAGCCCTTGCCGCGTCGTGGCGCTGACGGACCAAAGTCGCTATCAGCCCCGGCTGCAGCCTTGATAGATCTCCATAGTTAGACCTGTCTGGTAGTCCTGGTGCGCTCAAGTTCATTGCTGTTGCTGCTGTGTTGTGTCTGTAAACAGCTTATCTTTTATCTTTCCAGCAATCCTCTTCCCGCTCTGGGCCAGCAACATGCGTTGCGCAGGGGTCAGCTTGCTTTATTATGTCGGCATATTTAAACATGGAATACTGTTTTTTTTACTTTAAAACGACAGGGGCAGCCGCTCCGATTGCACCAGCAACAAGGCTTGTTGCCAGACTTCCTCCCGCAGAAGCTCCAAGCAACCGTGCAAGGTGGTATGTGGCTCCCATGCTGGCTCCTCCGGCAAGCAGCTGATTGCTCAGTTGTTCATTTTTTCTTCCAATTGCTCCGGAGGCTGCTAGTGCAAGGAGGGAAGAGGCGCTTACACTCTTGGTGATTATGCTGTCCCTCTTGTCCGCCGCCTTCATCCGCAGTGCATCGGCATAGGTCATGGGGACATACTTCAGAGCCTCGCTAACTTTATCATCCATTTTCTATCTCCTGCTTCAGTCCTTTAATCATGCTGGCGCGTATGGCTGCATGGTTGGCGTTTCTGCCCCTGATGCTTCTGTTGGTAGCACCTTCCGTCTTGTCGTAGGCACCGCCCAACAATGCAAGGTAGTCTCCTGCAACGCTGTAGTTGCGTTTAGTCGGATAGTAATTAAGCCACTTCTTTACGTTTTCAGGCTTTTCCCCCATCTTTGGCGAGCTCAAAAAGCGACCTACGGGATCCAGTGTTATCAGTGTATCCACAGGTCGCTCGATCTTATTAGCCGCCTGCGCCAGCAGATACGCTGCAGGTCCTCCCATAGAGTGTCCAACTATATGAACGCGGACATCCTTAGGCAGATTATACAAATAACTAGCGGCCAGATCAACATCTGAGTGGGAGAACAGCTTATACTTTCCCCGTCCAAAGTACTTGTCCATGGCTGTAGTGTCAAAATTAGCATCTCCCTGCCAGTCTCCGCCCCCTCCTCCAGACAGGTAGATGATAGCATCGTTGTCGTCTGCCTTGTTTACAGACACAGGATTCGTATCGTATCCTGTGCTTGGTGTTCCCGAGAGCAGGGAGTGACCGAGTGAAGACAGCGCACCGAATACGGCACCGGCAGCCAGGCCCTTGTAAGTCCACTTCTTGTTTACAAGCCCGGCGATGCCTCCTCCTGTCGTGGCGCCAACCAGTGTAGATGCCAGCAGGTGACCGGGCTGTATAAACTTTAGTATGTTCCTTGCCACCCTGTTAGTCTCCTATGAATAAAGCCGGTCTGCTGCTATTCTGGCCTTGTCTCCAAACCCTGCTTTTTTGTTGTTGTCAAATATTTCCTGTCCCCAGGCTTCTTTCATCTGGTCGTCTGTAACTCCCATGTCCCTAAGAACAGTATAGGCAGGCGCGTTGGTTGTTCCCCTTGTCATCCGGAACACCCCGGTCTTCGGGTTAAGCGACATAGAAAACCCCTGGCCTGTTCCCTGCTTTATGTTGAACTGAGCCGATACGTCTTCGGTTCCTCTTTTGCAGTACACGCCAGGCTCAAGCCGCATGATCGAACCAAGAACGTACTCCCTGCCATTTCTTATGAAGGTTCCCCTGGGGGTCATTCTCGGGACTTTGAGCAACGTCATCCTGCTTGTCTTGGATACAGGCTTTCCCGTGGCTGTATCCTTGAGAACCCAAGACCCGCGCAGCCTCCTGACAGACGACTTTCCCTCAAGCAGCAGCTTCTTCTGTTCTGTCAGGTCGATGTCGTCGGGGTCATCGTAGTCAACATCTTCCAACGCCAGCGTATACCTGTCATTGACAAGAGGAAAGCGCTCCTGTACAGCCTTCTTGGTGTTGTCAAAAAGCAACTGCCGGATTGTTCCGTAGTCGTCCAGGCTGTACACCTTGTCCGGAGACTTGGTCAGTGTATCAGCTATGAACTTCTGTGCAGTCGCTGTGATGCCTGCCAGAGCTCCTGCAGGGTTTGGTTTTTGATTCGCTGGTGTCATAGCGTTATGGATATCGGCTTCTTAGCCGGGGTAATCTCCGGCTGGCTTCTGACATCGGGTGGAGCCTGGTCTTTATCTATGCTCTCAAAGTACTCTCTTCCCCCTTCGGGTATGAATGTGATTGGGGACATCTGGGTTTTAGCTCGAGCATATCTATCCAGCCCTTGCTTAAGCGCTTTGTACTTGACATTGTTCTCGTCTGTAGCACTAAAGTGCCTGTATCCGGCTATGGAAGACGCAGTAGCAAGCCCTACAGCCAGCAGGCCAGCAGCGGCCAACGCTGCTCTGGGTACAGCGTGCTTATCTTTGTTCCCTCCTGCTGTCTTGTTCAGGGAGGCTGTTTTATTGGCCCCCGTATCCGCCAAAGACAAAGCGTGGGATACTTCTTCCTCTGTGGCTGTTCCTTTGGCAACACGGGCTCTGGTCGTCATCAGTGTTCGTATAACGCTGTCCTTGTCCTTTACAGCCTTGTCCAGCCTTTTATTCCTGCTTTTGTCCGATATCTTATTGACTCCGTTCCAGGCCGCGGATCCAGCCAGCAAGAATGCGCCGACAGGCAAGGCTGTCTTCCATGTGCTGTCGAGCAGATTAAGAACAGACGGCATTTCAACTCTGTAGTTAGAAGTTGTGTCTTTTGGGTTTGCTGTCTTTACTGCGGCTTCCTTGCTTAGATCCTTATCTTTCTCCTTTTTATCCTTGACCTTCTCTTTTCCAGCATCTTCCACTCCTTTTAGCGAGCCCAAAAACGTGGTATTCAGCTGAGATTCGATCTTTGAAGCCGGGTCGTTTTTATCCTTGAGCCGGTGCATTCTGTCTTTGTGCTGTATATACCGAGCACTTCCGGCCAGTGTTGCAGCCAGAAGCGCACTAGCCCCCACCTTCGAAACAAGCCAGGCAGCTGTTGGATTATCCGGAAACGCATTAGCTATAAACTGAGGAATGCGGTCATTTCCCCCTGTAATTGGGGAGAAAGGATTAAACAGCTGTAGCCAGGAACCACCAGGCCCTGTTTGTGCATTAACGGCAGCTTGCTTTGTTTGTGTTGTGTGCATTGTGTTTACCCTCTAAGGTAGGCATAGCGCGGATGTAGCGTATACCTGACCTCGTCATATCTGATTAAAACGATGAAGCGCGAATGTGCCGCATCGAATTGTTTAATTTCGTCTACTAGAACGATCTCTCCGCGGTATGCTCTGTCCAGTATCGCGTTATAGGCATCTTGGCCTTTGCTGTCTTCTGGCTCTAGGCTGATAATAGTTGACTTGGGGTGTCTGTCTAGAACGAAAGCGGAGTACAAAAGCTCGTCGCTGTCTATGCTCAGCCCCCTGGATGCCTCATCTACAGGTATGCCTCCTATAGTCCCTTCCTGCTGGTAAGACCATAGAGCGTTTCCCGCACCAGGAAACGATGACTCTTCGGTATAAGCATCAGAAACACCGAAAGGCTCGAGCTCGACATCTTCAGCTGATACCAGTTTTCCGTGTGCGTTTTTGCTCTTCATTAGCCTAGTATTCTAGCGGACTTAGGTGCTTGCTGCATCTTTGATGCGTTGTATTCTTGGGTTATTTTGCCCTTCAAGTAATTTATGTCTGCTTTATCTCTTTCAAGCTCGTAGCTCTTGCGTGCCGTCTCCTCGTCCTGCTTGTCCTGTGCGTGCAGTTTAGCACCTGCCCACCCTACACCCGCGCCACCCAGCACAGAAGCCGCCAGTACATAGGCGTAGCCGTTTGAAAGCAGTTGACTGAACGCGGACACGCTGTCTTTACCCAGGTTAACAATTACCTCGGTTATACCCGACCCTTGTTTAACCAACGGAGACACTGAAACGACGGGCGTCGTTCTTTTCACTGCGCTCGTATAAGACTTAATGCCTGTGTCTTGTGTGTTGCCGTTAGTTCCGTAGATGCTTTTTATTGCGTTCATTTTATTTCTCTAATTGAGAATTGAAGTTATAGCTCCTGCCCAAGTTCCAGCGTCTACCAACGTCCTTCGAGCCGCTGGGCTTAGATCGCACACAGAATCCAGCGCTCCGGTAAACAGACGAGCGGCTCCGTTAGCCACCATTGTCCTTACGCCGGTCTGGAACACACCGCTGAGTGTTAGCTTATTGTTTATTTTATCAAGCGCTGAATCAAATACGTTCCCGAGTGTAGGCTGCAGCGTGTTGTTTGTCAGCGCAGCGTTGTTTACAATCGCTTTGCCTGTCAGTCGCGCTGCCTGATCCCCGCCGAAGGCTTGTGTATCGTTGAACAAACTATTAGCTGTAGCCAAATTGAGTGGCTTATGCCAGTCGAGGTCTTGCACGAAAGAGTCTAGCGAAGCTGTCTTGTCTACAGTGTCCTTGTCTAGCTCGGTTATAGTGTCGCCTTTTTGCTTATTCTCTGTGTTGCGCTCTTTTCTTAGCGGGAGACTAGGGCCGGCTGTGCTTTGTGTGGCTACGGACGGCGCCGTCCAGCTGGTCAAACCCCAGCCTGGTTTGTTCGGGCTCCCAAAATGCAGCAGCGCACCGCCCAGCGTAGCCGCACCTGCCACCGTAGGAAGCCACCACCTGAGCGAACTGTCGGACTTAGCTCTATCCATGGCTGCGTCCCACGCTTCGTTACTGCCGAGCTGAGCCTTTCCAAAAGGCCTTCCAATAACTCTTAGTGTTTCTATCGACGGATTCCACAATGCCCTGCCCAGCCCAAAAACGCCACCAGACAAAAGCAGGGACGTTATCAGCGGGTTCGGCCCGTGTTTCCGGTACCGCTCCAGCGCAGTCGCTATTGAGTTTTTTGCTTGCTTCTTCATACTAAAGACTGAGCGTAGTTATTCAGGCCTGGTTGCGGGCCGTTGTTTATGACGACCGGCTGTCTTTCTTTATCCCCGGATCCGCCGAACAGCGCCGATCCGAGCAGTGCTGTACCGCCCAGCAGCAAAACGAGAGATCCCCAGAAGCGCACAGGATTCTCTGCAAATTCTGCCATACTGTCGAAACCCTGCGACTTGAGCCAGAACGAGACCATCATGGGCGTGTTCTTAAGCGGGTCTTCTTTCCACTTTTTCACAGCCAACCCCTTTACCCCGCTCACCAGTGCAGGTTTGGTCTTTTCCCATTCTTCTTCTGTAAACCCTTCAGGAACAGCACCGTCACCCGCGTGTGCTGTAAAGACGGAAGACAAAGCCTCCCAGTCTTTTGTATCTGCTGTTTCCAGCATCTTGGTTATATCCTCGGGAGGGAGGTCCTTTATTCGGCCAATTACGTAGTCACGGGCAGCTGGATCAACTTTATCTCCACCTTCCTTCAGTTTATCTGACACAGCCAGTATCAGTTTACCTGCGTATCCTGGGTTGTTTTTTGTATCTGCAGCTGTGTTTACCAGGCTGTCAACTACCGCTTCTGCTGTCTCCTGGTCTACTCCGCCTTCCCCGGCCGAAGACGTTATATAGTCTATAACCTGATCCGGGGATTTTCCAGAAAACGCATTTTGGAAGATTGCAGTCCGCTGCTCCTTGCTGAAGACACTCAAATACTGGGCGTCGTCGTTTTTCTTCTTGTCCCTTTCGGCCGCATCGCCGCTGTGGAAACTGTCAAAATCCTGCCTTACCCTAGAGGCTATATAAACCTCGGCTTCGGCTGCAAGCTCCGGACTGGCCGCTATTGCCTCCTTGAGCACTCCTTTCTTTCCTTCTTTTAACAGGATCAAGGCTGTTTTGCCCCTGCCTAACTTGTCCGTAGCTTCGTGTATAACGCGGCTATTGAACAACTCATTGACCTGGTCTGGCCGCATCAGCCCTGAATTTACATCGAACAAGGATATATCTACAGGAGCCCCAGAAGATATGAGAGCACCAGCCTCCATGGCCCGCGCATCTTGTTGTTTCTCTAAAGGTACGGAATCAAGCCAAGCACTTGCCTGTTCTTGAGACATGCTGCTTAAGTCTACCTTTCCTTCGTCTGCTAGCCTCCCTAGAACCCTGTCTTGCATCGTTTGCGTGGCTTGGTTCCTAACGCTTTGCGTATAGGCCGCATTTACTTCTTCAGGTGTCCAGTCTTTTGTGTCAAGTCCTGGGTTTTCACTTTCTAGCTGTTTCTTATACTTCTCTCTGGCGTTCTCGTCTGTCTGTATCTGCTGCTTTCTTTTTTCATATGCTTCACCGTTTACCTGCTTCGCAGTGAGTGCATCGTAGGTTGAGCTGCGTTGCTGTATTGCACTGTGGGCTGTATCTACTGCCCAGTCAGCGGTAGTAGCTGCTGCAGCTGGAACCGCACTAGAAAATACAGGAGAAAGTTTAGCGCCTGCAGGAGCAGCTGCAGCATATACAGCAGCACTAACCCCGCTCTTTACCGCATCAGTAAAGCTAGGAAGCTCGCCTTCCCCTAGGTTTAGCGCTGCGTCCTGTCCCAGAGAGTACAACCACCACTGGGCTGCGTCTTTAATCTTGCTTCCCGAAGCGCCTATGCCAAGAAACGGAATCCTAGCCACGGACTTTACAAAGCTTGTCACTACAGGTCTTACTTTGTTGTTCATAACGTTGTCCGTGTCCCCTGTAGCTGTGCTGTATGCATCAGTTGCAAGGTCTGTACCTGCCGTGACGTAAGCAAGGTTCTTGGCGGTATTGATCTTAGATGCTGTCAACGGACTCAGACCAGGCATCCCTGCCACGGCTTTCCCTGTAGCCAAAGACCCCAGCAGCTCCCCTCCAGACCCTGCCAGGCGCAGCTGTGCCTCTCGCTGTCGGGCAAGATCTATGTCTCCGGTATCTCTGTACACGGCATTGGCATACAGGCCCGCAGCTGTGTCGTCCCCAAAGAAAATATTATAGGGCTTGCCGTTTGGCTTGGTGTACCCTGCGCCGTACAACCCTACACCCAGCGCGGTACTTCCTACTGGGAGTAAGCCCAAACCCATGCCATCTGCTGTTCTGGCGAGTACGTGACTTGTGGCTAGTGCACGCCTTTCGGAGTCGTTTATGTGTTTCTCGTTTTCTTTTATCTCATGTCCCGTCTGCTTTCCGTACCAGGTACGCGCCTCGGTATTAAGCATGGTCTGAATCGGGTCGTCTGAGGACAGTGAATTTATTGCCCTCTGAGTGTTGTGCCATATAGGCGAGTATTTCTGTCCGAACCAGCCGAACGGGTTCAAATATCCCCTTTCGGCAAAGTTAGATACCTCTCCATGCAGTCTAGCCGCATTGACTCGCTGCTCTCTCAGTAGTGAATCAAAATCGGACACAGTCGTTCCATCTTTGTAGGCGTCTGTGGCTCCGATATTGGCATAGTAGCTTTCCGACCCGGGGTGGTACGGTGCATTCCTTTGATCCCGTGAACTTAAGTATTCTTTATCTACAGGTTTGATTATGTTGTATTGGTGTCCTGTTCCGTAAAGCTCGTTATATTTGCTCATCCAGGCTTCTTTGAACTCAGGAGACGCCGACTTCCAGTCAAAGGGAGTTAAACGCGTTCCGTCCTCAGAAACATGGCCTTTCAACAGATCCTGGCTTTGTGCCCTAGGCTGCGCTACAGGAGCTGTCGAGCGTTTCACACCCAGCGCTTCCTGCGGCGTAATACCGGGGTCTTTCTTCGGCTTATCCGCAGTGGCTCTTGTAGGGCCAGCAGCAGGAGCTCGTTTATCTTCCCTTTCCTTAAGGGCCAGCTTGGTCATGGCTTGTCTGTAGGATAGTCTATGCATAACTAGATATCAGCCCTGTGGTTGCTTTGACTGCGCAACAGCATCGGAGGACACCTGCTGCTCCATGTCTACAAGCTGCTGCTTTACCATTGCGTGGAGCTGCGGGTTGGTGGCTTTCAGGTTTACAAGCTGTGCCCGCCTGATATTGGGAGGAGCAGCATACAGTTCCTGTGCCATAGACTGTGCCTGCTGGAACAGCTGCTCGATGCTCGCGTTTTCCGATGCACCCTGGTTGAAGGGCAGACCGCCTCCTCCCGCGCCTACCGGCTGTCCTGGCTGGCCTGGCTGCGCGGGAGCGCCAGGCATCCCTTCTCCACCCTGCGCCTGCTGCTGCATCATCTGTATGTTCATCTGCGCCTGGCCTATTCCAAGACCACCGGCTGGCGGCATTACCGACTGCCCCATCTCGGAACTTTGCTGCGCCTTTTGCTGCTCCGCAGCCGCGTCCGCCTGCATCTTCTGCTCCTTCATCTGCATCTTGAGGTCGTCCTCGAAGTCTATGCCCAAGCGCTTGAGGATAGGCGTCTTGGCAATCACGCCTCCCTGCATGAGCATCAGCGCTGTCTGGCGGTTGAGGTCGTCCTCCACAAAAGACGTCATGTCAAGGCCGCACTTCATGTCCTCGTACTGGTGTGCTGCGGCCACAATGTTGCCAGCCCACTTTACCAGACCTCCCAGGCTCTTGCCGAAGTGTACCCAGCGCCGCTCGAACATGCGCAGTCCCATTGTAGGAGCCACGACTTGGAAGTTTGTCTGGCGCATCTCCTGCGGGAGGCCTATGTCCTCCTGCATCTGGGACTTTTCATACTCCATATACTCCGTGGGAATGACGCTCTTGTCTCCTCCCACCTGCTGCTGCTGGACAGGTACCGGGGAGATGACCCACTGGGTCGGGTTGGCCACGCCTCCACGGAGGGCCATAGACATCATGTTGCACCAAGCCGAGCCTGACATAGGCATCCTGTTTGCGTCGATGCCAGCCTGGAGGTTCTGTGGAGCAGGGGATATGATTCTGCGTGGAATGATGTAGTCGAACATCACAGCCTCGTTGAACTTGTCCAGGTGTTGCTGCCTGACAATGTTGTCGAAGGCGGTCATGAACAGGGGAAGGCCCCAGCCCTTGTACAACCTGTCCATGTTGGATAGCGTATGCGTCCTTGCCGCATAGAACATGTCAGGAGGGAACTCGATATAGGGCTCGCCTTTTACAGCAGCCTCGATGAACACCTGCGGAGATTCCTCAAGATATGCCCTGTCTCCGCGTCGGATGGCTGTGGCTATGTCTTCAGGGAGCTTGTACAGGTAGCAGTAGGTTCCTGTGAGCCGATTAAACTGAACCTGCATGTCCTCGGCTGACCGGAAGACGAAACGGATGCGTCTGCCCTCGGGGTCCTGGGTCTTGCTGTCGTTTATCTTCCACTTGACTCTCTTGCCGCACTTGGGGCACTTGCCGACAAAGTTCTTTCCGTCCCAGTTGTAGTCTACGCCTTTTCTGAGGGACTTGAGCCTCATCTGCCATCCGCAGTTGTCCGTTGGGCACACGAGCTCACGTGTAAACACACGCTCTGCGGACACGAACACGTTACCCATGGCCGCCAACTCCTCGCCGAACTGGAGCACGAGCTGGAGCATCCCGTAGTTTTCTACAAGCAGGCTCTTGAATGCATTGATGGCGTCCGTGTCGACAGTACTAGAGTCGTCGCCCTGGACAATTTTTATGTCGGACACAAAGTACGAGACTACCTTCTGAATGGACGTGCGGTAGCTGGCGTTTCGCTCCCAGAGATAGGAAGCCCACACCAGAACGTCCTTCATCGTTCTTGGGTAGACAAAGTTGGAATATGTTCTAAAGGGGTTTGGGAGCCCTGTTTTTGCTTTTCTGTATACAGACATTCTACTTTCCTGCGACTACACCTTTTCTTCCTTTATATAAGCGCTCGGGTATGTTCTGCTCCTTCAGGGTTTTTAGCATGCCCTTGGCGCCTTCATACTCCTTGTTGAGAAGATCCAGCTCCTCTCCTATCTTCTTTTCCTCGGGTCCAAAGGCGAGCTCGAACAGCAGATACAGGCGAAGCGCCCTGGCCTGGTGGTTGCCGTCGACACCCAGATAGACATAGGACGTGAGCAGCTGCATGTCCACAGACGGGATCATCTCCGAGATTTCCTCAAGGATGCGAGCCCTGTCGTCCGGGTCTTTTGCGAGCTGAAGGCGTGTGACCTGCCTGTCGACCTTGTCTATTTCCTGCCGTGGAAGCTTGGCTATTATCTCCACCATAACATCTTCAGGCGTCGTGTCCTCACCCATTGTGGCATCTGTCCTTATAAGCCCGAGCGCTTCCTGAAGGTCTGAATAAAGCCAGCAGCTATCCTTGTGCTGTATGTTCAGCACGTCTCCTTCGGCTTTGCATCCGCAAACGGTACACACAAACCAGTCACCCTGCTGTGCTATTTTTCCTCTTTCCTGAAGTGCTGTTCTCTTGATGTCGTTGATGTCCATTTATGTCGTGATTTAGAGCCTTAAATTTATACTCGAAGTATAAATTTAAGTTAGCGCGACGCCAAGCCACCGCGCCAGCCCGGGGGCGTATTCGGCCTTGAACTCCGCAAGCCTTGTCCTTATCAACCCGTCCAGGCTCCCGCACACATAGGTCCAGAAGATGTTGACATCGGCCGCCTTGGTTGTCTGCACCCTATGCCTTAGCTCCCTGAGCTGTGTGTTGAGCCCGTAATCATACCTGGCCAGATGTTCCCTGGCAAGCGCCAGGTCTCCTATTATCATCTGCCTGTTGGGAACCATGTAGCCTACCTCGAAGGCCAGCCTATAGGCCGCGCACAGGTGTACTTCCCCTATAAGGATGTTGCAGGTATCTATGTGCTTGGTGTTCGCATACAGCGGAACCTGGCGCTGGCTTATGTCCGGATCTGTCGACATGGCTGTGGACTCGATGTTGGGCAGCAACTCGCGTATCAACTGTATGGCCTTCTCCGTGTCCCTTGTGCACACGGCATACTCTGCCTCTGCCAGCGCCGAGGATATGTCCTTGTACTCCACGCTGGTGTGTCGTCGTGCCAGCTCCAGCTCTCCTATTACTGCGGAGATGTCCCCTCCGGACAGAAGCAGAGTATAGGCGACGGACGTGTGCTTCTCCGCACAGAATATGCAGGACTCTCCCGGAAGCACCTCGTGTGCTGTCACATCCTTTGGTGCCGCGGCCACTGCGATTACAGTGCCTGGCGCTCTTCTAGTTGTTGCGCAAGAACAAGGCATCAAATGTCTCCATCGTTATCGTTGTCTGACGGCTCCGGCTCAGGGCAACAATACTCACTCGTTGGCTCCTGATAAAAATAAACTCCACCATCCAGGTACGAAGTAACAAAGGTGGTAACGAGTTCCATGCCCATCAAGTGATTCGTTGTTGTAGATGTGACAGGGTACACACTAAACATGTTTTCCCGAAAACTAAGGTTTTCATTCATCGGAAAAATGTAAGGATCCAACACTTTGCCGTCCCACATAAAGCGGGCCCTTACTACATCCCAGTGAGCACCCAACAAATCTGTTGTTTCGTTTTTTGTGCTGACATCATTTCCTGTGGGCCGGTTTTCGTGTACCTCTAGTTTAAGGCTAACAACCGCGTTTATGTTGTAGTTGGGACACCCAGATCCGCTTTTCCACCAGTCAGCTATATCGAACTCACAATAGGTTTTATTGGTTGTCTCCCCGTTTACGTTTATAGTGTATGTCGATACCTTAGTGTTTATATCCTTGTATACAGACACCAGAGATGATGTACAGTCCTTACCGTAAGCGACACTGCAAAACTGTCCGACAGGGTAGATGTTCTGCTGGAATTTGTTCCCCAGGGGCGCAAATCTCAACATATAGAAGGCTTGACCTACATTAAAGCGCCAGTAACCCATTACGCTCTCATCTCCTCTGTATTTATGCTCTAAAAAAGCATCATCCAGTTTAAGATTTGTCTTAGGATAGGCACACTCAGCTGTACTGTATGTTGGCGGTTTGTACTTGGGAATAACTGAACTGTCAACACATAGCTGTGCGTCGTACGAAAAGTCAACCTTCGGAACATCATACAAATTTGCGTTTAAAGAATCCACGCACAGGTTTTTCGTTTTCCAGGATGGGTAGTTATGTATCGTTAGTCTGCTGACATAGTACAGGTGACCGTCTTTGCCTTGGTTGAATACTCTGAAAGGCTGTCCTTGTACCTCGTTCCCGTTTTCGTCTACACTCTCTTCTGCTTCATGCATCAAAGAGGTATAATCTTTGAGCTCATGGCTGATGAAGTTTGAGTCCCAGAGAAGTCCTTGAGGATTCCTCTCGCCACGTGCGAACACACGTTCTTTGTGGTAGTAAGGAACACAACACGGACCTTCGACTCCTGTGTCTTTGTTGCCTTCCCCTTGTTCGTTGTCCGTTGTAGTTTCGGCCTCCTCCTGCTTATCTTTTTCTTCATTCGCCTCTGGTGCGATGCCAAAGTTTTCCAGGTGTGGGGGATCGTTAAAACAACAGTTCTGCCCCTGAACGTAGAGCAGGAAGTTATACTGGGGGCACTGCATGGCCTGAGCCTGAAAACTCCATTTCATGTTGTCCGGCTTGACGAGTCCTTCTTCCCAGGATCCTCTACCTTCTGCATACAGCCTGTTTTGTTCGTTTACACCTGCCAGTGGAAATTCTGTTGTGAAGTACGTCCGGTAATACCACTGCGGTGAGCCGTCCAGCACAACTTGTTCGTGTGGGTTTACTACCCCGACTGCCGTTGGTGTGTCTGATTTAACACAATCAGCACCTGTGGCTTCCCTAACCCAGTGTAGAGTTGCATCCCCTTCCCTAGCACTGATTATAAGTGACCCCCACTGATCGCTCGCAAAACTGCAACCGAACCTTAGATAGTTGTTTTCCATAGGAAAACAAGTAGCTACGTACTCCGTCTTTAGCTGCGACGAGGCTATAGTTCCAACGAACTCAGTGTGCCAAGTGTGGTCTGAAAGTCTGGTTCCTGCGAAGAACACACTTAAATTGCTTGCCCACCCCTCACCTTGATTGCCGTCCCAACTGACTCTACCACCAAGCATCAGGTTTGTGTTAAAAGGGTATCTAACAAGCCCTGAATATAGACTAGATTCAACGCCATCTAATCCGTTATAGTCATACGCTACTAGATTAGTCGCATGCAACTGAAGCACATATGGCCATAGCCACGCTGAGGCATTCGAGTTTGTCTGAAAAAACTCAGACTTACCATCATAATCCGTCAGATCCCCGCCATAAACCATAACTTTGTCCAGCAAGGGAACATGCATGTAATTCATGTAATAATATGCAGTCCTAACCTGGCATACAACTGAATACCAGACTGCCCCTGGTTCTTTTGTGTTGCTACACAGCAAACCTTCTGGTACTTCCCATATAGGAAATATACTGCTACCTATGCACGTGCTGTTAAACCCTCCTTCCTTGCTATACATAGTTGATACACAACAAAAAGGATACTTATAGCCTATATACGGCAACCTTCTCTCCCTATAGCCCCAGTCAAGTATTTCACAAGAGCAAGGTATATCGGGCGCAGGAACAAAGGCAGCAGGACGTGAGCACGGGACTTCCCAGCTGGAATTTCCCTGCTCGTCCACATGCAGAATGGAGCACACTGGTATATCTGTTCTTTTTAGCGCATAGTAGGCTGTACCTGGGTTTTCCAGCCGCCACGTGCCTTCATTGCCCCGCCAATCCATGCCAAACACGGATGATCCTTCACAGTCCGCTGTACAAGTATACATATATAGACGAGGTGTTGTCCAGTGCCTGGGACCAGGAGCTTCCTCCGCAGTGCCATAGGCTGGTATCCCATCTGAATTTACACAACTAGCCTCGTATAGCTGCCAACAACAAGTACTACCACAGCAGCAGCTGATGGTGTAGAAAGGCTTTCCGTCCTTGTCCACCAGCACCTTGCCGTTCTTGTCCAGCCATATTTTTCTTTCTTCCGTATAGGCCATTCGCCTCTCCTCCTTTCTCTATAGGGAGAGGGTCACTTCCGGTCAGAAGGATGAGGAGGCACTCCAGGTATGCGCCGGATTGCCTCTATGACCAGGTTGGGGGATATGAGCTTTGTGCACTCGAAGGCACGCTGTGTCCCCTTGTGCTTCGGGCACCACATGAAGTCATGGTGGTCGAAGTCATATCTGGTGTCGTTCCAGCATCCGTGGCACGCGTGCCTGCAGATGACCCTGTAGGGAGTCTGGAATTCGCACACAGGAAGCGTGAACCCTGATATCAGCACAACAGGGACATCACAGCACCACGCCAGCCAGCTGAGTCCTGACGACAGCCCTATGAAGAACGAGGCATGGCTTATCGTGGCTATCCGCTGCTGCAAAGACTTCGGGCCTGTATCGTCAATGCATCCATGCGGTATGCTGTGCCAGACATCCCCGAAGCCAACTTCCGGGGTCTTGTCTATGCAGACTACATCATACCCGCAATCATTCAGATACCTTGTCAATACACGCCACCCTGCCGGGTTGCACCAGTGCTTTGCATTGGACGAGCCGTGCGTGGCTATGCACACATAGGGCCTTGTCCTGTCTACGGGTCTTTCTCCCTTGTCGACAAGCGGATGCTCTATCTGGCAGTCGTCCATTCCCAGTATGGATGCCGCAGTCCCGTGCAGCGACGTGAACCTGAAGTCGAACGGCTGCCAGTCCTCGTCCCCCTTGAAGAACAGCCCCAGGTAGTATGCGGCATAGGGCCTAAGCTTCTCCGCTGACTCCTTCGTCTCGAATATCAGGCTGGGATATTGCTTCTCGAAGATTTCCTGGATGTGCGGAGGCATGAGCACATGGACTTTCGCGCCTGTCTTGAGCCTGAAGGGCTCTATGGCCGAGAACCAGGCTATGGAGTCTCCGATGGCCCCCTCGTAGGGCATCTGCACGAGGACGTCCTGGTCCTTGAGGTTGAACGTGTGCTCGAAGAGTATCTCGTGCGTGTCCTCGTCGCCTATGATGAGCTTATACTCCATGTAGTATTTCTTGGAGCAGGACACGCAGTATCCGGGCTTGAGCGTCGAGTCATTGAGGACAGTCCCCGTGCTGGTCTCCAGCAATATGCAATGGAGCTTCCTTGTGCTGTCTGGGGGGAGCATTATCCTGGCTCCGCAGGTGAAGTCGAACATCACCCCGGTGTCGCCTGCCTGCTGCGTAGGCATGTAGTTGGGAAACACGAAAGAGGCCTTCTCCTCTTCCTTGGGCTTGTCCGGCGGAGCCTCGGCTGGCTTCTCCGTTATCGGCTGTGGAACATCCGGAGCAGACGACGGCTTTGCCTTCTCCTTGCTTGTCTCTTCACTCATCTCTCCGCCCCTAATATCGTGGCTATGTCGTCTTCAAGGTTCTTGACTATGTTCCTTACTGTGTTGCTGTCCAGCTGCGCACGGTCCGGGAGCTTTCCTTTTTCCTCGAGACCTGTGACCATCCTGTCCACCAGATAGAGGACAAGGTTCACGAAGGCTGGCCTGCTTGGCTTGTATATGTCCCAGTGGTGCTGCTCCGTGGCCGCATGCACGTCCTTGAACCAGTCGCCCTTTGGCCGCTTGACCATGTGGCTGGTGTTGATCTGGTCGGTGTAGGCCTCGATGTTGTTGAGTATGCTGCTGTCCATGACCTGGGCTTTCCACTTGAGGTCCTGGAGCAGATTCTCCACGACAGCCAGCACGGCAAGCTTGTGGTTGATGACATCCTCCCGCATCTCATCCGTCGTATATGGGATGGTTCGGGATCTGCCGTCGAGCCTTATAGGCGTCTTGATGTCTACCGGCATAGAACTGGCCTCGTGCAGCTGGGGACTACTTCGTAGAATACCACCTGTGTATTGTCTTCACGTGCCTGTGGGCTGCACTCGGGGAATGCGTCCTCAGTTCCCTGCTTGTCCAGGCATCTATCCTCCAATGCACAGTGATGGCACGGCCAGAAAGTCTGTGGAGCAGCCTTGCACAACAGCTTCCTTCCTTCATATTCAAAAGTAGAGCCTTGTTTGTAGTACATGGTTAAGTAGTGGCGCTGTTTCTACCGTGCGCACCCAGCATTAAGCTCCATAAAGTGCGCCTTATGACATAACATAGCGACAACAAAAAAGGCACGTCTATCGACGTGCCCTTCGGTGGAATATCCCCACTACGCCCACCATCGGTTATTGTCTTTTTCCCTCGTCGTCCACTGTCTTCCCTATCTCGTCGAGTATGTCACGCAGGTGTGTGTATTTTTCCTTGTCAATGACTGCCCCTAATAGCGCACCCAGACATACCTCATCGGTTTCAAATATCGCGCCGCGCATGTCTGCACCCTGAAGGTTCGCACCTGCGAGGTATGCGCCATACAGGTTCGCACCAGACAGGTTCGCATCCACAAGGCATGTGTTTCGTAGGCTTGCACCCTGAAGGTTCGCCCCCGTAAGATCTGCACGTGTCAGGTCTGCGCCTATAAGGTCTGCAAGCACCAGGTCCGCGCCCGTAAGGTCGGCATTCTTTAGATCTGCGCACACAAGGTTCTCGCCTTTCAGGGTGGAGTTTCTGAGGTCTGCGCCACGCAGGTTTGCCCCCTCCAATGTTTCAAACTCCTCCTCGCGCCCATCCAAAAATTTCACTTTCATCTCTATTCCTCCTCCACTGTGTATTCCTCGTTGGCCGCCTCCTGCACGCGCATGAGTGCCGTGAGCTGCGCCTCGTGTGCTTTTGCAGTCATTGCATGGCGTGTCGCCGCCTCTGCCAGCGCGTGCAGTGTCTGCGCCGCCTGGCGTGGATGTTTCACACCCATCTCATGCCGCAGTGTAATGAGTAAGCTATCTATACCCTGAGCCGCGTATTCAAGTTCTCCTATCAGTTCTTTCGTCTTTGCCTTGACGCAATTGTCAATTGCCTTTTTTATGAGTTCATCTTTCATCTTTTTCTCCTTATTCTACTTCTCGAGCTTGTCTTGCATCTCCTCGATTGCCGTTATCCTGGCGTTGCAATATTCGTTTGCCCTCACAACGTTTTCAAGCTCACACACGAGTTCTTCAATCTCTTTTCGTGTACTTCCCCAGTTGCCTTGCGCCTGCTCTGCTCTGTCGAGGAAGGCATTAGCACAATGCTCCGCCCACTTGATGTTATGCTGAATGTCGTCCCTGGCATTGTTTATGATCTTTTCAAGCACCAGCTTTTCTTCGTTCGTCATTGTCTTTTCCTCCTTGTGGTGTCTACTTTTCGAGTTGTGCCAGCACCGCTTCATACACATCTATCTGCATGTTACATGCCTCTATGAGCTCGTACTGCCTTCGGAACGTGTCCAGCACGTCATATATTTCGTCGAGCTTCTTCCATGTATCTCCCTTTGCCTCCTGCACGTGGACGATGAATAGTCTGGGCTTCGTCCACCAGGAATTTGATTCGACTTTCGACCATGTCCTTCTTGTCTTTTATCACGCGCTTCAGGTCAGCTTTCACTTCTTTTTTTTGTCATTGTCTTTCTGTCATGGTGCCCGCCCTTCGCGGGGGTGGGCTTTTGTCTGTCTCTTAGTCCTTCCCACCAGTTTGCGCCCCATCCGCACTCGGACGAGTCCATGCGCTCCTTCAGCACCCTGTAGTTCTCCAGGCACTCCATTGTCCAGGTGCGATCGCATTCGCACTCCGCCTCCGCAAACTCGCTCCCGGTCTCGTTTTTAGTCTCCTCAAGCTCGCTCCTGACAGCCTCAAGCTCGCGAGGAAGGACCTCCTCGTTGTATCGTTTTGCTGCCTCCTCTCCCTCGTATGTACCAGCATTGTACGCCTCCACCAGGTCCTTGAAGTCGTCCGGGTTCGCCCTGCAAAAGCCAGGCAGTTCCCACATCTCGTAGTATCCGCCGCCGCCGTCTTCCCTTTCCCTGCTCCAGAACTCTTCCTGGGACAGCTTGCTTAGCTCTGCATAGGTGTCCAGTGCGCCCAGATTGAATGCCTCCCGCTTCGCCTTGTTCACAATCTCCTGACATTCCTCAGCAGCTTGAGTCTTCGCGAGCTCAGCGTCCATCCATGTCTTGATGTCCTCAAGTGTAATCTTTTTCATGTCCGTTATCCTTTCGGTTTCCACCAGCACTAACTCAATATACTGCAACTTTATTTTTCCTGCAACAAAAAAGGCGCGTCGGTCAGACGCGCCATTTGTCAAATGTCATGCGGAATGTTACTACCAGTGGGACCAGCCCGCCGCCCTCAGCCCCAGCCACACGCACCGGGCGCGGAGCTTTGGATAGCCGTTGTTTATAAGCGCCTTGCGGTACCAGGCGTCAGCGGCGGCCCGGGACAGGAAGTGGGTGGCGTAGAGCCAGTCGTGGACGAGGGAGGGCCCTATGGTCTTGGCATCAATCTTCGGGCCTATCCAGCGCCAGAGCGCCCGCGGGACGCTCATTCCGTCGGAAGTGAACCCCGCGGGTATCGACGCCTCAATGCCGTACGGACGCAGGTCGAAGTCGTGGAGCACTTTGAGTATAAGTGTTCCGTTCTCATCCTGTGCCAGGCAAGGAATAGACAAGTAGTCAGTCATGCTCTGTTCTTGCCTCCCTTGCGCCACTTGCTCTGGGACTGCTGCTGTATTTGCTGCTGCTCCTGCTGCTGCTGAAGCTTCTCGAGATACTCCATGCAGGGGCACTCCTGACGGCGGCGGTGACACACGTCATGAGTCACATAGTCCTTTGCATCTGCACGCATGGCTGCAATCTCTGCAGTTATCTTGTCAAGCCTGCTGATGACCCATGCGGCGGCGGCAAAGAGCGCGACTATGAGCGATATAAGTGTGGTGAAGTCTATCATCAGCAACAGCGCTCCTTACTCCGCCGCTCCGGAGTTGTCGTTGGTGGTTGCGGTTCCCGAGCTGGTGTTGACGGCCGCCATGGCCTCGGTGGTCTTGTCCGCGTTGACGGCGGGATCATGGACCTTGCTGTCGTTCTTAGCCTCGGTGGTGGCATACTGCTGGGACGCGTTGCTGCGCCAGGCAATGGACACGGGGGCTGTGGCTACACAGGATGCAAGCGCCGCAATCGCGCAGCACAGAACAATAAGAGCCTTCTTCATATTAGTTTCCCCCCTCGGCAGGTGCCGCGTTGTTGATGGTGGTTTTAGTGGAATCGCCAGCATTGACCGCACCGGCGACGCCAAGCGTGACAAGCCCCGCAGTAGTGGTGATGTCCTTGATGACGCCAGCCTGGATTGCAGCACCGTTGGGGATGTCCGTGGGAACATATGGCTGGGAAGGAGTGGTGGACACGATGGACGCGCCTTCCTTCAGCTCCAGGGGCCCGGTAAGCACAACAGGCTGGTATGTAGCGGGATATGCACGCTTGGCCTCGATGTCCTTGGCTCTGAGCTGGTACTCCTTGTCAGTCATGCACCCGGCCAGCACAAGCACGGATGCGGTAAGGAACAGGATACTCTTCATTTCAAGCTCTCCGTTGGTATTACGAGTGAAAAGACCTCATCAATCTGGGTATCGTCAAAACCGATTGCATGTGCGAGCTCTATGAACTCCGCGTTGTTCCTGTCAAGGTCGTTGACAGTATTCCAGAAGAACGCGACGTGGCTGTCCTTGCCGTAGGCGTCCTTGAGCTTCTCCAGATATTCGGGGAAGTGCTCCCTCAGGCACTTGACAAGGTCGTATTTCGTGCACTTGGTCACAGGCTCCTTGACCGGCTCCGGGTCTGGCAGCCAGACCTTGCGCCACCTGTGCGCTACGGCCTGGGCTTCCGTGAAGGGGGATATTCCGTGCCACTCCCTGGGGAGCTGCTCTATAGGATAGCCTGTTGGGTTTATGTAGATGAATCTGGCCATTGTGTTTATTCCCATGTGATCGTGTCGCTCCCCTGCGTCCCGTTGTAGTCGGAGTCTGCCACCCTCCACCACGCGCCGGACGAAAGCGTCGAGACCTGGAGTTTGCTGGATACGTCCGCGTATGTCAGTCCATTGCCTGTCTCTCCCTGCAGGATGAGCCGCGCCGATGAGTCAAGGTCTACCCGGCAGAAGGTCAGCTGCCACTCGTTGAAATCCATTGTCGAAGGATTCTGCGAGCTTAGATACACCGCGTACACGGTCGCGCTCGTGCCGTTGAGCCTGGCCTTGCCTCCGAATAGATACCAGGGAGTCGCTCCCCCTCCTGTGTAATACGGGAATGTCTCGTCTTTGACCTGGAAGATGTCAGTGTATGTGTATGTCTGCAAGGCAGCCTTGAACATGTTCGCAACCGTCGTGCCGGGGTGCCCGAAAGCCTTCGCCGTCAGTGCCGGTGTTCCTGCGTTGCCCATCGCCCAGCTAACGACCACTGCGCCCATGTCGCCGTTCCAGTACGTGCTAGACGGCTCGTATGTGCCCGCCTTGAGCCTGCTGGTGCCATATACTTCCGCCACCCTTATCGGTGATTCTGCGGTAAAGCTGGTGCGAGTATCCAGTATCCACGATGTGCCAAGGAGCTGCCCGCCCTCGTAGACCCACTTGCTGATGTGGATGTAGTGCACCTTGCCAGAAGCGTTTGTAAACGAGTAGACAGGATAGTTGACGCCATCAAGCGCCAGTGTGTTCCCTGTTCTCGTATATGGGCCAAGGCAGCCCTGCCCGTTAAGTCCCTGCGACTCGGTCACTGTGAAGGACACTGGGAAGTCATCGCTTCCTGCCTGCGCCTCTGTTATATCGAATGTGATGTTGACATCCTTGGTCGGACATCCCCTGGCTGTTATCTGGACGACCACTGTCGCCGAGGACGTTGCTGTTGGTGTGCCTGTGAACACACCCTCAGGTGACAAATCTATGCCTGTGGGGAGTGTGTCGGGCTTGACTGCGAACGTCGGGGTTTGCTTATTGGACACGTTCGTTAAGTCATACAGGTTGAACGTCTGCAAAGCCTTGCCTACGGTTCCCTTTATTGTCTGGTCAACGAGAGTGATTATTCCTGCCGCGATTATGTCCCAGGTGATGTTTATGTTTGGTTCATTGGAGCATTTGTAGGCCGACACTAGAACCTTACCCTCGGTTGGAGATGGGATTGATGTGGGTGTACCAGAAAGCACGCCGGGTGTTGTGAGGGTCAGCCACGAGGGCTGCGGAGAGTAGACATCATTCCAGCGGAAAGACGGTGCCTGCCCGTTGCTCACGGTGACGCAGGAAGCCAGGTCGTAGGAGGCGATGGCCGTGCCGACGACTCCCTGTATTGTCGGGTTGGTCTTGACTGTGATGGTGCCATCGGATATGGAATCGGCTATGTCGAAAGTCACCGTTATCTCCACGTCCGTGCATCCGCGGGCGGACACCTTGACCTTGGTAGTCGCTGTTCCTGCTGCAGCTGGCGTTCCCGTGATCTTGCCAGTAGCCTCCATGTTGATGCCGGAAGGGAGAGACGCGCCTTCTGCAGGAGCAAAGGTGCAGGTCATGCTGTTGTTTGCAGAAGCCACAAGCTGCGTCGTAAGGGGCTCGCCCTTTGTTCCATTTACGGTTTGGTTGGACGCGCTTATTGTTCCTGCAGGGACATTGTCGAAAATATGGAACGACAGCTTGACCGTAGTCGGCGTGCACTCTTTGGCCGTGACGTCAAGAATGGTTTCATAGTCACCCGCTGCGGTCGGCGTTCCTTTTACCACGGTCAGGCTCGGGGACGCGTCCGCTTGACCCAGCCGAAGCCCGTCAGGAAGAGCGGAGCCCGTGGCAACGGAGAAGCTGCAGCTCTGTCCGTTGTTCGTGCTGGCCACGGTGCTGTCGAGTACAGTCGTCAACTCGTTCAGCGGGGTGCCCGCCGTTCCAGACACGGCTTTGGTTTTGGTCGTTATCGTTCCCTTGTCTATGTTGAAAGTGACTGTCAGCGTGGCATCAGGGCAGCCCCTTGCAGACACGATTATGTTTGTGGTCGTATCCCCGGAGGTGGCTGGTGCTCCGCCGAGGATCCCGGCCTTGCTTAGAGTGATGCCAACCGGCAGTACGGAGTCTGCGGCTTTCTCAAACCTGGCGTCCCTCTTGTTACTCACTGACACTGCTTTTCCCAGGTTTACATCCACATCGGCCAGCGCTACCAGCGCAATGCCTTTTATAGTTTGCGGAGTGGTGGTTATGGTTCCCTGCTGGGCTATCTCGAACTCCAGCTTCATTCTCGAATCCATGTAGCCCGGCGCGGACACCACGACATAGGTCGTTAACGTACCGATGGAACCGCCTGTGCTTGTTGCAATCGTCGGCGTTCCTTTTAGCATTCCTGAAGACGATAGCGACAAGCCGTCGGGAAGCGCATAGCCTGGCCTGGGTGTGAACACAGGGGTGATGGTCGACGGCAGCGAGAACACTTTGGTAGACAGGTCTACCGACAGCTCCTCGTTCACGGTCCCCTCTATATACGAGTTGCTTGTCTGGAATGTGGGCAGCTCTGCTTCGTATACATAGAGCCTCGCCAGCTGGCCTGTCCATACTATGCGGCAGTGGTTGACCACATTTGGTATTATCTCATCCACTATGACCAGCGTGTTGTTGTCTGCTGATACGTTGTAGGAGCCTGGGTTGATGTCTATGAAAGACTCCTGCCGAATGTCTCTGTCTATTACGTTTCCCGTGCTGTCGCTGAAATCCGGGATGTCGCCAGTAACGCCGCCTTCTGCCGTAAGCACGGTGTCGTTGACAAGCGCAAGCTTATATGCCCTGCAGGGCCAGACCGTGATGGCATAGGCGGAAGCGAGCTCCTCTATGGACATGATGGTCGGGGTTATGTCAAGGAGGTTGTCAACCGGGTTCAGCCAGTGGTCGCTCCTTGTCTCCGTAACGGTCGAAGAAGAGTAGACGAGCGGGGTCTCGGAGTACTTGTTGATGTCGGTGGGGTCCGCATACCTGAGCTTAATTGTGTAATATATGTCGTAGGGAGTCACTGAAACTTCCCCGGAGGAAGTCAGACTGACGTAACACTTCCTCCAGCCACCGGCTGTCCACTTTATTGCGTCTCCCTGACCTCCACTCTCAAGAACAGTGCCAGGTGTAATGCCTATGTATGTGCCTTCCTGCTGAAGCGAATCCAGAAACTGCGCGGCAACGACCTCGGGGGAGATTTCATAACTTGGCCAGCCGTTGTTGGACGACGGATCCACGTGTTCCCTGTCGGTAAACGTGAAGCTGCCTTTGAATTTCAGCGGGGTGTCTTTAGTATCTACGAAGAGGCCATACCTGTCGGAATACGTACCGCCGTCCTTGTTGTAGAGATATACCTTCTCGAGTTTGTAGGTGTTGACTGTTACCTGTCTAGTTGTACCTGTACCGCTCCCGGGAATGCCGCTGGAAGATGAGGTATTTATCCTTCTGTACGTGTGACCCCGGAGAAGCCTGTCGTTAAGCGGGCTGCCTGCGGCTCTAAGGCTCCATACGGGCTGCCTGTTATAGAACTCGAATTCGTTGCCTGCCGTGACGAAGATGTCGTTTCCCGCGTCTTGTGCAGCTTCCATCGTAGGAACATCGACAGCCTTTCTAACAGCGTCGGGGTCTGTGGTTTTCAGATTGGCAGACACCCACGAAGGCTTGCTTCCTGTACTTGCCATCAGAAACTTGCCCGCATCGTCGCTGGTCGGCTGCGCTGCTGTAAGCTTGGCAGCCAGCGCATCCTTAAGGTCGGTCTGGTCTGAAATCTCGCCTGTTATGTCGCCCCAGGTTGCTGCTCCTATAGGAGCGTCAGCCCACTCCACTCCGCTGGCTGTCTTCTTCAGGTAGTTGCCTACGACGCCTGTCTCCGGGCTGGTTATCTTTGCGTCGAGCGCATTCTTAAGATCAACCTGGCTGTCGATTGTTCCTTCTATTTTTCCCCATTCCGCCGGCTTCTGCTCCGGGAGGGATGCCCAACCGGAGCCTGTATCCGTCTTGGTCAACACCTGGCCTGTAGTGCCTCCGGGCGGGAGAGAGACGGGCGCGTCAGACCACTCCACGCCTGATGCTGTCTTCTTGAGCAGCTGCCCTTCTGCTCCGCTGGGAAGCGTGGGCTGCGCTCCTATCTGCGCAAGCGTGATGTCCTGCGTTCCGTCGAAGGAGGCATCGCCTATCTTGTGTGCGACCTGAAGCTTCTCCGCTGCGTCCACCACGCCGTTGCCGTCGATGTCGTAGACGGACTTTAGCATGTCCCCGTTGCCTGTGCCTGTGCCGCCTGTTCCGTCGTCTCCGATGTACTTGACCCACGTGGCTTCCGAGAAGTCGGCCAAGGTTGGGCTTGCTATCGGAGTGTCCGTGTGTATCTCAGCACGGAACTTGAGGGAGTTGGTCGGAGTGAGGGAGAAGCCTGCGCCTGTGGCGTTGGATGCGTAGGCGACATAGAGATACGCGCTCTTGCCGTCTTTGCCGGGGGCGCCTGGGGCACCTGCGCCGGGAGCTTTTCCGTATCCTGCAGGGTTTACGCTGTAGAGTGTTGAGTCAGCCATTGTGTTTGCCTGTATGGTTAATCTGGACTAAATGCCATTCACTATAAACATAAGAGTATAGCAAAAGAGCCACTCCAGGCATTGGGGTGGCTCTTGTGTCTGTATGCAGACTCTAGATCTGCGGTGGATCTGCAGCCTTGGGCTCGGTGTTCCGTCCGGGCGGGAGCTTGAGCTTCTGTCCGGGCTTAAGCACTGACTGGTTGATACCCGGGTTGAGCTTGTTGATGTTCTGCTGGAAGCTGGTCCAGCTTGTGTCTCTGTCCTTGCGCTGTTTCCACAGGCTCCACACGCTGTCTCCCGCCTTGACATGATAGTTGACAGGAGACGGCGCTGCTGCCGGTGCCTGTGCAGGTGTTGTCTGTGCAGGAGCCGGTGCTGGTGTCTGTACCTGTGCAGGAGCTGGAGCCTGGCTTTGCTGTTGCTGCTGTCTTTCCTGCATGACAGCCTGTACCCTGTTCCAGTAGGGAATGGTGTTGGGGTTCCTGTGTCCGTTGGGGCCGCCGTTGTGCATTCTGGCGAACACCTCGTTGGAGGGTGTCACTCCTTGCCTGTTCCCGTAGTGCGTCAGGTACTGGGTCGTGATCTGCCTAGCCGTATCCTCGTTCAGCCTGTCTTCGGGCGTATAGTTGGTTCCCTCGAACCTGTTGACGTCCTCGACATACGCGTTGTGGAGCTGATAGGGACCGTGTGCCCTGGCGTTAGCTGTGTTGCTTCTGTCGGAGCCGGGAACCCAGTCGCCGTAAAGGTTCCTTCCGTCGGACGACTCCACGGCCCTTATCGCATCCAGCAGGTCATCGCCGGGACGGACAGTTTCGGTCGCTGTTTTTTTTATCAGCCTCAGTGCCTCTGAGTATCTCATCGAAATCTAACCCTGTATGTGGTTCAGCCCGGCCATTTCGTTTATGCCCTGCCGGACTCCTATGAGAAAATCCAGCGCGTCCTTGTTCCCCGCCACGGCTCCGGCTATGCTGGCGTCGAGCCTTGACATCAGCATGTTCTTGAGCTGTATGAGCGTCTGGCGCTCGGACTCCGTGAGGCGCTCGTCCATAAGGACCTTGTCGAAGGCGCCCGACACGGCGAGGATGTCCGACGCCAGCGTGTCCGTGGACTGGAGCTTGTTTACATTGCTCCAGATCTCCGCGACACGAGCCTTGAATTCAGGTCCCTGCTTGTCGGCCACCCGGCAGTAGCCGATGTAGACGGCCGCGCCCACGGCCCTTCCGTGCACGAGCGGCGTGACTCCTGCCACGCCCTTGTGGACACAGCCGGGCTGAAGCGAGAGCATTGTCAAGAGCATGATGCAGAACATTCCGCCTGCGGCACAGGCGATGCTTCCAACGAGTTTTTCAGTGAGTGTGCTTTGCATTATCTATCTCCGTGAGTTGGTTGTTGTAGGGAAATCAGTTCTCCCACTTAAGATAGAGCGTCGCCCCCGGTCTAGTCAACTCTAAAAAGAAGAATTCGGCTGTCGACTCCACTCAGTAGCCCGATTATAGAGATGCCGTATACAACGGACTATAATACTACGTATTATAGTCCTGTATACGGCCTCTATAATCGGGCGTTACTGAGTGCCTGGTTTATTTTGTTCCCTGGAGGTTGGCGCCATCCAGAATGGCGCCGTCCAGTTCAGCGTCCCGGAGGTCAGCACTTTCCAGGTTTGCCCCCTGGAGGTTCGCACCTCGCAGGTTAATTCTGCGCAGGTTGGCGTCCTTTAGGTTTGCGTACCTAAGGTCCGCTCCTTGGAGCTCTGCTCCATGCAGGTCTGCACCTGCAAGATCTGCGCCCTGCAGGTCCGCGCCCTGCAGATGTGCCCCGCAGAGCAAGGCTTGGCTTAAATTTGCATAAGCCAAGTAGGCGCCAGCCAGGTCGGCGCAGTCGAGGTCTGCGCCTTTGAGGTTGGCGCGGAGCATATCTGCTCCGCAGAGCCTCGCCATTGCGAGCTTTGTTTGGGGCATGTTTGCCCGGGACAGATTGGCTCCGGGGAGCTCGATAAATGTGAGGTCTGCCCCTGCAAGTTCTGAGTGGAGCAGGGCTTCAAGCTCTGTTTCGTTGTTGGTGTTGCTCATGGTTTATTCTCCTTTTTTTGAATTGTTTGATTTGGGCGCGGGAACTCGTTTTCCCGGTCATTGTATTGTGCCAAAAAACCCCTGAATTTAAGCTCATTCAGGGGTTTTGGGGGGAGGATTAAGCTGGCTCTGTTTTTGCTACTTCTTAGCTGTGCCTTGTTGCTCTTTCTCGTCATATCCACACTGAATCCAGTGACTGGAGCCGGAACAAACAAACAAACAAACAAACATATTCTCTTTATATAGTTATATAAAGAGAATATGTTTCGTCGGACGCGCTATATTAGATGCAGACACACAGGCAACCACACGACAGCACAAGACGGCAATGACAAGTGACTCCGAAAAGCAGACTATAGAGGCAGGCATAAAGGACAGGAAGGAAGCAATAACGCGTACTGTGGAGAAGGCCGTGCAGGACTTGGAGGCGCTGGCAAGGAAAGCACATGACAAGGCTATGGAAGAGAGACATCTGCATACAGCCGCAGCAACCCTCCGGGAGCTGGCAGAGGTTGCCGCCAGCTATGCGCTTACTGCTACCTGGTTGAGTGCGGAGCTTTCTGCGCTTAGATATAGCATGGACATAATGAACGCCGAGGTTGTCAACAGGGACAAAAAAGCACAAGACACCCGCTGATTTTATACTCCGAGTATAAAATCCTATGCAGTGTAAAAAAGAAGACCACCCCTTGCGGGGCGGCCTTCTGTTGCAGGGTTTTATTCCTGCGCTTTGAGCCCAAGGAGGCTCCGGAATTCATCGACAGGGTTGTAAGCCGCGGCCTTGAGTTCTTCTTTGAGCTCCTCAAGGCTGTAAACGCGACGGCACTTTGTATGTTCGTTTGCCATGTAGATGGACAAACCTCCCAGCTCTTTGGTGATTCGGATCCAGAGCCGGAAGGTGCGGCTCCTGTCGTTCCAGACACTGAGCCTTATTTTATCACCTTCATCCTCCACAGACAACTGTGAAAGGTAAGGCTTGACGACTGCGGCGACATCCGCAGGATTGAAGGCGGGGGCAAAGTCTATGCTCATTGTTTTGTTCTCCTTTTTTGAGCATTTAGTACTGGGCGCGGGAACTCGTTTTCCCGGTCATTGTATTGTGCCAAAAAACCCCCTGAATTTAAGCTCATTCAGGGGGTTTTGGGGACACTTTCGCGCCCTATATATTCCTTATATAATAAGGGGGCTATGGCTGCTGCTCGACCCAGCCCTTGGCAGAGTGCGTTCCTCCCAGCTCTTTAACCTGCTCATCCGTGCCTTCAGCCCATATGTGTGCGTTGGCTGCAGATGCCTCTGCCTTGGCTGCTGCCTCCTTCATCTCCCTGATGAAGGCATCGGACAGCGTAGGCGGCTGGGGATATAGCACAGTCGTGCGGAGCGTCACAGGCAGCTGAACCAGCACCTGTGCATCCGTGGCTTCAGTGATTGTGGGATATGCTGTTATCTGCATGACGGCAGGACAGTCAGGATTTCCGGCCACATACTTGTACATTGCTTCGGTGGCTGTGGAGAACTCCAGCTGTATTTTGTTCTTGAGGGCTATGTTGTAGTACCACCCCTTAGCCAGCAGCTCATCTGCAGGTGTGGACAGGGACTTCACTATGGACAGCTTCCAGTATTCGAGTTTAAGCTGTTGTATGTCCACAGGCTGGTCTGTGTCGGGATTGAATGCCTCCAGCTCGAATGCATGGGGCATTCCATATATAAGCAGCAAGGGTTCCTTCGTCTTATAACGGGAGAACGACCTGTGCTGTGTGTCCATTGAAATGAGCATATCCGTGTGTATGTGTTGTTGTGGTTTGTCTAGAGCAGGTGGATGCTGTTCCTTATTATAGGAATAAGTGCAGGCGTATGCACAGACGAAGGCATGGATACTTCTGCTATGCTTTCTGACTGTATTCCTTGAACGGTGTCAGGAACTCGTTGGGGAGGGGATCGCTTGCCTCCCGGAGAAGCTGCAGGCATATGCCGGCGGCGTATTCCTGGTAGGATGGAGTTGTGAGCCTGTCCTGTATGTCCTGGTCTAGCTGCTTCGATATTGCCTTTAGCTTGTTTGCGGGAAGAGCCAGGTCGTACATGCAGTCGTTGTGGGATTCAGGAGACTGCTGGGGATTCCGCTGGTAGGTCTTGTATGTGTTGTCCGGATCCAGCTTGTTGATTTCGGTGGAGAAGGTCGATGTCATGCACAGGCTGCAAAGAAAGCAGGCGAAGTTGTGCAGCCTATCGTCGGGGATGTTTTGGATGAACTCGTTTGTTATCCTCTCTGATCTGGGGGTGTGTGCCGCGTTGGTGTGCAGCTTCTCGTAGTATGTTCCCGTGGGGGTGTTTCCCAGCCTTGATGTCAGCAGTGCGTAGAGTGTGTTCATTTTTTTGGTTATATCCCTTTTATGGGACGGTTATAGCCCTTTTATGAACCCCGGGGGTTTGTCCTAAACCTAATCTAGTGTCAGCTGCGGTGTAAAAAAAGAAGACCACCCCTTGCGGGGCGGCTTTCTTTTTGTTGCGCCTCCTACGCAGGTAGGAGGCTTTTGTTAATTTAAGAAAAGGCGAAGTCATCAAAGGCTATTTGTCCTCGTTGGGGTCTTCGTTGCTAATGATGCAGCCTTCGAGGTTTGCCCTTTTGGGGTTTTCTCTGATTTTATACTCGGAGTATAGATTCCTATGCGGCCTTTTGTGCAGGAGTCTACCGACGCGGATTGAGCCCCAGGAGAGACTCAAGTTCGTCTATTGGATCATAGACGTTCTCGAGCAAAAAAGCATCTAGCTGCTCTAGACTGCAGATACGGCAACGGTAGTTTTGTGCGTCGGCCACGAAGACGGCAAGACCTCCAGCTTCCCTGGAGACTTGAACCCAGGCTTTGAATACTCCTGTTTTTGCTGTCCCTATAAGACAGCATTATGTTTCCACCTTTCTCCTCAGCCGACAACTTATCGAGCCAGTGTTTGATGTGTTCAAAGAATTCTATTGGCGTGAATGTGGGAGACGTGGTGCAGTCCACCTCGCCTCTGTCTGTAAACATCGGCGGGCACGGATTCATGATCGCTGCCACTTGCTCCGGAGTAAAGGCAGGATCTGGGGTGGTATCGTAACTCATGCTGTCTTCTCCTCCGTCTACGCACCGAGCCCTTCGCGCTTCACGAGCCCCTTGAGCCCCTCGAGCCCCACGAGTCTCCGGAATTCATCGAGCTGTCCAGCTCCGCTCTGTATACCTTCTAGTGCGTTTCGCAGCTCCTCCATGCTTTTCACATAGTAGGCTGCGTTTTGTGTTCGGATATATACAAACAATCCTGTTTCTCTGTATCCGACAGAGAAGGCAAATGTGACTTCATGTCTAGCGTTGTTCCAGTGCTTAAACTGAATGTAGTCTGCCTCGTCTCTGATTTCGAACATCGACAGGAACGGCTTTATGACAGCGGCCACTTCATCTGCTGTAAAGGGGGGCGTTGATTGTAATTATGGTGTCGCTCATTTTTGTTCTCCTTTTGGTTGTGTTGGTTTAGTTGCTTTTGGCTTCCGTCAGTATTTTCTTAAGCTTGTCTAGCTCAGTACCAAAGACGCTCTTTAGCTCGATTTCCAAATCCTCCGGGGACAGGAAATAGTCAGTGCCATTGCCCGTCGTACCAAACACCCGCAACTTCAAGTTGTGGTCCTTAGACATGCCTTGCGTTATATGAAAGAAGCTATAGATTTCCTTGCCTTCGTCTTCCTTTGCTTTTAGGTGTATGCTTCCGGCTTCCTTGTCTTCATTGAAGACCAGTTTATCCAAGTATGGAGCAAAGATAGCTCCGAGAGTTTCAGCTGTGAAAAGATAGAAATTAGGGTCTTCCATTGTTTTGTTCTCCTCTTTGGTTTGTTCTGCTTTGTTCGGTTCAAGTACACGCTTAAGTCGATTCTTTATCTGCTGGGTCGATTTGAATAGGCGGAATCTACCGCTCGCATCATATTCACCCACCTTGAGCTTGTCTGTGCCGTCCGTGGATCTTCCTTCATTCACAAAGAAGCATGCGGTATTTGTGTTTGTTCCATCGCTGCGCTTGAATGCATACCGATGCGCGTAGCTGGACTTATCTGCGCTAGTAAGAAAGGCAAAGTACGGAGCAAAGGCATTTTCGAGGTCTTTTTCGCTGAAGATGTAGTAATTGGTTTTGTACTTCATTGTCTTGTCTCCTTTTGTTCTGTATCAACCAGGAAGCCTCAGCCGCTGTCTGAGTGCCATCCACTCCCGCGCTGACTTTCCCCGTGTGCGGAGGAGCTGCTCGAGTTCCTTAAGACCCTCGATGCAGTGCGCAGTGTTTCCTTTCACAAAGAGCCATACGGCAATCCCTTCATCTGTTGGAGTTGTGTAGAAGTGGAATTCATTAGGCAGTCCTGACTTCAGGAAGAAGTCGATAAGCGAGTCGTTGTCCTCCTCCTCCTCCACCTCCAGCACATCTAGATACGGCGCAATAACCGCATAGATGTCATCGGCCGAGAACGTCTTGGCGAGTCGCAAGGGTGTGGCTTCGCCTGTCTTTTTGTTCTTGTTCGTTGTGTTGTGGCTCCTTGTTGTCGGTTTTCAGGCAGGACTTGTCAGGAGTTATATGCCCGGGGAACTCCATGACCTTGACATTGTAACTGTCATCCAGCTTGATTTTCTGTCCTTCTATCTTGTTGTTGGGGAATGAAACGGCAATGCACATCGTGGTAAAAAGAAGCACTTGGCTTCTTTGTTGGTGTTAGAGGTTTCATCCCCTGCAGGAAGCAACACCTGCAGGGGGCTCGGTTCCCGGCTCGCGTTGATGCACTATGCGTGCATCAGCTCGCTGTAAAGAAGATCCAGCTCGGTGTAAACACCGAGTGCCATCTTTATGGCGTTCTCGATATATAGCAGATCTACGTATGCGTGGTTGTTCACGCATTCATAAATCTTGTATGGAGTGGGGCTTTTGGGATCAGAACCAAGAGTAATTCTTAGTTCAAGATTGTCAGTGCCATCCTCAATGCGGATGTCGCCGTTGTCGGCGCGGGAGATGATCAGCTTTCTTGCGAAAGGCTTGATCACCTCCAGCACTTCGCTGAGGCTGAAGTCAAGGATTTCAGGGCGGGGTTCATTGGCGAGCTTCTCGATGTCTTCCCATGTTTTCATGCTGGGGGTCTCCTTTTGGGGAATTGTGGGTTGAGCCCTGCAGAACCCCAAACCTTCTGCAGGGCGTTAGGAACTAACCGCGCTGGCGGCGGCCTCCGCGTTCGGTGATGTAGTCACCGGACTTGAGCTCTCCAAGCTGCTTCAGCAGCTTGATGTCGGATGCGACTACAGCGTAGTCGGTATCCAGCATCTCCGCCGTCTGGCGGATGGTGAGCTCGCCGAGGAGAGCCTCCTTGATTTCCCGCATGCGGGCCAGCCTGTTTGTTGTGACGTTGATGGGGGTCTTTTCAACCTCCAGCAACTTTTTGTTCAAATCGGCCAGCTGGATGCGGGCGGCGTCCAGGAGCTGCGTCAGGGAGTCGATGGTCTCCTTGATTGGCTCGAGGTTGAGCTTTGCGACGGGGTTGGTCATTTTCTACCCTCCGTCCCCAAAAAAGGGCTAATAATCATTGCTATTGCTAGCAAGATTATCAAACAAACCTCAGACGGTTTTGTTGTTTCTGAACTATCTGCGACTATAATCTGCGCGAGGCAGATTAGTATCATTTGAATTATAGAGAGACCCCGTTTTGACATGGTCTTTCCTCCCATACAAGTGACGGGCATTGTGCACATGCCGCGTCTGTTCGTGAACAAGCCCCCTGTTGAAGCCTCCCGCGCCGGGGCACTAAAGCCCAGGAGGAAATTACAGCGACAGACTAAAGCCCGTGCAACCATAAACTGCACGGGCTTGCCTAATATGCTTATTTACCTTTGTTTCTTGACTCCTTGATATGAGTCAAGTATTTAAGGATCTTCACGCAATCTTCCCACTCCGTGGTGGAGAGGAAGCGGAGTCTGACTCCGGCCTTGCGTGCTTCCTTAATGGAGCTTGGGCAGGGCGTGCCCTTTTCCACAGCGCCCATAATGGCGACTACGGATTCAGCCACCTTCGGGGATTTGGCAGAAGGGAAATGCCCCTGCCAAACCCTCTTGGTGTACTTACCCCACAGCTCCTGCAGGGTCTTGTACGCGTGCTTGATAGCATCGCGGTGCTTTCTTTCCTCTACGGCTTGCAGACAACGAGTTCCCATCGGGATAAGCTCGCCTCCGAGGAAGCCGTCCTTTGCAAGGCGGGCCTTGCATTCGAGGTTGTCAAGAAGCGTGTAGGCATTGTCGCCGACACGGATTTCCAGCAACTGTGCCAGATCCTTAGGATCATAGACAAAGTTGGTGGCTCTTCCGCAAAAGAAGACGGAAGACTTGTTCTCCTTGATGGCCTGCAGCACGAGATTGCTGAAGGCCTCGAACCTCTTATCGAGGAATGTCTTTTTTGTTTTATTTTCCATTTAGCACTTCCTTACATTTTTGAGCGGGGCATGCCCTCGCTCCTATACTCTTAGACACTGAGTTTATTCATCGCGGCTTCCACAGCCTCGATGCGCTTGCTCAGCACGCTGGCCACCTGAGCGGGATCCGGTGACCAGACATTGACCAAATGATATTGGTCAATGTTGCATTTGAGGCAGGTTGCGCATCGCCCGAAAAGGTCGAGTAGTGCCTGCCTCGTCTGCAGCTCGGCCTCGTCCTTACGGAGAAGGCCGATCTGCTTGCCCAGGTTGATTTGATTAACCTGGGTGCGGGTTGCCTGCGCCAGAATGTATATTGTCTGGAGCAGGCCTGTTGCGCGGGCTGCGGGGATCTGTCCCCGCTCGACCGCTTTGCATATATCTTTGACGAGGTTGGTCATTTATTTGCCCTCCCTCTTTTGGAGCTTTTTGTAGCTCCATTCAAAGATATTTATGCAGCCACGAGTGACTGCCTTTGCGCCTGTCAGGGCGAGGCGACCTGCGCCAACGCCCACCAGAAGCAGACCGGCCCCGCTGTAGACGAGGCCATGTCCGATGCCTCTGAGGCTGCTGCCCTCTCGGGCATTCCAGCTCTCGAAGGCAAACGACCTTCTATTGGCGTCGGCGCGGCAGACTGCCTGCGCTGGGCAGCTGCCGCAGTCCTCGTTGCAATCGAGGAGTGCGTCGAGCTCTATTTTGCGCTCGTGGCTCCGCTTTGCTGCGCCTCTGAGCGGGCGCGTTGCTCCCTTGTTGGGGTTGTTGGTTTCGGCCTCGTCGGCCTGGTTAGCCTGCTCGTGCAGGTCACGATCCGCATATTTTTCCATTGCGGGTTTCCCTCCTTTTAGTTGGGGGTTCTTCTTTACAACAAAGGAAACCATAACCGGTTATGGCCTCCAGTTTATTATGCCCTCAAAAAGGGCTGTTTTAAGCGTGTGCTTAAGCATATTATGCCGCTGCACCCCCCCCCCGATTTAAGCAAAAATAATACCAGAAATTTTTTGCTTGTCTGTGGCAAATATCTGCCGATGCGTTATGTTTTGCCATACCGTCTGGTAGCGGTGGTGTTTTTGTGGGCAACAACTACAGCAGCAAGGAGATGGCAGGAGAATGAGAAGCAGGCAGCCGGTTGAGTGCATCGACAGTTACATGAGCCAGATAAACAAGTTTGACAGAATCTCCAGAGAAGAAGAGGAGAGACTGTCCAGACTGCTCCACTCGGCACCAACCGAAGAAGAACGCAGAGCCGCCAGAGACACGCTTGTGTGCGCAAACCTCAGGCTCGTGGTGAAGATTGCACACGACTTCAAAAACTTCGGCATAGGATTCGCAGACCTTGTAGCCGAAGGCAACAGAGGCCTGGTGGTGGCGGTAGACAAGTTCGACCCCGACAACGGAGCCAAGTTCTCTGTCTATGCCGGGTGGTGGATAAAACAAAGCATGCGACATGCCATCCTGTGGCAGTCCCGTGTTGTCCGGATGCCTTCAGGTGCATCCCAGCGACACTTGAAAATACGCAAAGCCGCCAATAGATATTTCATGGAGCACAATGAAATGCCGACAGACGAAAAGCTTGCAGAACTCGCAGGCCTTCCGCTGTCGGCAGTTCTTGTTTTAAAGAATGCCGTAACCGAGACAGTGTCCATGAACGATAAGCTCGCGGTGGACTCTGATACGACAATAGAGGCCACGCTTGCAGACAGCGCCGACAGCACACCCGAGACAGCCAACAGGATAAGCATAACACAGAAGGCTATAGACAAACTGTCGGAGCTTGAGAGGCGCATTGTCAGCGCTGTATACGGACTGAACGGATTGGCTATTGCAATCCACGACCTGGCTTGTGAGCTTGGGTTATCTGTAAAGCAGCTCCAGCACAGGCTCTCGCAGATACTGGACAAGCTGCGAGGCCTGATAGAGCCGGAGCTGTTTGGAGAAGCCTAGCCTAGCTTCTGTCATGAATTAGCTACCGAGGTAGCATCATACTTCCTGCTTCGTTAGCTAGCCCTAGGACTAGCCTCCACAGGCACACCAGGAATGACCTTCCCTGCTTGCACACTATACAGCGTCAATGAGTTTATGCAAGCTTAAGTATGACCGTTAATCATACGTGCTTGCATTGTTCTGCTATGGTTTCAGGTGTGCGTGCAAAGACACGCACACCCACAAGATTTACAAAGGCCTGCTCAGGAGGCCAGTCCGCGATGCAGGTGTAGGCTTTCGCCTTTTCCGATATGGCTTTTTTAGTTAGGCCGTGGAACTGCTTCTTCAGCTTGAAGTGACCCGACCGGAGCTCAGCTATGCTGAAAAGGCCGAGCCACTGCCTCGTGACCAAAAAGCCTGCCAGCGGGGCAGTCCCGCAGCACTGGTCTTCGGTCATGTCGACAACAACGCCATCCTGCTCCAGCATGCCTAACTCGGCCAGCTTATCCACCTGTATTTCCGGCGCGTGTTGAGACCAGCGATCCGTAAACATGTTGGAAACAGCCAGTCTTTTGCTTTCCTGCCGCTCTTTCCAGTATGGCGTTGCCAGCAATTCGAAGACCTGATCTATGACTTCGTCTGTATCAAGGTGGGACCTGACGACATCGTGGAGCGACCACATGCAGTTACTGAAGCTGGGAACTCGCGCCAACCTAGTGTAGCAACTGAGCTTCTTTTTGACGACTGCCCCCGCTTTGCAGACAACTTCGACGTCTACGGCGTAGGAGGCTTCTAGCTTGCGCACTGTCATGAATTAGCTACCGAGGTAGCATCATACTTCCTGCTTCAACGAGAGCGGTATACCACTCTCTCCACAGGCACACTGGGAATGACCTTCCCTGCTTGCATAAGGT
>OLGV01000018.1_pt1 | contig 66983 bp, 63 predicted proteins | sample 1605761 | NCBI WGS metagenome assembly OLGV01 (sample SAMN03283245) | human gut metagenome | biome: human-associated habitat; material: feces | host: Homo sapiens | place: Peru | collected 2012
CCTGCAAGGTTTACACTTTGGTGGTGATAGACACCTGGATTTGCACTTGATACCCAGACATTGCCGTCGCCGTCGGCGTCGATTGTTGTCCAGCCCTCGAGCGAGCCTTCGAAACTGTAGTTGACAGTTGATGAAGGAGATGAGGCATTACCTCTCCACGACCCTGAATTGGTCACGTAGGACGTCGATGTGTGTGTATCACTCATCGACCTGACTTCGCGGTTGTCTTGTGCGTTAGCCATAAATGTAAAGGCTAAAACCGCAAATACTGAAAGTAAGAATCTTTTCATGATTGTAAATTGATAAAAAAATTAGTTAAATATTGATTTAAATTAATTCCGCAAATTTAATGAATATGGTTGAATTATACACCATCACATCAAAATTTTTATAAGACATATATTGTCAATGTTTTATATGGATAAAATTGTTTTTTTTATGGAGGTTCGTACTTGTAAAAGGCGAAGAAAATTACGCCAAAAGACGGTTTTTATAAAATAACGCCTAAAAAAGCAAAAAACGCAGATTGATGAAATAGAAACGCTTTCAAATCATTACCTTGCAGAAACGCCCTAATAAGCATTTTTAACGGTGACGGTTCATATTTCCCCATTCTGCGTGAGTTTGGGTTTTGCCATGCAGCTCTCATAGTTTAATTTTGCACCGAACAAAAAAAGTAAGAATTATGAGATGCACTTTCAAGACAGTCTTCTATGTAAATGGAAGCAAGGAGAGAAACGGAATTGTCCCTGTTATGGGACGAGTGACTATCAACGGAACTATCGCACAGTTCAGTTGCAAGCAGGGCGTGGCCAAGGCTATCTGGGATGCCAAGGGCAACAGAGCCGTCGGCAAGAGCAAGGAAGCCAAGGAGGTGAAAATCCTCGGCATCACAGGTACACACAGCGACACCACTCCGAATCAAATCGGAGTGGGCGGCACCTACATCTACGGTCAAAAGGAAGCCCCCGCCATGATTTACCCTCTCGAGGGATACATGTTCGGTGTCATGGCTCCGCAGCTCGCCACAAACACCCCGCTTGTGTCCGAGAACATCAAAAACGGAGTGCAGATAATGGGGGTCGCTGGAAAGTTGAAACAGAACAATCTTAGATATATTTCCCGGACAGGTATTTGTACGAAAAATGGTAGTGATAATCTCGAAATTCGAGACGTCCCCTTCACGTCAATTTCTCAAATATTAGAAATAAGGGTAACTGTGACTATCCCTGTTCCAGCGTATAATCCTTATAGGAGTCCCGTCGTCTGTATGACTTCAGTCCATACAGCAATGATGCCCTGGGAAGGAACAATATTTAAAGTTCAGAGATTGCTGCCAAGTAATAATTTTGAAGCAATTTTCGATACGGAAATAAGACCATCGTCAACTTTTGGTAAATTTAATTTTAGAATAACAGCACCCAATAATAATTATTATTTCAACAGCTTTGAAAACATTGACAGTCCCTACGACGTATTGATAATTTATACGGCGTGACGCGATGCAGGCGGGAAATGCACTGTTCAATTTTTAAAAGTGGATTTTTTGATTTTGCGATTATACAATGCACGCAAGAAATGTCGTTCACATTCATTATGAACTTTTGCATCCATGACATGTACACCTTCTTTGTTGAGAAGATAGTGCAAATGTATCTTATAATCTTCGAAGTTTGTTGCCATACCTTTTCTTGTTATTTTATACTTAAAATGGAGTTTGTATGTATCCACTTATAGGTTCATTCACCATTGAGTAGTCTTGCATTTTTTCCAAATCTTCAATATGATTTATCAAGTAGTCATAATTTGTAAGATTTTCAATCTCTTTGCGCCTCGCCTTACTCAACTTACAAAACTCTTCTTCTTGTTCAAGTCCTGCAAATCGTCGTCCGCATAGGTTAGCGGCAATGCCAGTTGTAGAACTGCCACAGAATGGGTCAAGAATCCAATCGCCTTGGTTGGTTGACGCGAGAATCATTCTGACGAGTAAACGCAAAGGCTTTTGTGTGGGATGCTTGCCACAAGTTTTTTCCCAACGGCCGATTGCCGGCATTCGCCATACATCAGTCATTTGCTTACCATCATTCAGTTCTTTCATCAAATCATAGTTGAACTTATGCGGCACTTTATGCATCTTTCTTGCCCAAATAACAAACTCAGTAGAGTATTTGAAATATCGGCAGGAGATGTTGACTGGAGGATTCGTTTTCTCCCATGTAATTACATTCAGAATCTTATATCCAAGTTCCGTAAGACAGTTAGCCACGGAAAAGATATTGTGATATGTGCCACTTATCCATATTGTACCGTTGTCTTTCAACTTGTCACGGCATAAGCGTAGCCATTCCATGTTGAACGCCATCACGTCATCTTGCGACTTACCTTTATCCCACTCACCTTTATCCACACACACGACCTTACCGCTCTGCAACGATATTCCACCGTTGGAGAGGAAATAAGGAGGGTCGGCAAATATCATGTCGAACTTGAAGTCAAACTCTTTGAGAAGTTTAAAACAATCACCATGAGCAAGGATGAAATCGTTGTTGGGTGATTTGTAATATGCCTGTACCATAATATTCTGTGTTAAGCCATTAAACCACCGCCACCTTCGTCTTGTCTTGTATAAGCAGAGTTCCAACCCGTTTGCCCCATAATGCTAATGGATTTGGGAGGCATTAACTTTTTATTTTCTCCACAAATATTAATGAAAGGACATTCTTCAAATTGTTGTTCTTTTGGCAAAGCTCTTACATATTCGCTTTTAAGAATGCTAATTTTCCCCTCAGGATCATTGCAGGGCATAACGCCCATGACAAGGTGTGCTTTCACACCTTTCTTGTGAGAAGCATGGCAAAGTTGGCAAGTTTTGTTTTTGTTAGAATGCCATTTGAAGTAATGAGGCTCATTTTCGCATTCGAAGACGTATAGATTCTTTTTACAGAATTGTTTACCAACTACACGATAAACAAAATAATCTATCAGACATGGACTTGCGATAGTCTCATTAGGATACACCTCATGCCATATCTCCCATACATGTCGCCATGCCAACGCATTCATTTCATCAATATAACTGTATTGATGGCAGAAAATATCCAAAAAACTGGACACTAATGGTATTTCCGTTTTTATAATGCCTGTTCTTAAAGCAACTTTTATGGTATTAATATCACTTGCCACATCAATCTTGTCAAAACCATCGACATTTTGCCAAATACCGAGCACAACCATATCCCGTAGAAACATATCTGTTTTCTTATTGCCATACCCTGCACTTTTACAATCTATTAAAGCCTTTCGTAATTCATAGATGTCATTTTTGTATGCTTTTATAAGTTCAACAGGTGAGCATTTATGTTGTAAGACAAAAGAAGCAATGTTTTTTGCATAAGCAGCCCTCTTGTCTGTTTGTGACAAATTGGTAATTTTCAGTTTGCGAACAAATTCCTCTGGTTCATTATATATGTTCTCTTCATCAAAGATGGTGTTGTCACTATCAAAGATGGAAGCCAATTCTGAAAAGTCTCTTGAACCTCTGAAATCTTGATTTGCACTTAAAAGTCGAACACGACAGATGTCCTGTGGCTCTAAACCACAGGTGTCATAAACAAAGCGAAAAGCATTTCCCTTTGTTAGTATGAAGATTGAGTGTAAAGCATCTGCTACAGCTTTGCATTTTTCTTCGTCAATTCTACAATTAAGTATTTCTTTATGATGTTTCTCCCAATATCTATGAAATTCGGAGAAATATTCAAAAGAAGAACCTAAAGCATAAGTCTTTCCAATTCCATCATAATTAGAGTAAAGGAAATTATTAATGGAATTGACAATTTCACGAGCTTGACCGATACAAAGATTATCTTCATCGCCCAACTTGTTCTTTATTATCTGGCAGAAATTTGAGAGTTCGTCCATATTGTTATCTTATTGATTCTATAAACTCTTGAATGGAAGTAAGATTATACACAGTTGGAATGATTCCGTATGCCTCTTGCAATTTGTTCTTCGCAGACTTCCATCCTATTCCATCTGTAATCCAAACAAACTCAAAGCCCTCAACGGAGTTTATTTTCGGTGCAATGTCAGAGTATGAACGTGCTACCTCATTCAGTTTTGAACCACCGCCACTATAAAAGTTAACTTCAATCAGATAAACTTTTGATGAGGTCTCGACAACGAAATCAAAACGCTTTTCATCATCTCCCAACACATCTGTAATTGCAGACCATTCTCTCGAATACACTTCTTGCCTGAAAGAAATGCCAGCATTAGTAAGAATGTTTGCAACCGTATTCTCCATAACGTGTCCGCTTCTGTTCTTTCTTGCATTCGTGTCCAATCCAGTTTCAATGCCAAAGACATAATCCACCAGATTCTTTACTTTCTGATTTTTAAGGACATCACCAAGTCCTGTTTCTGTCAAGAATGTCATAACAGAATCTACGGAAGAGAACATGCTTTCCAAAGGAACGCAGTTTCCGACAGAATCAAGTATCTTTTTCTTGTCACGAGTACGAACTGCCACCAATATGTCCATAACGGAAAAGGCATTCTTATCCCTGCTCCATATTGTTTCGACACTTTTGCGTAAGTCAGATGCACCAATAAGACTATTAAGCATACACAGGCTCAACTTTATATCCTCCACGTTCTGTGAGATCTTTTCAAAGTCACAGAAGAAGTCCAATGTTTGGTTTGTCTCTTTGAGTTGAGACATGAATTTATCGAAATCTTTAAGCATAAGTCTTCTGTTTTACAGCCACATATTGTGGCTTGTAGTTGTTAATATCGTTCATTTGCCAATCTTTTGTATTGCGGTAACTATGAACCAACAGCTCGGAAATCTTTCCTCTCTTTGCTCCGTTTGCATTCACATTACGAGAAGCCATAACTCTGTCGATGTAATAATCTGCATACAGAATATCGAAGAAGTTATCTGCTTCGTTCTTTCCTTTGCAATCAGAATTACTCAACATAAAATTATGCCCATCAGCAACCACTTTGTCACAGAACTCCTTCAACCTGACTTGTGAATCATCATTGAAGGCTTCTTTTGTATAGTCGTTAAAACTTGAAGTGTCATTCAGAGGACGATAAGGAGGGTCAAAATAGAACAAAGTTTTACCTTGTGCATAAAGCAAAGTGTTCTCAAAATCGCCCTTCAAGATTTCCACTCGCTTCAAGAACTCACTATCTGCCCTAAGTGTATCTTCATCACAAATCTGTGGCTGCATGTATTTTCCACAAGGGACATTAAACATTCCTTTTTTATTAACACGATACAAGCCATTGAAGCAGGTGCGGTTTAGGAAGAAGAAATTTGCCGTATTCTCTATCGAGTCAAGATTCTTCTTATTATAACGTTGGCGTACAGCCATAAACATCTCACGTTTGGCTTCCATGTCTGGCAAAGCATAATATTCCGCTTGTATGTCACGCAAAGCTGGTATCAGTTGCTCCACATTGTCACGTACTGTTCGATAACATGTAATCAAATCGCTATTGATGTCATTGATTACGGTACGTTTGATATTTGGATGCTGTTGCAGCATATAGAACAACATAGCCCCACCGCCAACAAATGGCTCTATGTATGTAGCATTGTCCCAATTATCAAAGTCAGCTGGGAGTTTTGCTTCCAGTTGTTCAATGAGTTGTCCTTTTCCGCCAACCCATTTGATGAATGGTTTTGCTTTTGAATTCATTATTAATCATTTTTTGAACTAATGATCTTTAATCATCAGTATTAGTGCCTTTCGTTTTATTGATAAGCTTACGAACATCAACGTCCAATAGAGCTGCCACCTTGGTCAATGTTACTAAATCTGGCTGCGATGTATTGGTACATCACTTTGATACTGTAGAAGGATTCACTCCTAACTGTTCTGCCAACCATTTGCTTGTTCTTTTCTTTTCAACAAGTACTATTTTCAAGCGATTAATATCCATAATATTTTATTTTTCTGCAAAGATAATGAATTATTCTCACTTTTATTCTAATATATAATTTTTTAACGTTGTTCTCGCATTCTATTTTAAAGAAATATTGTGTTTTTGCACTTGAAAAGAGTTGTTTGACAGCAAACGTACGCATATTGTTGAAATTAGAACTATTGCCAAATCATTACCTCTATTGAGGTGAGGAACTCATAATTCGCTCATTTTTAGCTATTCAGCAGTTTTTAGTGTAATTTTTCATGATAAAAACACATCTTACATTAACTTCTGATAAAACTGCCACCATCTATCGGGGAGTTCGTTCCGCATAGCCATGTCGTAGTCGTTTTTCGAGCATGGTATGAAATGTTCGGAGATTTCCATCCACCATTTTCCTGTTGTTTTGTGGCATAGGAAAATGATGTCGTTGTAATCTTCAAGCCGGACAATATATTTTGTGAATTCGTCGCGGTTTTTTGTTGTGGGTATGTCGTTTTGCCTTAACGAAAATCCCTCCATGAAGTACCAAATCATTTCAGCCAAGTTATTGGCACTTTGATTGTTAATGTCATATTTAGGATTATAGTTGAAGAATCCTATTGAGGTCGGTTTTGGGTTTAAACCTGCATAGCGAGCCATTTTGCAGCCGTCTTCGCTGTTCAGACCGTTCGGCGAGCTTTGTTTCACGCCTGGCATGTCAGAGGCACAGAAAGCAGCCGCGTCAATAGTGATGATGTCGGCATTTCTAATCAAAGGTTCTGTCAACTCCGGATTATTTTTGATAGTTCCAAGACGATAGACATCGAACAGCAGCTGTTTCATCAGGTTAATATTTTCATTATCAATGTAATAAGTCTGATAACCGATGTTGGTGTAGTTGAATAAATAGTTAGGCTGATGTAAGATAATATGACTCAAATAAGATTCCGAATTCAATTTTCCGCCATCTTCTCCTATGTCGAAACGAGGGTCTATGGCCGTGATATTCACCAACTTGCCAGTGTTTTCATAAACTTGATAAACAGGATACGTCAAATCTTGGCTTCCTCCAATGATAACTGGCACAATGTGGTGTTTCAAAAGTGTCAGAAACACTTCGCTCAAGGCATAGTAGGTGTCTTCCACCCGTAAACCTGTCTTAACATTTCCTAAATCAACGATTTTCAGTTCAGGCCAATGGTCAAACAAAGGATATAAGGCGTGGCGGATAGCGTCAGGAGCGGCCTTACATCCTTCATTATCAACGGCATAACGCTCTTCCTCAACTCCAATAATCGCAAGTTGGCTTCCTTCTAATCTCGGAAAACAATCATTGTTTTTATAAATAGAAATAGTGTTACCGAGTTGGTTTTTATGCGTCAGACGGCTGTTTTTTACGATTTCTTCCTTGACTGGATTGAGAAAAGCGCTAATTTCCATTTTTTATTTCTTTGGAGAAATTTTCTTTCTGATTATCTCATGCAACTCGTTGACATTGACACGTATTTGCTCCATGGTGTCGCGGTCGCGGACTGTCACGGTGTTATCTTCAAGTGTCTGGTTATCAACAGTAACGCAGAGAGGGGTGCCGATAGCGTCTTGACGTCTGTAACGTTTTCCTATGGAGTCTTTCTCTTCGTACTGGCACATGAAGTCGTACTGGAGGTTGTCCATGATTTCGCGTGCTTTTTCCGGAAGACCGTCTTTTTTCACGAGAGGAAGTATGGCGACTTTATAGGGAGCGAGAATCGGAGGCAGTTTCATCACGACGCGTTCGCTGCCGTCGTCAAGTTTCTCTTCCGTATAGGCGTAGCTGAACATGGCGAGGAACATGCGGTCGAGACCGATTGATGTCTCTATGACGTAAGGGGTGTAGCTTTCGTTTGTTTCCGGGTCGAAATATTGGAGTTTCTTGCCCGAGAATTCTGCGTGGCGGCCGAGGTCGTAGTCTGTACGGCTGTGAATGCCTTCCAGTTCTTTGAAACCAAAGGGGAAATTAAACTCGATGTCTGTTGCCGCGTTGGCATAGTGGGCAAGTTTCTCGTGGTCGTGGAAGCGGTAGTTTTCAGTTGGAATGCCTAATGACAAGTGCCAGTTCATACGCTCTTCCTTCCATTTTTTGAACCATTCTATTTCTGTGCCGGGACGTACGAAGAACTGCATTTCCATCTGTTCGAACTCTCTCATTCTGAAGATAAACTGACGTGCTACGATTTCGTTACGGAAAGCCTTGCCTGTCTGTGCGATGCCGAAAGGAATCTTCATTCTGCCGGTTTTCTGAACGTTGAGGTAGTTCACGAATATACCTTGTGCTGTCTCCGGACGCAGATAGACAGTGTTGGCACCTTCCGCCAGCGAGCCTATCTGTGTCGCGAACATGAGGTTAAACTGACGAACGTCGGTCCAGTTGCGTGTTCCGCTAATCGGGCATACGATGTCGAGGTCTTCTATGAGCTTCTTGATGTCGGCGAGGTCGTTTTTCTCCATGTCGCTATAAAGACGATGACTGATTTCCTCTATTTGCTGCTTCCACTCGACGACGCGGGCGTTTGTGATGATAAACTGCTCCTTGTTGAAGGCATCGCCAAAACGCTTCTGTGCCTTGTCAACTTCTTTGTTGATTTTTTCCTCTATCTTGGCAATATAATCCTCCACCAAGACATCGGCGCGATAACGTTTCTTGCTGTCTTTGTTGTCTATCATCGGGTCGTTGAAAGCATCAACGTGACCCGATGCTTTCCACACTGTCGGGTGCATGAAGATGGCAGCGTCCAATCCCACGATGTTCTCGTGCATCTGCACCATGGCTTTCCACCAATATTCTCTGATGTTTTTCTTCAGTTCGACACCATTTTGGCCGTAATCGTAAACGGCGGCTAATCCGTCATAAATATCACTTGAAGGGAAAATAAAACCGTATTCCTTCGCGTGAGATGTTATCTTCTTGAAAAATTCTTCTTGGTTCATAACTCTTTATTTTTAACGAGATTTCTCCATTCCGCTTCGCTCCAGTCGAAATGACGTAATTTTAAGTTTCGCTCCAGTCGAAATGACGTAATTTTAAGCTTGCTCCAGTCGAAATGACGTAATTTGAAGTTTATTCCAGTTGAAATGACGTAATTTTAAGCTTGTTCCGGTCGGAATGCCGTAATTTGAAGTTTATTTCGGTCGGAATGCCGGCACAATTAATTCGTCGTTTCGAGCGTAGTCGAGAAATCTCAAATTTCATTTATAATATTAACATTGCATCGCCATAGGTGAAAAATTTATATTTTTCAGCGACGGCTTCTTTATAGGCTTGCATTAAGAAATCGTAACCGGCGAAAGCGGCGACTTCCATCATCATCGGGGATTTCGGGAGGTGGAAGTTAGTGATGAGCGCGTCGGCGGTGTTGAAGTCGTATGGCGGGAAGATGAATTTGTTTGTCCAGCTTTTCATCGGCTTAAGTTTGCCAGTGATGCTCACCGCAGTCTCCAAGACTTTCAAAGTGGTTGTTCCGACGGCGAAAACCTTGTGTTTTGCTTCTTTTGTCTGATTAATCATGTCGCAAGTCTCCTGCGAGATATTGATTTCTTCGGAGTCGGTTTTATGTTTTGTCAAATCCTCGACTTCGATGTCGCGGAAGTTGCCCATTCCGGTGTGAAGTGTCACTTCTGCGAAGTTCACGTCCTGAAGTTCCATGCGTTTCATGAGAATCTTGCTGAAATGCATACCTGCTGTCGGTGCGGCCACGGAGCCTTCCTGTGTGGCATAAACAGTTTGATAGTTGAACTCGTCGTCGGGCTCGACAGGACGCTGGATTACCTTTGGTAGCGGTGTCTCGCCAAGTCCCATGATGACTTTCTTGAACTCGTCGTGTGTACCGTCGAACAGGAAACGCAGAGTGCGTCCGCGTGACGTGGTGTTGTCGATGACCTCGGCCACCAATTCGTCGTTCGGACCGAAATATAGTTTGTTACCGATGCGGATTTTACGAGCCGGGTCAACAAGGACGTCCCAGAGACGGCTTTCCTCGTCGAGCTCACGAAGAAGCATCACCTCGATTTTAGCACCGGTCTTCTCTTTCTCGCCATAAAGACGCGCAGGGAAAACGCGAGAATTGTTGATTACGAACAAATCACCCTGGTTGCAATAATCAAGGATGTCGCGAAAAATTTTGTGCTCAATAGTTTGAGTGTCGCGGTGCAGTACCATCATGCGTGCCTCTTCGCGTTCTTGCGGAGGATATATCGCGATGAGGTCGTGCGGTAAGTTGAATTTAAACTGAGATAATTTCATCGTTAAAATTTATAGTTAATCTTATTTCTTTCGAAAAGAGAATGCAAAGATACAACAAAACAAAAAATTTGTCAAGAGAAATCCTCAAAAATGTTAAAAACGTGATAGAATTACGTGAATATTTCAAGATGTTTTTGCACTTTTTTAAAAAAATGTAAAATTAATTTGTTAATTTGGAAAATATTCTTTACCTTTGCAGCGTTAAATTACGAGAGTATGTATTCAAAATTTTAAACAAATGTTTTGACTGATTAACATTATGGTATTTAAGAACGATATATGGTATTTAGGAAAGAACAAATTATTATGCAATTAAATCGGAATAGTTTTCCATGCAATTGTTCTATGTTTAACCCAAAATTCCCAATCGCTTCACCAAGACCGCGGAATAAAGGAACCGCGAAGCGAAGATAGATATGAAAAAATATACAAACATTTACAAAATTACTTGTATTATTATTATTGCAAGTTGTTTAATTGGATGCAAAAAAAATGACAACATTAGTATCAGAACGTTAGACTATTCGACGGATTCCAATCTGATAGAAGAAATTGAATATTCGGGAGTTGGAGTGCCTTTTCCCGATGGTAGTTTGGTAACAACTACTAATGATGGTGTTTTTGAACTTACACTTCCTGATGGTTATTTGTATGTCGTAAAAACCAATAATAATAGAGGCTGGAAAACTTCCCCTGTCATCGGAGTTACATGTACTTGTAATAGTGGAACTGGATGTAATCCTGTCAAGTTCAATAATATATTTGTTTGTCTTATGGAAGAAACTTGTAGTTGTTGTGAATCACAACTCAAATACAAAGACGAGAGCAAACAGTGGATTGATGTTGAACTTGTTGGTATGATTAATAAAAATGCTGGCATAACATTGTTATCGGATAATCCTATACCCAAAGATAGAAAGTTGTTTTCTTATATCATCAGGCATAAGGATATTATTCATGGAAATGCCTTTGAAGAATTATTTGAGATGGATATCGTAAATGATTTTTTAGAATCAACGGCTGTGTTTTTTAATGAGAATAATATAACGCCAAATGTATATGCGTTTTATAACATTTTAGGAAATGTTGCATTAATTCCATTTTATTTGCCAGATGAAAGCATTATAACTTATGCAGACGAGCAAGGCTCTCATGATATCTATGCAATGAGTGTTTCGTTAAAAAGTCCACCGGAAAGTGTGATAAAATGTGAGTGTACATCTGGTTCAGACGGATGTATTATTGAAAAAAAATGGACACCTTTGGGTACGCTCTATTATTGCAATGCTGGCAATTGCACCTCTTGTTCCCTATTAATGCCTAAATGATTTGATACCGGAGATAATCTTTGTCATCATTTTATGAAAATTTATACTTTTGAAGCGTTATTTAGTCAAACTATTACTAACATTAAATAATTTGTTATATAGCTGTCCGGGAAACCTTTTTAGGTCAATACAAAATCAGGGCTGACACTTCTTACGAGGTATCAGCCCTATTGGTTTACGTAAAGGCACTCATTTTGCCGGACGGCAGTAAAACAGGGTGTCGGTTTTTTGACTGTCAACGCTGTTGAATTGGGAAGACATGAAAAGTTATTCCAATTTCAAATCACCTTCTTTTATCCAGTTCAGTTTTCTGAAAACAAGTCCGAAAAGCCAAGTGAGTGTTGCTGGAAGTACGAAGCAAATCAGCAAGATTCCCCACCACATTTGGGAGTCGCCGTCTGGCATTGCCGAGATTACGCCGAGGGGGCCCACCAAGCCGCATGTTCCCATGCCCGAGCCGATAGGCACGTTTTCGAGCCGGAAGACACAAGTCGCCAAAGGTCCGGTGATGGCTGATGTCAATGTCGGAGGTATCCAAATCAAGGGGTGGCGCAAAATATTCGGCATCTGCAGCATCGAGGTGCCGAGACCTTGCGAGATGAGTCCGCCCCAGCGGTTTTCCTTGAAGCTCATGACGGCGAAACCGACCATCTGGGCGCAACATCCGGCTGTTGCCGCCCCACCGGCGATACCCGAAAGCCCGATGGCGATACATATCGCGGCGCTGCTGATTGGCAGCGTCAACGCTATTCCGATACTCATTGAAACGATGATTCCCATCGCAAACGGATGCAGATTCGTTGCATACATGATAAAATTGCCGAAAGCACTCATGAAATCGCTGATATACGGTCCGACGAACATCGCAAGCAAAACACCGGAGATTATTGTAACAGAAGGAGTTACAAGAATATCGACTTGCGTCTCTTTCGACACCATCTTGCCAAGTTCGGTGCTGATGACAACCGCCGCAAGCACTCCGACCGGACCGCCTAAAGTGTTTCCAGCCACTCCGACAGCCACCGCGCTGAATATCACTAACGCCGGAGCATGAAGAGCGTATGCTATGGCCACTCCCATGGCAGGACCGGCGGCACTTTTGCAATATTTGGCAAACTCTACGAAAATCGGGACGTTCAGGCGACTTCCGATGGTGTCGAAAATCGTCCCGATAAGCAGCGACGCAAACAAACCGAGCGCCATGGCACCAAGAGCGTCAATGAGATATGCCTTCGCCGAAACATCGACGTTTTTTCTTTTCAGAAATGATTTAAAATTGCTCATTTTATTAGAAATAACCGTGCAAAAATACGAAAAATTCAGATAAGAAAGACATTGTCCAAATCTAATTTGTTTAAGTGTTTTCGCACGCGCAAAGTGGTTTTTTAGACGCTATTGTTTGATTTTTTAATCATTTTTAACTGATTGTTGCTGCAAAATTACTATTTTTGCATTTGCAAACATATTTGTGATATGAAACAATGATTAAACACGTGACCATACTTCCGAATTTTATAAGAAAACCAGAGGTATAATTATTTTTACGCATATTAATATTGCTTGCCATGATTACTAAAGATACAGAAAAAGTTTTCCTTTTAGATGCCTATGCGTTGATTTACAGGGCTTTTTTCGCGCTTAACAAAAATCCGAGAATGACATCGAAGGGACTTAACACGTCGGCGATTATCGGGTTTTTGAACACTTTGTACGATGTTTTGAAAAACGAGAAGCCGTCGCATATAGGAATAGCGTTTGATTTGGGCGCCCCTACCCTGCGCACGGACAACTTCTGCGATTACAAAGCAAACCGCGAGGAGATGCCGCCGGATTTGAAAGCGTCGATACCTTATATCATCAAGATAATCAAGGGTTTCAATATTCCGATTTACGCTGTTGAGGGCTACGAGGCTGACGACATTATCGGCACATTGGCGAAAAAAGCCGAAAAAGCCGGTTTCATTACTTATATGATGACACCTGATAAAGACTTCGGTCAGTTGGTTAGCGATAATATTTTCATTTACAAACCAGCAAAATTCAAAGACCCCGCCACAATCGTGGGTGTAAAAGAGATATGCGAAAAATATGGCATAAAAAATCCAACGCAACTAATTGATATTCTTGGACTTTGGGGTGATGCTATCGATAATATCCCCGGAATTCCCGGCGTTGGCGAAAAAACCGCTTCCAAATTCGTGCAAGAATACGGTTCGTTGGAGGGTTTGCTTGAGCATACCGACGATTTGAAGGGCAAGATGAAAGAAAATGTCGTCAATTTCGCCGACCAAGGCAGGATGTCGAAGATACTTGCGACCATCAACACTGATGTTCCTATTGACTTCGACCCCGAAGACCTGAAGGTTAAAGCACCAAATATCCAAGAACTGCTGGAAATTTTCGAGGAGTTGGAGTTTAGAACGATGGCGAAGAGGTTGGTGGCGGATTATAAGGTTTTTGCAGAAGCAAAAGCCGCTGAAAAAAAGGAAAAATCTGTTGAAAAGCCAATAAAAGATGGAAAACCTGCTTCGAAAGAATTAGATTTGTTTTCACAGCTGGAGCTTTCAGATGATGCAGAGAACCTTGAATACTCATTGTTCTCTTCAAAGGTCTCTGCTTCTTCGATAGCTCATGATTACAAAACAGTGCAAACCGGCGAAGAATTCGCAAATCTTTTGAAAGTGCTTGAAAACACCGATGTTTTCGCAGTTGATATTGATGAAAAAAGCATTTCATTTTCGGTGAAGGAACACGAGGCGTTCACTTGTCATTTCGACCGGAGCGGAGCGGAATGGAGACCGGAGCTTGAAATGACAGGGAAGATTTTTTCCAATACAACAAAAACTATCATCGGTCACAATTTGAAATCTGTCGTTTCTATTTTGCGTAGCCACGGTATCTCATTGAAAAACAATCTCTTCGACACTATGATTGCGCACTATCTCATTGAGCCGGAGCAGAGGCATACCATGGATTATGTGGCAGATGTGTATCTGAATTACACCCTTACGGAAAATACTGCTGAAAGAGCCGATATTGCTTATCAATTGTATGAGAAATTTAAGCCTGTTCTTATTGAAAATCAATTAAGCAAACTGTTTTACGATATAGAAATGCCTCTTGTGCCGGTGCTTGCCACCATGGAAGCCAACGGCGTGAAAATCGATGGCGAAAACTTGAAACAGATTAGCGAACAGCAGGCATTGGAAATAAAAGAGATTGAGAATCGGATTTTTGAAGCGGCAGGAACAGTGTTCAATATTGCTTCTCCGAAGCAACTTGGCGAGATTTTGTTTGTGAAAATGAAGATAAAAGCACCTGCGAAGAAGACAAAATCCGGACAATATCCGACAGGTGAGGAGGTTTTGCAGAAGATTATCAACGTGCATCCTATAATTCGGCAAATCCTTGATTATCGAGGACTTACCAAGTTGAAATCGACATACGTTGACGCACTTCCGGTCTTGATAAACAAAGAGGACGGTTTGGTTCATACTTCTTATAATCAAGCGGTTACGGCAACAGGAAGATTAAGTTCGACAAATCCCAACCTGCAGAATATCCCGGTAAGAACCGACAAGGGTCGTGAGATTCGCAAAGCTTTCGTGCCGCGTGACAAGAACCATATTTTATTGGCCGCCGATTATTCTCAGATAGAATTGCGTATCATCACGCATTTAAGCGGCGACGCTGCCATGAGCGAGGCGTTCCGCGAGGGCTTGGACATCCACGCCGCCACAGCCGCTCGTGTTTATAAAGTGCCGATTGAAAATGTTACAAAAGACATGCGCCGTCATGCAAAAGCCGTGAATTTTGGAATCATTTACGGAATGTCGGCCTTTGGTCTCGCCGAAAGATTAGGCATTTCACGCTCGGAAGCTGCTTCTATTATTGACAACTATTTCAAGGAATATGTCGGCATTCAACAATATATAAAGAACAACATCGAGTTTGCTCGCAAAAACGGTTACGTCGAGACTATGCTCGGTCGCCGTCGTTATCTACGAGACATCAACGCCTCAAACAGTGTGGTGAGAAATTTCGCCGAAAGAAACGCCGTGAACGCCCCAATCCAAGGAAGCAGTGCCGACATGATAAAAATAGCTATGTCTAAAATCTATAAAGCGATGAACGACAAAGGTTTAAAATCGAAAATGATACTTCAAGTGCACGATGAGCTTGTTTTCGATGCCTGCCTCGACGAACTTGATGTTTTGAAGGAAATTGTAAATGATAAAATGGTAAACGCGCTGCCGCTGAACATACCGGTGGTTGTTGAGCTCAACACGGGAGAGAATTGGCTGGAAGCGCATTAAGAGATGTTAGATGGGACTGTCAAAGTCTAACGTCTAAAAAACTAAAATTTATGGCTGAACATAATGAATTAGGAAAAATGGGCGAGAAACTCGCCAGAGATTTTTTGATGGCGAAAGGCTATCGGATTTTGGAACAGAATTGTGTTTGCGGAAACAAAGAAATCGACATCATCGCTTTAGACGGCAAGGAACTTGTGATTGTAGAGGTTAAGACCCGGCGCGTACAGTATCTCGTTGAGCCGGAAGAGACTGTCGATAAATACAAGCAACGTTTTCTCATTTGGGCGGCGGAATATTACATTGAACGTAACAAACTCGACATAGACGTGCGTTTCGACATTGTGGCTATCGTGGTGGATAAAAACAACGAACATCGGATAGAACACATTGAAAACGCATTTTATCCGATGTTAAGTCGTTGATTATTGGTTTGTTGCTTAACCTATGGTGGAGCCTGGCGCTACACTTTCGCTTGGGGTGACAACGACCAGACGACCGTCTTTGTCCTCTGCCGAGAGTATCATGCCTTGACTTTCAACGCCTTTGAGCTTGCGTGGCTCGAAATTGGCGATAAAACAGACCTGTTTGCCTACGAGAGCCTGCGGGTCTGGATAGAACTTGGCGATACCGCTCACGATGGTGCGTTTTTCCACGCCGTCGTCAATGAGGAACTGCAGCAGCTTGTCGGCTTTAGGCACCTTGGTGCATTCAAGGACTGTACCCACTCTGATATCGACCTTTCCGAAGTCGTCGAAACTCGCAGTTGGTTTGATTTCATCAGGTTTCCAATCGTTGATTTCGTTCTGTTTCCTGGTGTCTTCAAGCTTCTTGATTTGTGCCTCAACGACGCTGTCCTCCACTTTTTCAAACAGAAGTTCAGGCTGTCCGATAACATGACCGGCTTTCAAAAGCCCGGTGTCGTTCGCTTGGTTCCAGCCATTTACCTCGAGACCAATCATTGTCTGGAGTTTCTTGGCACTGAACGGCAGGAACGGCTCGCTCAAAATAGCAAGCTTTGCTACTATTTGCAGCGATAACGCCATCACTGTCTTGGTACGCTCGGGGTCGGTCTTGAACTGTTTCCACGGCTCGTTTTCAGTGAGATAACGATTGCCGAGACGGGCGAGGTTCATCAACTCACTAACGCCTTCGCGGAATTTGTAAGTATCGAGCAGATGACCTATTTTTTCGGGATATTCGTTCATCTCGTCGATTACCTCCTTGTCGCGGTCGGTGAGGTTTGCCAATGCAGGCACAACACCTTCATAGTATTTATGTGTCAGGACGAGGATGCGGTTCACGAAGTTGCCGAAGATGGCGAGAAGTTCGTTGTTGTTTCTGTCCTGATAGTCTTTCCAAGTGAAGTTATTGTCTTTTGTTTCAGGGGCGTTTGCGGTAAGGACATAACGTAAAATATCTTGTTTTCCTGGAAATTCCAGCAGATATTCATGGAGCCACACTGCCCAGTTGCGCGATGTGGAAATCTTGTCGTTTTCGAGGTTTAGAAACTCGTTGGCGGGCACGTTTTCGGGCACTATGAAGCCGTCGCCGTACGCCTTGAGCATACAAGGGAAGATAATACAGTGGAACACGATATTGTCTTTTCCTATGAAATGCACCATTTTAGTGTCGTCCGACTTCCACCATTTCTCCCAGTTGTCGCCGCGTTTCACGCATATTTCCTTGGTATTTGAGATATATCCGATTGGGGCGTCGAACCAGACGTAAAGCACTTTGCCTTCGGTGTCTTTCAATGGCACCGGCACGCCCCAGTCGAGGTCGCGTGTGACGGCGCGCGGCTGCAATCCGCCGTCGAGCCAGCTTTTCACCTGGCCATAGACATTAGGCTTCCATTCCTTGTGGCCTTCGAGAATCCACTGGCGCAGCCACTGCTCATACTGTTCGAGCGGCAGATACCAGTGTTTAGTCGTCTTCTTGACGAGTTTTGCGCCGCTGATGGCTGAATGCGGGTCTATGAGCTCTTCCGGGCTGAGGGTGCTGCCGCATTTCTCGCACTGGTCGCCATAGGCGCGGTCGTTGCCGCATTTAGGGCAAACGCCGATGATGTACCGGTCGCTCAAGAATTTGTTGCGTTCCGGGTCGAAGAACTGCTCTGTCTCTTTCTCTATGAACTTGCCCTCGTTATATAATTTGCTGAAAAACTCCGCCGCTGTCTCGTGATGAACCTTCGAGGTGGTGCGGGAATAGACGTCGTAACTCATACCGAAGTCCTCGAACGATTTTTTAATCATTTCATGATAGCGGTCGACGATGTCCTGGGGAGTGACACCTTCTTTTTCAGCTTTGATGGTGACCGGCACTCCGTGTTCGTCGGAGCCGCCTATAAACAACACGTCCTCGCCTTTCATGCGGAGGTAACGCACGTAAGTGTCGGCAGGGACATACACCCCCGCGAGATGACCGATATGGACAGGGCCATTGGCGTAAGGCAGTGCCGTGGTTATCAGATAACGTTTGAAATTCTTTTCCATTTTTGCAAAATTTTCAGACTGCAAAAATAAGAATTTTTTGACAAAAACAATTGACTATAATTGACATTTTTTGTGTTTTCATAGTTTAGGAAGCCAAAGGACGGTGCTGATTTTCCAAAAAATTTTCAATTGTTGTCTTTATATCGGTAATATAAGAAAAGGTCGAAGCCGACAAGGCATAAATTCAGCACGTAGAACCAGATTACGTAGTCCATGCTGTTTACCATTTTGTTTATAATGCCGAACACATAACCGAGCATGATGATAATCATAAACACGGGACTTTTTCCTTTTGTCACTTTGGTTTTCAATGCTTTGGCGATAGAAAGCGGCCAGCTGACAGCGAAGCAGAGAAGGAATAGTATTTCGAAAATTTTCATTGATGTTTTATATTATAGCGAAAATGCCCCACCGAGGCAGGGCACTTTTCGGTTTTATTTATAAAGATAATCAGTCACCTAATGTTGCGACCATAACGGCTTTGATGGTGTGCATGCGGTTCTCGGCTTCGTCGAACACGATGGAGTTCTTGCCCTCGAACACTTCTTCTGTCACCTCGATGCCGTCAAGACCGAACTGTTTGTTGACGTCGCGGCCGACCTGTGTCTCGAGGTTGTGGTATGCTGGGAGGCAGTGCATGAACTTGCAGTTTTTGTTGCCTGTCATGTCCATCATCTTCTGGTTGACCTGATAAGGACGGAGGAGGTCGATTCTCTGTTTCCAAACCTCTGCCGGCTCACCCATTGACACCCAAACGTCTGTGTAGAGGAAGTCGCAGCCTTTAACGCCCTTTTCCACGTCGTCGGTCACTGTGATCTTAGCTCCCGTCTCTTTGGCGATTTCCTTGCATGTGTCGATGAGTTCTTTTGAAGGCTGGAGCTCTTTTGGAGCCACGATGCGGACGTCCATACCCATCTTTGCGCCACCGACCATCAAGCTGTTGCCCATGTTGAAGCGGGCATCGCCGATGTAAGCGTATGTAACCTGGTTGAGAGGTTTATCGACATGCTCCTGCATCGTGAGGAAGTCGGCGAGAATCTGTGTGGGGTGAAACTCGTTGGTAAGACCGTTCCATACCGGAACACCGGCGTACTGTGCGAGTTCTTCCACTGTATCTTGAGTGAAACCGCGATATTCGATACCGTCGTACATACGTCCGAGTACGCGTGCAGTGTCTTTCATCGACTCCTTGACACCAATCTGTGAACCTGTCGGACCAAGATAAGTGACATGAGCGCCCTGGTCTTTTGCCGCTACCTCGAAAGCACAGCGTGTACGTGTCGAGGTCTTCTCGAAAATGAGAGCGATGTTCTTGCCCGTCAGTCTGGGCTGTTCTGTGCCGGTATATTTGGCCTTTTTGAGGTCGGCGGCGAGTGTCAGGAAAAATTTGATTTCTTCCGGAGTGAAGTCCAAAAGCTTCAGGAAGTTTCTGTTTCTGAGGTTGAATGCCATGATAATTTATTTTAATTGTTTGTATTCTGAAAATTTTTTGCAAAGGTACGAAAAAGATAATTCAGTTAATAAAAAAATAAAAACTTTCTGTCATTTCGACAGGAGCGGAATGAAATGGAGCGGAGTGGAGAAAACTACGACTGACAAAGGTCCATGAGCACCCGGTTGCTGTAGATTTCTCGACAAGCTCGAAATGACGCAGTGACAAGCTCGAAATGACGCAGTGACAAGCTCGAAATGCCGCGTCAAAAAATATTTTTAAGATTTTTGTTGTGCATATTGAAAAAAAATGTAATTTTGCAGCCTGAAAAAAGATGCATCCTTAGCTCAGTTGGTAGAGCAATTGACTCTTAATCAATGGGTCCAGGGTTCGAATCCCTGAGGATGTACAAAACGATGAATAAAGGCGCCACAATTGTGGCGCCTTTATTTGTCATAGAAAGATAATCCCTGCAAAAAAAGCATTCTCTATATTCGCAGATGTTTTCGTCTTTCAATTTGTCTATGATGATAGTACCTGACTCGGTTTTTTGTCCCCGCTAAATTACTTAAAATCAATAAAATATGTAACTTTTTAAGCAATTTTTTTACAAATTTAATTCAACCGACAAGTTTTAAAAACTTTTTGCTATCTTTGCAAGTATTATCTAAAGTGATTTCTGATGGAAAAAAGAATAGGAACGATAATTATCGGCATAGAAAACCGTGATGCGGCATCGCTTGTAAACACAATAATATCAAAACATTCTAGCATCGTCATCGGACGTTTGGGACTGCCAAGAAACCCAAGCATGAACCTTATCAGCCTCGTTGTTGAGGGAACCACCGACGAGATAGGCTCGCTCACCGGCCAACTCGGCAAAATCGACGGTATCGGGGTGAAATCAGCGGTGCTTCCCGTCATTTCGACTTGAACATCATTTCGTTGCATCCGAAACGACGATTATCGTTAAATAATTAAAATCATTTTTATGAAACTGCTAAAATCATTAATCAACTTGCTCTTTCCACGCGTTTGTGCTGCTTGTGGAAATCATCTTCTTGAGTGGGAAGACACAGTCTGCACCACATGCCGCTTCCTTCTTCCGAAAACAGGCTACGAAGTACATCTTGACAATCCGTTGGCGCGGATGTTCTACGGTCAAATGCCGTTTCATGCCGTAACTGCCGAGTTTTTCTTCAGCAAAACAGGTAAAGTGCAAAATCTCATACACGGTCTGAAATATCACGGCTGTCGCGAAAACGGTGTCTTTTTAGGTCGGGAGATAGGTAAGAGCCTTTTAAAAGCTCCTGATTATCAAGATATTGATGTTATAGTGCCTATTCCTCTTCATCCCAAAAAAGAAAAGAGCCGGGGTTACAACCAAAGTCATGTCATTGCACAAGGAATCTCTGAAACAATGAATGTTCCAATCGTTGAGAAATGTCTCGTGAGAAATGTTTTTACTGCCACGCAGACAAAAAAATCACGCGATGAGCGTTGGGAAAATGTGAAAGATATTTTTGAACTAAAAAACCATGAAAAACTCGTCGGGAAACACGTCCTTCTCGTTGACGACGTACTCACCACCGGCGCCACTTTGATGTCGGCAGGCAAGGCACTGATGCAAGTCGAAAGAATAAAAATCAGCGTTGCCACCGTCGCGTGTGCCGGTAATTGAAAATTTATTATCTTTGCAGCATGAAAATAGTGTTGCTCGTGATAGGAAAAACCGACGAGGCGTATCTTGCGACAGGTGTCTCTAAATATATCAACCGGATAGAGCACTATGCCCAGTTCGAGATGATGGTGATTCCCGACATCAAGAACCGTAAGACTTTGTCGGAGGCGCAGCAGAAAAAACTTGAGGGCGAACTGATTTTAAATCAAATAACATCAGGCGACGCAATGGTTCTTTTAGATGAAAACGGCAAGGTCTTTTCTTCTCGTGGCTTCTCGCAATGGCTTGAACGTCAGATGAATACCGGCTGTAAACGACTCGTCTTCGTCATCGGCGGACCTTACGGCTTCTCGCAAGATGTTTATGCCAAGGCGAATGCGAAAATAAGCCTTTCAGAGATGACATTCTCGCATCAGATGGTGCGACTTGTCTTCACCGAGCAACTGTACCGGGCTTTCACGATTTTGAAAGGAGAACAATATCATCATGATTAATAATGCAATAACCAGAGGCAAGAAGATATAATGTCACCGTCGTTGACAAACGAAGTCGCATTGTCGCATGAGATTTCCAGACTTCACTCCGTTCTGGTCGAGACGACGACAAACATTGGTTGAAATTAAATTTTAAATAAAATGAAAAAAACTGTTTTAATTCTAACTGCGCTGCTTTTCGTCAGTGTCATCCGTGCCGACGAAGGTATGTGGATTCCTGCTTTGCTTCAGAAAAACGAGGCGGAGATGCAGGCTATGGGCATGAAAATCAATGCCGACGACATCTATTCCATCAATCACAGCTCCATGAAAGACGCCGTGGTGCTCTTCGGTGGCGGCTGCACCGGTGAGATTGTAAGTGAACAGGGACTGCTCCTCACTAACCATCACTGCGGCTATGGCTGGATTCAGCGTCATTCGACAGTCGAACACGACTATCTCACCGACGGCTTCTGGGCCATGACAATGGAAGAGGAACTCCCCTGCCCCGGGCTTACTGTCACCATGCTCAAAAACATGGTCGATGTCACCGAAAAAATATTGTATAATGTCACCGACAATACAACAGAGGAAGAACGTGCCAAACTTGTTTCTGAAAATATTGCAAAATTCAAGACAGAACTGCAAAAAACAACGGAATATGAAGTATCTGTCGAGTCGTTTTACAATGGTAATCAATATTTCTTGATGTACAACGAGATTTTTAAAGACATCAGAATGGTTGGCGCGCCGCCGTCAAACATCGGCAAGTTCGGCGGCGACACCGACAACTGGGTCTGGCCTCGCCACACAGGCGACTTCTCCGTCTTCAGAATATATGTCGATAAAGACGGAAAACCTGCCGAATACAGCGAAGACAACGTTCCTTACAAGCCTGATTATCACTTCACCGTCTCGTTAAAAGGTGTTGAGAAAGACGACTTCACATTTGTTTTCGGCTACCCCGCCCGTACTAATGAATATCTGCCCGCTGTTGCAGTAGAACAAGAAGCCAACGACATTTATCCGGTGATTGTAAACCTCCGTACCCAGATTCTCGATATCTACAATAAATATCAGGAAAAAGACCCTAAAGTCAGGATTCAATATGCTTCTAAACACGCCGGTCTCGGCAATGGCTGGAAGAAATGGATGGGTGTCATCGAAGGCATCAGAAATTTCAAGGGAATAGAGAAGAAATTGGCTTTTGAAGAAGCGTATAATGACTGGTGCATGAAAGAACGCCGCCGCATGAAATATATGCACGCTCTCCGCGATTTCACCCCTGTTTACGAGGAATATGAAAAATATCGCATGGCTACGACATATCTCACAGAAGCAGGTCTCTCTATCGAATTAATCGATTTTGCGGCAAACTTCAACAATCTTTCAAAAGTTACGAAAGACACCCCCCGGGAAGATATTGACATGATGATAAATAAATTAAAGGAGGCTTCTACTATATTTTACAAGGATTACTACCAGCCTATCGACGAAGAGGTTGCCGTAACTATGCTCAAGGCTTATCGTGCCGCTCAACCGGAGGATTTCCGTCCCGGGATTTTGAACGAAATAGACAAGAAATACAAAGGCGATGAGAAGTCATACGTCGATGAGTTGTTTGGAAAATCAATGTTCACTTCAGAGGAAAAAGTAAATAAATTCCTTGATGATTTTAGAGTCTCCAATGCAAAGAAACTCGCCAAAGACCCGGCTTTACTCGCATATAACAGCATGATGGATTTCTATGCGGATAACGTGAAGGACAAATCCAAGGAATGCAACGCCAAGATTAACAACTTGCGCCGTGTTTACATGGAAGGTCAGATGAAGATGATACCCGAGGTTTATCCGGAAAGAAATCTCTACCCCGATGCGAACTTCACCCTTCGCGTCACTTACGGCAAGGTGGGCGGCTTCAAACCTAAAGACGCTGTGACATACAACTATTTCACAACTCTCGACGGTATCATGCAGAAAGAAAATCCCAGTATATATGATTATGTCGTAACAGACAGATTACATGAGCTTTACGATGCGAAGGACTTCGGACGTTATGCCGACAGAGACGGCTCGATGCACGTCGCTTTCATCGCTGGCAACCATACCACGGGCGGCAACAGCGGCAGCCCTGTTCTCAATGCAGAAGGTCAGTTGCTCGGTCTGAACTTTGACCGTACATGGGAAGGCACCATGAGCGACCTCGTCTATGACCCGTCAATTTGCAAGAATATCAGCGTCGATATTCGTTATGTACTCTTCCTTATCGACAAATACGCCGGCTGCACACGCCTTATTGACGAGATGACAATAGTGGAATGAAATGACTGATAATCCGACTTTGAAAAAACGAATGTTTGCTTGTGTCCGCTCCGCTACTCCAAGTGCGTTGAAGACGATTTGGTGGCTCACCAAAATCATGATAGGCGTGTCGTTTGCCATCATGCTTCTGCAATATTTTGGTGTCATTGAAGTGGTCTCACAATGGCTCACACCGGTTTTTTCAAGCTTCGGACTTCCCGGAGAGGCTGCTCTCGCCTATGTCTCGGGGTATTTTGTGAACTGTTACACCGCAATAGCGGTTATGTCGTCGTTAAATCTTGATATGCGCGCCGTCACCATACTCGCCGTGATGGTGCTTTGCTCGCACAACATGATTGTAGAGACGACAGTGCAGGCAAAAACAGGCTCATCGGTGTTTAGAATAGTGGTCGTCAGAACTTTGTCGGCTTTTGTCTTGGCGTTTGTGTTAAACAAAATAATGCCCGGACAGTTTGAAAACACTCTGACAGAGATTACAACAGTCGAGGAGGTGACTTTTGTCGATATGCTTGAGTCGTGGGCGCTTCGCACTGTGAAAACCGTCACTCTGATGGTTGTTTTGGTGTATCTTTTGACTTTGTTGCAGCGTATTTTGAACGAATTTGGCATCATAGAGCATATAGCGAACTTCCTGAAGCCTGTCATGCTTTTCTTCGGATTGCCGCCTCGTACAGCGTTTTTATGGCTTGTGGCAAACACTTTGGGTCTTGCTTATGGTGCTGCTGTGATGATTGACGAGGCCGGGACAGGTGCCACTACAAAAGAAGAAAACGACCTCCTAAACCACCACATCGGAGTGTCGCACAGCAACCTTGAGGACCTACCCCTTTTCATAGCAGTAGGCGGAAGCTTTCTCTGGATGCTGCTGTCACGCTGGGCGATGTCGCTGCTGTTGGTGTGGGAAAGAAAACTTGAAATGAAGATTGTGAAAAAACAAAAATAATTATTAACATTTAAAATTATATTAAAATGGAGTTAAAAGGTTCAAAAACAGAAGCCAATTTGATGGCTGCATTTGCCGGCGAGTCGCAGGCACGTAACAAATACACCTACTATGCGTCGAAAGCGCGCAAGGAGGGTTACAATCAAATAGCCGACATCTTTGAAGAGACGGCTAACAACGAAAAAGAACATGCAAAAATTTGGTTCAAGCTTCTTCACGAGGGCGAGGTGCCGGATACAATGACGAATCTCAAAGACGCCGCCGAGGGCGAGAACTACGAGTGGACCGACATGTATGCGGGCATGGCGAAGACAGCCCGTGAAGAAGGATTCACCAAGATTGCAGCATTGTTTGAGATGGTCGGAAAGATTGAAAAGGAACACGAGGAGCGTTATCGCAAACTATTGAAGAACATCGAGGACGGCATCGTTTTCTCGCGCGAGGGCGACATGGTGTGGCAGTGCGCCAACTGCGGGCATATCGTCATCGGCAAGAAAGCCCCGGAAACATGTCCGGTGTGCAATCATCCAAAGGCGTATTTCCAGATTAAAGCGGAAAATTATTAAACATTGACAGAGACGGCATGATTGATATGAATACCAAAAGTTTTTTGTCCAACTTTTCAGGGTCGCTTCAATCATGGCGTCTCTCTGTTTTGCATGTATCAGAATAATTTTTTTTAAAATCGCTGTATCAATCAAATATTTTTGTATCTTTGCAGCTCGAAAAAACAAGTTCGGGATGTAGCGCAGCCCGGTAGCGCGCTTCGTTCGGGACGAAGAGGCCGCAAGTTCGAATCTTGTCATCCCGACAGAAAAAAAGCCAACGTAAGTTGGCTTTTTTGTTATTCAGTCCTGACTATCTCCACCGAGAACAATCGCAATCTTTCGATTTCTTTTGGTAATTACTCGGCTTGTACGCCTTCGAACACGATGCGAAGAAAATTGACAACACACAGATTGTCACTATAATTCGATATATGCTTTTTTTATTCATAGTATAATTGCTCTTCTTGCGAAAAAACCGTGTGAAAATTCTGTCATCAACAGTGGATTATTTAAGCCACACCTCCGGATTAGTGTTATTTTTGTCATTCCACACTTCAAAATGCAGCGTTGTCACGTTGTCAACGGCCCCGGTGTGAATCAATCCAAGCTTCTGACCTGTCTTGACCTTGTCGCCCGCTTTTACAAATACTTTGTCTATATTGGCGTAAAGTGTGAAATAAGTTCCATGGCGCACCATCACCACGTTTGTGCTTCCGGTGTTGAAAACTGTCGAAACTTGACCGTCGAACACGCATAATGCGTTGGCTCCTTGCTCCGTTGAGATGTCGATGCCGTTGTTCATTATCACGACTTTCGACTGTGTCGGATGCGATGTCTTGCCGTATTTCTTGGTCACAACGCCACTTGACACAGGCCAGGGAAGCTTGCCTTTGTTGCTCTCGAAATTAGCGGAAAGCCTGGTGTCGATGGTTGCGTCAGCCTTGCGTTTTGCCAATTCTTCCTCTATGATTTTCTTAATCTTGGCTTCCAAATCCTGCCTCTCTTTCTCTTTCCGGGCAATCTCTTTCTTTATGTTTTTCTCTTCTTTTTTGAGTTTCGCCAACTTTTCGTTGAGCGTCTTCTTGTCGCTGTTAAGTTTGTCGCGCTCTTTTTTTTGCGTGTCGTTGAGACGCTCTATGCGTTTCTTGTCGTCTTCGTTCTTGTCAATGCGTTGTTTTATCTCCGCCTTTGTAGCGTCAATCTCTGCCATCTTATGTTTCAAGAGGTCGTTAAACTGTTGGAGATACCTTATTCTTCGCACCGCCTGATTAAAGTCTTCGGAAGAGAAAATAAAAAGCAAGTTGTTGAGACTGTTTCTATTGCGATAGTGAACAACAAGAAGGTCGGAATATTCTTTGCGGTGTTTGTCAAGCTCGTTTTGCAGATTGTCGATGTCGTTTTTATAACCTTTTGTTTCCGTATTTAAAATAGAAATCTGCTTCTCGTATGTCTTGATAAGGTCGTCCCTTTTCTTAATCTGTGCCTGTAAAAGTTCGACTTCCCTGATTGTAGTGGCTTTGTTTTTAGAAGTCTTCTTCAACAAGTTTTGTGAGGTTTTAATTTCGCTTTGAAGTTTATTGACTTTCTGTTCCAAAGCACTGACACTCTGGGCATTACATATCAAATTGATACTGAAAAATATCAAAAGCAAGAGGAGATGATATGTGCTTTTCCTTGTCATTTGTATATTCTTTCGTATTTATTAGGAACGCTGAAAGTGAAGTCAATATTGTCGTTTATTTTGATGTTTGAGTAAACGATGTCGGCCTTAATGTGTTGATAACCATGTATGTAAACAGAAATTCTTGTAGGAATGTATTTCCCTTCTATTTCTTTAAAGTCGGAATATTGTAATTCGATTTTTCGCCTGTTGTCGTTATATTCACGAATGTTATACTTCGTGATTTTAAAAAGTTGCGGGTCAATCCAGAGGTCTTTAAGCATCACCTTCCATTCATCGTCTTTTTGTCTGATATATTTTTTTAATGATTTGGAAATCAACAGGTTGTATTGTTCATCATCGATTGTTAACTTGTAATTGTCGCTTTCGCGAAGATTGATGTCGTTGCCAACTAACACCGATTGAATGAAAGGCAAAGATGTTATCAACGGCGATATATCGCTGAAGGCATCGATATTGTCGCATAAATAAGTTTTATCGTTGCGATTAAGGAAGAAAACAGAATCCGGAGATATTTTCACTCGTGCGATTTCTAATCCCAAAGGCAGGGAGATACTTGTCCAGATTACGCTGTCTTTTTGCATCCTTAACTGTCCTTTCATGTAGATATTCTTATCGTTAGTCTCGATTTTAACGCCTATTTTTGCTGTCATATTGTCAAAATCAAAAGCGTTTTTTTCGACTTCTTTGATAAGTTGCCGTGCTGTAAATTCCCTGAGCGATGTTTTCGTCGTCGTTTTTTTTGAAGCGCAGCTTGTGTTTAGAAACAGCACGGAAGCTATTAGACAAAACAGCAATAATATATGAGTTTTTCTATTCATAAAGTTTCTCGTCTTTAATTTTTTGTTCAAGAAAATCTGAAACCTCGCCGCCTGCTTTCTTGGCTTTTTTCCAGTTTTTCACTGCATTTTTAGTGTCGCCGAGTTGATATAAAATATCTCCAAGATGTTCATAGTTGACACCTTGTGGGTTTTTGTCGTATTTGAAAACCTTATTCATGTATTTCAAAGCATCGTCATAGCGGCCTAATTTATACAAAATCCAGGCGTATGTGTCGAGGTAGGTGGGATTTTTCGGTTCGGCTTTAATTGTTTTCGACGACATTTGCAATGCGCGTTCGAGTTCTTGATTATCAAGAGATAAGTAATACGCATAATTGTTTAAGACATAAACATTGTCTGGCTTGGTTTTCAAAACTCTGTCATAAGCCTCGTATGATTTCTGTTTGTTTTGCAAAATGTTATATGTATCACCGATATACGTGTCAAAATCAGCGGTGAGGTCTTTGTTTGCCGAGAGTTTTCTGCCTTTTTCAAGAACCTTTACGGTGGATTCATAATCTTTCGCATTGAAATATCCTATTCCTTGAAATAAATAGAATAAAGGCTGGTCGGGATAAAAAGAGATGGATTGTTCTGTTGTTTCTATAAGTTTTTGATAATCTGAAAGATCAATATAACATAATGAAAGTTGGTAAAGAGACGCGAAATTGTTCGGCTCGCGTTCCAATGCCATATTATAATACTCTTTGGCAGAGGCAAAATTCTTATTATTATAGAAAACAGTTGCAATAATGTAATATCCTATTGATTTGTCGGAGTGTGTCTCGATAAATGCCCTGCCTGCGATTTCAGCTTCTTCGGCAGAGTTCTTTTCGTCTTGATTTTGGAACCAGAAATCGTATATCTGGGCTTTTGTCTCGTAATCCAGATTTTTGTTTTTTATGGCGGCGATAAACTCATCAAACGCCTTGTCAACCTCGCCCATGCTTTGGTAATAATCCATAAGCGAAACATTTATGTATTTGTTGTTTGGCTCCAACTCCTTGATTTTCAAATATAATGGATAGGCGTTCTTATCACGTTTGACTTTCCTGTAAGCCTCGGCGAGCATTGCGATATAATGAGTGTTTTCCGGCATGAACTCGACGAGTTTCTCCATTTCTTCAATAGCTTTGTTTTTTTTGCCCTGTTCGTCGTATATCTGGATTTTTTGGAGGAAAATATACTCGTTTTTTCCAAGTTGCTGTTCCACAACATCAAGAGTCTCAATAACTTTGTCATAATCACCGATGAGCAGAAGCACATTTATATATGTTTCAAGATATTCGAGATTTTCAGGCTCGTTCTCGATAAGTTTGTCGTATATATTTATAAATAACTGATAATCACCGTTTTTAACACTGAATTGGGCTAATCTTATCTGATACCATTTGTTGTCGGGTTGTAATTCGGCGGCCCTGCTTATCATGGAAAAGGCCTCGGTGTTTCTGCCGTTCATCTGATAAAGCTCGGAAAGTTCATACATGCTTGCGTCGTCATCGTCGAGAAACTTTAGCGCCTGCTCGAAATTATAGATTGCGACAGGATAATTCTCGTTGTATTTCTCTTCCAAACCTTTTGAGAAACATTCGGCGTTTTTCGCCAAATCCCGATTGATGACAGTGTCATTCGAGACTTCTTTAAAAGGCGCTTCGTCTTGAGCGAAAACATTATTGGCAAAAAATGCTATTAAACATAATATCAATAATTTAATTTTCATCATGCACTGTAAACTCTAAAATATTCAACTGTTTTTAATTTTTTCCCGTATGTCCGAAGCCTCCTGCACCGCGTTCCGTCTCGTTGATAGTTTCAACTTCGACGACTTCCATTTGCTCACATTTGGCGATTACGAGTTGGGCAATTCTGTCGCCGCTGTTGATTACAAAATCCGACTCCGACAAATTTATCAATATCACTTTCACTTCTCCCCTATAATCCGCATCGATTGTGCCTGGAGAGTTAAGCACGGTTATTCCGCTTTTTATTGCCAATCCGCTGCGAGGACGCACTTGTCCTTCATAACCGACGGGAATCTCCATGAACAATCCTGTTGGTACTAACGCACGCTGCATTGGTTTTATAACTAATTCGCCATCAGGCAGATACGCTCTTAAATCCATGCCTGCCGAGTTGATTGTCCCATAAGATGGCATGGCATTATTCGACTTGTTTACAATATTCAATTTCATATTTTCAAAGGATTTTTACGTTCAAAAACAAATACCGTTCCGAGATATATTAGTATCAAGAAAGTGTTGATTGTCAATTTGATAATAAGATTGAGATTACCAAACATCGTACTTATAAGATATAATCCGACAGCGAAAATCGTGTACAAAATGATTCTTACAACTTGATATGGCACAGGAAAAACCCTTTGTCCCCAGAAATACGATACAAGCATCATCACGGTATAGCAGCCGAGATGAGCGATGGCTGCGCCGATGTAACCGACTCGTGGCACTAAAACAAACAGGCACAGCAAAGTGACAGATGCTCCGATAATAGATATTATTGTTCCGGACAACGTTCTGTCGGTTAGTTTGAACCATATTGAGAGATTGAACACAATACCATAAAACATGTTGGCTATCAATACGATAGGAATGATAACCAAGCCTTCGTGATAGTCGCTTCCTTCTTGGCCGACGAAGTATTTCAACACGTCTATGTAAAGCATCACACCAAGGAAGATTAGCAAGCAGAAGATGACGAAATATGTCATCACTTTGGCGTAAAGCTCCGGAGCGTTGCGGTCTTTCGCCTTGCTGAAGAAAAAAGGCTCTGATGCATAACGGAACATTTGAATGAAAATGGTCATTAACACCGCAAGTTTGAAGTTCGCTCCGTAAATTCCAAGTTGCCGGAGAGCATATTCTTCTCCTGTCATACCAAGCATTGTAAGCGTTTCCACAGATGGCACCGGGGTTAGGAATTTAATCAAAATCTTATCGGCGACTTCATTGACCATTCCGACCAAACTGATAAGTAAAATCGGGAGGGAATATGCCAGCATCGGGCGGATAAGGCTCTTGTCGAACTCAAATCTAAATCCTTTGAACTGTGGGAGTAATAACAACAGACTCAACAGACTTGATACAACATTGGATACCAACACCCAAATCAACAAACCGGCTTGTGTGCCAAATATTTTCCCGGAAATTGCGAGAGCTGTTTCGGGTATGACCAACAAGAATAAGAGATTCAAGCCAACATTAAGTGTCACATTCGCTATTTTGATGATTGTAAATAACTTGGCTTGGTTGTTTTTCCTCAGTTTCGCAAAAGGAACGGCTGTCAAGGCGTCAAGAGCCACGATTATGCCGAGAAACAGAACATATTGCGTATTATGTTCATATTTGATGAGATACGCAAAGTTTTTATAAAAAATGGAAAACAAAACCAAAAATATCGTCGTGGTGGTGATGATACACGATACAATATTATTGAAGACTTTGTCGGGATTTTCTTTTTGTGTGTAGCGGAAGAACGTGGTTTCCATTCCGTAGGTGAGCAGGGCTAACAAGAAAGCAATCCAGGCATAAAGGTCGGTGATTTGACCATAAACGCCGGCTATAAACACGCGTGTATAAAGAGGCACTAAAAGATAATTCAGCAATCGCGGCACTATTGTTCCCATGCCGTAGATTACCGTTTGACCAGCGAGTGCTTTTATAGGGTTGTTGCTCATTTCATTAAAAAAAATCACGGATAACCGTTTGTTCCGACATAATAACTTTTTTTTTGCAAATATATTACTTTTCTTTTAAAACGGGTATATCAATTCTGAAAACAGTGCCGGTTCCTTCATCGCTTTGGAAATTGATTTCGCCGCCCAATCCTTGTATAATGTCATGAGCTACCGAAAGCCCGACGCCCATACCGCTTGATTTTGTGGTGAAATTGGGGAAAAACACTTTTTTCTTATCCTCTTCTTTTATGCCGCAGCCATTGTCGGAGATTTGTATTCTGTAAAGATGTCGGAGGTTTTCGACGGAAACCTTAATAAGTCCGGGTTTGTCGCCGATGGCTTGAATTGAGTTTTTGATGAGATTGCCGAACACGCGGCCGAGATTGTTTTTGTCGGCGAACATCGAAAAAGAATCTTTTTCATTGTAAACAAACGAGAAGGAGATGTTTTTCTCGACATCATAAAGTTTTATGATGTTTTTCATAAGCTCGACAATGTCGAATGTTGTCGGCGTGTTTTCCGGAAGTTTGGCGTAATCGGAGAATGCGGTGGCGATTTTTGACAAGGTATCTATTTGTTCGAGCAATGATTTGAGCGTTTCGTTAAAGTTCTCCTCGAATTTAGGGTCTTTTCTTTCCCAAAGCATCTGCATATATTCAGTGTTCAGGCGCATTGGCGTCAGCGGGTTCTTTATTTCGTGTGCCACCTGACGCGCCATCTCGCGCCAAGCCGACTCGCGTTCATTGCGTGCTATCTTATTTGCAGCAATCTTCAGCTGCCTGCACATACTGTTATATTGCTCGACAAGAGCGCCTATTTCATCATGACCCTTAAAATCTATCGGCTTGTTATTACCGTCAAAACTGATTTTTCCCATCTGTTCCTCGATGATTTTCAAGGGCTTGAGAGTTTTTCTGGTAATCAGGAGGACAATTATTGATGATATGCCGAATAAAACGATAATAATATTGATATAGTTCCAAATAAAATTTGATAACTGGTCGTCGTAGTCGGAGTTAAAATCAAAATATAAGACATTTAAAATCGCGGCAAGTTCATTGTTTTCATAAAGAATAGGGAAGTAGTATGATTTGTTTTTCTCACCTTTATAATACTCGGTTTGCACAAAATATCCCGCGTCTTCGTCGATGATGTTCAAGAATGCGTTTTCGTCGATGGTGTCTCCTGAAATGAACGGTTCCAACGAAGAAATTATCAGAAAACCGTCTGTATCGTAAATGTTAATATCGCAAAAAAACGAATCAGAGAGTTCCCAAATCATCTCAAAGTCGCCAAGACCTTTTTCCGACAGTTTTTTCTCGTAATTGTTCCGGATGATATTCGCCTGTTTATATTGTGCGATTTCAGTTTTCTTGATGACATTGTTTCTTAAAAACAGATAGGAGACAAGACCGATGGCAAAAAAGGAAAAAGCAAGGATTATCAGCATCATCAACTGCATTTTTCCATGAAAACTGCGTTTGAAAAATCCTTTTTTGCCGTTATTAAAGTAATTGTAAATGAAAAAGGCGAGGGGAAGTATAATAAAAATCAGGGAAAAAGGCGTGACATACATCATCCAACGAGCTGATTCAATGGTGACAATAATCGCTTTGTGGTTTTCTAAATCATTGAAAATCAAGTGTTTATAATCATTAGCTTTGTGAATACCGTTTTCTTTTGAGATAAAATTATTGATATTGTTGGGATAAAGATAATTTCCGAATTTGTAGTGAAGGATGTCGTTGTTATAAATGGCTATTGAATAGTTTTTAAGGTTCGGAACAATGAGATTGTCGATTTTTGCGGAGTCGGCGTCGATTTGGAACTTATTGAAAATCTTTTCCTTATAAAATTCCATGTAAATATTGTCGATATCATTTAGTCTTATTTTTGATATATAATAGATGTCAGACGTGGCGTTATCGTAATGATACAGGTTTTCGTTGATTTTTTTCGATACAGACAAGATGTTGGAGTAAAAAGCCTCGCAATTGTCGGTCATGTCATGATAAATTATATTGGTGTTGCTGTCGCAGACAATGAGTGTGCGGTTATAGAGTTTGAACAAGTCAAAGTTGTTGAAATATTTCGAGTTGAAGTAGGCGAGGAGGCTGTCGTCGCTTGGAAGATTGTCGTCTTTGACCCACGAGTTGAGATTTTCGTTGTTTTTGATTTGCGTAATGATATCGGTTGTTGTTTTTTCGAAATCCTCGTCTGTTTCGTCGGCGATTATTTTTGCGAAACGTTCCATCTCGTTGTTTTCATTTTTTTCGTTTTGTTGATGAATGAAAACCGTGGCGGCTATGAGTGCTATTGTGATTAGTATGATATAAATTTTCTTCATGACAGAAATATTGCAAAAATCATGCCAAAATCAGCCTCGATTTAAGACGTTTTTTCAAAATTTTTGACCCGCGACACGTAAAACCTCCAAAACGGCTTAAATCGGCTGAAAACATGCTTAAATCAAATTTTATGAAAAATGTAAATCAGGCTTGAGTATTCTTCGTTTTTTTTGGCTTTACGATTTGATTTCCAGCCAGTGAGTACACCTTTGAAGAAAGCGTTTCCTTTGCCGATATATTTTTCGCTCATCATAGAGATGTAAAAGGCGTCCCATTTCATCGGGTGGATTTTTTCCAATTCAAAGCTGCCGGCAAAAATGTTTTGCAGCGATTCGTTGTGAAAATGATTAAGATGTCGCGGAACATCGTAGGCTGCCCATTTATCTTTGTAATATTGAGCGTCGTACGACATATAGTTCGGCACTGCTATTACAAGTCGACCGTTGTCTTTTGAAAGCCTATAAAGTTGTTCGGTCAGGAATCTCAGGTCATCGATATGTTCGAGCACGTGCCACATTGTTATCACGTCGAAAGCGGGGTAGGGCAGGGCGAAGATTTCTTCTGGGGTGGCTATTGTTTTTTTGAGTTTTTGCGAAGCAAGTTTGCGAGCTTCTTCGCTCATATCGCAGCCTGTAATATCGCAGCCGTTCTGTTGGGCGTGGTGTAAGAAGTCGCCGATGCCGCATCCGAAATCGAGAAGATGAGGTTTTAAAAAGCCTTGGGTTGCGATTTTAAATTTGGTTTTGACATTGATTTTTTTAACTTGATTGTAGATACAAGCCACCACACCTTTCTTATGCTCATTGTGCGAGAGGTAGTCTTCGGATTTATAATAATTACCAATGACAGACTTGTCCGGACGCGGAGATGTAAACAGCAGTTTGCAGTTGTTGCACTTGACGATTTCAAAGTCTTCTTGAGAGAGGAAATAGTCTTTCAGTTCGAGGTACGACATTGTGTTTTCTGATTTACAAAACGGGCATTTAACGCTCATAATATCCTTATTTTATAGTTGTTTTAAAAAACTGTTCCACGTGGAACATTATATTTTATCGTCCCAAGAACACCGCCAACACTGATATGTCGGCAGGGGAGACACCGCTAATTCGTGAGGCTTGGCCGAGTGTTTGGGGTTTGTGTTTTGTCAGTTTCTGCCTTGCCTCGATTGTCAAAGAATGAAGTGCGTTATAGTCAAAATCCGGATTCAGTTTGATATCTTCTATCCGTTTTAATTTGTCAGCCACTTCGCGTTCTTTGTCGATATAACCCTCATATTTTATTAGTATTTCTGCTTCTTCGACAACGTTTTTAGTTGTTTCGTCGGCAAGGTCATACTGTTCTTTTAGCCTTGTCACGTGTTCCATGATTTCCATCAGTTTCAGTTGTGGGCGTGTCAAAACATGGGCGAAGCGTGTTTTTCCGGATATTTCCGGTGTTTCTTTTGCGACAAGGAGGGGATTTATTTCTTCCGGAGACACATTTGTTTCCTTGAGGAAGCTGACGAGGTTCCTCACGCGTTGTAGTTTCTCCATTAGTAAGTCGTGTCGAGTCTGCGTGGCGAGACCGATGTTATAACCTAATGGTGTCAGGCGTGCGTCTGCGTTGTCTTGTCGGAGCAAGATGCGGTATTCTGCCCGGCTTGTGAACATACGATACGGCTCGTCCACGCTTTTTGTGATGAGATCGTCGATGAGCACGCCTATATAGCCTTCGTCGCGGCGGATGACAACTGGTTCTTCGTCGTGAATGAGACGATGGGCGTTAATGCCTGCCATAAGTCCCTGGGCTGCCGCTTCTTCATAGCCTGTGGTGCCGTTGATTTGTCCGGCAAAGAATAATCCGTGAATACTGCGGGTTTCAAGACTGTGGTACAGCTGCTCTGGCGGGAAGAAATCGTATTCGATAGCGTAACCGGGCCGGAAAATCTTTACATTTTCAAAGCCTTCAATATTTCGAAGAGCTTCGTATTGAATGTCTTCCGGAAGCGAGGAGCTGAATCCGTTGAGGTAGTACTCGCATGTGGTGGCTCCTTCGGGTTCAACGAAGAGCTGGTGGTATTCTTTGCTGGAGAATCGTTCTATCTTATCTTCTATGCTTGGGCAGTAACGTGGTCCTATGCCTTGAATCCTGCCGGTGAACATCGGGGATTTGTCGAATCCTTTACGCAATATGTCGTGTACTTTCTTTGATGTGTAGGCGATGTGGCAGGAGCGTTGTTTGGTGGGTTTCTCCACTTTCATGAACGAGAATCCGCCCACTTCCTCGTCGCCTTTTTGTTCTGTTAGTTTGCTGAAGTCGATGCTTCTTCCATCGATTCTGACGGGTGTTCCTGTCTTCATTCTGTCGGCTTCAAAACCTAATCTCACGAGTTGTTCCGTTATTCCGTAACTTGCCGCCTCGCCTATTCTTCCTCCGGGGAATGATTTCTCTCCGATAAAAATCTTGCCGTTTAGAAACGTCCCATTGGTAAGTATGACGGTTTTTGAATATATGTCGCCGCCCATCAAGGTGTGAACTCCTTTTATTTTGTCACCGTCTATGATGAGTCTGTCAACGTGGTCTTGCCAAAACTCAAGGTTTTTTGTATGTTCCAATGTGTTTCTCCACTCTGCCGAGAAAGCTGCCTTGTCGCTTTGTGCGCGCGGGCTCCATACGGCGGGGCCTTTCGATTTGTTGAGCATGCGGAACTGTATCATTGTCTTGTCGGCTATGATGCCCATTTGTCCTCCGAGAGCATCTATTTCGCGCACTATTTGCCCTTTGGCTATGCCACCAACTGCGGGGTTGCACGACATTGCCGCCATGAAACTCATGTTCATGGTGACGAGCAAGGTCTTGTTTCCGAGCTTGGCTGCTGCCGCTGCCGCCTCGCATCCTGCGTGGCCCGCACCGACCACAATCACGTCATATTTATCAAAAATCATATTGTGTTTTTATACGTGTTCCACGTGGAACTTTTTTGTAATCATTTGATTTATAATTCGTTATGTCTTATATTGAGGCATTTTTCCTCTTGTTCTCGCATAGTGGAGGCATCAGCGTCGGTTTTATCTTTAAAACCAATCAAATGAAGCACTCCGTGTGCTAAAACGCGATGAAACTCGTCTTTAAAAGGCTTGTTCAATTGCTTGGCGTTGTCGCGGATGCGGTCTATGCTGATGTAAAACTCTCCGGAGAGATATTCCTCGCAATCATTCAAAGGAAACGTCACGATGTCGGTGTAGAAATCATGGCTCATGCGCTTCTGATTAAACGCCAAAAGATATTCGTCGCTGCAAAAAAGATAATATAACTCGCCTGTTTTTTTGCCGTATAAAGCGATGCAGTCCTCAATCCACTCTTTCGCCAATCGTTGGTTCAGAGGAGGAAAATCAATGTCAATGCTCTCGAATTTAATCATATTGTTTTCAATTCATTATTTCGACATAATTTAAACGTCACAACGTCATTTCGACTGGAGCGGAGCGGAAGGGAGGGGGCTTCTGCAAAATAGTACTCTGTTTGAAAGGGATTTCTCGACTCCCTGCGGTCGCTCGAAATGACGGGAGAAAAACAGTCGCTCGAACTGACTGAAGAGAAAGTGTCGGTTGAGCTGGCGGAAGAAAAACAGTCGCTCGAACTGACTGAAGAGAAAGTGTCGGTCGAGCTGGCGAGAGAAAAACAGTCGCTCGAACTGACTGAAGAAAAACAGTCGCTCGAACTGACTGGAGAAAAAAGGTCTCTCGAAATGAAGAGAGAGAAAGTGTCGGTCGAGCTGGCGGGAAAAAGCGATTGCTCGAGATGACGGTTGCGATTAAAAAAATATTCGTTAATCTTCTGTTTGTAAAATGGCTGATATTCAATCGGATTTGTGCGTAAGAAATCCTGCTGTTTCTTGATGTTTTCCTCGTATCTCAACTCGTCGATGTCGCGTTTTTTTTCAGGTCCTTTGTATTCGTCAGACTTGCGTTTTTCTTCTTTTTCGCGTTCTTGCTGTGCCTTTTCGGCTTTGAGCATGCGCGACATTATATCTTTGTTTCGTCTTATTGTCTGATTAGTGATACGTTTGTTTACAATGTCTTCTTCGAGCTTCTCCATGTCCTTGATAATCTGGTTGATGCCGTCGTCGCCGAGTATTCCGTTTTGTTTCATCTCGTCGAGAATCTGTTGCATGCCTTCACGTATGAGTTCCTGTTGCGCTGCCATGCGTGCGAGTTCTTCGCTCATATTGTCCATCGGAGAGCCGTCTTTTTGTTGCTGTTGCATCTGTTGTTGCATCTGCTTCAATTGTTCTCCCAATTGATTTTGAAGGTCTTTCATGTTTTTAATCGTCTTCTGCTTGCCCTTGTTGTCTTTCGATTTGCTTGGTTTTGAGCAGGAACTGCCGGAGCCGTCCATCATCGATTCCATTTCGTTAAGCGATTCGGCAAGCATCAGCGCAAGATTGTTCATCGACATCATGGCATTCTGTTGCTTGTGGGTCGCATTGCCGAATTTTAGTTCCAAAATATCTTGCATGGAAGAGCTCAACTGTTGGTTGATAATCTGTAACTCACTGAAAACAAAGTTCTTAATAGATGTTTGGCGGTTTGCCATCTTGCGCAGGGAGTCTTCAACCATCACGAAGTTCTCTGATATTTCTTTTTGACGTGCGATTTTTTGCGATACTGTCGGGTCGTCTTTTTTCATGATGCTTATTTTCTGCATAAGTTCTTCTTCTGCATGTGACGAACGCACGATGTTTTCGAGCAGAATCCTCACCAAATGAGCGTCTTCGGCAAGTTGGTACATTTCGCCTCCCATCATCAGGCTGCTCATTTTTTCACCCATTTCCTTCATCTTTTGGCCAGCCTTCTGTTTTTGTTGTTTCGCATTGTCTTTTTCTCCTTCATCTTCATAATCTGCGGCATTTTCAAGGTCTTGCTGTATTTCCTCGAATGCCTGTTCGTCCTTGTTTATGTCGAATGGGTCGTTCAAACCATTGTTTTTCTCAATGATGGAATCGAGATTCTGTTCTATTTTATTGAATTGGTTTACAGCCTCTTGTGCTGATATTGAGTCGGTGTTTTCAAGCAGTTCGTCAGCGAGTTCCTGCATCTTTTCGAGGAGCAGGTTCATGTCTTTCTCTACTTTCAGCTGTTCTAAAAGAGAGAGATTGCGCTCCATCATTTTTTGCAGATTTACGTTGTTTTTTTTGAGTTCTTTCATTATTTCTTGCATTTTTTCACGAGGCATGTCGTTAAGCAATTGCTCGATTTCCTCCATGAGCTTCTTCATCTCGTCGGGGATAAGCTCGTCGAAAAGCTTGTGTATCTCTTCTTGTTTCTTGATGAGTTCTTCTGATGAAAGCTCGTTTTCCCTAATAAAATCCGATAGTTCCTTCTGTTCTTCCTGAATCTTCTCCCATTCTCGCCGCACTTCTTTTTGCTTTTCAAGAAGGTCTTTCATTTTTTCCTTGTCACTCCAGTCGAGCTCTTTTTTCGCCATTAAGTCACGAAGCATGTTTTCTATATCCTTGCGGAGATTTTGAAGTTCGTCGGAGCGTTGTGAAAGATTGTCAAGTATTTGATTTTCAGATGAGTTAGCGATAGAGTCGAGTTGTTCGGTGGTAGGAAGGCTGAAATAAAACACCTCGGAGCGTTTGGATTTTGCTCCGTTGATGCCATCGTTGTCGAAAATCTCGAAATAAGCTTTAACCTCATCGCCACGATATAATATAAGTGTGTCAATATCAATACTATAGTAGAAAGAAGTTCGAATGTTTCTTTTATCAAAAGGAATGTTTTTAATGAACGATTGGTTTGGTTTCCCATCCACTTCAAGATGATAGAGAAGTTTGGTGAAACCGTAATCGTCGGCGATGAGACCGGAATAATAAGTCTGTTTGGAGAAATTCTCGTGGAAATGTTGCACCTGAATGTCGGGGTAGGCATCGGGAATCACCTCGACGGTGAACGGAATGGCATCGGAGATATTCCAGTTATTGTATAATGTAACTGTAAATTTCGTGGATTTCAGGGCATGCAGATTGAACACATACTCATTCGATGATTGTTGTATGGGTGAATAATGATTTTCCATTACATTTGTATTGGTTGACTCTGCTATGGAAATAGAATCGACATCTCTTGTATGAAACGTGAATTCAATATTGGTGCCTTGTGGTGCAATGATATGTGTCTTGCCGTCGAGAGTCTCGTTTTTTCGATTGATATATTTCGGGAAAGTCAGTTTCGCCTCGTAACAAAGCATAGTCGGATTTGGGCGGACGTTCAGGCTTATCACAGGGCTTCTGTAGTCGCCTCCTTCGATGAAGAAATCTTCTTTTTGGTTCACGTTCTTAAAAATGAAACGGAAGTCGTTGGTGCTCAATTTGTTCATTAATCTGATGCCATTAGAGCCTTTGACATAGAAAGCATCGGGGATTCGTTCTCCGCTGACATGAATGCTGATTTTGGCGTCTTTGCCTTGCGTGACCTCGAGGCTTGTGGCTGAAAGCTCGACGGAAAATGGCAGAGGTTTCACATATTCCTGCGAATAGTTGATGATTCGTTGAGTCGGCTTTTTTGAGAAGTCGGGGAGGAATATTAAAGTAACGGTCAGGACGATAAACGCGAAGCCGAAAATTTTCAGATATTTATAGTTGTCTTTGAAGTTTACGGCATCGGAGAAATTTATAGGCTTAAGGTTTTCTGTTCGCTGTTCTATTGTCGCGATAAGCAATTGATTGTCGGAGTTTTGCGAAAGCTCGTTGGAAAGTTGAATGGTGTTGAGCAGTTTGTCGCTGATTTCCGGGAAAAACTTGCCGATTATAACGGATGCCTGCTCATCGGACATCTTTTTGCGGAAGCGTATGAGGTTGACAATCGGGACGGCGAAAAAGAAAATGGCGACGAATAAAGTGCCGAGTATGAAAAGAAGAAGCAGTATCAGCCTGCCTTTTTGCGGAAGCCACGAAAAATATTCTATTCCATTGACAATCAAGAACAAGACAATCATCAAGATGAGTCCTGTCAGAGTGCCTTGAATGAGGCGGTTGAGATAGAACTTCTTGATGAAGCGTTCGATTCTTGCTATCAATGCAGTTTTTTCCATAATAATGAATAAACTTGCAAAGATAATAATTTTAGTTAAAAGAGGAGAGTTGAAAATTTTAAGTTTAGGAAAAAAGCAACGACTATCCGCCTCGGCGACGGCGCTGGAAGCCATACCGTTGAGTGTCACACTGTCACATTGCGGCTGCAAGACGTGTTCTTCATGTTTGCAGCCATCACTGTGACAGGCTGAAGGCGGCATTCGCCATGGTGAAAGTTTCTATGAAAAAAGCGACTATTTTTTCACCGCTTTTTTCGTGCATTTTTCGCCATTTTTGTCGGCGATTTTGAAGAGATACACTCCAGCCGGCTGTTGCGACAGGTCGATTTTGACTTTGTCGCCGTCGCAGTACGACTTCATGACCGTCCGCCCCATGATGTCCACAACTTCGACATCTGCCAGGTTCTCTCCGGTGATTGTGACAAAGCCACTTGTCGGATTTGGATGGAACCCGACTTTTAATTCGTTCTGTTCATCGACAGCGTAATGCGGATTCGGTGTCTCGACGTAGCTTATTTCCACTCTCCGCAACCCCCTTCCTTGCGAATAGGAAAAACAATGTTTATCAATGAAGCGCAGATGCTGTTGTGTGAAAACAGAGTCAAGGATTCGACCGACAGCGTTATAAGCCAGGTTCGGGATATCATGGTTGTAATTACAATAAACACCCCCTTCCCACTTGTGTACGGAAATGCTGCTTCCCGGAAGCCACGCATTGTCTTCGCTTGAATATTTTTGAAACTCCATCGTTGTAGGATATCCGTATTCATTCAATTCATACACGGTCCTTTTGTTGTCGGCGTATGCGTTTCCGTCCCAAAGCTGATATTCGGCAAGAACAATATGTCCGTTGGTGTCACGAGTGTAAACAATCCTCTTGCTGTGATACCATTGGTTTTCATTATTAAACCCATCAACTTCAACAACCGACAAGTAATTGTCGGAATATATGCAATGCTCTAACCTTTTATTGACAAAAACATTACTGTTGCCATCACATTGTTCCCGTTTGATACTTTGGACTTTTCCATCTGACATGAGAGTTTCGGTTCTTCTGATTTTTTTTGTAATACCATTTTTGTCATACTCTTCGATTATTGTAACATTCCCGGATTCATCGTAAAAGCGATTTCTTATCTGTCTCAATCGTGGAGTTTCAAACCAATTCCAATAACTCCTGTTGTAAAAGGTGTCTGTTACCACACGGTTTTCTTCGTCATAGACAGGAGTCCACCGACTGATGGTGTCTGGCTGTGTTAGATATGTTGTGCACACCTCCTCCAACTGGTTTTTGTCGTTGTAGGTATAGTCATGACGTTCAGTCATCTCAGGATGCAACCACTCAGGAGGATGTATCTTTTTCCATGTGCATCTGACAATGTCATTCTGATTATTATACTGAAAATTGACTGTATCAATACGTGAGATTTGCGTTTTATCTAATTCATACACCGTAAATCCGGCAAGTGTACCATTGTCGTTGTAGTCAAAACTGTATTTTATTGGAGGATCAACACTGTCTTCCGGCCCAACAGGATATGCTATGATTCGTGAGGGCTGTAGCACCGTTTCTGGTTGTTGTGCCAAAACAATCGTTGCAACAAAAACAGCGGTGAGCGATAGTAATAATTTTTTCATAAGAACATTTGTTTAGAAAGTTAATAATAATAATTACCTATATACAGTGGCGATGTCGCTGGATTCTCTGTGCCATGTTTTATTATTCGCGCCGAAAATGTGTTGCCAGCCGTCAATGTAAAGCCCTCGTCCAATATTATTGACTGTTCCGCCCACACCGCGGTTGAGGTGTTTACTGTTGCTGTGCATCCACTTCCGCCAAGTATCACGTTCGGATATACTTTACAAGATTCAGACGAGGGGGTAAAGACCGATGGATGATATGTGTCTTGACCGCCTCTTTCCATTTTGTAACACCGGAAATACTCAACTGTAAAATCCTCGTAAGGAGAAGGAACGGCGTTATTAATCGTGTCCGGAGTGAAATTGAATGACAATATTATATGCATTGGACGCATTTTCAATATGTCGGAACATGTGAACATGCTGAAGCTGTTTGTTGTTGCACTGCTGTCCGCATAAACAAGATGACTGGACACACGTCCATTTATATACCAAACTATCTCGTATGGCAACACCTCCACGCCAAAACACGAGGTCTTGCCCATTATTGAATCTGGATTTCCGTTGGAATTTACAACACTCAAATGTTGTCTTGTCTTTGATATGTCTGAAAGCTTAAGATTTGTATATGCATTCTGTTGAATAAGAGAAGGAGATTCACCGGGATTCTCATTCACATCAATCTCATTATAGTAATTATAGTCGTCATGTTGCCCGGACATTCTTTCCCCCCATGTCCAGAAACAAGGCCTAAGATTATGATTGCGTGGTAAATAGCATTCCACTTCGTAATACCCGTATCTTATTTGTTTCTTTGATATTACACTGCCTGTAACATAATGTATTGAAAGAGTGTCGCCGTTCATTAACATGTCTATTCCATCGGGGCTATAATATGCAGATAATACAAGTTTGCCGTTGCTGACATTTGCATTCTCTTTAATACATCCAACCTTTGTGTTGTTTTCGTGTACGTATCGATGTTGTCTTGTCCATTTGCTTGTATCCACACTTGCTCCGTCAAACTCATCGCTATATACATCATCGTATATCCAACCGTCTGCGACTGGAATTTGGTTGGAGGAGTACTGGAACGTCAGCTCTTTCTCCAACGTTGTGCAGAAACTTCCATCTCTGCCGTCATGATTATATGATTCTGTCTGCGCCATTGTATTTAAGGCTACAAATATCAATGTGCAAAAATATAGATATTTTTTCATAAAAGCAAGAAATTTCCGATGTCTTTTTATTTTATCAGTCCATTTTCCTCAAGGATTTTGCGCATCTCCCGTATCTCCTGCCGCTGTTCCTTAACCGCTTGTATCAGGAAAACGGTGAATGCCTCATAATCAACATACAATAATCCGTTTTCATCGGCAGCAACAGCTTCGGGAAGTACTTTCTCCACCTCCTGAGCACAGACACCCACACGCTTGGTACGCAGATTAGTGTTATTGTTACTGCAACCGTCGTTTATCGGTGTGTACCAGATGCCTGTTAATTCATCAATTGTGCCACCGGCATTACGAATCTGTTCCGAGTCCGTCTGCAGACTGCTATCGGAGGCCCTCCAACTACCACGTGCATAAATATCCCCACTGCCTGTAACAAAAAATGTGTGCGCATATTTGTTTTTTGGGCAAGTTACAATCCAGCATTTTCCTGTAGCTGCGCCAGGTGTTGCGACAGTAACCCAATGCCAATCGTTGGTGGATTGGGTGTTAAACACCGTCCATCCTGGGGGATAAATATGTACTCCTACGTCCCATGAGTCGGATAATGTTCCAATACTCACATGGCTGTCTGGATGAACCTTGATTTGTGCGTTTGCGAATAGTGTCATTGACAACAACGACAATGTTAAAATGGATTTTAATGTTCTTCTCATAATATTAATTTTTAATGGTTTGAGTGTTTTCTGTTTTCCACTTTCTGTCGTCTCTTCAAGTTTTGCCAAAAACCCTTCAAGCAAAATCCGACAAAAGCGACTCTGCAAATATATAAACTATTTTGATATATCGTTGGTTTTTATTGATTTTTTGCAGTGGTGATCTTTGTTGACTGCGAGCCATGTTCCGCAAATACTCGAGTGATTGTTTAAACAACGGCGCATTAAAAGAGAAGACATCAAATCAAGCATTCGGGACGAAGATTTTCAGAGTCGGAGACTGTATATGCGTTTTTCACACTATTTTCCATGCAAATATTTGTGTTTCGATTAAAAATAATTAGAAGTGACATTATTTTGTTGATAACCAATTTAACGCTTCTTGCTTTATTTGTTCATACCATATTTGTTCATTTTCGCATGTCTCAACCAATTCATTTGAACGCTCAAAGAGACGTTTAACTTGTTTAGGTTGAGGTGTGTATGATGCTTTATAAGAATCCTCAACCATTTTGCAGAAAATGTTCAATGGTAAAGGTACAATGGTGGATTTTCCTCCATAATATGAGATGTTCATTTTATGCAAAGCATAGAAGTGTGCAACACAGGCATCATTAATAGTTGGTGCAACAAATAAGCAATATGAAGGTTTTTCTGTGGCTTTCTTCAATTTGGCAAGATGGCGAGACACAGGTTCGCCTTCCATTTCATATTGCTTTTGTCCAGATGCCATTGTAACTTCTACAGAAAGACCAAAATCACCATAGTCGCAAATTATGTCAGCCATATTCCCCTGTGCTGTTGACATCGGATTCCCAAAATCGTCAAAGTTAAGGTTTGCCTTCACTTCTCCACCATCAAGCATTGTCATAGCACGCCAAACATTCCATTCAAGCATTAGAGATGGGTCGTACAATGAATTGTCTTCGATTTGCTTAAATATGTTTTGGATGTCATCGTAAAACTTATAGTCTTTCACTTCGGCAATTTGACTGGCAATTACTTGCTCTTTACGCTCAAGCGTAGCATCATCGAGCAAATTTTTCAAGTTTTCAATTGTTGCCGTTTCATCGAAAGACATTGAAGGAAATTCTGTTTTTAGTTTTTCTATAACGGCTTGCTTATTATCTGTTTGAAGTATTGGCAATGTTGCATTTCCCAAATAAGCGGTATATTGAACTTCGTCATCAATGAAACATGGACTCCTATCGATTCCCTCTAAAAAGAAATCTACCTCACCGACTTTTTCTGGAATTATTGATAGGGAACGACCAACATGAGAAATGTTTACTAAACCAGTTGCCCGCAAATATCTGATACACGCGTCAGCGTAATCATGCAAATTACTCGCTTTCGTTTTCAAAAATTTATCTATTGACCTGTCGCGGCTTTCTCTTGTCTTTGTGTTTCCAGCATTGATTTCTGTCTCGTAGATAGACATTAGTTCGTTTTTCAAACATTCTCCTTTGAAAGACTTGTAATTTCCTTGATTTTCCGCTTTTGCTATACGAAATTGTTCTATTTTTTCAACAATAGCGTCAAACTGCCTGTAATCAACCAATTGCAATCCGAAAATCATCAGTTCATCAAATTTCAGCGAGCCAAAATGCCGAATAAGCCTGAACAATTCCAAATATGGCTTTATCCAAAATTCTGCGGCATTGCTGCTCGGTTTGTGGTATGGTGATGGAACTTGAAATTTAAGAAGCTGGCGCAAAAAGACTTCTTCTTTACGTTTAGCAGAAATCAACTTTTCGCCTGCGGGTGTTAGAGAAATAACAGGCGATAGTTTTACAAAACCTAATGCTTTTGGGGCTCTGTTCATTCGGTCTCTCGCACTAAACGCAGGGTCGTTGGCTCCTTCACCATTGAAGAAATTCTCTTCTTTGAGAAGTTCCATGAACGCAATTTGTGTGTCATTATTCCATTCGTGTCCCGCAAAGTTTTGATATAGCAGGTCTATCTCTGGAATCATTTTCGCGGGGGTACGAGGCGATGTCGTAACAAAAATAACTTTACTGTCTATCCTTGCCATTATGCTTCTATTAATTGTTCGTTATACACTTCATGAAAAATTGTCCTTTTAATAGGTTGATAATTTGCAATAAGTATGTGTGATGCAGATGACTTAAACCTGTTTCTAATATTCACCGCATAAGTCTTAGCATATTCATCAATTATCATGTCGCCATACAAGCGTTCTGTCAAAGGGGTTCTACCAATGACCAAAAGGACACGACAGTTTAAGTTTCTTATGTCCTGTGCCAATTTTATGTGGCACTCATCATTGAATCCATCTTTGTATTCTTCATTACCATAGTCCGAAAAAACACAATCGTATGGTGGGTCAAGAAATATAAAATCATCGTCATTCGCCATCTTGAAAATTTCGCTGTAATCAAGATTGTATATTTCGGCTGATGATAGCAAATTACTATGAGCTTTTGTCACAAGTGAAGTGTTGATGTTTTGGTATCTGCCAAACGGAACATTAAATTCACCTTTGGCATTATATCGTATCATGCCTGAATAAGCAGTTTTGTTGATGAAGAAATACAATAGAGCATCAGAATATACTTTATCGGACAAACCATTAAACATATCGCGCATAGAATAATAAAACGCTTCGTTTTTATCCTCAACACGTTCATCGGGTGTTAATGCTTTTAGTGCTTCAAACGCCATTCTGTTTGAGTAATATATCTTTTCCACTTCATCAAGTTCTTTTCGTAAAGTAGGATAGTTTTGCTGAACACCACGATAAAAATCAATTAGTTTTGAATTGATGTCGTTAATTATTGCCCTATGAGGTTCTAAATGAAAGTACAAAGCACCACCTCCAAAAAACGGTTCAATAAACCTCCCACTAAAACGAGGAATCTGGGCAACAATGTGAGGAATCTCTTTTGATTTGCCTCCACGGTATTTTATTAATGGTTTCATACTTATTTTGCTTTATTATATTCAACAATGCTTTCAGCAACTATATTCAGTATGTCATTTGCATTTTGTTCATACTCAACAATCCCATACACTTGGTCGGCAAGCCAAAGCGTCAATAATTCTTTTTCGTCAGTATTAAGAATGCTGGCGAGCTCAATTACCTGTTCACGCTTGGGCGAATAGTTGCCGTTCTCTATTTTGCAATAGGTTGCGGTGTCAATGTCGAGAGCCGCGGCAACCTTGCGTTGTGGCAGATTGCATTGCTTTCGTTGCTCTTTGAGTTTTTCTGATAACATCATTGCTTATAAATATTTTGATTAATTTAATCTTGAAAGATTTGTGCAAAAATACAATTTCTTTTCGACATGAGGACAGTTTTTGTTGTTAAGTTTTCAACATTTTTTTTGGAAAAATGCGAAAGTCATTTGTTTTAGGGGGCTTTCGCTAAACAGTAAATTTTTACGGCTTGCCGTAACTGTCGTGTGCGAGGTGTTTGAGTCGGCTTCCGACACGACGGAGTACACTTTAAGAGGTTAGTACCGTTATCCTTGGGAAGTTCTTTGCAAGTATTTGCGCATACTTTTGAAAGAGGTATATAAAAGTTTTAACGGACAACAATAAATCATAATCTTGTCTTTGTAAACACTGATTTAAGTGTGTGTTGCTCCTGTGTGATCTTTGTTGACTGCGAGCCATGTTCCGCAAATACTCGAGTGATTGTTTAAACAACAGCGCATTAAAAGAGAAAGCATCAAATCAAGCATTCGGGACGAAGATTTTCAGAGTCGGAGACTGTATATGCGTTTTTCATACTATTTTCCATGCCGTTGATTGTTTTCTGTATTCTAAAAATCATTATTTTTGCAAAAATTTTTGAGAAATGGAAGAAGTACGTGTGCGTTTTGCTCCAAGTCCGACAGGGCCGCTGCATATTGGCGGCGTGAGAACGGCTTTGTATAACTATCTTTTTGCGAAGAAAAACGGCGGTAAGATGTTGCTTCGTATCGAAGACACCGACCAGACTCGTTTTGTGCCGGGTGCCGAAGAGTATATTATAAAATCGCTCGATTGGTGCGGCATAAAGTTTGACGAGAGCGACATTGTGGGAGGTCCTTACGGTCCTTATAAACAGAGCAGCCGCAAGCATCTTTACAGGCAATACAGCGACGAGCTGATTGAAAAAGGTCATGCCTACTATGCTTTCGACACCGCCGAGGAACTCGACAACCTCCGTAAAGAAGCAGAGGCACAGAAAAAGACGTTCATATACAATGCCGAGACACGTCAGGAGCTGCGCAACTCGTTGACAATGACCAGAGAAGATGTCGAAGAGCTGCTCACAAGCGGCACTCCATACACCGTGCGTTTCATGATGCCGGAAAATCATATAGTGGAAATGCACGACATCATTCGCGGCGACATCAAGGTGAACACCAATACTTTGGACGATAAGGTTCTGTTCAAGTCAGATGGAATGCCGACATATCATCTGGCGAACATCGTTGACGACCATCTGATGAAGATTTCACATGTCATTCGCGGCGAGGAATGGCTTCCCTCGATGCCGCTGCATGTGCTTCTGTATCAAGCCTTTGAATGGGACGCACCGGAGTTTGCCCACCTGCCGTTGCTGCTCAAACCCGATGGCAACGGAAAACTCAGCAAACGCGACGGCGACCGTCTCGGATTTCCAGTGTTCCCCATGCAATGGGAAAATCCCGAGACACACGAGATTTCGTCGGGTTACAAGCAGTCGGGATATTATGCGGAGGCGTTCATCAACATGCTGGCTCTCCTTGGCTGGAATCCAGGTACCGAGCAAGAGATATTCTCGATGGAAGAGCTTGTTCAGGCATTCTCTTTCGACCACTGCAGCAAGTCGGGAGCTCGTTTCAACATGGAGAAGGCAAAGTGGTTCAACCACGAATATCTGATGCGCCGCTCAAGCGAGGAAGTGGGCAGGGAATATCAGGAATGGCTCAAGACAGAAAAAAATATCGACGCTGATATTCAATATGTTACAAAAGTGGCGGCATTGGTGAAAGACCGCGTCAGCTTCGTTAAGGAAATGTGGGAACAGAGCTTCTTCTTCTTTGAGGAGCCTGCCACCTACGATGAGGTGACGGTGAAGAAACGCTGGAAAGAAAATAGCGCCTGCCTGATGCGCCAGGCTGCGGAAGTGATAAGAAACATAGAAGATTTCAATGCTGAAAACATCGAAAAGGTGCTTAATGAATGGATTGCCGGCAACGAACTCGGCATGGGACCGGTGATGAACGGCCTTCGTCTGATGCTCGTAGGAGCTGGAAAAGGCCCGCACATCCATGAAATTCTGGCGTTGATAGGAAAAGACGAGGCGTTGAAACGTATTGAAAAAGGAATCCAAGTTTTAAAATAGTGTGGAGTGAAGAGAGTTGAGAGTGGAGTTTTTGTTTAACTTCACTCTCATCTTCAGCTCTTAAAACCAATAAAAATGGCAATTATTTCAATAGAAAAAATGGAATTTTACGCCTATCATGGATGCTTTGACGAGGAGCGCAAGATAGGCACTTGGTTCAACGTGGATTTGAGCATGGAAGTTGATACGTCAAAGGCGGAAGAGACTGATAATCTTGAAGATACAGTGAACTACCAAGAAGTTTACCAGGTGGTGAAACGCGAGATGACGGCCTCGTCGAAACTGCTCGAAAACGTGGCAGGAAGAATTTTGAAAGCCGTTCGGAAGGAATTTCCGGCAGTGTCATACGCATGGGTGAAGATTAAAAAGATGAACCCGCCATTAGGTGGCAAGATGGAGTCGGTGAGTGTTGAGTCGGAACTATAGACTTTAGACCTTGTACCATGGTGAAAAAAACAAGATATAAGGTTTGATTCTCAAATCTTTTTCGTATTTTTGCAGCGAATTAGGGTGCCTATGGGGCTTAATAGGGAATCGGGTGGAAATCCCGGACAGTTCCCGCTGCTGTAAACTCTTAATTTTGTCATTATGCCACTGAAAAGCCTTGCTTTTTGGGAAGGCGGCGAAACCAAAGGAGTAAGTCAGAAGACCTGCCAAAATTCGTAAAACAAAGCTTTCGGGATAAAAGCTGGATTCCCTTAAGTTTTGAGGTAGTTAATTTATTATTAAACCTTAAAAATCTTAATTATGGTTAAAAAATTTACGTTTTTCCTTCTTTTAGGAATCTTCGGTCTCTTCACGACCAACCTCTTCGCACAAGAGGACGCATCTATCGACCCGTCAGCCATCAAATATTGGATTGGCGAAGGTCAGAACGAAGTGGTGTTCATCGTCAACTGGAACGATCCCGACACTGCATTGGCATGGGGTTATCGCTTTGATGCTGAAACAGTTACTGTTAAAGATATGATGCTCGACATACAGTCGGCAGACTATCGTTTCGGTTTTGTTGGCGAATCGTTTGTCAGCGACGTTACATTCAACGACGGAGTTTTGGATCTTAAACTTGCCGGAATGTGGTGGATGTACAATGTGAATGGTCAGACTGCCGGTGAATACTTTGACGCACAGACAGTTGGTAATGGTGATTGGGTGAAATTCGGCGACGAGTCGTGCGGCACCATCACCGACCCGGTCAACTATTATTACGTTTGGACAAAAGAAGTTGCCCCTGTTTATGCTATCGCCGAGGAAGCGCAGATTGCCGCGTCGGAAATCATTTACTGGATTGGCGAAGGCGACAACAATCTCGTTTTCTGTGTCAACTGGAACGAGCCGAACATTGCGTTGGCATGGGGCTATCGTTTTGCAACAGAGGAGGTTACAGTAAAAGAAGTGATGGAATCCATCGCTGCTGCCGACCCTCGTTTCAGCTATGTTCAAGGTGCATGGGGTATCGACGACATCATTTTTGACGATGGCGAAAACCACTATGCTCTTACGTCTGGCGCATATTGGATGTACAACATCAATGGTGGGCAGGCACAGCTTGGCTATGACGTTCAGACCGTTTCCACATCGGACTTCATCAAATGGGGTGACACCAACTGTGGTACGGAGATTGCGCCTTGGACATACGTTTGGGAGCAGCCGGTTCTGCCTGTGACAGTTTGGACCGCTGTTGAGGAAATTGAATCGGCGACAGTGGCAGTGTATCCTAATCCTGCAACAAACAGACTGTATATCAATGCTGAAGACATTCAGAGAGTTGAACTTTATGACATGACGGGTCGCAATGTTTTGACAGCGATTTCTTCTGTCGTTGACTTGAGTGGTGTTGACGCGGGCGTTTATTTCGTCACGGTGAGAAGCTCCAATGCTGTCAATACAACTAAACTTGTTGTAAGATGAGAAGAGTTTTAGTTCTGATATTGGCGTTGTTGCCAGGTTTCGTTTGGGCGCAGTTTGCTCCTGCGCAGGACAAGCCTGGCACCACAGCCATGCATGCCGACTCATCTGCTTTCGTGGCTTGGGCTACAGGGTGCGAGGCGGAACCGGGTCCGATGAACATCGCCAACCCAAGTGCGGGTATGGCTGGTACAGGTTGGCCTGTTTCAAACGTCATCGGACCTCCTGAAGGCACGTTTGGCGTCACCTGCCTCGGTGACGGTGGTGTGGCGACAGTGACATTCGCGTCGCCTATCTGTGACCGTCCTGGTCCTGATTTCGCTGTGTTTGAGAACGGCTTTGCCAATGCGCAGAACCCCGACTTGTGGTTTCTCGAACTGGCTTTCGTCGAGGTAAGCTCCGACGGAGAGAACTTCTTCCGTTTTCCGGCGTACAGCAACACCCAGACAGAGACCCAGATTGGCGGAATGGAATGTATCGACCCGTCGCAAATTCATAATTTGGCAAGCAAATACGGCGCGATGTATGGCACTCCTTTCGATTTGGAGGAGATTCCCGACAATCCGCTTCTCGATAAAAACAATGTCACTCATGTTCGTATCATCGACGTTATAGGCAATATCGACCCTGAATACGCCACATACGACTGCCAGGGACATCCTGTCAACGACCCATGGCCGACACCGTTCCCCTCCGGAGGCTTCGACCTTGATGCCATCGGCGTGATTCACGACATCGAACACTTCCCTAATCCTCCTCAAGATATTGAGGAAAACGAAGAATTGACGGTATCGGTTTACCCGAATCCTGCCAATGACAAATTGTTTATAAACGCCACGAATGTTCAACATGTTGATTTATATAATGTTACAGGTCAATTGGTAATATCGTCAACAGATACTGAAATCAATGTGTCGGGATTAGAGGCAGGTATGTATTTCATTAGCGTCAAATACGGAGAAAGTAGATATACAGAACGTATCATCATAAGATAATTGGCTATGAAGAAGATTTGCCCTCGCTGCGGAAAAGAGTTCGAATGTGTTCATTCCATTGATTGTTGGTGTGTCAAGATACGCCTCAACGACCGTGCGAAGGCAAATCTTAAAGAGAATTACAGTGATTGTCTGTGCGAGGAATGTCTTAAAGACATTAACCAATGATTGCGCCTGCAATCAAGTAAACGAAGAACGCGCACAGCCAGGCCACAGAGCATTGGAACAAAATCACAAGTAGCATCCATTTGGTACCTGTTTCGCGACGGATAGCCGCCATTGCAGCCACACAAGGGGTATAGAGCAGGCAGAACACCAGCATCGAGATAGAGGTGAGGGTGGTGAACAGCGGCATTGCGTCGAGTACTTCGAGAGTAGCCACGACACTTTCCTTTGCCATGAATCCGCTGACGAGGGCAGTGACGATTTGCCATTCGCCGAGACCTATGGGCTTAAAGACAGGGGCGACCAATCCTGCCACACCAGCGAGAATGCTGTTTTCGCCATTTTCAACCATATTAAATTGAAAATCAAAGGTTTGCAAGAACCAAATCAAAAGTGAGGCCACGAAAATGACGGTGAAGGCTCGCTGAAGGAAGTCCTTGGTCTTATCCCACAGCAGATGCGCAACGTTTTTGGCGCTTGGGAGACGGTAGTTAGGCAGCTCCATCACGAAAGGAGCCACGTCGCTTTGTTTACTTAACCATTTGGTGAACAAGGCTGTTGTTATTCCGGCAAGTATGCCGAAGAGATACAATCCGATAAGCACTATTCCTCCGTGATGCGGGAAGAAGGCGCTGGTGAAGAAGGCGTAGATAGGTATTTTCGCCGAGCAGCTCATGAACGGGGTGAGCAGTATGGTGCGCCAGCGGTCGTGTGTGGAGTGCAGTGTGCGTGTCGCCATCACGGCGGGCACGGTGCATCCGAAGCCGATGAGCATAGGCACGATGCTGTGACCTGTTAGGCCGAGCTTTCTCAAGAAACTGTCGCTGACGAAAGCCACGCGCGCCATATAGCCGCTGTCTTCGAGTATGCTCAGAAAGAAGAACAGTAAGATGATGATGGGTATGAAGCTTATGATGGTGCCCACGCCTCCGAAGATGCCGTCAACGACGAGCGACTGCACCGCGGGGGTGACGTGCCATCGGGACAGAGCGTCGCCGCACACGCCCCCTATCCATATAACACCTTGATTCAAGTAATCCTGCAACGGCGCTCCGAGAGCATCGATGGAGAGCCAGATGATGGCTATCATCACGAGGACGAAGATAGGAATGGCGGTCCATTTTCCTGTCAAGATTCTGTCTATGTGTCCGCTACGACGATATTCTTTGCTTTCTTTGGGTTTTATCACTGTTTTTGAGCACAGGCGTTTGATAAATGTGAAACGCATCTCTGCCATTGCCGCTGCGCGGTCGAGACCGCGCTCCTCCTCCATCTGAATGACAAGGTGCTCAAGTGTCTCCTTTTCATTTTGAGACAGCCGCAGCGCCTCCATAACGATGGGGTCGCCTTCTATGAGCTTTGAAGCGGCGAAACGCACCGGTATTCCGGCACGTTGGGCATGGTCTTCGATGAGGTGCATGATGCTGTGGAGGCAGCGGTGTACCGCTCCGCCGTTGTCGTCCTTGTCGCAGAAGTCCTGGCGGACAGGCTCTTCTTGGTATTTAGCCACGTGAATGGCGTGTTCCACTAACTCGGTGACACCCTCGTTTCTCGAAGCCGAGATAGGCAGCACTGGCAGCCCGAGAATTTTCTCCATCTCGTTGACGAGTATGGTGCCGCCGTTGTTGCGAACCTCGTCCATCATGTTGAGCGCAAGCACCATGGGTACGCCAAGCTCCATAAGCTGCATGGTGAGATAGAGATTGCGCTCGATGTTGTTGGCATCTACAATATTGATAATCCCTTTGGGTTTCTCCTTCAAGATGAACTCGCGCGACACTATCTCCTCGTTAGTGTAAGGCGAGAGCGAATAAATTCCCGGAAGGTCGGTGACACAAGTGTCGGGATGTCCTTTGATGATGCCGTCCTTGCGGTCAACGGTAACGCCAGGGAAGTTTCCCACGTGCTGGTTGGAACCTGTCAACTGGTTGAAGAGCGTGGTCTTTCCGCAGTTCTGTTGGCCGGCAAGCGCGAAAGTAAGGACGCTGCCTTTCGGCAAAGGGTTTTCGTGAGTCTTATCATGATAAATACCCTCCTCTCCGAGACCGGGGTGTGCGTTATGGTCGTGTAAAGATGTGATATACAACTGGTTAATGTCAAAATCTTGCTCAACTTCAACATTGTTGTCGCTATCACAAACCTCTACCGTTATAAGCCTGGCGTCGGCTTTGCGGAGGGTGAGGGAATAACCGTGAATCATCACCTCCATCGGGTCGCCGAGAGGAGCGTATTTGACGAGTTTCACAATGGCGTCTGGAATCACTCCCATATCGAGGAAATGCTGACGTACAAGACTTTTTCCGTTGACGGTTTTGATGATTGCCGACTGTCCTATTCCGAGTTTATCGAGGGTTATCATGATTATATTTTTCCGATTGCAAAAATACAAAGAAAAAAATAAAGAAACATAACAATTAATGATGTTTTTCACCAGATACAGTCGTCATTAATGGGGATAAAGACTGTTTTAGAGACAAAGAAAAATCAAAAACGGCTATTAGTAATATCATGTTTCCAACTTCAGTTTTGATTTTGTCTGTAGTGCTACCGATATTATTGTGAGTGCGATACCGAGGATAAACGAGAAGTTCAATTCTTGGTATTCGTTGAATATCAACATGGCGATAATGATGCTGTAAACAGGTTCCAAGTTATATGTCAGGTTGACAGTGAAAGCGTCAATCTTTTGTAAGACAATGATTTGCATCAGGCAAAGGCCGATGGTGCAGACCACCACCATAAAAGCCATATAAGGGTAATCCATCCCTGAAAGAAGAAGTTTTCCGACAGGTAGGACGGCGTTGTAAATCGGTAGGAGGGCGGTGAGGACGACAAGACCGCCTATCATTTCCCAGAGGAGCATGTTTTTGGCTTCGTAACGTTTTCCCACATGCTGGTTGGCGATTGCGAACAAGGCGTAAATCGCCGATGAGACGACACCAAGTGCAATTCCCAGACGATAGCGGGTGTCGAATTGGAAGATAAGATACACTCCGCACACTGTGAGAATGCTAAACAAGAACTCTTTCGCTGAAAAACGGTGTCTGTTGATTATCGGTTCGAAAAGAGCCGTGAAGAATCCGACCAAGGAGAAGCACACCACACCTATAGACACGTTAGAGGCCTTGATGCTGGCATAGAAGAAGATCCAATGCAGACACAGCAAAACGCCCACGCCTCCCATCTGGCATATATCTTGGAGCTTGTAGCGTTTCATTTCTTTCCGAAATAGCAGAAACAGCGCCATCAACGCAGCTGCCCATGCCATACGGTGCCACACAAGGACGGCGGAATCTAATTCTATAAGCCGTCCCAACACCCCCGTAAACCCGGCGATGAACACCGATAGATGCAGGAGAGTGAAACCTTTGTTTGTGTTACTCGACATGTTATCCAACATATTTTAATCCGACAACAGACAATATCAATGTCGTCAGAAAGAAGATTCTCCAAAATGTGGCTGGCTCATGGAAGACGAATATCCCGAGCAACACCGCGCCGACGGCTCCAATGCCGGTCCAAACAGGATATGCCACTCCTATTGGAATGGTCTGTGTTGCTTTAGCCAGAAGAACGGCGCTCAGCACATACAGCAAGGCGAATCCACAAATCCAAGCCCAATATTCCGTTCCGACTGCCAATTTGGTCTTCCCGAGGCAGAAAGCAAAGCCCGTTTCACAAAGGCCGGCGATGATGAGTATAATCCAGTTCATATAATCTCCTCCAAAGTTCCATTCCCCGAATCGATTATGAAACCTCTGACCACAATATCCTTCGGCACAAAAGGATGGGTCTTGATGGTCTTGTGTGGTTGATAATCCGGTCAATCATATCGGGAAGGGTTTATATCACAGATGCAAAATTACTTGTTTTTTTTCTATCTTTGCAAAAAAATAATTCACGCTATGGCTCTGACACTATTGATTTTCGGTTTATTATAATACACTTTCCTATCAGCATTAGTGGGATTGGTCGGAGCAAGAAGGAGGATTATATTCGGCACCATTCCTGCTGTCCAGCCCCGCACCGCCGAGTCCTACATCCACTGCCTCTTCGCCTTTGGTCAATTCCGACACACGGTCTCTGGCATCTATAAAAAACAAAATAGTTGTTCATTCCGAAACTTTAAACCGCTTTCCTGAATCTTTCTTGCAGTATTTCCAGTCTTTTTACAAGCTTGTCAAATTCCAATGAATTTCCATAAATGAAATTATTTTGAAGTTCCTGATAATCTTGTTTCCATGCCGTTTTGCATGAATCTGGTGGAATAATAGTGATATATGGTGGATAATTTTTGTCATAATCGGCATACGAAACGTGATAGAATTTCCTTCTGTGCTCCACAATCTTTTTATACAGAACCATGTCCGACAGAGCCTTTTCCCCGAAAGGAGTATCCATTAGCTTTTCAAGGTCATACAAATGTCTCGACATTCTCAAACTGCGAGGGTTTTGCTTTTGGAACTCCTCACATAGCAGAAAAGCCTTTTCCAAAAATGTCCTTTCAGGCAAAACTACAGGGATAATGCAAGAAGCCTCATCGTCATCTTCCAAAAACATGCCTCTAATCATAGAACTGATTTCGTGCATTTCAAAAGGTTCCTTCATAGATAGGCTGCTGATTTCAATCTTAACACGTGTTGGCATATATGGCGAACTGTGATCCGATAGGCTTTCATAATCCACATAAAGTACTGCTGGGTCAGCATCTGTCGAAATGGCAATTCCCTCATCGTCAACGATTTTAGGCTTAACCGCAAATCCTTCCATTTTCATCTCTGTAAGGACTGTTTCTAATTGCTTTGCCAGATTGCCAACGACATATTTGTGGCATTTCTTGCGCAAATTTTTCAATTGGTTGTTATTGTCTATGTTTCCAACGAAAAAACTATGATTGATGGCAAGGTCTATATCCTCCGAAAACCTTTCTATAAGATTCCAGCCTTTACTTAAACTTGTACCACCTTTGAACTCCAAAAATGGTGCGCAATCAGTTGCAAACAGTGCTTTCAACACCATAGTTACCCACCAGTCTTTCTCCACGGCGTAGTCAGGAAGGTGGCTGTTATCAGCAACCTTCTGAAGCATAAAATTCCTTTCATTGATATCGTGCTGAAGCCAATTCATATTCACACTGTTTTATTATTTCTGAAACAAGTTTTCTCACCCATATTGGTGCGGTTTTCAAATCGTCAATATATGTGTTTTTATCAAGGTGTTTTTTTAGTAATGCGGCAATGGTTTGTCTGTGCTCGTCTGTAACATTGTCTTTGCCTATAGATTTAAGGGCTTGGATTAGTGTTGCCATAAAATCATTCTTGCATGCGAAGTTGCGTGGTACACTTCTCTTCAATGTGATGGATTGATTGCGAAGTACAATTTTCCGAGCTGATCCAGATGTCAGATAAACATAACGAGTCGGCACCTGGGTTGACAATCCCAAAAGATTCTGTGCTGTTTCGCCGGTAGGCAGTATTTGGGCGTTGTCACGCCTCGCTATTGCATCCACTAACTCTTTAACCGAAGGATACAACACACCGAATTTTGTTTCCACAGGCTTGTAATAAATCCCATTGACTATGCGGAGCAACAATCCGTCATTCACACACTCCGAAAGCAAACGGCTGATAAACACGTCGTTACCGTGTTGTGCGAAATCAGAAATAAAATACACGGTACCAGGTTTGTTGCGTTTGATTTGTTTTCTTATTTTTTTAGCAATACACATTGTTCGGCGATTTTTTCAAGTAGAATATTTTTGCAAAATTTTCTACCTAATCCGAGTGCAAAAATACACATATTTTGTTTGTCACAACAAAAAAACCATCGTCAGTTGCAAAATCATCTGTTTTCCACCAATCTTATCCGTCCTATCGGCCTTATATCTCTCTTAATTTCACAGTCCATTTCGTGAAATCAACTTCGGCTCTTTTCTCAATATTGTCCGGCACCGACGGGAAAAAATCAATTCCTGTCATCTCTTAAACCTCATCAACGCTCATCGCATAAGTTGACATCGGATGGCGACTTGCGACATTTTCATAAACGAAGCCTATTGTATGGATTTCGCTGTTATATTCCTGTAGGAGTACTTTCAAATCCCCTGTCGAATAGCAAACTTTTCATACCCCCAAGGTACATTGTCGGGAGTAGTGGCCAACAGCGGCTCGTTTTTCCACAAGTGCCTGATAATCCGCTCGCATATCTCAAACCTGTCAGAACAATTTTCGAGCAATACGTTGTAGCCAAAAGAGAATGGTTTATCAAAAGCTCGAATCTCATAATTGGGAGTGTCAGTGAAAGGCTTTTTGTTTTTCATTTCTTTGAGCAGCTTTATTAAAATTCCATAAAGCTGCAGTCTCGACCAGCAGAATGGCACTTGATGTTCAAGATCATAGCGGTCGAATTGCTCGCTGTAATCCTCTGTGAAATCAATATGATTAAAAACACTTTGCAAATTGTAATCATTCGTGTCACCGCTCGTAAAAGCGGTGATGAGATTGTGGACTGTGTATTCGCCATCTGGTTTGAAGGAGTAGCCTGCGTTTTTCATATTATTGTTTTGTTGATAATTAGTTTTAAAGCCAACATGCAAGCCACCATGCCTATTTTCATAACGATATACAGAAAATTGTAAAAAGCGTCAAATGCTTTCGCTATCATTCTCAATAATTTCATTTCTTTTCATATTTTGTTATCACAATGCAAAAATACTGCCATGTGTAATTCTCCAGTTTGAAAATCTTAATTTGAATTGAAAAATTTTTACAAAATGTCAATATTGAGTGCTTTATGTACAAAACACTTACATTTTTTAACAATTTTATTAAAAAATCATATCGTCAACACCGCCTAATATCATAGGTTTATATTATCTTTGCATCGGACAATTAAAATTCGATGCAAATGACAGTTTCCGACGAACCGAAATATCAGGATTGGCTGATTACGATTGCCAATTCACGCCTGCTTTTCAATACATTAAGCGAGCTGGAGGATTATCTCGACAACCATAACATTAGAAGCAACGGTGTGAAACGCTGCTACAGAAACAAACAGTTGGCAAGGGCTACGTTTTACGACCTTTACATGTACGTTGAAAAAATGCCGAATAGCGTTTTGAATCTTGAAATCACGATGAAGCAGTACAAAAAAGCTTCGGAATTTTACCAGAAGAAACTGTCGAGAAAGAAGGCCCCCGACAAGGTGGCAAAGGATATTCTGAAATATTTCTATCCTTGTTGGGAAGAGGAGAGGTACACTAAATCGATGCTCAATATCCTTGAAGAGATTGAGGAGAAAAACATCAGAATCGAAATTCTTGTGTTGCTGCTGATGAAAGCCTGGCCAAGTTATGAGTCGAAGGATGGCGATGTAAATAATTTTGATGAAGCCTTCGACAGCGTCATCAAACTTATGGATGATTTCACAAAAGACACCGGATATTTCGAGTCGATGCCGACCATCAGTGAAGCCTTGGAAGAGCAGCATAAAACGAGACTGACGCTGCTGAATCATGTCAAGCTCATACTGTCGTCTTATTCCAATTTCGCATCGCCGGATACCGTTTTCAACCTGACGCAGTGTGTCAAGGAAGACCATGTTGACCTTGACATTGAAGGCTATTGGAACGAATGTGGAGGCAGGATGGAGAGAACGGATTTCTGGCATATTGAGAAAACAACGGATGCCGGAGTGTATTTTTTGACCAAATACATTAAAAAACAAAATAATATTGTTGAAAAGATGCGGTATGGCTTGGAAATTGTGAAGGCGGCTGCCGGTTTGCTTGTTTACTTGTTGCATCCGAAAGCTCCGAAGCATTTGTTTAGCGGACAGCCATACGACGAAGGCGACCACTGCTATTACCATGCGGACAAGCCCGAAGATTGGGATAACGTGACGAAACTCAATCTTACGAAAAGAATAAATTACAAAGGCTGGGCTAACAAGATGATACTCACGAAGGTTACGGATGAAAGGTTGGCGGAGGACTATCAAAGCATAGTGGATAATTGCACGATTACCAACAAATACGCTGAATGGGAATATGATTTTCTGCTAAATCTGTATGCCATAACTCAAGATGCAATATACATTACAACCGCCGACGGCGAAAAGTTTTACAAGGTTCCAATCGACATGCAAAAATCGTTCTCGAAGCTAACCATCGACTCTCGTGTAGGCCTTATCGTAATGGGCAACAAGACATATATCGCCTTTGATGAATTTATGATTTACATTCATGTAAAGGGGTTGAAGAAGTGCGGGATTGAGGTGGTGGAGAAGATAGAATAAAACGTGTTTTTCTCATTTGTTTTGACAAATTTTGTATCTTTGCACCTGAAAATATAGAAATTTTATTATGAAAATCACATCACAACCAATAAGTCGTAGCGAATTAAATGAAATGTTGCCGGGTTATTTTGGCGACATGATAAAAGCGGTTGTTGACATCCAAAAGACTATAATCGGTTTGGATGCCGAGCTTCATGCTGACATTGAGAAAGAACTGCTTTCACAAGGTTCAGAGCAAGCCGATTTGTGGGGAATAAACCTTTATCCTGAAATGGATGGCGATGACTTCATCGAGTTTGATTCATTAATTAATATTCGTCCATATCAAGGCAACCGCAGTCGTGATGTGCAAGACCCTACGATTCGCAAACGCATTGTTGATGTTGTTAACACACTAATCAAATGAGTAATTATCAGCATACAGATTTAGCTGCCGGACGTTGGGCTGCCATGACTTTAGCAGAGCAGATGCTGAATATCGGCAGTGAGGTGTCGCGTGCAAATCGTTGGCAAAGCAAGGGCAACATAGAGCAATGTCATCGTGCCGCCGACAGAGCTTTGGAGCTTCTTTCGTTGACCATTGATGCTCAACGTGGAAAACACGACCTTGGGGAGTTCTGCCGCCTTTACGAAGTCCTTGCCGACTGCTATTACGGCGACAACATCTATCAAACAGACCCTGCTAAATTGCAGAAGTATTTCGATGAGTTTTATAATTAAACGGTTGCTTTCTTAACATTATTTCTTCGTAGTCTTTTTTGCAAAAACAAACGACAAAAGTCTGATTGATTATTGCGATGGTCTTTTAGAAAACTGCCAGATAATCAACAAATATAAAAAATGGGAAACGGAATTTGTCAAGTGTCTGTACGCAATAACCGACAAGTTCCTGTACATCAAAATCTGATGTTGAAGGCAAGTTTTATAAATTCCGACAAACATAATGGATTCGTTAAACCATGTTGACATGAATTCCCGAATAGATTTGCTGAAAGTGGGCAATGTCGAATACATTGCATTAGAGCTGAAGAATGGGTGCGTAAGCGCATGGACGAGAAAAAAGCAAAAGAAGGCTTTGTAAACGAGATCGTGTGTATGCGGCTTTCGCCCTATATGAAGGCGGTCTTATGACAAAACAGAATCTGATAGCCGAATTGAAAACATACAAGTTGGTTGACCAGTATCTGTTTCAAACACCGAAATCGCTTCAAACAATAAAGTATCACGACGCAAAACAGATAAAACCATGACACCGATAACTCAAGACAATCTGTATCTGTTGCTGCCATCTAAAGTCAGTTGGCTCGTTGAGATGTTGTCTGAAGACAAAAACCTGAATGTTGTCGATGCCATACGCAAAATATACTCTTCTGACCTTTATCGTCGTCTTGAGAATGAAAAAAACAAACTCTGGCACGCCGTACCTGTGGAGCTATATAATGAGATGGAACTTTGACAGTTTTCCATTGACGATTTAGACTTACGCTTCCAAATTAAAGCAATTGTTTTCTTAACATTATCTCTTCATCGCTGCAAAGTTTGTAAACCCTGTTTTTTTTATAAGGTCCTCAAAACTATTATTTGGTTATATATAATTGTTTTTCAATTCATTATCGTGCTGGATGAACCAAGTGCACTAATCTACCATAAGTTTTCGAATATGGAAATGCTGTGCATACATGGTCGTTGTCGAATTCAATGCTATATGACAATCCGTATTCATCACAAAGTGACAACCAATGATAATTTTATTACGTCCCCAATCAGCGAAAATATTCTTTTCGCCATACATATATTGGGGATCCTTTCCTGTTCCCCATAGGAACAAGTCTATCCATCCGTTGTAAGCAGGCAGTTCTCTTACATAATATCGCCCAATATGATATCCAACGCTATCCCATTGTTCTTCTGCAAAACGCCACAATCCTTGAGCGGTATTGTATTACAGGTTTCCTTTTGCAAAAAACATCTTTTGTGTTGGACTTATCGAGAAGAGTCCATTGGTGCTGCCTTCTATTTTATCGTTGTTATTACCTATATTAAACATAATAAAAATTTGTTTTATTCAAAATATCCGGTCTATTCCAATATGTTTGACTTAATATTCTCATTGCTGCAAGGCGTGTAAATAAAGATGAGATAACAAGGTTTTTTGAGTTTTTTTGTTTCTATTCCCTTTTAGTATATTTATATATATTGACATTCCCGTTATATGAAGTTATAACTCTGTCTATTGTAAACTTTTGTGATTGTGCCATATATGCTTCAAAATATGGATAATAGTATATAAAATAAACATTTCTATTATAGCGTTCAATAGAAGCTTCTACAAGATTTCTCAATTTACAAAAGTCATTATTGTTATCAAAGGGATTAGCTACATAAAAAACATCAATAGAATCAAGTATATTTTTGTTTAATGTAAAAATATCGGCAGCCAATATTTTAATATTATTATTAGGTAATAAGGTGGAAATGTTTTTTATACATTGTTCCACGGCTTCACTTACTATTTCTACACCATATACTTTAGTAAAAAATTTAGATGCGAGATAAAGTACATGTCCCAATCCACAACCGCAATCCATAAAGGTTTCACATCCTGTTATATTAATATATTTCATTATTTCTGTGAAAACAGCAGCTGAAGTTGTCGGATCTTTCCATTCCATGATACCATCAACTGTTTTATAAATGCTTTGGAAGTCAACATTCATATTTGCATAGTACAATTGATGCTCTTCTTGTAGAATTTTATCATTTAAAGAAGTTCCATCTGTCTTCAAAAGATGTCTTTTTATCATTATTGTTTTATCCGACATACATATTGCTTTAAATAGTTTACCAAATCCTCTTCTCTCATATTACATGATACACCATCAAAACTAAAGCCAGATTTATTTCCATTGACAAAAGCCTTGCCTGTGCATCCACCTCCACATAGCGGAAGCAATTTACAGTTTTTACAGCGTTCAACTTTATCTGGGCTAAAGTACATTTGTGAATAAAAATTCGAATTAGGAACAAACGTTCCATTTTTTTCAATAAAGCCTACACTTGCTTCCTTTTTGTTAATAAGTAATTCACATTTATATACATTAAGACTCAAATCTATAATAAAACGATTGTCACAATGCATAGAACATGGAGTCATTTTTCCAAAAGAGCGTGGAACTATTTTGCCATATTTTTGATAAACAGGTATTAGCCTTTTATTCATCATATCTGCATAACTATCGTGTTCAATACATACTGTATAAGCATCATTAGATCCTTTAAAATTATCCAAATAACCAAAATATATATCATCCGCCATATCTGCAATTGAAGCCATTATTGAATCTGCTTTATCAATATTGTCATTATCGATGTTGATTCTAATAATAAGATTTTTCTTTAATCCAATAGTGTTCATTTTTTTTAGATTGTCCACAATAAGATTATAAGTACCTTTGCCATCATGAGTTATTCGGCGTGAATCATGTTGCTCCTTTGTTCCATCAATGGATACTTGTATTTTTATATTATATTTCTTGATTAAATCTATAACTTCATCATCAAGAAGTGTGAAGTTTGATGTCATTGAAAAATTCAGCGTACAGTTGGATTTTATTGCAATAGCTTTGATTTGTTCACAAAAACCGGGTAATACGCTCTTTTTTGTTAATAGAGGCTCTCCCCCAAATAGTGATATATTTAATTCATTTATTGGTACGCCAATAGTATTAGACTCTAATATTCTATTATCAACAAATTTTATCAACGATTCAATCGCTTCTTTAGATATTATATCGTGGCTTTTATCTAATCCCTGCATACAATATGGACATGATAAGTTACAATTATATGTGGGAATAAATATTATGTTTAATTGACGGGATCCTCTGCCAAAACGAATTGAATTATAGTAATATATATATTCTTTCACTTCATCGCAATCATTTTCAACTATAAAATGATTACACTTCAACAAATCGAGCAGCGAATCATTTAAATTATTCGGATTGTCGTTTTTTATCGCATAATTCAATTCGTTGTCAATTTCTGCCAAAGCGGTGGATAATATGTTGTAAAGATATGTTTTACCGTCAATTTCAAAACATTCATTATATTTTGAGAATTTCATATTGAGTTATTGTTTAAAATTCTAAATAACGTGTTATAAACTTGAGAATAGGATGGCTGTATCTACAGCCATCCAGAATCATGTTCAACAGTTACAAAAACAATGACTTGGGAATCTGCTTTGCATCATCATTCCACGGACAAATTCCTTGTCTTGCTGATTAATAGTAAGGCCTTCATTAATAATAAACATAATTTTTTACCCTAATTTGTGTCGGGTACAACTTCCTAAATCTTGCCTACTCTTTACAGGATTTTCGGCATTCTCCTTGTTTTTTTTCAACACATTGTTAGTTGAATTTTTCTGTCTTGAAAATCAATTGTTTCAAAATAATTTACCTCCGATATACTTTCCAGTGTCATACCAAACATTTCTTCCTGTCTGTTGCTGATAAAGAACCACAAAGCTCTATAGTCTTCTTGATAGATTGTCCATGTATTTCAAAACTACTTAAGTTTGCTAATCTGTTGTGTTTTTTCTCTCATGTTTTCTATACCTCTTCTGATGTTTAAGTCTGCTTTTGATTTATTGCCATGTAATCGTTTGAGCATTTTTACATATCCCATACCAGATATTTCCAATGAAGCATAGCCTACCACAAACCCGCCAATACTGCTTAATATTAAGCCAGGGATGAGTTCCATAATTAGATTAAGAACAAAAGTGACGATGAGGTTTATTATAAATCCGCCAATTATGTTTATTACAGCATGCTTTTTGAACGGAACTCCGCTGATATCGCTAATTTTTCCATATTCTCCCCACAAACAAATAGCATAGATTATTATTTCTAAACCATACAAAGGTATTGCCATGCATAAACCTCCGATTATGGCACGTTTTTTTATTTGATCGCTGATATATTCATCTAAAGCACCCTCCATGAATTTTTCAATTTTGGCTGCCGTATTAATGTATGTATTGTCATTCATATCAACCTATCCTTTCCACATCCAGCCAAGCCCTGCTCAAAGCTCCGGCTTTTTTGATGTCAATACCGTAAATCCTCATGAAAGCGTCGGCCACGACCTGCCCGCCGTTGGTTGAAACAGGGTCGCCGAAACTGTTTGTTACCACATCGACCGACATGCCTCGCTCGATACGGACGCCGTTTGTGTTCTTTGGCGATTTTACTGTGATTCTATAAAGCATAGTTAATAGTTTTACGCCCCGCAAGTCCCACCGAATCGGGCTTTTTTTACCTTAATTAATACAAGAAAAGCGTGAGACTCGATTCTTTACAGCCCATCAAACTTTAGGTATCGCCAAA
>OLGV01000019.1_pt1 | contig 66910 bp, 55 predicted proteins | sample 1605761 | NCBI WGS metagenome assembly OLGV01 (sample SAMN03283245) | human gut metagenome | biome: human-associated habitat; material: feces | host: Homo sapiens | place: Peru | collected 2012
GACGGGTTGAATGCTGTCATTTCGAGCTTGTCACTTCGTCATTTCGAGCTTGTCGAGAAATCTCCTGCAACCGGGTGTCCATGGACACTTGTCAGTCGTAGTTTTATTCACCAGAGGTGAATGCTTTCGCTTCGCTCAGGTCTCCACTTCGCTTCACTCCGTTCCGCTCCGGTCGAAATGACGGGTAGAATGCCGTCGTTTCGAGCCTGTCTCTGCCGTCATTTCGAGCTTGTCTCAACCGTCATTTCGAGCTTGTCGAGAAATCTCCGGCAATCGAGTGCTCATGGACATTTGTTAGTCGTAGATTTATTCACCAGAGGTGAATGCTTTCGCTTCGCTCAGGTCTCCACTTCGCTTCACTTCGCTCCGCTCCGGTCGAAATGACGGTCAGATTTCGTCAAGTTCCAGCCACCGCGTTTCTTTCTCGTCGAGCAAATCATTGATTTCCGTCAGCCTCTTCCCTATCTTGTCAATCTCATGATAATCCGTCTGATTTTCAAGCTGCAAAGTTAATGATTTTTTCTCTTTCTCGAGGTTTTCGATGTCGATTGAAAGCTGCTCGTATTCTCTTTGCTCCTTAAACGAACGTTTCTTGCTTCGTTCCGTTGCCTTCGGACGGTTTTCACGGGTATCGACGCGCTCCGCCACCTGAATTTTATGCTGTTCCTTGTTTTTCGCGTCAAGCCAGTCGTGATACTGCGAATAGTTACCCATAAAGCCTTTCACAGCGCCGTCGCCTTCAAAAACAAATAGTTGGTCAACGGTCTGGTCGAGGAAATAGCGGTCGTGCGAGACCACAATGAGGCAGCCTTTGTAGCCTTTCAAAAAATCCTCAAGTTTCTGCAACGTCAGGATATCCAGGTCGTTAGTAGGCTCGTCGAGAATCAGGAAGTTAGGATTTTTGATAAGAACCGTAAGCAGATACAGTCTGCGTTTCTCGCCGCCACTCAGCAACGCCACCGGCTGACGGTGCATCGAATACGGGAACATGAAATGAGCCAGCAGCTTGTCGGCAGTGTAAACCATGTCCTTGCCGTAATAAACCACCTCGGCGATGTCGCGAATGGTGTCAAGAACGGTCTTGTTTTCATCGAATTTGATACCGCCTTGGGTGTAATAGCCGTAAACGACGGTCTCGCCGGTAACGATAGTGCCCGAATCAGGTACCTCGTGACCGGTTATCATATTCAAAAAGGTGGATTTCCCGACGCCGTTCTTGCCGATGACGCCGATTCTCTCGCCTTTTTTGAAGATATAGTCGAAATCTTTGAGAATAAATTGGTCTTCCCATTTTTTGGTAACGCCTTTCATCTCCAGAATCTTGCCGCCGAGACGCTGCATATCGAGTCCGAACTGTATCTCGGTGTTGTCGCGAATCATGCGGGCTTTTTCTTTCAGGTCGTAAAAAGCGTCGATGCGCGCCTTCGCCTTGCCTGTGCGTGCCTGCGGTGTGCTGCGTATCCATTCCAACTCGTGTTTCATAAGCTGACCCGCCTTCTCCGCCGCGATGCGCTTGTTTTCCTCGCGTTCGCGACTTTTCCTCACATAATAGTCGAAGTTGCCGTTGTGAGTGTAAACATCTCCATGATACATCTCCAAAATCTTATTACACACACGGTCAAGGAAATAGCGGTCGTGCGTCACCATGAACAGCGTCACATTCGACTGTGTGAGGTAGTTCTCGAGCCACTCCACCATCTGCATATCGAGGTGGTTGGTCGGCTCGTCGAGAAACAGCATGTCAGGGTCGTCGAGAAGCACTAATGCGAGTGCCAACCTTTTCATCTGTCCGCCCGACAGAGTGCCTATCTTCTGCGACAAGTCGTTGATTTCGAATGTCGAAAGCAGCTGCTTCAGTCTCTGCTCATACGACCATGCCTGCATCGTGTCCATTTCCGCCATCGCCTTGTCCAAATCCACCTGGCTCACCAGAGCCTCCTCATAACGCTTTATCACCTGCATCACCTCGGTGTGACCGGTCGCGACGACATCTTCTATGGTCAAATTCGGGTCAAAGTGCGGCAATTGCTCAAGGTAGCCGACCCTGACATCCTCGTTAAACGTCACTTTTCCGCCGTCAGCCTCCTCTTTCCCGACAAGGATGCGCATCATGGTGCTTTTTCCCGTGCCGTTGGCGGCAATCAAAGCGGTCTTCTCTCCTTTCTCAATGCCAAAAGAGATATGTTCGAACAGCAATTTGTCGCTGAACGCTTTTGAAATGTTATCTACTGACAAGTAATTCATAATGCAAAGATAGCATTAAAAACAATACACTTGTAGTTTTTTAACCTGAAATCACAAAAACGCGTTTCCCAGACGAATATAGAGGCTTAAAGGAAAAGCTAATGCACGAGACGCACAGAGTGACCAAAATAGACGGAGGCTTTTTGTGAAATTACTGCTGCGTAGTTTCTTGGCCATACGCCAAGATAGTGAGCGTAACCAGAATACCAAACATCAGAAGTCCAATATCGAGCCGTGTTTCCAACACCTTCGACATAAACACTTTGAGCATTGCGTTGATGGCTCATGTTGTAACGGAAGCCGGCCGCAGGTAAAAATATAGCGCCGTCCGCTTCCATTTTAGCCCATTGTGCCTCATCGTATATATTGTTATCCCATCTTGTCATACCGGCGGTGAAACTGCAACCTTCAGGAGCGTCGGTCCACACATCGGGAAGAATGACAAAACCAGGTTGCCCTGCAACTGTCGCCAAACCATACAATTGTTTGGCATTGTGACGACGAAACAACATGTGGTTCCATTCCGACCATGCAAGTGTGTACCAATTCGTTTCCGTGTTATTTTTCAAAGTACCTTGAAAATATTTACCATTCCATGAATAATCACTATCAGTGGCAGCCACGTTTAGAGGATTCCATTGCGAATCAGTGCCGGACCATGTACCCCAGCCGAACAAACTCACCCAGTCAGATGTATTCCATTCTCCATCTTGCTCAATAATATTCCATTGGTTTTCAGCAAAACGCCAGCCTTCACCGTTTTTGTACTGTAGGTTGCCCGGCGAGAAACGCACTTGCGTGTCCGCTCCGACACTGAACAAATCATTCGGTGTGCCAGATTCGAGGGCTATGGGGACAATAACCTCATCGTCATTATAATATTTGTTGGCTTCGATTTCAGGAACTTTCACGGTCACTGTTTTGCAACCCTCTACATAAAGTCTCGATTCAACACCATCTTGTGGCAGCACTATCGCCCATTTCTCGGTTTTGCTGCCATTTTCCGCATGAAGTATTATCTCGCCAAAACCGTCTTTGGAGTATGTGTAAGGATTGGCAGAAACGGCGCCATTGTTAGCGGCGTTGTTTTTGGAAAAATCCACTGTCACCTTGTTATTCATTCCCTTCAGAGTCACATGTTTGTCAGTGCCGTCCCCTGCAATGGGGAACTTCATGATGGAGCAGTAGTTGTGAAGTGTCGCCTTATAGTCTTCATGCTCGCTGTTATAAAAATATTTTGAGCGTCCGTAAGATATCACAGGATATTTTTCTTTCTGGTCGGCAATGCTCATGCTTGTGGGCTCGGATTTGCCGCCTTTGTTACCCATAAAATAGAAATGAAGGTAGTCTTCTTTGCTTTCAGGAGTTTGAATATTGCCAGCGAACTTGTCGCCGTTATGTGTGAGATAGCCGCAGTATTTGCCGTTGTTGCCGACATAAATTATGTCGCCTTCTTCAAATGTAACGGTGGCGTATGTGGGATTGGCATTGGGGTTAACATCAACTTTTGAGCCGCCGTCAACGTCGAGGGTGATGTAAACGCCGGAGGCGGGTGCGGTGGCTATTGTCTCGAGGTTCTTCCTGCACTGGGTGAGGCCGAGCATCATGGCGAGGGCTGCGAGCATGGCAGCGCCTTTCTTCAAGGAGCGTCTGCGGCGCGCGACGGCGTAGCCGGCGCCGGCGATACCGAGAACGAGCAGTCCGCCGCTGAGAGGGGCGGTTTCCTCCTGGCCGATGCCAAGGTTCATAATCGCCCAGTCGCTTGCAAAACGGTTGCCGCTGAAATCATCGCTTGTGCGGAAATAATTGTCGTTTTGAGCGTTCATCGTCGTTGGCGACAGCACTACCAGTGCCATCGCCAGAAAGAAGGCATAGACCTTCAGTTTAATTGTTTTTTTCATTGTATTTAGTATTGATTAATAGTGCAGAGGGGAGCCTTAAGGCGGTTAGGGGCGTTAAGGGCATTAGGGGCGTTAAGGGCATTAAGGGCGTTAAGGGCGTTAGGGCCATTAAGGGCGGTAAGGGCGTTAGGGCCATTAAGGGCGGTAAGGGCGGTAAGGCCATTAAGGGCGGTAAGGGCGGTAAGGGCGGTAAGGGCATTAAGGGTGTGGTGGTTGGTTGTTGGTTTAAGGCGTTGATAGTCAGAGAGTTGCCCCCCCCCATGTGCGTATAGCGGGGGTGTCAGACGCTGTTGGGAGCGTCTTTACAGGCGGGGAGTCGTATTTCTGTGGCTTCCTTTCCATATTTTCAGGGCGCAAAAGTACAAAGAAAATCAATACGATATGAAAAAAATTACATCATTCGATGTATTTCGCCTATAGTCGCTTGTCGCATTATCAAACAGATTTATAAAGATTTTTATAAAGATAATGCTCGCCTATTCCATATTGCTCAAGCAATTCCTTGATTTGCTTCGCGACAGCCTCTTTGTCAACGGGCTTGTCGGTTTTTCTTCCGACAAGAAGCACGTTTTTCGGAGTGTTGTCGATTTCCACGAACTCCATCACTTGGGTTTTGTAACCGCAATATTCGAGAACGAGAGTCCGCACAGCGTCGGTAATCATAGCAGCCTGACGCTCAAGGAATATGCCGAAGCGTGTCATCACATCTGTTTTGCCGGACTTCTCCATCTCGCGACGAATCTGCTTATGACAGCAGGGGGCACAAATTATCAGCTTGGCATTTTTTCTGATACCTTTTAATATGGCGTCGTCGGTGGCGGTGTCGCAGGCATGAAGTGCAATCAAGACATCGAGTTTCGATGGCTTGTAACTGTCAATTGAAGCCTCCACAAATCTCATGGTTGATTCCGTCGAGACACGAGGGAACGCATCTTTGCATTTTTCAATTATATCATTGATTTTCAATACTAAATCCTTACGAATCTCCACCCCTTCCATCACTATTTTCTTATCGCAGTGATTTGTCAGATATTCATACAGCGCAAGCGTCAGATAGCCCTTGCCGGCACCCATATCGGAGATATGAATCTCATCATCAAACTTGGTCTGACGCATAACGCCGTCAACGATTTCCACATATTTGCAAATCTGTTTGAACTTGTGCTGCATGTCAGCCAGCACCTTGCCGTCGCACGATGTCAGACCGAGAAGACTCCACCACGGTTTCGTCGGGTCGATGAGACGCTGTTTCTCATGGTCGTGACTCAAATCCTGTTTGCGTTCTTCCTGGATTTTTTTGCACATCAGCGTGGGTTTGCCTTTTTTGCTGACAAGCAGTGTCACATCTTCCGAAAGAGTGAAAAGCGACACATTTTGGAACTTTTCAGGGACAAGGCTTCTCAACTGCTCAATCGTCTGAAAGTCGGAAAAATTTTTCGTTTCATCACGACGTTCATAACGATATGTAAACTGATACATCTTATTGTCTTTCAACAAGATTGGTTTGATATAAACATTTCTCAACTCATCATTTTTCACTACAGGTTTCGACAATGTCATCTTGACAAAAGAGCCGTTTTTAAGCGACAAGTCCACTTTCTCGAAGAATTTTTCCATCAGAATTATATTTTTGCAAAAGTACAAAAAATTGACAATTTGTCAGTACATAACTTTTGGCATAATAATTGATAGATTATCTCCAGCGCAACGAAGAGGAATGGACAAATCCTTTTTCCAAAACACAGGAGGTTTTTATGTTGCGTTTCACTTTGTTTAGTTTGAAATGACAAATAAATTATTATGATATGAAAAACGGTTCAATTGGAGTTAAAACGGAAAACATTTTTCCTGTAATCAAGAAATTTCTATACTCGGAAAACGAGATTTTTTTACGCGAAATCATAAGCAACGCTGTTGACGCGACGCAAAAGCTCAAGACTCTTGCAAGCGCGGGCGAGTTTACCGGGGAGCTCGGCGATTTGACCATCACGGTCGAGGTTGACAAGAAGAAAAAGACCATCACAGTGCGAGACAACGGCATTGGCATGACCGAAGACGAGGTTGAAAAATACATCAACCAGATTGCTTTTTCCGGCGCCACCGAGTTCGTGGAGAAATTCAAGACCAACAGCGAGGCTGAAGCCGCCAACATCATCGGACATTTTGGATTAGGTTTCTACTCTGCTTTCATGGTGTCGTCGAAAGTGTCGTTGATTACCAAATCTTACACTCAAGGCAGCGACGAGAAAGGTGTCATTTGGGAGTGCGACGGCTCGCCGGAATACACGATTAACCCTATAGCGAAGGGCAGACGCGGCACAGACGTAATCCTTTATATTTCAGACGACTGCGCCGACTTCCTCGAAGAGAGCAAGATTCGCGAGCTGCTCAACAAATACTGCAAATTCATGTCTGTGCCGATTCAGTTTGGCACGAAGAAGGTGCAGGAAGCTGTCGAGGGCGAGACAGACAAGGACGGCAAGCAAAAAACCAAAGAGGTGGAGAAACCATGGATTATCAACAATGTAGAGCCACTTTGGAAAAAAGCCCCTTCAACAATTGAAGACAAGGAATACAACGAGTTCTACCACACCCTCTACCCGATGAACTTCACCGAGCCGATGTTCCACATTCACCTGAATGTCGATTATCCTTTCAACCTCACCGGAATTCTTTATTTCCCTAAAATTTCAAACCGTTACGAGTTCCAGCGCAACAAGATTCAACTCTATTGCAACGAGGTGTTCGTGACCGATTCCGTCGAAGGTATTTTACCAGAGTTTTTAAGTCTGCTTCACGGAGTCATCGACTCGCCGGATATCCCTCTGAACGTGAGCCGCTCGTTCCTGCAAAACGACCAAAACGTAAAAAAAATCTCAAGTTACATTACTAAAAAGGTGGCCGAAAAACTTGAAGAGCTCTTTAAAAAAGACCGCGAAGACTACGAAAAGAAATGGGACGACATCAAAATTTTCATCGTTTATGGCATGATAGCCGACCCTAAATTCTTCGAAAGAGCTGAAAAATTCATGCTTTTCAAAGACACAGACGGCAAATACTACACTCTTGAAGAATATAAAAAATTAATTGAAGAAAATCAAACGAACAAAGACAAAAACATAGTATATTTGTATGCGACAAATCTTGACGAGCAATATGCAAACATCGAGAAGGCCAAGGAGCGCGGCTACAACGTTTTGATGCTTGACGGGATGTTGGACTCACACTTCATCAGTACGTTTGAACAGAAGTTCGAGCACACCTCTTTCGCACGCGTCGATTCCAACACCATCGACAAACTCATTGAGAAAGAAGATACTCGGAGAGAGTCGAAACTCGACGACAAACAGAAGGAAGAGGTGAAGAAGACTTTTGAAGACATCATCGACAAGACGCGTTTCAATGTGGAGTTCAGCATTCTTGGCGAGGACGAGGCTCCTGTTGAAATCATTCAAAACGAATGGATGCGCCGTTACAAGGAGATGAATCAGATGGGCGGAATGCCAATGTGGGGCGACATGCCGGACAATTACATTCTGACACTCAACACCAACAACGCCGCCGTCGCCACTTTGCCCGAAAAGACCGAAGAGGAGCGCGAAGTCATCGCCAGACAGTTGTACGACCTCGCGAGATTGTCGAAAAACTTGTTGAAAGGCAAAGAATTAAGCGAGTTTATAAACAGAAACTTCAAAATAATAAAATAACATTTAAAACTTAACACATGAAAAAGAAAAAGGTCATCACAATTATCATCATCGTTGTAGTCGTCTTGGCTATCTACGCTTGGATTAAAGGTTCTTACAACGGCATGGTGACACGTCAAGAAGGTGTCGAGGCGCAGTGGTCGCAAGTTGAAAACGTGTATCAGCGCCGCGCCGACCTCATTCCCAACCTCGTGGCCACCGTCAAAGGTTATGCGGCACACGAAGAAGGCACGCTGACAGCAGTCATAGAGGCTCGTACCAAAGCCACAAGCATCACTATCGACCCGTCTGAACTCGACCCCGAGGACATCGCGAGATTCCAGGCGGCGCAAGACCAATTGTCAGGTGCATTGTCAAGACTTCTCGTCACAGTGGAGCAATATCCAGACTTGAAGGCCAACGAGAACTTCCTGACATTGCAGTCGCAATTAGAAGGCACCGAAAACCGCATCGCCGTGGAACGTCAGAAATTCAACAGCAGCGCTATGAGTTACAACCAATATATCAGAATGTTCCCGCGCAATATCATAGCCAACATGTTCGACTTTGAAAAAGTCGGATATTTCAAAGCCGCTGCGGGCTCCGAAGTCGCTCCTAAAGTGGATTTCCAATGATGAAGACACAACATGACATTTCCCATAAGGCAAAGGCGTTCCTTTGCCTTATGGGGTTATTGTTAGTCGCTAACACCTGCCTCGCCCAGAAGATACCGGCAAGGCCCAATCCGCCACGTCTCGTCAACGATTTCGCCAACATCTTGACAGACAGGCAGAAATACGACTTGGAAAACAAGTTGGTTGCATACAACGACAGCACATCCACTCAAATTTGCGTGGTCACTGTAACGAGTCTCGACGGAACCACATCCGACGATTTCGCCTATCAAATCGGCGAAACCTGGGGCGTTGGAACAAAAAACAACAACGGAGTGGTTATCCTCGTCAAGCCCAAGACCGTCGATGAACTTGGCGATGTCTCAATACAAGTCGGTTATGGCATGGAGCCCTACATCACCGATGCGGTGAACCATGGCATTCGCACCAAAGAGATGATTCCGGCTTTTAAGGAAAACGATTATTACAAAGGCATTGACAACGCCGTTGACGCCATCGTGGGATTAGCGTCAGGAGCATATACCTCTGACAAATACGACGACGGGGACGCCGCCGCGTTTTTGGGAATACTTGTAGTATTGTTCGCGCTTATCTTCATTATATATATCATCAAGACATTGGGGAAGAACGACAAAGGAGGTTCTTCCGGAGGGAAGAGGAGCTTTTGGGAAGGTTTCTTCCTCGGCAGCATGATGTCGGGCGGCGGCAGAAGCAGCAGTAGCGGCAGAAGCAGCAGCGGTGGCTCATGGGGCGGCAGTTCCGGAGGATTCGGAGGATTCGGAGGCGGCAGCTTCGGCGGCGGTGGAGGCAGCAGCAAATGGTAATGCGCAGCCGCCAACAGAATGGAACCGACGCGCAACGGACATTTTTTAACACAAAAAAACGAGACTATGATTTGGAGTGAAACGTAAAAAAATCAAAAACGTTAATAAGCTTACCAAGTCACATTATTTATAAATCTTCAAAAGATTAACTGAACAGCGGAATATCATTATGAATGTAATAAGTATAAAAAACGGCAGCATTTTTCAACACGAGCACCAAGTCCTCAAAGATGTAAACCTTGAAGTCGGCGAGGGCGAATTTGTGTATCTAATCGGACGAAGCGGTTCCGGCAAATCGTCACTGTTAAAGACGTTATACGCTGATTTACCCGCGCAAGACGGTGATTTCAGGATAGCTGACTTCAAGTTAAATAACTTGAAAAGAAAAGACATTCCGATGTTGAGACGAAAAATCGGCATCGTATTCCAGGATTTTCAGTTGCTTTATGATAGAAACGTAGAGAAAAACCTGTCGTTTGTGTTGAAAGCGACGGGCTGGGAAGACGACGACGCCATCAGCAGACGCATCGACGAGGTGCTGCATCTCGTCGGACTGCAAGGCAAGAGAAAATCAATGCCTCATCAGTTGTCGGGCGGCGAACAGCAAAGCGTAGCCATTGCGAGGGCCCTTCTCAACAGCCCAAGCGTCATTTTGGCAGACGAGCCGACAGGCAACCTCGACCCGGAAACGACAAACGACATCATGAAGCTACTCATGAAGATTCGCGACAACGGCACCACTATATTGATGGCGACACACAACTACAATCTGATTTTGAAATACCCATCGCGCGTGATTAGCTGCGCTAACGGCACAATCACCGAATCAGCCAAGTAACTCCACGAGTTTGTCGGTGGAACGCGACGAATTGTAAAATGCACCCATTCTGCTCTTCCTAATCTCCACCTGCTCCTCGACGAAAGGCTTCGTCATAAGGTCGCCAACGACGGTTTTTATTTCGTCGGCAGTATTGGCCACAATACATAAATCATTGATATTCAAACCTTCGACCATCTTGTCGTTAACCACGCAATAACGGCCGTTAAACAAGGCGTTAAGCAACTTGAGTTTCAATCCTGTTGATTGCGCAGTCACCAAGATGTTGATTTGAGCGTTACGAATCAAGTCCTGCAATCTGTCGTCGTCGGGATTTTCGATAAGTTCCACATTCGGTTCATTGTCAACAAGTCTCATCAGATAACGAGGAGGATTCATGCCCGCGATTTTCAGTTTTATATCCGAGCCTTTGAAAACCTTTTTTATCAGGAACTCGGCAGCGTTGTAATTCTCCGATATATCGAGTTTTCCATGGTAAAGCACGAAATCGCCCTGTCCTTCCAGCACATCGACCTTGTCGAAGCCGGCATAGGCGGGAATCAGATATACATTGCCATATTTATGCTTCAAATACTCGTAATCTTTGTTGGAAATTGCAAGAACACCTGTCGCTTTAGACAATATCGTCTCAAATTTGCGCAGCTTCTTCGATTCAATCTTCAAAAAAATCTTTTTCCGTATTTTTTTCTCGGTCTTCGCCAGATATTGATAATACTCGTGCTCCACATTATGAGTACGCACAAAAATCTTTCGGCCTTTCATTCTCTTATCCAAAAGGACGCTGCACGTATGCAATCCCTCAAGCAAAACGGGATAATCATCATTAAGAAGATTCCGAATCAAATCATCTGATAATCTGGAAGTTACGATATATGGGATATTGCTGAAGAAATTCCAGAACGACATATTACGTTTGTAATAATATGTCTCATAACACAGCGCCTCAAGTCGCTCGGAATGCTCCCTTCCATATTCAAAACAATGGAAATGCACCTTGAAACCACGTTCCACAAGTGCTTTCAGTTTGAAAAACACGTCAATGACACCACCGTAATTAACAGGACACGGAATGTCGAAACTCACAATATGTATATGTTTTTCAGATGTATTTTTCATATATTCTCAACAAGACCTTCTCTTCATTTTCCCAACAGAGGTCTTTCGCTGCAAAGATAATATTATTTTTCCATAGCGACATATTCTTTTTATCATTTAATGCTTTTTTAACTGTCGAGGCTATGGTCTTCGGGTCATGATTTTCGATGAAGTCACCTATATTATAATCAGTTATGACACGTTCAATTTCAGTGAGACGCGATGCGATAACAGGCACGCCGGCCTGAATGTAATCAAATAATTTGTTAGGCAGACTGAAGCGATAATTCAGATTTGTATCTTTGTCGAGGGTGAAGCCAAGCTCTGCTATCTGTGTGATAGCCATCATTTTCTGATATGGCATACGCGGGAAAAACTTCACTCTGTCTTCCCAATGACTTGTCGCGACTTTCTCTTTCAAGATTGGCAGCACATCTCCCCCTCCGATTATAACAAGTTGACAATCATCGAGATATGCCATGGCATCAAGTAATTCCTCCGCACCGCGATGTATGTTGATTCCGGAGCCTTGCAGAACGAGGACATGTTTTTCCGGATTTAAGCCGACTTCCTCGCGGGACGCAGGAGCAGGCAACATCTTTTTCATAGGGATATTGCGTATGATATGCACTTTTATGCCATATTTTTCATGAAAAAGATTCGCAATTGATTGGTTCACAGTAATCATCTCATTCATTTTCGGCAAGACATATTCCTCGATGCGTCTCCAAACCCTCTGGACCTTCGGACGATTCACAAGTTCCGGCACTTCTGTGAAGTATTCATGGCTGTCGTAAATCAAATCGGCATTTTTCAATTTTGAAATCCAGAAATTCGGCAGAAGAGTGTCTAAATCATTGGATAACAGACAGTCACAACGATGAAACAACAGAAAAACAAACAGTCTAATGTTAAACTCGGCATAAAAAAACGGTCCTTTTTCAAACAGAAGTCTCATGCGCTTGGATTTGTACGGACGCATGTCCATCGGAGGTGATTTACGTTGCCGACGACCTACAAGAAGCACCTCGAATCCAGCCTTCTGCAAGGTCAGACACGACTTGTTGACACGTTGGTCTGTCACTAAGTCATTGATTACCGATACGATAACACGTTTCAATTCTTGTAAAATTTCAAGCTATAAAATTACAGATTTTTCCATTGTCGTTTGACAAATTTTCTTTATTTTTGAAAAAATTTTAAGAAATGGAGAAGAATTTTTCGTTGTTGGGACTCAACACCTTTGGATTTGATGTGAAAGCGAGATATTTTCAGGAATTAAAATCCATTGACGATATTCATGATTTAATGCGCGACCGTGATTTTATCGCCTGTAGAGACGCGGCATTGTTACGTGGCCGTAGTCGTGTCCTGATAATGAGCGGTGGCAGCAATATTCTTTTCTCCAACGAGATATATGACGGCTTCGTAATCCACCCCAACTTGAAAGGCATTGAAGAAATTGAAGAAAACGATGAGACTGTCGTGATTCGCAGCTATTGTGGTGAGGTTTGGAAAGATTTTGCAGATTACGCCGTTTCAAAAAACCTTTACGGGATTGAAAATCTATCCGACATTCCCGGCAAAGTCGGGGCGGCGCCTGTTCAGAACATAGGAGCATACGGTGCCGAGGTGAAGGACACCATTCTTCGAGTGCATACAATTGATTTGGCAAGTGGCGAGACTAAAATTTTCAGCAATGAGGAATGTCGGTTTTCATACAGAAATTCGATTTTCAAATCATTAAAAAACATCTTGATATATGCCGTTGATTTCAAATTAAAGAAATATGGCGAGTTGAAATTGGATTACGGCAACATTCGTGATTATTTGGCGGACAATAACAACATCACTCCGACCGTTCAAGATGCGGCATCGACGGTAAAGGCCATCAGGGCGGGCAAGCTGCCGGAGGTTGGAGTCGTTGGGAGTGTCGGCAGTTTCTTCCAAAACACGATAGTCACAATGGACAAATATTTGAAGATGAAGGAATCCTATACAGATGTCCCTTCTTATCCTGTTGAGATTTCTCCGCTCCCTTCGGTCGCTCGAAAAGGCAAGCAAGATACCGTTATTTCGGGTGAAATCGAGAAATCCCCGGCATCAGTTAAAATCCCATCTGGTTGGCTCATCGACAAAGCCGGCTGGAAAGGCTACCGCGAGAACCACGTCGGTGTATGGGACAAACAAGCGTTGGTTTTGGTGCATTATGGAGGAGGCAAGCCACAAGAAATCCTGGATTTGATGAGAAAAATCCAAGACTCCGTGTATCAAAAATTTGGAATTGAGATTCTGCCGGAAGTGAATATCGTTTAAAGAATCAATCCTCCTATAATCTCATTGACATCTCCAACGCCTTGTCTCTCACAGTATTCCACTATTCCTTCAGATACTTTGACGGAGATTGCCGGGTCGATGAAATTAGCGGTTCCGATTTGGACAGCTGTTGCTCCGGCGAGCAGGAACTCCACTGCATCGGTAGCTGACGAGATGCCACCCAAGCCTATTACTGGAATCTTCACGGCTTTTGCGACCTGCCACACCATGCGCAGGGCCACCGGTTTCACGCAAGCTCCTGACAATCCGCCCGTTACCATAGAGAGAACAGGTTTTCTTGTCTCCGCATCGACAGCCATTCCCAACAAGGTGTTTATCAACGAGACGGAGTCGGCGCCGGCGGCTTCGGCGGCGAGTGCTATCTCGGCGATATCGGTGACATTGGGAGAGAGCTTCACCATAAGGTGTTTATGATAAACCTCGCGAACAGCTTTCACAACTTGTTCGATACCAGAGCAAGTGACGCCGAATGCCATTCCGCCTTGTTTAACGTTTGGACACGACACGTTAAGTTCAATCGCCGGAATATCATCAAGCGCATCGATTTTTGCCGCCGCTTTCACGTAATCATCGATGTTAGAACCACTTAGGTTCACCAACACATTTGTGTCAAAATGTCTGATTCTTGGATATATCGTGTCGATAAAATAATCGACGCCTTTGTTTTGAAGTCCGACACAGTTAAGCATTCCCATTGGCGTCTCCGCCATACGAGGGTAGGGATTTCCTTCGCGGTGATGCAAGGTTGTTCCTTTAATTACGATACCGCCGAGTTCCGAAAGATCGACAAAATCAGTGTATTCCTCGCCATAGCCGAATGTTCCCGACGCTGTCATGACGGGGTTTTTGAGGGTTAATCCCTTGAGTTTTATCTCTGTCTTTACCATAACAACCTTTCAATATTAAAAACCGGACCTTCTTTACACACGCACAGATTGCCTTCCTTTGTGTTTTCCACACAGCAAAGGCATGCGCCTATGCCACATGCCATCTGATTTTCGAGCGACACCTCGCACCAGATGCTTTTTTCTCTTGCGACTTTTGCCACGGCTTTCATCATCGGCATCGGGCCGCAAGCATATATTCTGTTGATTTTCATGGTATTCCAAAGCGAATGCTCGGTAACGAAGCCTTTCTCGCCCATTGAACCGTCGTTTGTTGTAATGAAAACATCGCCGACATCACGGAAGCGAGCTATCGACATCAAATCATTTTGTGTGCGACCACCCAACAAAAACACAGGATTGCGGCGGGTCGAATCCTTGCATTTTTTTGCAAAATATAACAAAGGGGCGATTCCGATACCGCCACCGACCAACAAAATGCTGTCGTCTTTTCCAGGCATAGTGAAGCCATTACCGAGAGGCAACACTATGTTTACCGTGGCTCCTGCCGGCAAGGCGCACAAGGTCTTCGTTCCCTCATGTTTCTCCTGAATCAGCAAATCGATTGTATTATTCTGACAATCAACGTCATGAACAGAGATTGGGCGACGCAGATATGCTTTATCACAGCCATCTATGCGCACGTTTACGAACTGACCGCCTCGGATTTCCGGCAACGGCGCCGCAGATTTCAGTTTCAGCAACGCCGCTCTCGGAAAAGATTGTTTCTCGATTATTGTAAAATCAATTATTTTTTTCATAACTCATGAGTTTGTCATTTCGACCGGAGCGAAGCGGAGACCTGAGCTTGCGAAAGCATTCACTTCCGGTGAATAAATCTCCGCAACACAAATATTCCGCGACATTCAAATGCCGGAGATTTCTCGACAAGCTCGAAATGAAGGTGCTGGCATTACACCTTTTTCGGCTTCTTTGTTGACTTCGTTGCCGGTGCGGCGGTTTTCACTTTTTCTTTAGCCGCTGCCTTGGGTGCCGCGCTCTTTGCCGTTGTTTTTTTCACAACTTTTTTCTCGGCCTGTGCTTCCTCTGGCTTCTCTTCCTCTTTCTTTTCCTCAACGTTGAAATCGAGGATTCCTTTGTCGTTGAGAAGTTGATACCACAGGAACACCTTTTTCATATCTGACTGGTACACAGCGTCTTCGTCATAGTCTGGCAACACGAGTACGAATTTTTCTTTCAGCTCTAATGGAGATGCTTTCTTCGGATCGAAATCAAGTTTATCGCCCAGTTTCTCATGAATACTCATAAAAACTTCTTTAAGAGGTTTGTCTTCACCTGTCGTGAATATGCTGATTTCCTCCAAAGAGCTGATTTTATCGTTTGCGAAAGCCGGAATACGCTTTCCATCAAGCAACGATTCTACAATAAGCTTTCCTCCGCCGTTTGTTGTGACGAGGAACAGACCTGGTTTGCCAGAAATGGCCACAACTTTACTTAAATCCATATTAAATTCTAATTTATGTCTAAATTTTTCGCAAAAATAATATATTTTTGTATTTCTTTGTCAATTTTTAAAACTAATTGAACGACTGCAGATCGGTCAGACGTTTATACACTCCTCCTATTTCGATGAGTTCCTCATGTTTTCCGCGTTCCACGATTCTGCCTTTCACCATGACTATAATCTCATCGGCATTTTGAATTGTGGAGAGACGGTGAGCGATAACGACAGACGTTCTGTTTGTCATCACCTTTGAAAGTGCCTCTTGTACAAGACGTTCCGACTCTGTGTCAAGCGACGATGTGGCTTCGTCGAGTATGAGAATTGGAGGGTTTTTCAAGACTGCTCTCGCGATGCTTATTCTCTGACGTTGTCCGCCAGAAAGGTTCATGCCTCTATCACCGATGATGGTATCGTAACCGTCTTCCATCTCCATGATGAAGTCGTGCGCATTGGCTATCTTCGCGGCCTCGACGACAGCTTCGCGCGTGGCGTGCTCAAGTCCGAAAGCTATGTTATTGAATACGGTATCGTTAAACAGAATGCTCTCCTGCGACACTATGCCCATCAGTCCGCGCACGTCACAGATCTTGAAATCTCGCACATCGGTGCCGTCAATGGTGATTTTACCTTGGCTGACATCGTAAAACCGCGGCAAAAGGTCAACCAAAGTTGATTTTCCTCCACCGCTTTCACCAACAAGCGCAATCATCTTGCCTTTCTGGATTGTCAGGTTGATATTTTTCAGCACATCGGCCTCATTGTAATGGAAATTCACATTATCATATACGATTGAATCCTTGAACTCCGTCAAATCCAGCGCATCTCGTTTCTCAACGATGACTTCTTCGGCATCAAGAATTTCAAAGATACGGTCAGCTGACGCCATACCTTTTTGCAGGCTATAGAAACCTTGCGAGAAGGATTTGGCTGGAGAGATAATCTGTGAAAAAACCACGATATAGGCTATGAAATTAGCCGCCGTGATGCTCGATTCCAGACCAGGAGTTTTCGCACCGTTCAGAATGAGTGTCGCTCCGAACCATATCACGATGGCAATTATGATGGAAGACAGGAACTCACTCATCGGAGAGCTCAGGTCACGTTTGCGGTTGACGAATTTCATCACTTTGGTATATAGTCCGTTCTGTTCATGAAATTTCTCGCTTGAATAACCTATTGCGTTGAATGCCTTTATGATACGCAGTCCGCCTATTGTCTCCTCAATGGTGGCGAGCATTCCCGCGAATCTGTTCTGACCGTCGAGAGAGTCTTTTCTCAATGATTTTCCAATCCAGCCGATGATGAGGCCGCCTATGGGGAGCAGCAGCACCACAAAGAGAGTCAGACGCCAGCTCACGCCAAGCATATAGGCGAAATAAGCAGCGATAGTAAGTGGCGATTTGATGAACACGTCGAGATAGCTGATGATTGAGACCTCGATTTCTTGGACATCGGTGGTGATTCGCGCCATGATGTCGCCTTTCTTATGTTTGCTATAAAACGAGAGCGGCAGTATCATGATTTTCTCATACAAATCGTTGCGTATATCCTTGATGGTGCCGGCGCGCGCACCCACCATGAAATACAGCGCGAAATATGTCGTGATATTTCGCAGGAAAAACGCTATCACAAGCAATGCGCATATAAAAATCAACGCAGTTTCTTGTCCTTTCAATATTATGATATAACTAACATAATAGTCAAGTATGGCCAACAGCGAGTCGGTGTCGAGTGCAAATTCCGGTCTGACGGTAGTCAAATTGTCGGGATTGAACAACAAGTTCAGGAACGGCACTATCATAGAGAACGAGAACAGGGAGAACAATATTGCCAAAATATTAAAGACAATGTTCATCAAAATGCTGAACCAGTATGGCTTAACATAATGAAGAATCCTGCGAAGATTTCTTCTTTTACTCATTTTTCACCCATTTTAATAGTTAAAACCTGTATAATTTTCAGGTGTGACGGCACACATTTCTTTTTTGACAGATTGACTTACAGGCAGTTGGTCGATGAATGCGTTTATCGACTCGCGAGTTACCTTTTCATTGGTGCGGGTAAGGCCTTTCAGAAGTTCGTAAGCACCTTCCACCTGTTCGCGGCGAAGAATTGTTTGGATTGCTTCCGCGACAACCGCGTAATTGTTTTGGAGGTCGGCGCGAAGCTTCGTCTCATTAAGAATCAGTTTGTCCAAACCCTTTGACAACGAGTTCGTCGCAATCAAAGTATATGCCAACGGCAGTCCTATGTTACGGGTCACTGTCGAGTCCGTCAAGTCGCGTTGCATACGGCTGACAGGCAGTTTACGACTGAGATGTTCCAGGACTGCATTCGCCATTCCAAGGTTGCCTTCGGCGTTTTCAAAATCTATCGGGTTGACCTTATGCGGCATAGCCGACGAGCCCACTTCACCAGCCTTGATTTTTTGTTTGAAATAATCCATTGAGATATAAAGCCAGATGTCGCGCGACAAATCTATCAAAATAGTGTTGATGCGTTTGATAGTGTCGAAATATTCCGCCATCATATCGTAATGCTCAATCTGCGTTGTTGTTTCCTGACGTTTAAGTCCTAATTTCTTACAAAATTTAGCGGCGAACTCTTTCCAGTTGAGATGAGGATAAGCCACTTTATGGGCGTTCATATTGCCTGTGGCACCGCCGAATTTCGATTCAAAGGGAAGCCGTTTCAACTCATTCAATTGATTTTCAAGGCGTTCCACGAACACATAAATTTCTTTTCCGAGATGTGTCGGGCTTGCGGGCTGTCCGTGTGTATGTGCCAGCATCGGAACGTCGCGCCATTCGGCAGCCATCTCTCTCAACTTGCCGGCAATACTCTCCAGAGCAGGCAGCACAAGCTCTCTGTTAGCCTCTTTCATTGTGAAAGGAACCGCACTGTTGTTTACATCCTGTGATGTCAGACCGAAATGAATAAACTCCTTGAACCGAGTAAGTTTCAAGTCATCGAAACGACGTTTAAGAAAATACTCGACGGCTTTCACATCGTGGTTCGTGGTCTTTTCTATCTCTTTAATCTCTTGAGCGTCAGCGACATCAAATTTTTTGACAATATTTCTCAATGTACGGAAATTTTTCCGGTCAAAACTCTCAAGTTGAGGCAATGGCAGTTGGCAAAGCGCGATAAAATACTCTACCTCCACCATAACTCTGGCGCGGATAAGCCCAAACTCTGAAAAATACTCGTCAAGTCGTTCAACTTTCTTGCGATAGCGACCGTCAATGGGAGAAATAGCTGTTAATTCTGATATATTCATCTTAAAAAATCTTGTCATTCAAACTTGCAAATATAGAAATAAAATCCTTATATATGAAAATTTATTTTAGCAAACACCCGACAAGAACACTTTTTATTGAATTTTCAAACAATTTTTTATTTTATTTAGATATGAAAAAATTCAATATTATTTATATTTACTTTCTGTTTTTCCGCTGAAGCAAGGATTTTGTCCAAAGCGACCTTGTCGTAAGGCAGTTTTTTTGACAGAATCCAACATTTTGATTTTCTTTTATTTACAAGAGAAATAATACCAGCAGACTCATCATAATCCAAGATGAGAAATTTCTTTCGCCACAGAGCGTTTCTTATAATCAAATAGTTTTTCAGCCCTCTTATGACAAATTTCCCATGATAACATTTTGTCATGCGACGATTTATGTCGTCGATAGAAACATAGAGCAATTTAAATGTATTGCGATGAACATCAGATAGATACACAAAGACATCAAGTTTTTTGAAGAGACTTCTCTCTTTGGTGCGAGCCACCTCATACCACTTATCCGTCACGCCGGGACACAACATCGGCATGAGCGAATTATTGAAATAATCAGCTTTCATTGTTAAAATAATTTAAAGGAACCAAAAAATGAAAAAAAAAGTCTTTCGACAAATATTAACATGAAGAAAATTCTCCACTAACAATGTTGCAAAGATACTATTTTTTTTTGTAATTTCGCACCATTAAAATTTATTTTTTAAAAATATTGTAAAATTTAACATAAATCATTGATAATCATGAAATACGATGTCATTGTGATAGGTAGTGGACCTGGTGGTTATGTCGCTGCCATCAGAGCTTCGCAGCTCGGCAAGAAGGTTGGGATAGTGGAAAAAGCCGAAATTGGCGGCACATGCCTCAACTGGGGTTGCATTCCGACCAAGGCTCTTTTAAAGAGCGCCGCTGTTTACACATATATGCGACACGCTGAAAATTACGGAATCAAACTCGAAGGCGAGGTTCGTCCCGACATGGAGTCCATCGTGGCCCGCAGCCGTGGCGTGGCCGATGGAATGAGCAAAGGAGTCCAGTATCTTTTCAAGAAGAACAATGTGGAGCTGATTTCCGGTCTCGGCTCGCTCACCTCAAATAAAACAGTGAGAGTTGTTGACGCAGAAGGCGTTGCGACAGAACACGACGCCGACCACATCATTCTCGCGACAGGTTCGAGAGTACGCCAGTTGCCGGCCATGCCTATCGACGGCAAGAAAATCATCAGCTATCGTCAGGCGTTGGTGTTGGACAAGCTTCCGGAGACGATGGTAGTTGTCGGTTCGGGTGCTATCGGCTCGGAATTCGCATTCTTTTTCACATCCATGGGTGTAAAGGTCACACTCGTGGAGTTCTTACCCAACGTGGTGCCTAACGAAGACGAAGAGATTTCAAAGCAGGTTGAACGCTGCTTCAAGAAGATGAAAATGAGCGTGATGACCGAGTCTTCTGTCACCAACGTTGACACAACGGGCGAGAAATGCGTGTGCACCATAAGCACCAAAAAAGGCGAGAAGGTTGTCGAGGCCGACATCGTCCTTTCTGCTGTCGGAGTGCAGACCAACCTGGAGGACCTCGGTCTTGAGAGCCTCGGCGTCGCCAACGAGAGAGGCAAAATAATCGTTGACGACTACTACCGCACCAATGTTGACGGCATATACGCCATCGGTGACATCGTTCACGGACCTGCATTGGCACACAAGGCATCACACGAGGCCATCATCTGCGTGGAGAAATTATGCGGTTTGAATCCCAAGCCATTGAATTACGACAATATCCCCGGCTGTACATATATCACACCGGAAATCGCCTCCGTCGGTTTGACCGAGGCCAAGGCTGTCGCCGCAGGTTACGAGGTAAGAACCGGCAAGTTCCCGTTCACAGCATCGGGCAAGGCTGCGGCTGCCGGCAACAAAGACGGATTTGTCAAAGTGGTGTTCGACGCCAAGACCGACAAATGGTTAGGTTGCCACATGGTCGGCGAAAACGTGACCGAGATGGTGGCGACAGCAGTGTTGGCGCGCGAGCTCGGCGCGGAAGGCCGCGACATCATCGAGAACATCTTCCCGCATCCAACGATGTCGGAAGCCATCATGGAAGCTGCCGCGGCGGCATACGGCGAAGTGGTTCATCTATAATGGATAACAAGAAGATTCTACTGACACTGCAGATACTCGTTGCAATAGTCGGGGTGGCTGCGATAGCGGCGTGCGTCGTGGGCATCAAGGCACTTAAAATCGCCGAAAAGCGTCCTGTTTCCTTGGAGCAAATCGCCCTGCGCAGCAATGACATCGAGTTCACCGACGACATCACATTCGCCGGCGAGCGCGTGCCTTTGGAGATGTTCAACATCAGAGAACGCTACGAGCGCGAGATGCTGTCAACATGCTATTTTCACAGCAACACCATGCTACTGATGAAACGCTCGTCACGCTGGTTTCCGGTAATAGAGCCTATACTTGCGAAATACGGCATACCTGACGATTTCAAATATCTGTGCGTGGCAGAAAGCACCCTGACCAATGCCGTGTCACCGGCAGGAGCGGTCGGTTTTTGGCAGTTCATGGAAAGGACAGCCAAAGAATATGGTCTTGAGATCAATAAAGATGTCGATATGCGATACAACGTGGAACTCGAGACCGAGGCAGCATGCCGTTATTTCCTGAAATCCTATGAGATTTACCATAACTGGACATTAGTCGCCGCATCGTTCAACGCAGGTACGCGTCGCCTGAACAAGTTCCTGAAGGAACAAAAAGTCAGTTCATATTACGATTTGCTAATGGCTGACGAAACAGAACGATACATCTTCAGAATCTTGGCATTCAAAACCATTCTCGGCAACCCTGAAAAATATGGCATATATGTCAGCAAAGACCTTGAATATCAGCCATATAAGTACCAAATGGTGGTTATCGACAAAAGTGTCGAAAGCTGGGCTGATTTCGCTTTGGAGCATAATATCACATACAAGCTCTTAAAGATTTTCAACCCCTGGTTGCGTTCCAACTCGTTGAAAGTCAAGCAGGGAGACGTTTATGAGATAAAAATTCCGAAAAAGCCTTTTAATCTCACCGCCGACTATTGCAAAGAGGCGACCGGCGGTGAGATGATGGATTTTAATAACGACAGCATTGTTGAAGTCTTAAAATAATCTGATGACGGAGAAGAACAGAAATATTGCTGAAGACGAGTTCATCGAGATTTACGGGGCGCGTGAGAACAACTTGAAAAACATCGACTTACGCATTCCTCGCGAAAAGTTCGTGGTGATAACCGGCTTGAGTGGTTCAGGTAAGTCGTCGTTGGCTTTCGAGACGATATACGCCGAGGGTCAACGCCGTTACATGGAATCGTTTTCGGCGTATGCCCGGCAGTTCATTGGCAGCATGGAACGCCCGGATGTAGATGAAATCCGAGGGCTCTCCCCTGTCATCTCCATAGAACAGAAGTCGGTGAACCGCAACCCGCGCTCCACCGTGGGAACAATCACGGAGATATACGATTTCATGCGACTATTGTATGCCCGCGCCGCCATACCTTATTCGTATAACACCGGCGAGAAGATGGTGCGTTATTCGGAAGAACAGATTACCAAGATGATAGCGGAGCAATACAAAAACAAGAGAATCAACGTATTAGCACCGATAATAAGAGGCAGGAAAGGTCATTACAGAGATTTGTTCGAGCAGATTCGTCAGCAAGGATATATCAAAGTGCGTGTTGACGGCGAGATACGCGAGCTTGTCTTCGGCATGCAACTCGACCGTTACAAAACCCATGATATCGAAATAGTTATCGACCGTCTCGTTGTGAGCGACGACTTTAAGGAACGCATGGTGAAGTCTGTGGAGACGGCGTTCCGCAGAGGCAAAGGCATGTTGATGGTGCAAGAAGAGGACCGCGGCGACATACGATATTTCAGCAAGCTTTTAATGTGTCCGACCACCGGCATCGCATACCAGGACCCGGAACCCAACACCTTCAGTTTCAACTCACCTTACGGTGCGTGTCCGAAATGCAACGGATTGGGCACTGTCATACAAGTAGATATGAAGAAAATCATCTCCGACCCTGGCTTGAGTCTCCGAAAAGGAGGCCTCGCACCTATCGGAGAGTACAAAAACAACAGCGTTTTCAGCCAACTCGAAGCCATAGGCACACGCTACGGATTCACTCTCGACACACCTATCAGCGAAATTCCCGACAACGCCATGAGCATAATCCTCTATGGAAGCAGCGAATCTTTCACCGTCACGAGAGAATATCTCGGCACACAGTCAACGTATTCAACACCGTTTGAAGGCATCGTCAACGTCATCAGGAAAATGAACGAAGACAACGCTCCCGCCTCGATTCAAAAATGGGCAAACAGCTTCATGAACGAGACGAAATGCCCTGAATGTCACGGACAAAGACTCAAAAAAGAGGCACTTTGTTTCCGTTTGAACGACAAAAACATAGCAGAACTCGCCAATATGGATGTAAATGCACTCTCTCTATGGCTCGACGACCTTCCAAATCATCTTGACGAGAAACAAAAGGAGATTTCCCACGATATCCTTATTGAAATCAAGAAGAGAATCAGCTTCCTGCTCAACGTCGGAATCGATTATCTGAACATGAATCGGGCGGCGAAAAGCCTTTCTGGCGGAGAATCGCAACGTATAAGATTAGCCACACAGATAGGCTCCCAACTGACAGGCATATTATACATACTTGACGAGCCTTCTATCGGACTGCATCAACGTGACAACCACAGACTTATAGAATCTTTAAAGAAACTGCGCGACATCGGGAACAGCATCATAGTGGTGGAGCACGACAAGGACACCATGCTCGCTGCCGACCATCTCATCGACATAGGCCCGGGTGCCGGTGTCAACGGCGGAAACATAGTGTTCCAGGGCAGTCCGAAAGATGTCATACACGGAAAAGGCCTCACCTGCGACTATCTTAAAGACAAAAAGAAAATAGAAGTGCCGACGACGAGACGCAGACCTGTCGCCAGACAACACCTTAAATTATATAACGCTTCAGGTCACAACCTTAAAAACGTTGATTTAGACCTGCCATTAGGCTTGATGGTTTGTATCACAGGCGTTTCCGGCTCCGGCAAGTCATCGCTCATCAACGAGACCCTATATCCTATATTGAGCAAACATTTCTATCGTTCGGAAAAGAACCCTCTACCTTACGACCGCATCGAAGGTCTTGAATTTATTGACAAAGTCATAGAGATAGACCAGGCTCCTATCGGCAAGACGCCTCGCTCCAACCCGGCGACATACACCAAAGTGTTCGACGACATTCGGAAACTATACGGCGAACTGCCTGAATCAAAGATAAGAGGCTACAAATCAGGACGTTTCTCGTTTAATGTAAAGGGCGGACGCTGCGAGACATGCCAAGGCGCGGGCGTGCGGGTAATAGAGATGAACTTCCTGCCAGACGTGCATGTGCAATGCGAGACATGCCAAGGCAAACGATATAACCGCGAGACCTTGGAGGTGCGTTTCAAAGGTAAATCGATAAACGACGTTCTTGACCTCACAATTGACGAAGCCGTGGTTTTCTTTGAAAACTTTCCAAGTATCTTACAGAAAATCAAGACATTACAAGATGTAGGCCTTGGCTATATCACTTTGGGCCAGCCATCGACAACACTTTCAGGTGGAGAAGCGCAACGCGTAAAATTAGCCGCAGAACTGTCGAAACGCGACACAGGAAAAACGCTTTATATCCTTGATGAGCCAACAACAGGCTTGCATTTTGAAGACATAAAAATTCTCATGGATGTGCTTAACAAATTAGTGAGCAAAGGCAACACCGTGCTTATCATCGAGCATAACATGGACGTCATCAAGATGGCTGATTATATCATCGACATGGGACCCGAAGGCGGTGAACGTGGCGGAGAAATACTCTGTGAAGGCACACCGGAGGAAATAGTGGAAAAAGCGGTTGGTTATACAGCCAGGTATCTTAAGAACGAACTCTGACACTTTGACTGTCACCTGAGTTTGATTTCTTGACCTATTTGCAGAACAGAATGCTCGTCAAGACCGTTCATCTTGAATAGCCTTTCAAGTTTCACAGCATAAAGACGTGACACCTGCGACAACGTCTCGCCTTGTTTAATCACATGCACTTTATAACCTGCCGCGGCTTTATGGCGTTTCGGACCGATATATAGTGCTTCGTTATCCGAAAACGCAGTCTTGTTTCCAAGATTATTGTATTTTACCAGTTGTCTCTTGCTGATTTTCAACTCTTTAGCAAGATTCGTGAGATTGTCGCCCTCTTTTGTCAAAACAAATTTCACACCGAAATTTTCTCTGATATAATGACGGCCGCCGGTCATCTCGACTACCGGACATTCCATCAGCACCGGAACAGGACCTTTGTTGACGATAGCCTTGTTCTTCTTGACTTTCTTGGGTTTAGCCACCTTGGCGGACTTGGTTTCTTGGGCAGGCTCTTCTTTTGTTGCCGGCTTCACCTCCTCGGATTTCTTATGAGGCTTGAACTTCTTTTTGACTACCATCTGGTCATATTGCTGGAGGTCATAGTCCTCTATCAACTTTATCAAGGCGGAAGCATACACCGGCGATGTCGCATAACCCGCCTTTTTCAAACCTTTCGCCCAACCTTTGTAATCAGTGATTTCCAAATCGAAAAGCGATGCGTAACGCGAACTGTTTTTCAAAAATTTCGAATGGTCGTTATACGACTCCTCGGCGTTTTTATACACCCTGAAACACTCTTGGGGCGCATCGTCGTCATGACGCATCGTCTTGCCTTTCCAATCAGAATGGCATTTTATTCCGAAATGGTTGTTGCCTTTTGATGCCAACTTGCTTTTTCCGTTTCCGGATTCAAGAATCCCCTGCGCCAGAGTTATCGAGGCAGGAATCTTGTATTTCACCATTTCCGTCATGGCGATATCCTTGTATTTGTCAATATAATCAAGCGTTTCCTTCTTTCTCTGAACATTTTGAGAGTAAGAAAGAAAACCGCTGACAAAAAGCATCAACAAAAAAATATATCTTAATTTGCACGCCATCAGGTAAATAAAAACGTGTAAAATTACAAATTTTATATATTCGTGGCCGGAAATTTTTAATATTTTGCCTTAATTTATTTTTAGTAAATTAATTTTTGTATTTTTGCATACTCCAAACGTCATTTCGACTGGGGCGAAGCGGAATGGAGAAATCTACGACGGACAAGTGTCCATGGACACCCGGTTGCAGGAGATTTCTCGACAAGCTCGAAATGACGGAGTTACAAGCTCGAAATGACGAATTTAATGTTATTAAAAATGAGTGTTACTATCATAAAAAAATATTTTCCGGCTCTGAACGAGGCGCAGATGGTTCAGTATAAACGACTTGCACCACTTTATGAAGACTGGAACAGCAAGATCAACCTCATCTCAAGAAAGGACATGGACAATTTTTATGAGCACCATGTCTTACATTCTTTGGCGATAGCGAAATATTTCGAGCTTCTTCCGGGCATGAAAGTCCTTGACATCGGCACGGGCGGAGGTTTTCCCGGCATTCCCCTGGCTATTATGTTTCCACAAACGAACTTTCTTCTTGTTGACAGTATCGGAAAGAAGATAAAAGTAGTTCAAGACGTGATTGCACAGCTTGGTTTACATAATGTCACAGCCATTCAGGAACGCGCCGAGAACATCAAAGGGAAATTCGACGTCATCGCGAGTCGCGCCGTAACCCAACTCCCCGACTTTGTGAAATGGTGCAACAACAAGTTACGTATCACCAACGACATCGAAGCCGGCGGCATCATGTATTTAAAAGGTGGCGACATCGAAGAAGAGCTCCGAAACGTGCCAAAGAACTGGAAGCGCAAAAGCGTCTCGATAACGAAATGGTATGAAGAACCGTATTTTGTCGAAAAATACGTCATTCATTTGTTTTAGTTTTGCGGTTTAATTTATCTAAAGTTTATAAAAATGAAAAAATTATTTTTATCAGTTTTGTTCATCGCCACAATGGCAGTGACAAGTTTCTCTCAAATGGCGGTGCCTTGTCCGAAAGACCCGAATGTAAGGGTTGGCAAACTCGACAACGGCCTGACTTATTACATCCGTCACAACGAGAAACCGGCTCAACGCGCAGATTTCTACATTGCACAGAAAGTCGGTTCTATTCTTGAGGAAGAAAGCCAGCGCGGTCTTGCCCATTTTTTAGAGCACATGGCATTCAACGGGACGACAAACCTTCCGGGATTGACTCTCCGCGAATATCTACAGAGCCGTGGCATTAAATTCGGCGAGAATCTCAACGCAGGCACAGGTATCGACCAGACAGTATATATGGTGACCAACGTCCCTACAACCATTCCGGGTCTCATCGACACATGCTTGCTTATCCTTCACGACTGGTCGAGCTTCATCGCTCTTGAAGAAGAGGAAATAGACAACGAAAGAGGCGTTATCCTTGAGGAACTCCGCACACGCGAAGATGCCTCCGAGCGCATCATGAAGAAACTCCTCCCTATAATGTATCCTAACAGCCCCTACGCCAACCGTCTGCCTGGCGGTCTTTCGGAAGTAGTGGCGAACTTCGAGTATCAGACACTACGCGACTATTACCACAAATGGTATCGCCCGGACCTTCAAGGTCTTATCATCGTCGGCGACATCGATGTCGATGCTATCGAGGCTCGCATCAAAGAAATGTTCGCCGACATCGAGACTCCGGTCAACCCGGCCCCAAGACCACAATTCATGATCGACGACAACGTGGAACCTATCGTGGCTGTCGCCTCCGACCCAGAAGCCACAAACTACTCCGTCAATATGTATTACAAGACAGAGGCGACACCAGACTCACTGAAAACAAGTATCCAATATTGGACAAACCAATACATCTTGTCGATGATTACCACGATGGAAATCAACCGTTTGCAAGAAATAACACAGAAAGCCAACCCGCCGTTCGTATATGGATACAGTTATTACTCAAGTTATTTTGTCGCCCCGACAAAAGACGCGTGGTGCTGTGTGGCAATGGCAAAGGACGCAGATGGCATCGACGAGGCCCTCGCAGCCCTCGTAACAGAGAACAAACGTATGGCGGAATACGGCTTTACGGAATCAGAATATGAACGAGCCAAGGCCGATTTTATGAAACATATTGAAAATCAATATAATGAAAGAAACAACACGGAGAACAAAGTTTATGTCAACGAATGCTTAAACAACTTCCTCAGCAACGAGCCAATGATAGGTATAGAGCAAGAATACTTCATGTACCAACAGATTATTCCGCTCGTTCCGCTCGAAGTCGTCAACATGTATGCGCAGCAGCTCGTCCATGACGACAACCTCGTCATCACTGTGACAGCACCTGAAAAAGAAGGCGAGACACTCCCGACAGTCGAAGAAATTCTTGGCTTCTACACCATTGCGAACACAGTTGAGGTTGAGCCTTACGAGGAAGAGACATTCGACGGCCCCATAGTGGAAAATATACCAAAGCCAGGCAAAATCAAGAAAGAATCTGAAATGCCCGAATTTGACGCCAAAGTGCTGACTCTCGGCAACGGCATGAGAGTTGTTTACAAAAAAACCAGTTTCAAGGAAGACGAGATCCGATTCAGCGCCACAAGCGACGGCGGCATCTCCGCCCTCAAACAAGAAGACTTCTTCACCTTGCAGGAACTTAACGACCTGATCAAGCTCGGCGGCGTGGGCAACTTCAGCAATACCGACCTCCCGAAAGTGCTCGCAGGCAAAAAACTCAACGTCACACCATACATTGAAACATATTCCGAAGGTTTCACCGGCAGCTGCTCGCCACAAGACCTCGAAACAATGATGCAGATTATTTACCTGTACTTCACATCACCTCGTGCCGATGAAGAAGCATTCCAATCATACGCCCAACGCACCAAGGCAGTGCTTGAGAACGCCGAAAACAACCCTATGATAGCTTTCTCCGATTCTCTTACAAAAGTGATGTATGACAACCATCCGCTCCGCATGAGAATGAAAGCCGAAGATGTTGACAATCTCGACTATGCAAAGGCCTTGGAACTTTATAAAGACCGTTTCAAAGACCCGAACGACTTCTCTTTCTATTTTGTTGGAAATATTGACGAGGAAACTTTTAAGCCATTGGTAGAACAATATCTTGCTTCTTTGAAGAAACATAAACGTAAAGACAATTGGAAAGACATCAACCTTGGCATTCCTGAAAAAGACTACATCTGCCACTACGAGAAAGCCATGCAGAATCCTAAAGCGACAATCTATATGATTATGAACGGCATGATGGACTATAACTATCGCAACCAATTGTACATGAAAGCCTTAAGCGATATAATGGACATTTACTACACTCGCACCATTCGCGAGGAAGAAGGCGGGACATACGGTGTCGGTGTCATGGGCCAAGTATCGGAAAAACCCAAGAACTCATTCATTTTCCTCGTCGCTTTCGACACAAACAAAGAGATGCACGAAAAACTAATCAACAAAGTTTACGACGGCCTCAACGACGTGGCCCAGAACGGTCCTGCCCAGGAAGATTTGACGAAAGTCGTTGAGAATCTCTACAAGAAACGCGCCGAACAGCTCGAAGAGAACAGCTTCTGGATTAAAGCCATCGACACCTTCGATGAGGACAAGGTCAACATCGTGGCTGAATACGATGAAATCGTGAGGAGCATCACTCCACAGACCATCGCCGACTTCGCCAAAGAGGTACTGAAAGGTTATAAGAAAGAGATTGTACAACTTCCAACAGAATAATACACCTCTCTCCGTCATTTCGACCGGGGTGCAGTGGAGTGGAGAAATCCACGGTGTTCTGACAGCGTATATTTCTCGACTCCCGGTAGTCGCTCGAAATGACGATTGGATTGTGAATAAATTTTTAAATAAATAAAGTATGACAGAAAAACTTCAAACACTTCGCGACAATGCGGCCATGAGATGGACTGCGTTGTTGCTGTTGGCGCTTGCAATGTTCTGCGCCTACATCTTCATGGACATTTTGTCTCCTATCAAAGACTTGATGCAAACGGAACGCGGTTGGGACAGCCTCGCATTCGGCACCATGCAGGGTTCCGAGACATTCCTCAACGTCTTCGTGTTCTTCCTCATCTTTGCAGGCATCATTCTCGACAAGATGGGAGTTCGTTTCACCGCAGTGCTCTCGGGCGCGGTTATGCTCGTCGGCGGACTTGTCAAATATTACGCCATAAGCGAGTCGTTCTTCGGCAGCGGTCTTGAGAGATGGTTCACCGAGAACCTCAACTACATTCCTCTCTTCGAGGAACTGGGCGTTTCCCCATTCTACAGAGGTATGCCGGCTTCAGCAAAGATGGCGGGCATCGGCTTTATGATTTTCGGTTGCGGTGCCGAGATGGCAGGCATCACCGTGTCTCGCGGTATAGTGAAATGGTTCAAAGGGCGTGAGACAGCGTTGGCAATGGGCTCGGAGATGGCATTGGCACGTCTCGGTGTCGCCACATGTATGATTTTCTCGCCTTACTTCGCAAAACTTGGCGGCGAAATCAATGTAAGCCGTTCAGTGGCATTCGGAGTGGTGCTTCTCTGCATCGCTCTCATGATGTTCGTCGTTTATTTCTTCATGGATAAGAAACTCGACTCCCAGACCGGCGAGGCCGAAGAGAAAGACGACCCGTTCAAAGTGTCGGATATCGGCAAGATTTTGTCAAGTCTTGGATTCTGGCTTGTCGCATTGCTCTGCGTGCTTTACTATTCAGCAATCTTCCCTTTCCAGAAATATGCTGTCAACATGCTTCAGTGCAACCTCACGCTCATCGAAGCCGACCCGACAACATTCTGGGGCGGCAGCTCCGTGACCATTGTCCAATATGTCGTCATGCTGCTCGTCGCTATATGCTCGTTCGCAAGCAACTTCATCAAGACAAACAAGCCTCTCAAATATGGTTTGATGGGACTCGCCGCCGTGGCTCTCGTAGTTTACTGCTACATGGGCTATATGCGTGGCACAGCCGAGACAATCTTCGCGGTGTTCCCGCTCCTCGCAGTGGCTATCACCCCTATCCTCGGCAACTACGTCGACCATAAAGGCAAAGCCGCTTCAATGCTTATGATTGGCTCTATACTGTTGGTAATTTGCCACCTGACATTCGCATTCGTTCTGCCAATGTTCCAGGGCAATGCCGCCGGAGGCACCGTCGTGGCTTACGTCACCATCCTCGTGCTCGGAGCATCATTCTCACTGGTGCCGGCAGCCTTGTGGCCAAGCGTTCCAAAACTCGTCGACGAGAAAATCATCGGCTCGGCCTACGCTCTTATATTCTGGATTCAAAACATAGGACTGTGGCTGTTCCCATTACTCATCGGCAAGGTTCTTGAAAGCACCAACCCCGCAGGCACAAATCCTGATGAACTCAACTACACATGGGCTCTCATCATGCTCGCATGCCTCGGCATCGCCGCATTGCTCATCGGTCTCTATCTCAAGGTCGTTGACAAAAAGAAACACCTTGGTTTGGAAGAACCGAATATTACTGAATAGTTATTAGCCGTTAGCCGTTAGTTATTATTTGGGAGCCGTTAGTTATTATTTGGGAGCCGTTAGTTATTATTTGGGAGCCGTTAGCCATTAGTCGTTAGTTATTAGTTATTATTTGGTAGCCATTAAATTGGGAGTAAATACTGAATCCAACGACTAACGACTAACGGCTAATGGCTAACGGCTAACGACTAACGACTAATGGCTAACGACTAACGACTAACGACTAACGACATCTTCAACTGCTATTTTTAATTTTTCGCTTGACTTTTTCATTTTTTTATTTAATTTTGCGGTGTTAACAAAATTATATTCATTATGAAAAAGCCTTATATCCTTATGTTTATTGTCTTGACAGTTATTGTTTCTGTCAATGCTCAATGGGTTGACGACCCTGCCAACAACACTCTTCTTGCCAATGTCACTAATGACGCTGGCGAGATTTACACCTCCACGGATCCAGTCTCCGGATACACTTACATTCAATGGACTAATTTTGCTTCAAATGGCTGGTCACCAACATTGCAATGCCTTGATTTCAATGGTGTACCACAATGGGGGCTTGACGGCATTCATCCGAGCCATCATAATTGCTCCAGCTGGTCGCAGGGCATATCAATGGTTGCGACGACCGACAACGCCGCCGTAACATGTTTCGCAAACTCAATAAATGACGGCACACAACAGCAATGTATTGCAATTAAAATCAAGGCTGACGGCACCTATGCATGGGGCGAAGAAGGCATTGATGTTTTCAACCGCAATGATTGCACACGCACTGAATTATTGGCGGGCGACGACGGCGGTGTATGGGCGTTGTCAACAAATACCACCCAAACTTGGCTCCGATACATCGATACTGACGGCACTTTGCATCCGGAAATAACTATTTCCGATCCTTCAGCCAACTGCACCTTCGCACTTATGGTTCCAGCAGAAAACGGCGTATTCGTGGTATATGAAAAAATGGTGTGGCAATACTCATATTATTATGAGAAAGAACTCTTCGTTGCCGGCTACACCAAAGACGGCTCACAGTTTTCCGCGCCTACACGTCTCATGGCACCCCATGTCATCGCAGGCAGCTACATTCACTATGTGATACCTGACGGGATAGGCGGCGGCTACGTTTATATGTGGTATTTAGACGTCAACGACAACTTCAATGTATTCGTATTCCACTTCAATGCAAATGGTGCATCTACCATCGTTGGTGAAGAAGGCGTGGCTGTCCATTCATTAGACAACACATACATGTACACCGGTGCTTATGCCACGGTTGATCCTATAAGCCACGATCTTATCATCGCATATAATCAAACTGACAGTTATTCTCAATCATTGTGCAGAATCTGGGTCAACCGCATCACATCGTCAGGCTATAAAGTATGGGACGATGGATATATGGTTCTCAACAACGGCACGACACCATGCGGCGACATCCGTGTCGATGCCTTCGAGTACGGTGGCGGTTTCTCAATAATTTATCACAAAAGCATCGCCTCCAACAGCATGCAATCCACAATCGAGGCACATGGCTTCGACATGAACCATAACGAACTTTGGAGTACACAGCTGTGTTCAACCACATATTCAAAAACAAGCGACCAAAACACTCCGGGGTTTTACATGGGACAAAATATTTCCGTGTGGGTTAACTCACAAGACGGTGGCTTATATGGTCAAAACATCGGTCAAAACGGCGAGATGGGCGAAATCACACCTCCAACACCTCCAACACCATGTCACGCACCTGCAAACTTTGATGGAGAAGTACACTACGACCCAATTCTTAATTTGAGCAGTGTATTATTCTCGTGGACAGCACCTGAAACGCAACCTCTTCACTACAATCTCTATTATGATGAATTAAAAGAAATAATCCATATTGACGGCAATGTCACCTCATATCATCATGAGCTTGCTTCTGGCGATTATATGTTTAAACTTTCCGCCGTTTATGAAGACTGCGAGTCCGACTACGCCCTTACTCCTGACGGATATGACTTTCTCATCATTGAGATACCTGACCACACATCTGTGCAGGAAGTCGAACACGAGAAAATCATCTATGTCGTTGAAGTTTACAATATCAACGGCCAGACCGTCAAAATCAACGATATAACAGATTTAGATCAAGGAATCCATATCATTAAAGGTGTCACGGAAAGCGGCAAAACAGTGGTAAGAAAAATCGTCAAATAGTCCGTTTCTTACCGTTCATATTCTCATCTATCATGCTATAAAAAAGAAAATCCCATCATGGACGATGGGATTTTCCTTGTGGAAACTGCTGGGGTCGAACCAGCGACCTCCTGCTTGTAAGGCAGGCGCTCTGAACCAACTGAGCTAAGCTTCCATTCCGCCTTTTTGCGAGTGCAAAAGTATAAAAACTTTCAATACACCCGACATTTTTTTTCATTTTTTTACGAGCGGATTACGGGGTTCGAACCCGCGACCTGAAGCTTGGGAAGCTTCCGCTCTGCCAACTGAGCTAAATCCGCATGTTTTTTTTTAAAATAACAGACTGCAAAAATACAAAAATAATTATTATCTTTGCAAAATAAATTTTGATTTTATGTATATCACTGACAAGATTAGAAAAGTATTGGAAACAAGAAGCTGGACCGTCACGAAAGCCAACGACTCGTGGTCTGTCTTCAAGATAATGTCGGAATTCGTCAACGGTTACGAAACTCTCTCAAGGATAGGACCCTGCGTGGCCATCTTCGGCTCGGCACGCATCAAGGAAGACAACAAATACTACCGGATGGCAGTTGAGACAGCAGAAAAACTTGTGGAAAAAGGCTTCGGCATCATCACAGGAGGCGGTCCGGGCATTATGGAAGCTGGCAACAAAGGCGCGCACATCGCTGAAGGGAAGAGCGTTGGCCTCAACATTTTGCTGCCTCATGAACAGGAGCCAAATCAGTATATAGACAACGACAAGTCTATAAACTTCGATTATTTCTATATCCGAAAGACAATGTTTACACGTTACGCCCAAGGATTTATCGCATTTCCAGGAGGTTTCGGCACTTTAGACGAACTGTCGGAGGCCATAACGCTCATTCAGACACACAAAATCTCTCATTTCCCTATCATAATGGTAGGTTCGGAATTCTGGAGCGGATTGGTTGAATGGTTCAAGACCACTCTAATTGAAAACAAAGTCATAAACGAAACCGAGCTGGGTCTTTTCTATGTTGTCGATGACGTTGACGAAGCAGTGCGTGTCATCGACGAGTTCTACCAAAAGTCTGACCTAAAACCCAACTTTTGATGTCACGTGTCCTGATAATCGACGACGAGCCTGCCATCAGACGTTCCATGCACGGCATACTCGAAAACGAAGGTTTCACAATAACCGAGGCGGCTTCCGCAATCGAGGCACTGCCTCTCCTCAACGACACAGTCTTCGATGCCATCTTCTGCGATATAAAAATGCCACGAATGGACGGTATTGAGTTTTTGGAAAAAGCCAAAACCGTCACCGACACACCTGTTATCATAATATCCGGCCACGGCACTATCGACATCGCCGTCGAGGCAATAAAAAAAGGTGCATACGACTTTATTGAAAAGCCGATGGATCTCAACCGAATGCTCATCACCTTGCGCAACGCCCTCGACAAAAACAAACTCGTCAACGAGACAAAAATATTGCGCAACGCTGTCAGCAAACAATACGAGATGGTCGGAAAATCACCGACGATGAATGAGTTGAGCGACATGATTGAGCGTGTGGCGCCTACCAATGCCCGCGTCCTCATCATCGGCGAAAACGGCACTGGCAAAGAACTCGTAGCTCGGCAACTGCATGAGATGAGTCCACGCAACAATAGCCATTTCATCGAGGTAAACTGCGCTGCCATACCATCTGAACTTATTGAGAGTCAGCTGTTTGGTCACGAAAAAGGAGCTTTTACCTCTGCCATCAAACAGAAAAAAGGCGACTTCGAACTCGCCGACAACGGCACGCTCTTCCTCGACGAGATTGGCGACATGAGCCTCGCCGCACAAGCCAAAGTGCTGCGAGCGCTGCAAGAAAACAAAATAACCCGTGTCGGAGGCGAAGAAGAGATAAAAGTAGATGTCAGAGTCATCGCAGCGACAAACAAAAACCTTTTAGACGAAATAGCAAACGGCAATTTCCGCGAAGACCTCTATCATCGCATCAGCATGATAATAATGAAGGTGCCGCCACTACGCGAACGCCTCGACGACATACCTCTATTAATTAATAGCTTCGTCGTGAAAGCCGCCAACGAAATGGGCAAACCCATACCTGTTTTCACCGATTCAGCCATCGAGGAACTGAAAAAACAGCAGTGGACAGGCAACATCCGAGAACTGCAAAACGTCGTCGGTCGTCTTGTAATACTCTGTGGCTCAACGATTTCAGACAAAGATGTAAAAAAATACGTTTAATTTCGGAATTTTTTATTATCTTTGCACGATTTTTGATGGAAGAAAATCACATAACTTGGGGCTGACCGGTTTTGACAGCTTGTAGAAGGGTTATGTAAGCATACCGAGCCTCGCAGTGACGCTCGTAAATCTTGGCTGCAAAAAATTAATTGGCGAAAATACTTACGCTCTCGCTGCTTAATCGAAGTACAGTAGATTAAAGCTTTATCCTTTCACAAGGTGAGAGGACGAGACATCTCGCGGATGGAGTCTCCCGATTCCGGTCCGACAACGAGGTGCTCAACAATTTCGGGATAGCGACGCGGAAGCTCCGGCAACGTCGTGAAACTCAAGGAGATAAGGTTGCGATTAGGATGTCTGTTTCCTTGCACAACTCGAAAACCAACAACAGAATAAGTATGTAGAAAGCCTAACTGTTCCTTGTTTGGACGAGGGTTCGACTCCCTCCAGCTCCACATAAAAAGACCTTAGTCATTAGACATTAGACCTTAGTATAGATTGCTAAAGTCTAAAGTCTAAAGTCTAAAGTCTAACTAAGGCCCCGTAGTCTAATGGATAGAATTAAGGATTCCGGTTCCTTCGGTCCGGGTTCGAATCCCGGCGGGGTCACAACGCCAACCTCAATCCGGTTGCATCACTGCGAATTGACGAGTCCAAATATGAACGACTCGACACTTTGCAGTTTTCACGTGTGCTCGCCCAATCGCCTCCTTTAACAACATGCTCGTATTCTTTCATGTCTTTGCACCACTCCCCTACATTGCCAAACATGTCATATAAACCCAACGAATTAGGACCCTTGCGCCCCACAGCATGTGTTGTGCCATCACTGTTGTCCTCAAACCAAAGGTCATTGAAGAAATTATCAAAAGGATCGGAGTTGCCTCTGGCGGCACACTCCCACTCTGCCTCGGTAGGCATACGGAATTTCTTGCCAGTCAAGGTGTTGAGCTTCTTGATAAATGCCTGACAGTCGTCCCAACTGATATAATACATCGGAAAGTCATCACCCTCGCCTCTAAGCTTGAACGAATGATCCAGCATGTCACGCTGCTGCGCCACAGTGGCACCCATCACTGCCTTCCATAAACCCTGCGTCACCTCATATTTCGCAATGAGGAAATCACCGACCTTGCCATCGCCTTTCACAACAACCATGTCAATCTTCTCTCCATTGACGTCGACAGTGGTGTTCTTCAGCTCTTTCTTCACAACTGGCTTTGGCGCCGGCTGCTCAACAGGCTTGCTTTCTTCAGTCTTAACTTCTGTATCAACCGCGGCCTTCAATTCAACGTCTTCAACATTATTAACGACAACATCCTGCTTATCCGAGCCCAAATTTTTCCATGTCAAAACCAAAGCATATATAACAGCAGCCGCAAAAACAGCTATCATCAGGATATTTATCGTTTTTGACCTGCCCTTGGTCTCTTTCTTATCTGGCTCGACGTTTTTCGGCTTAACCTCTGCCACCTCAACGGCGACATCCACCGGCTTTAGCCCTTCAAGATATTTCGAGATGCTTGTCACAAGTCTGTTGAGTCCCCTGTCACCCATCTTAGTATATGAAATGAAATCCAGGTCCGCAAGATATAGCAACAATGAGTCGTTGAACGGCGTGTCATCATATTTAAAAGGAATGATTTTCTTTTTGTACGATATAGCAGAAGCTATCTCCTTGCGGGTCCATTCCGAATTGTTCGAGTTCTCAGTCGAGACAAACAGAAGCACCTTCGAGTCTTTTATACTCCTGACGATAAGCCTCGCAAACTCATCACCCGAATTGATGCCGTCTTCGTCAATCCAATAGGTTATGCCATTTTTGTTCAGCACATCCTTGATCTTGGATATAATATTTCCCCTGATGACATTGCCATTTTCATCAATATAATCCTTACGGGAATAGCTTATAAAGACGTCGTACTGCATTATTTTTTAACTTTATATTTGTATAAATAAAGATTATAATCCTCAACAGCATTCCAAACAAAACTGTGCTCGCTCTCATCCCACTTGGCATAATGTGGTATTGACGGGCAGTCCAACCGCATGTTGTCAATCATGATATATGGTGTATCATAGCTGAACTCCATGACATGTTTTCCGTCGTCAGACTTCACCACAAACTTATCATTGCTATCGAAAAGCGCCGGATAATAATACTTTTCCAAATCTTCGTTTTTGGCACACATATCGTCATCGATGCCATAGAAATAGCCTTGTTTGCTTCTGCAGATATAATTAAACCTATCGTCTGCATCAATGGCAAGCCATTTGACATTTACGCCTTTCATTATCATATTTTCGCCAATATACATAACGTCATTCATGCCTTTTCCTTCAACTACATATGCATATTGTCCGTTGTTTTTTATCGCCACATTCTTGATTTTATTAGTCAGCCGCGCCACATTGACACCATCCACAATGATATTGTTAGGATATGCCGCAATCCAATGCTTTCCATCCTGTGAATACTTGAACATCACTGTCTCCAAAGCACCATCAAGCTCATATCCCGTGCTGTCAACAACCATCAAGGTGTTTTCCATATAGTTGTCATAATACAACAGATAATAATGACCGTTAACTGTCGTGTAATAACGCACATTATCTATTGGTTTAAACTCCAACACCGTGTCTTTCAAATTACAGCGAATGGTTTTTTCTTTATAGAGCGCTTCATCAGGAACAGTATAATTTATAGTATGCTCATCATTATTATACATCCTGTATGCATAATTCTTACCAAGCTTATATATGAAACCATCCTGAAACAGGTCCAAAATTTTATTAAAAGGACCCAAAACCTTGTTGGAGAGATGCAGATAATACATATTCTCCTCCTTCCCAGCATACATAACGTCACGTTTCTCAACATACACATAATCTGGAATGGTATATCCGGCTCTCAGTAAATTTACGCCGCTCATTTCTGATAACAACAGCTCATAATTATTCATCCTCGCATACAGGATATTGTCTTTCGTATCTCTGACAATCACGAAATACTTGTTGTTTTTGGTATATGTGTCATTATCTGACGGGGCAAGGATTTTATTATCAAAACAAACCCTGAATTCTCCGTGTTTAATGTAAACACCTTGAACCCTATTCAAATAATTAGCGGTAGTAATCTTACCAACCAAATGTTTCGTGAGGTTTTTCTTGTTCTGTGCCGATACTGCCAACGGAAGTATTAGCATCAGGCATACTATGTACTTAATATATCTCATTGTTAATGTTTTTTACTATGTGAAAATTCGCCAAAACTAAATCCAACTCCGAAATCGACTGTCAGATAACGAGTGCTCTTGTTGATTTCGCTGCATCGCATCATGATTGTCAGAGGGATACGCCATATATTCATCACAAAACCGACTTCAGCTTGAAGGCCTTTGTCGACAAGGCTTTTTGATATTATGGCTGCCTGGTATCCGCCACCAACCATAAAATCGATATACCCTGGCATCAGGTTAAACGTAACACCAGTAGTCACAAGCGGTGCTATCTCATCAACATTTTCAACTTTATTAAACTCTCCCATCGCCTTGATATACCAACGGACACTATTCTTTCCAACGTCGTTAAACATAATGCCGTGTCCGTTACGACCTGGATTGTACATATAGTTGAGCGACCACCACTGACGGCTTCTCGTAGAGCAATAGCCATATTTCGAGTCGTAATATCTGTTTAGATACAATCCAAGACCAAACGAATAGTCAAAGTTTTGATGCATTCCAATATGGTTATACTGCACTCCGGCTGATGCGAAAACATCTCTATAATAGAACATCAAACCGGCTTCCAGTTCATATCCCTCACTTAACTCACTGATTGCGTGTTTGTGATTAGGTTTCTCGCCAGGTGGCACAATCCTCAGCGTGTCGTTCGAGAATCCAACACCAGCGCCGGCATATACCGACAGCCACGGCAATATCTCAAACGAGGGACCGGCACTCACAATATACAACGGGCCTTTATCACCCGATGGCTTGGTGTCCCAGTTATTCATATTCAACTGGAAATGATTGTATCCGCCCCAGTGTTTAGTGCCGATAAACCCACTTCTCAAACCCACCGTCTTGCTCGACATTGTTATCTGTATATACCGTAATCCGGTGTTAAATGTGACGCCCTCGTTCATCATGTTGAAAACATAGCTCCTGGTCTCACGTCCAAGTCTTACCAAATGCACAGAGTCATCAATGGCTCTCCTGACAGGCGTACGCCCTACATACTCATCATCAATATACAGTCGGCTCCATGACGGCTTGCTGTCAACAATTACCTCTTTGGAATCTTCTTCCTCTCCTTTTTGTACCACAAAATAACGATATGTCTTTGTGTTGGTGTTCACTATAAAGCTACCCCTGCGGCTTTTTGAAAGATTCTTCTCACAATCCAATATCACCACATCGCCCGAACGCGACACTTTCATCCATGTCTCATCTGTGCTGCATGTCCACGCACCTTTCACCTGACCGACAGAAATAGCCATTGTGCCACCTTCTTTTTCTATCACGTTGTCCTCTTTCGGAATCATGATTTTTGTCACACACGATTTCTGATACACATTAAAGTTTCTCTCCTGGTCAAATGCCCGCACCGTGATATTGCCGTGTCGCGACACCGGCATGGTGTTTTCTTCACATAAAACAACAAGAGTGTCGCCCTTCTCATACGCATGAATCCAATCTCTATCTGCCCTGATATCCCAATTCCACACATTAGTCTCAATGCGCCTTATAATACTGTCACCAGCAGCTTCGAAAACCATCCTGTTATCATTAGTTTTCAACACTGTTTTGCCTTCTTCCTGAACAATATGCAAAGTCGTGCTTATATCACCAGTAAAAATCGTGACATCGGCCTCTCTGCTTGCGTGCATCCTGTTTTCCAAACAAGTGATATACAACACATTACTGCGACGATATAAACTCACCCAACGTGGTGCATCTTTGAAATTCCATTCGATATTGTTGGTCGTCACCAAAACAGAATCCCGCGATTGGCTTGAATCGAAATACAACGTGTCACGACTCAAATACAACGTCAACTCTGTCGTAATGGCATTTTTAACATTGTACGTCAAATCGCCATATCTCACCATCTGAACATCCATTGTTTTCTGTTCTCCCATGCCCACATCAACGAGCTCAGGATAATCATGGTATCCGTTCAGCTTCAGCACAACATTGTTTTTACCTCTATTGATTTTTTTGTTGATATATGGTGTCCTTCCAACATGTGCACCATCGATATATACATCGGCTCCCGACGGCTCCGAGTTTATGGATATGTAACCGAACAAAGGCTTAAGATTGACATCCAGCCTCTCGTTCTTCTCCAATCTTATGGATTTGTTTTTCTCGTTAAGATGGTTTTTACACTCCACAGAATAGGTATGCTCTCCCAGCCTCAAATTGACACTGGCATAACCGTCGGCGCCAACCTCCTCTCCGTCGATGTAAATCTTGGCATCTGCTGGAGTGGCCACGATAGTGAGATTAGCCGATCGGATTGCAAGATCAAGCTGATAAACTCGCTTTTTGACAAGTTGCACTGGCAGCTGATACTCCAGTGTAGTTCCTTGATATTTAAAAATCAATTTTCCATTGACACCCGACGACATGATAATCTTGTAGCTGCCGTCTTCCGCATCCATGCTGGCATTGCCCACTGTTAGCGTCGAACTCGGCGAATAGAAACTGATGTCGTTCAGAATCTTGCTGTCAAAGCCTTTTGCCACTATTTTCACCATCGCCCATTGCTTGCCGTTGTTGTCGGTCTTACGCATACCATCTGGCAAGATAAAAGTGTGATCCGGACCCAATAACTTGAAGTCATCGACACAAAGGAATGAATCACCGTCTTGCGCTTGGGCAAATAACGTGAATACCGTGAATAATAAAAGTAAAATCTTCTTCATATAATTATCATTCAACTGTAATATTATCAAAACCAATAGGATTCTTCGTCTTCTCTGGCTCCCATGTCCTCACATGTATGATAGGCAACTCCCCGCGAAGGTCAACCATTAAGAAGAGATAACCGACGTCGCCGTACGAACTCGACAAGTATTCCTGCTTGACCTGAATGCCGTAAAGCTCCTTGTACTTCTTATGCTGTGTAAAATCGGTGTCCATAAAACGGATATTGACAAACTCATTGTTATTGAACACAGTATGTAGCTTCTCTATATATCTGCCCTTACTGAGAGTGTCATATCTCACTTTAGTTTCATTTGACAGATGCATCTTATCGCCTTTAGGTTTTTGTTTGAGAACCGTACCAACAACAATCAGAGCCTCGTCCGAGAAAATCATATCAAGATAATCAATTCGTTTCAAAGCGTATGCTGTCTGATAGTCTTCCAGAAAATTCACCAGAGTCATCCTCGACTCAGGATTCCATAGCTCTTTACCAAGAATATCAATCTCAGCAATATCTGTCAATCTGAAAGCCAACGACTCCACCTTTTGCGATTCCTTGTCAAAACGGAACACCACATTCCTTACAAAACCCACATTGTTCTTGAAATTAAACTGCATCGGGATGCTTCTGCATATCACCAAATTCTTAAATTCCACAAATTTATACTCCGGTGTGCCCAAAATATAATATCTTCCACTACTAAACAGCGTCTCAAACATCTTATATCCACTAACTGTGAAATAGTTCTTGGCCGTACTAATGTCTTTGTTCCTCAACGATTTCTCTATAGCCTTCATAGCCTTCAGATATGCATCCATATTCTCTGACAGATTATCATCGATGAGTTTTTTGGTCTCACTTTGTTTCTGAATAATAACCTCGTCTTGATAAGCCGCCTTTTCTTCTTCCTCCTTAACTCTTCTCAAGTCTATTTTCTTCACCGCCGAAGCAAAATATATTGGGGAGCCCAACTGTTCCATGGCTGCATAAACTTCTTTGGCACGTGCTTCTGCATCAGGCTTGTTCTCAAGACTAACCATAATATCTATATTGTTGATGCCTTTATCCAATAACTCCACCGAGGCAATGCCGCTCTCCACAGAGCTTTCTATATAACCGTGACCATTGTTATACTCAAATTTAAGCCACGGCACCCTGTCAGCGCCATCAGTCACCACCAGCTCGTATGCAACACTGTTTTTATTTTTAAACACAGGCTTCTTCTTCAAAATAAAATTAATCTTTTGAAGAAGCGTATCAATTCTGTCATTCAGCCATTCCTTAATCAGAATCTCCTGGTTAGTCTCAGGTGAGTACATGTTCATCTTCGATCCATCAGGATGAGTGTAACAAAGCACCAGACTCCAATAATAATACCTCAAAGCATCACCTATCGATGCATTTTCCTTCTCATCGTTGTCAGCTTTGAGACCTTGCAAATAATAATAGTAAATCTGCTGAGCTTTGTCATCATGATAATTATTGGAATATCCAACTTTAAAAATCAATACAGCGATAATCAATAATAAAGTTTTCCTCATAGTACCGTTATTTTCCATTTTTAATAATATCAATCATTCCTTTGACAACACCTGCGTCGAAACGCTTGACATTCAATCCTGTATCGTCATCACCAAGCGCATCGTATGGACGTATGTCATAATGTATGCCTCTGTTTTTATAATACTTTTTGAGCTTTTTGCCCCTCTTGTTCTCTATATCATCTTTCACCAAAGCTGACTCTTCCTGATTGGTGAGACGATAGCCGCACAGCAACCTCTCAACATTCCATCTGTTATGCTCCACTCGTTCCAGCAACGCAATCTCTTCGTCATTCAGCTCCCTCCAACTATCCTTGTTATTGTAGTCAATTCCGACACTACGCAGTTTTCCAGGTATCGTCAACACGTTGTACATGCTCGACCATTTATCAGATACGTTGAGACCATTCCACATCGAATCTATTGTTTCTTTAGGATAAGTCTCCGGAATCCTGTCGTTATCATAAAAATATGAATAAAGATAGTTTACATTTTTAGCCCAACTTTCTATCGTCTCACCCACCTCATATCCGTCATTACGCATGCCAAAAGGCCTGATATTTCTGTATTTCACATATTCATTCTTCCGTTGGTCGGCTGCCGACGGGTCAATTCTAACAAGATTCAGCAGCTCTCCAGACATATTTTGCTTCACAAGCAACATAATCTCATTTTCATAAATCTTGTCAGGCATATACAACGCCGTAGCAATATTACGCGCCGAATGTAAGAAACACACAGCTATAGTCAATATCTGACCTTTGTCATCGGCCCAATCCGAAAGCTTCTGACGCATCAGGTCATCAGCCACATTGCTTTTGATGAACTCAAACTCGATATCAAGGAAGCTCCCCGACGGACTCACCGATTTAAAGCTATCCTCATACACCAGCCGCCCTTTCTCTATCTCTTTGTATGTGTAGTCACACTGGTCGAAAAACCTGTTGAAACAGCTCGTCAGGTAATCCATCTCTCTACGAGCCTCAACATCCACAAAAGTAATCAACGTCTTCTTTCCTTTTGTGACAAAATTCGGATAATGAGCCACATGAGCCGCCTCGATGGCAAGCATCAACCCCATCGGCGTCATACCCAAAATCACCAAATGCACATATTTGTCGCAATCTTTGTCAATACCTTCACGGTCAAGAGGCGTGTAAGTCACATCGTTCATGTCACTCCGACCAGTCACAAGCACCTTTCTCGCCCACACCTCGTCAAAATTGAACGGCATGAATTCTATCCGGTCTTTTACCTCCTTCGTGATATCAGCCGTCTGGAAAAACACAAACGACGACTGATTCTGCAACAACGTCACACATGGCAAACGGTCTTTTCTGCTATGGTCAGCACAGATACCAGCAATCTTCTTCAAACAGTTGATACTTGTCGCATCGCGATCATCATCCTCATCCTCACCTAAAATATAAACCTTCACAGCTTTGTGCACAACGAGATTTTCCAACGCCTCCACTGAATCATGCTGATTATTGATAATCACGATATTTTTTTCTTCCTTCGCATCAAGTTTGGAATAGAGCCTCGTCCTAACACCTTCAGCGTCAAGAATTGTCTGTATCGCTATATCACTCTTTGGATATATCTTTACAAGCTGCTTCACAATATCAGGAACCATCTCGTTGTATCCTAATATAACAACATGATTATCAAAAGGATACTTCACATATCCCTTCTTAAAATCATTGACCCTACCCTGCATGATGTTGGCAAAAAACGATATCAGAAGACCATTGAAAATTATCGCACCAATAATTACTACTATATAACCAAAATAAATGTTACCATTATTGGCAATATGGTCTGAATCAGTGCCTAAAAACAGCCCGATAATATCCCACTCGTCAAAACGATATGAATTCGGATACATCTTGTTGACAACCAGGAAAACCCCTCCGATTATTAGGAAAATCGATATAAGCCATAATATCTGCTTAAACCAAGAACCAGATATTGACCTATCGAATCCTAAACTCACCCGTTTCCTTAACCTATTAAAATAATTCAATTTACAATAGTTTGTAGTAAACCGCAAATATACAAAAAAATAATATAATTATAACATTAATTCATTATCTCTAAAAAAAATGCCCACGGCCAATTGGTCTTATCAGACCAATTAGCCCCATTAAACCCATTAGACCTATTTACCACTTTTGTCTCTAATTATCACATCAATCGCCCCCACCCCAAATCTCGAAATCTCAGCCATCCTGTTCTCCGTGTTCTCATAATGCTTCAGCTCCTCAATAATAGCATTCTTTAACACCCCATTCCCCACTCCGTGAATAAACGTCACCTTCGAATAGTCGTTCTCTATCGCACTGTCAAGCATTTTCTTGAAATAATTTATCTGAGTCCTGAAAATATCACTGCTCGACATTCCAAGGATATTGTCCACTAATTCGCCAATATGCAAATCCACGACAGCCTCTCCGGGCTGCGTCTGATGCTTGTCAATCGCCGCCTCTTTCTTCATTATATCCTTGTTCGCCTTCGGCTGCATCACGCCGTCTTCCATCAATTTTGCATAGCCGGTATCAGAACCTTTCAAGGCAACGAGTGTAGCAAGGCTAATCATCATGGCCTTCTCACCCAACAATCCAGAGTCCACAAAACTTCCGTCTTTAAAGAAACGTGTAGTCCTCAACGAAAACGGCGCATGAAGCGGACGGTAAACAAAATCCATCTCGTCACGGCATAAAATCACCTGAATCACACCCTCGCACCAATGAGCGATGTCATCGCGCGAAATGGCTTCAACCACAACTTTTGAAAACGGGGCTATGCTTCCATAATCAATATTGGAATATTTCCCTTCTTTTTTAATATTGAAACTGTACAAGGCGTCGGCCGGAGTGTTGTTTACCACCGCCACGTCAATCAATCCTGTAAGAAGCCATTGCTGGTCATGCGGAATGAACGCAAGATAAACACCTTCTTCTTCCGAATTGCGCGCAAATCGCCTCAACTCGCTTCTTCTTGCCTCGTTTTTTGTCTCCGCTTCTATAATCTGTTGATTCTTAATCTCTTTCTGCACATTGTCAACCATCTGTTGCTGACGCGTCGGCTGCGTCCTGAAATCCAAGACCAAATCACTAATCAAAACCGGGACATTGAAACCTTCTTCAATCTCCACTTCAACCATTCTGGTGTCGATAATCTTCTTGACGACACCGCCACCTTTGTCATTCAAAAAATTAACTCTGTCGCCTACTTTAAAACTTTCCATCTTGTAAAATTTTATTTTGCAAAAATACAAAAAAACTCATTTCAGACCTTCACACACATCACTTCCAACGTGGTCAAGAAACTTAATTCTTTTATATGCGGCGGATTTCTCCATTCCAAACGAGACAAGTAATATTATTTATTTGTAATTTTGCAAAAAAATAATCATGTTTCCGTGGGGCGATAATCGGCGTTTCAACAGCTACTCTTCGTATTTCACGCGAGAGTTTGGCGGTCGTGTGCAGAAAATAAGCATTGACGCCGGTTTTTCATGTCCTAACCGTGACGGCAAAATCAGCACTGGAGGGTGCGCTTTCTGCCGCAACGATGCTTTCAATCCGTCGTACTGCCATTCCGGGAAGAGTGTTCGTCAACAAATCGAGGAGGGCATCGGGTTTCATCAGCGACGTTATCGTCGAGCAAAATCATATCTGGCTTATTTTCAAGCATACAGCAACACTTACAAGCCCGTTGACGAACTCGAGAAACTCTACTGCGAAGCCCTCTCCGTCGAAGGGGTATCCGGTCTTGTCATCGGCACGCGTCCCGACTGCATATCGGAGAAAATTCTCGCAATGTTACAACGTATCCGTTCCATTTTCAACACTTATATCATCGTTGAATACGGCATCGAGTCTGTGTACGACAGCACATTACAGCGCATCAACCGCGGTCATGGCTTCGACATCGCCCGTAAAGCCGTCGAGCTCACCCGCGAATACGGATTCCACTGTGGAGGGCATCTGATTTTCGGACTTCCCGGTGAAACACGCGACATGATGCTCCACGCCGCCGATGTCGTCTCGAAACTGCCTCTCACATCGGTAAAATTCCATCAGCTGCAGATTTTCAAAGACACGAAAATGGCTGACGAATATCTCGCCAACCCCTCTGATTTTCAACTGTTTATCCTCGAAGATTATATTGAGTTTGTCATCGATTTCATCGAGAGACTCAATCCCAATATCGTCATCGAGCGTTTCGCCGGCGAAGTGCCGCCGCGCTTCCTCGTCTCGAAACCTTGGCTCAACCTACGCTACGACCAAGTATTATCCCTAATCGAAAAACGCCTTGAAGAACGCAATACCTATCAAGGGAAAAATTTTTAGAAATGTACATCAAATCCAACGATTTATTCAAAATATCGGAGCCGGAAACCATCTACGACTCCATCTCACGACCCATTGTCATCGCCGACAACCTGCTCACACCCGACAACATGGGGTCGATGATACGGCTTTCAGACAATATCGGAGCTTCCGAAATGATATTTCTTGGAGAGGAGCCGACTCACAGTATCGGAAGAGTCAGGAAATGCGCCGCATCGAGCAAAGACAACATCAAATGGTATTTCACCAACGAGAACGACTTAAGAAAACTTATTCCCGTGAATAAAAAACTCATTGCGATAGAAACCGCGACAAACGCCACAAATATTTTTGAGACGGAACTGCCTTCCGAGGCTGCCTTCGTAGTAGGCAACGAGAGCCGCGGCATTCGAGAAGAGCTACTGCAACAATGCGACTTGATTGTCTATATCCCCGTTCCAGGTCCGACACGTTCTCTGAACGTCTCACACGCTGCCGCCGTAGCCCTTTTCGAGTGGCTTCGCCAACAACAAAAAATATAGGGACCCCTATTAAGAGTCCCTATATCTTTCTGCTCGTTTAAAATTCTCTATTTACTTTACAACAACACGCTGTACTGTTGTGTTGTTAGCGTTGTCGATGATGTTGAAGAAGTAAACGCCTGCGTCGAAGTTGCTCACGTCAACTTTTGTATCGCGAACGACGTTCACGAGCTGACCTGCCGCGCTGTAGATAGCGATAACGTTGATGTTTTCACCTTCAACCACAACTATTCCATTTGTTGCCGGGTTAGGATAAACATTGAATGCGCTTTCCGCTTTCTCGCCAACTCCCTCATAACCGACTGTAAGTGTCAAAGGAATGATAACCTGTGCATTGTTCATGTCATTGGTTTTGAAAATAATATTGGCTTCCAAGACATCACCCTCCGAGCTACCGATTGTGTTCAGGTTCAATGTGACAACATCTGATCCTCCGATAGCCATTGTGCCTTCTGGTTTGCTCAAGTTTGCCCATGTAGCATTAACCGGTGCGCCCTGGCAGTTCATACGGATGTGGAAATTACCGTAACTTTGGGAGAACACTTCTGAACATTTGCTAAATGCGCCACCACCGTTTAGACGATAGTAGTCACCATGGTCGGCAACTGAGCCACCATCAAATGACATTGCAAGCCCCGAAACAGCCTGGGTGTATTCGCATGTCACCCACACATTGAAACCTGTAAGGTCAACTGGTGTGTCGAACGTAGCGGTAAGCCAATCGCCTGCAACGATTGAGTTATAAGGAATAACTTTTTCTGCAAGAACTTCCGATGGCTGACCGTGCATGCCCTGACCATAGATACGGAATGTGACAGGCGTGTTAGGCTCGATACCTATCGTCCCTGTTTCCGAATTTGTAAAGAATATATACTGTGCACTGACAATTTTTGTACCCATTGCCGCGGCAGCGTATGATGAACCCGGGAACATCGCAGCGACCTCTATCGGTGTCGGAGCCTCGATGTTTATACCAACGAGTGACGAGCTTGTACCTGGTTCGACATCATAGTGGACTGCGTTGGTTTGTGTACCACCCTGTGCTGTACCGAAGTCAATCCAACCTGTCCATTCACCAATTGATGAGCCTTCGGCATTGCTGATGTTGATTTCGACTGAAGTCATGTCGTCTTCAGCGACAAACGCATTGACTTGATCAATGTCAAATGTGATGTGCGACGATGTCTCTTCACCGATTCTTGTGAATACAAAGTCGTCAAGATAATAACAGCCAGCTGTCGCATGAGGCGCGAAGAAGTCCATGGCGTCTATTTTACGACCTACTTGTGACTGGCCGAAGCTATCCCAGCTCCATGTCCAATCCCAAATCAACGACTCTTCCGGATGTGTTGTCTCTGAACGATAGAACAATTCCGCGTGGTCGAGGTCGCAATTGACACGAATTCTGAAAAACATCCATTCTTCCACAACACCCGGAATATCGGCGACTGCGTTGCCGGCGGCATGAACTGTGCCATGTCCAGGAGCATAGGTCGTTGTGCTCTGACCATTGTTTGTCGCGTTCACATAAGCCTGCATAGCCCATGTTGAGCCAGCGCCGTTGAAATCGTGGAGAATGTTGAAGTAACCATACTTGCCTGCGTCGCAATAAATAGCGAACTCAAGGTCATAGGTGCCTGATTCCTGGCCGCCGAGAAGAAGGACGTTGTCGGCAACACCTGAAATGTAGCCGCATTTTGAGCCACCGGCCTCTGCAACGGTTCCATCTTCATTAGAACCTGGACTGTTGTTCCAAGTTGTCCACCAGTCGTGACCTGCTGCTTGTGCCGCCTGTGCAATCTTGTCACCCACATTATAGGCTTCAAAATCATCATTGATAAGCACTGTCTGTGCGAAAACATTGCCTGTTAAGAAAGCAATCATCGCGAAAAGTAAAGATAATCTTTTCATTTGATTTAATTTTTAGTTAAACATTGATTTTCTATTTTATGTTCTTTTTGAACCTGCAAATATAACAATATTTTTAATATTACGCATCGTTTTTTCACTTTTTTTTATTTGAGATAAGCCAAAACCGAGACCTGACCTGTGATATCATCGCCCATTTCCACTTGAATATCGGCATTTATCGGCAAGAAGAAATCCACTCGCGAACCGAATTTTATCATGCCAAATTCCTTGCCCACCTCTGCCTTGTCGCCTTCCTTGACATTACAGACGATTCTTCGAGCCATCACGCCGGCAACTTGTCTGAACAGCACCTCCCTGCCCTTCTCATCTCTGACTGCCACCGAATTGCGCTCGTTCAACTCCGACGACTTGGGGTTTATCGCAAACATTTTCTTGCCCGGATGATACTTCACATAACTCACGACACCGTTAATCGGGAACCAGTTCACATGTACATCGTAAGCCGACATAAAAACCGAAATCTGAATCCTTTTGTCATGGAAATATTCCTTCTCCTCAACCTCTTCAATAGCGACAATCTCGCCATCGGCGGAAGAAACGACAGCGTTTTCATCTTGCGTTATCTTCCTTCTTGTTGGAACACGGAAAAACGTTACCGACCAAACAACAATTATCACACCTGTTATGATAAGACCGGCAAAGACGGGCCAACGTGTTGTATCAAAAAACGCGTTAAGCAACATTATTGCCACAGCAATAAACAATGTTATCAATGTGAACACGGTTGCAATAACACGGTATCCTTTTTTATGTATATACATAATATATTGAATTACAATAATATCAAATAACAATAAACAAACGGCACCGATAAAAACGTTGCGTCGAATCTGTCAAGAATGCCGCCATGCCCTGGAATCAGGTTGCCAGAGTCTTTCACCCCTGCCTGACGCTTCATCATCGACTCACATAAATCACCCAAACTGCCAAAAACGACAACAACAGCTGCCAATCCCATCATTTTCCAATCTTGCATGATATGCAACAGGTAATGATTCGCCAAAAATGCAAAGACCGCTGTCATCACGAGCCCTCCAAGACTGCCCTCAATCGTTTTTTTGGGAGAAATCCTCTCGAAAAGTTTATGTCTTCCTATTGTTATGCCTGTCAAATAAGCGAAAATATCGTTTATCCAAATCAAGCAAAACAATGTGATTATCAAGTATTTACCTTCAATAGTGGCTATCGGGGCATTCCGATACATCTTCATCATCAACACACATGGCAACGCCACAAAGAACATTGATGTCCAACAACTTGCAGCCATTTCAGCAAATGAGTGCTTTTTTGAGAACAACGCCAACAAAAACGGCACAAGAAGCAGTATCAACAGTATTATATGTGAAATTGGGCAAAACACCACACTGAACAGAAAAAACAACGACGCCAAAACAGCCACGATGAGTTTATTGTCATGACGACCATCTCTCGTCATCAGCAAGCCAATTTCTTCAGAACCAATGAAAACCGTCGCAAGCATCACTAAAAGAAACGCATAAAAGTCAAGCAGAATGCTTCCAATCACCACGATTACAAACAAGCTGCCAAACACCGTCCTTTTAGCCAATTCACTCATTTTCCACATCGATTTAATTCGCAAATATACATAATTTTTATTATATATGACAAAAATCATCCACTATTCAGCGTTTTTTTTCGTCTCCGCCTTTTTTGCCTCGTTCCACAAGGAATCCATTTCCGCAAGCGTCATATCCGCCACATTTTTCCCCGTCTCTCTTGCTTTGTCCTCAATATATATGAATCTTTTTTGAAATTTGGTATTTGCGTGTTCCAGGGCATCATCGGCATTAACTTTTATGAATCTCGAATAGTTCACGAGTGCGAACAGCAGGTCGCCGAACTCTTCGTCTTTGCGTTCTTTTGTTCCGTCATTTTTCACTTCCTCCTGCAATTCGTTCATTTCTTCAAGCACCTTCGCCCAACACTCTTCTTTGTTCGGCCAATCGAAACCAACGCCCGAAGCCTTGTCGGTCATGCGATAAGCCTTTAAAAGTGGCGGCAAACCGGCTGGCACACCACCTAAAACACTGCGGTTCCCCTCTTTTTTTATCTTGATTTTCTCCCAATTTTCCAAAACATCTTCAGCTGTCTCAACCTGAACATCGCCGTATATATGCGGATGACGCACAATCAACTTATCGCAGATGCCGTTTATCACGTCTGATATATCGAAAAGTTCTCGCTCGTTCGCAATTCTCGCATAAAAAACAATGTGCATTATCAAATCTCCAAGTTCCTTCTTAACATCTTGATAATCAGAAGCTAAAATCGCCTCGCTCAACTCGTATGTCTCCTCGATGGTAAGATGTCGCAAACTCTCAATAGTCTGTTTTTTGTCCCATGGACAGCCTTTCCTCAAGTCGTCCATGATATCCAAAAGTCTTTTAAATGCTTCTAATCGTTTATCCATGATTAAAATTTTTGCAAAGATATAAATTATTTTGTCATTGTTAGCGCAGTTGACGAAACCTTTTTGTATTTTTGCAGCATGAAGTGCTTTTTAAAAAATAGTGTCGTTTTTTTATTCTTTTTACTGATTTTAAACAACTCAAATCTATTGTCAGCAAAAGGCAATGACACTATCGTCGAGCCTAATCTTCAAATAGAGTTTCGGTCAAGTTATGGCTTTATTATATGTCATCACCCTGAAATGAAGGTCTTCAACGCTCATTTTCCGCTTTTCGAGTTAAACCTGCAACAAGCCACTTTCGGCAGAAAATCCTGGCAGTCGAAGTCGAATTACCCTGCTGTCGGCGTAAACTTACTTTATACTGGAATAGGCGAACAGCCTGAAATTGGCAGAGCCTTTGCCATCATACCGAATATATCTTTCAACTGCTTAAAAGGCGAACGACATCAGATTAATTTTAAACTTGGTGTCGGCATCAGTTATCTCACACAGACTTACGATGCTGTGGATAACCCGAAAAACACTTTCATAGGCTCGCATTTCAATGCGGCAATAAATATTGCCGTTGACTACAGTTATATGATAACCAAACGTTTTGGCGCGTCCGCCTTTCTCGGTTTCACTCACTTTTCCAATGGCTCAAGCAGAACTCCGAACAACGGCATCAACATTGTGCACGGCGGAATCGGACTGAAAGGGTTCATCAACGAACCGAAGCAACGAATTGCGAAGCAACCATTTGACAATCAACAATATAATAGTTGGGAAAAGAAAAATCTCTCGTTTACTTTCGCTTTCTCTTATTCACAAAAAGATATCGATGAATATTTAGGCTATGGCAAATCCTGGTCGGTCTATAACATTCAGGTCAACGCCATGAAACGCCTTACCGAGATGAGCAAAATCGGTGTCGGTATCGATCTTGTTTACGATATGACCGACAAAGAAGTGCTTCGTCAAAAAGGCATAGGCTTCACCGGCATCGAGATACTGAAACCCGGCGTTAACGCTGCTTATGAACTAACTTTCGGATCAACGTCATTTATCTTCAACCTTGGTTATCACATAGCAGGCAAGGAATTGTGCGAGGGTCGCGCCTATCAGAAATTAGGCATTACGCAAAACATCTGGAAAGGCGTTTTCGCCACAATATCGCTTACAACTCACTATGCGTGGGCAGACTATATTGGTTTTGGAATTGGATACAGAATACATTGAAATGAAACATAGGTCATTGATTATATTAACATTATGTTTTCTTGCATCATTTTCATCTTGCAAGAAAGCGCCTCTTACCGTCGGTCCAATTGTGACACAATCACGCGAACTACCCGATTTCAACGAAGTGCATGTCAACGACTACATTAATCTTTCTCTTGTACGCTCCGATACCTGCTATATCGAAATCACCACTGGGGGAAACATTATCGACAATATCACGACAAAGGTTCGCAACGGCGGTTTAAGCATTTGCAACACAACGACTTGCAATTGGATAAGACCATTCGATTACAAATGCGAAGCTGTTTTGTATTTCAAAGACATTACCGACTTCATTTTCGCTTCTTCCGGCACTTTGAAAACAGAAAACAACTACATCGGACAGTCTTCTTCAAATTCCTATCGCATAGAAATCGACGGCGGCTCCGGCGACATTGACCTGAACATCAACAATTGCGATTCTTTATACGTTGTTTACCGTCATGGGACGAGTCACCTCAACCTTCATGGTGAAGACAACAGATTCTTTGTAATACACAAAAGAAGCTACGGTATCATTGACGCACGGAACTATGATGCGGAGGAAGTTCGTGTGACCACGAAATCTGCCAGCGACTGTTACATCAGCGCCACCGAAAGCATCGAAGCCACAATAAATCATTTCGGGAATATATATTATAAAGGTGACCCAGACAGAATCTCGGTCACCTATGGAGAATTTGCGAAAGGGAAACTCCTTCCTCTTTATTAGACTTAATAAGCTTTTGCGAAAATCACTCTTCTCTTCGAGGGTTTTCCCGAGAACACGTCGAGTCCGTCTTCGTAGTCATCGTCCAGCGGAATACAGCGCAATGTCGCCTTTGTCTCTTCTTTGACAGCCAACTCCGTTTCTGTCGTGCCGTCCCAGTGCGCATAGGCGAATCCGCCGTTTTCAATAACCTGCTTGAACTCGTCCCAGGTATCGACGCGGTGAGTGTTAGTCTTACGATATTCAAGAGCTCTCTTGAACAGGTTATCCTGTATCTCGTCAAGCAGACCGAGTATATGGTCTTCCATTTCGACTTCCGGAATCGACTGTTTTGTCAAGGTGTCGCGACGAGCTATCTCAACTGTCTGGTTCTCGACATCGCGTGGACCTGCCGCAAGACGCACCGGCACGCCTTTCATTTCCCATTCGGCAAACTTAAAGCCTGGTTTTTGAGTGTCGCGGTCATCGAATTTCACTCTAAGTCCTTTAGCTTCAAGACGCTGCTTCATCATGTTGCAGTAGTCGAGAACAGACTGCCGTTGGTCGTCGGTTTTATAGATAGGAACGACAACCACCTCAATAGGGGCGACTTTCGGGGGCAGCACAAGGCCGTTGTCATCTGAATGAGCCATGATGAGAGCGCCCATCAAACGTGTAGAGACACCCCATGATGTCGCCCAGACATACTCGAGTTTGTTTTCCTTATTAAGATACTTCACGTCAAAAGCCTTGGCGAAGTTCTGACCGAGAAAGTGTGAAGTGCCGGCCTGCAACGCCTTGCCGTCCTGCATCATTGCTTCGATACAGAATGTCTCGACAGCACCGGCGAAACGCTCGTTGGCGCTCTTGATGCCACGTATGACCGGAACAGCCATGTACTTTTCGGCGAAGTCGGCGTAAACGCCCAGCATTTTCTCGGCTTCAGCCATGGCCTCTTCGCTTGTGGCATGAGCAGTGTGACCTTCTTGCCATAAGAACTCGGCCGTGCGGAGAAACAGACGGGTACGCATCTCCCAACGCACCACGTTGGCCCACTGATTACATAAAATCGGGAGGTCACGGTAACTTTTAATCCAGTTACGATATGTATCCCAGATGATAGTCTCGGATGTCGGACGCACTATCAACTCCTCTTCCAACCGCGCCTCCGGATCGACGACAATGCCCGGACCATCTGGATTTTTCATTAAACGGTAGTGCGTGACCACAGCACATTCCTTTGCAAAGCCCTCAACGTGACTCGCTTCCTTGCTGAAAAAACTTTTCGGAATGAAAAGAGGGAAATACGCATTGACGTGCCCAGTGTCCTTGAACATCTTATCAAGAGCGTCATGCATAAACTCCCAAATAGCATATCCGTAAGGCTTTATCACCATACAACCTCTCACTGCGGAACTCTCCGCCAACTCGGCTTTATTCACAATATCATTATACCATTGTGAATAATTTTCTTGACGTGTTGTAATTTCTTTTGCCATTTTTAAAAGTTTGGTACGATTTTTGTTAGTATTTGAGTGTGCAAAATTACAATTTTTTTTGCAATGTTTTTAATAAAAAGTGAATTTAATATGAAAAAGAGTATCACCATCATCGCAACCGCAACAGTATTGCTAACTGCTTGTGCATCAAGCAATAACGTCATTAACGACGATGCTTATTATTCACCTTATGATAATAACACACAGAACGACAAAACACTCGTAACCTCAAATTACGGTTATTTCGATGCCGGCGCAGTTAAGGCAGAAAAACGCAATAAAAAGGAAGAGTCAAACAAAATATATAAAGAATACGCCTCTACGGACAGCGTCGATAGAGTTGTGGACACCGTTTATATCGTTGAGGAAGCACCTGAAACCCGCGTGACAGTTGACTTCGGCGTTGGTTTCGGTGTCGGATTCGGTGTCGGTGTCGGATTCGGCTGGCCCTACACCTATTACTATGGATGGGACCCTTTCTGGTATCCTTATTGGAGACCTTACTGGGCGTATAGCGGATATTACTGGGGCGGATATTACCCATACTATCCTTATTATCCGTACTGCCCCTATCATCCGTATTATCCATCTTATTATGGCAATAACAACAGCAGCCGTCATGGCGCCATTCATCACGGTGACGGAATCATCAACCCAAACAACAGAAGGAATAGTACGGCCATAAATCGTCTGACAGATTCACAGAGAAGACCCGCACAGTCAGCAACGAGACCTGCCGAATCGCAGAGAAGACCCGCACAGTCAGCGACGAGACCTGCCGAATCGCAGAGAAGACCCGCACAGTCAGCGACGAGACCTGCCGAATCGCAGAGAAGACCCGCATCGCAAAGCAAATCATATACTCCAGCCAACAGCAACCGTCAGACTCGCTCCAACTCGGAATATGTACGTCCGAGCAACACTTCTACAACCACACGAAACAATTCTGCAACCAGAAGCAATAATACCACAAGCAGAAGTTCCTATTCGGCTCCTAAAAGCAGCGGCAGTTCAATCGGTGGCAGCAGAAGCAGCGGCAGCGTTGGCGGAGGAAGAACTGGCGGAGGAAGAAGATAATATTATAAATTATAAGTTTGAAATTTGAAATAAATTTGGATTATATGAAACGTATATTTTTGATAATCATAACATTAACCCCAATATTCGTTTGGGCGCAGACAGAGCAGGACATGCTTGACTTCTCAACTATTTATTACCAAGGTACGGCAAAAAGCGCCGCCATGGGCAATGCCATGGGCGCCGTGGGGTCGGACTATTCAGCGATAGCCATAAATCCGGCGGGATTAGGACTTTCAAGAAAAGCATATTTCTATTTCACCCCCGACTTTTATGCCATCTCGACAGACTCAAAATATCAGGGGAACAACGGTTTCGACAGAGCCTTCAAGCTTCCCGTCAACAACATCGGTCTTTCATGGACCCAGCACATAAACGACGGCTCGCTCAACAGCGTCAGTTTTGCGTTGGGTGTCAATAGAATGAACAACTATACATATAATTCATATATAAACGGCGACAACCCACACACCTCGCTCATCGATGCGTATATTGCAGAATTGAATCAAAACGGCATACACGACAGTTACGCCCTTGAATACTACTCCCCAAACGGCATCTTCCCATTGTGGAACACCTATCTCCTTGATTTTTATAATGATGGAACTATCGACAGCGAGGTGCCGCAGGGCGGTCTTAACCAGCAATATGGAGTATCGAAAAGAGGCAGAGCCAATGAGTTCAACATGGCGACAGGTTTTAACTTCAGCGACAAATTATTCCTTGGATTGGCATTGGACATTCCTTATTTTGATAAAAAAACCACCATTGAATACAAGGAAAAGAACTTGTCATCAAACGACCATTTTAAAAACTGGAGTCAATCGGAGTATGTTGCGAATTCAGGCTGGGGCGTGAATGCGAAAATAGGCGTCATTGCTTATCCGGCAAAATGGATAAGATTAGGCGTGGCGTTCCATACACCTTCATTATATAAGGTTACAGAAAGCTGGTACACCGAAACGAGGTCCACATTCAGCGACAACATTCACTATTATGATTCCCCTGTCGGCTCTTACGACTACACGGTGACAACGCCATATCGTTTGAATGCCAGCGCCGCCTTTATTTTCGGTAATTTCGGAATGATTACCGGCGACTATGAATTTGTGGACTACAGCAAGATGCGCGCATCAAGTTTTGACTACGACTACTCCAATTTCAACAACTACATACGTGATTTGTACACATCAACTTCAAATATAAGAATAGGTACGGAATGGAGATGGCAAACATTGGCTTTCAGGGCTGGCTACGCCATTTATGGAAGTCCTTTTGGTTTCAATAAGGATAACTTGAAGACAACGTCATATTCATGCGGTTTTGGATATACTTACCATCGTTTCACTATTGACGCGGCATATATATACAGTTATCGCAAAAATTCTTACGACTTATATTCAAATTACTCGTTATATCCGGCATATTACAAGGTTTCAAACGAGGAGTGGGCCATTGACAACACAAAAGTAAAAGAGACGACCAACATCAATCAGGTAGTCATCTCTTTCAGATTCAGATTAGACTGATAGTATCAGTTCTTTGCGTTGTATTGGTCGATAATGTCTTGGTCAACCAAGATACGACCGCAGTATTCGCAAACGATAATCTTTTTATGGATACGAATATCGAGTTGATGTTGTGGCGGGATTTTATTGAAGCATCCGCCGCAGGCATCACGCTCGATTTTCACGACTGCCAAGCCGTTTCTCGCACTTTTTCTGATACGTTTATAAGCGGTTAGCAGACGCTCTTCTATCAAAGCCTCGCTTTCTTTTGATTTAACGAGAAGTTCCTCCTCTTCTTTCTCTGTCTCTTCAACGATAGAGTTGAGTTCCGACTGTTTCACCACGAGGTCGTTCTTGCGTTCTTCAAGTTTTTTCTCTGTGGATTCAAGATTCGTTTTAATATCCTCGATTTTTATTGTAGCGTCTTTGATTTTCTTTTCACAAAGTTGAATTTCAAGTGATTGATATTCAGTTTCTTTTTTCAAAGAATCATATTCACGGCTATTACGGACGTTATTTTGCTGTTCCTCATATTTTTTAATCAAAGCTTGAGTTTCTTTGATTTTGATTTTGTAGTTTGTAACGTCTGTGTTGAATTTTTTCAGGTCCGCGTCGTAATTTTCGATACGAGTTTCAAGTCCAGCCACTTCGTCCTCAAGATCCCGCACTGCTTCCGGCAGCTCGCCGCGCACGATGCGGATTCTATCTATCTTGGAATCAATCTGTTGCAGTGTGTAAAGTGCAACCAATTTTCTTTCGACGGTAACTTCAACTTGTTCTTCTTCGTTGAGTTTAATTTCTTTATTATCAGCCATTTATGTTAAATTTAATATTTATACAAAATAGTTTATCGAGTTAGTTTTGACTCTCGAAATTGAAACTGCAAATTTACAAAATTTTTTAATAATAGCGTCAGCAATTAATTCTTTTGTAAATTGTTCTGTTTCATAATGCCCCGCATCGACCAAAAGCAGTTTGCCATCTGCTTCAAAAAAGTCGTGATATTTTACATCGCCGGTAATGTAAGCGTCTGCATTACAACGTTTTACATTATCGAGCAAGAAAAAGCCCGAGCCGCCACAGAGTGCCACTTTTTTAATTTTCTTACCTAAAAAATCCGAATGACGAAGAGCTTTCGCGTTCAGATTATTTTTCACGAGAGACAAAAAAGCTGTTTCTTCGAGAGCATTGTCAAGTTCACCCACCATGCCGCCGCCAGTCAACACATCATCATCAGTCTTTATCGGCTCTAAAATCTCAAGATTTTTCAATCCTATTTTATCCGCAAGCCATTTACTGACACCGAGATAGCTGTTATCGAGATTAGTATGCATACAAGCGATGGCGATATCGTGTTTTATCGCCTTGATAATGATTCGTTCAATTGTATTATCAGGTAAAATATGTTTAAGAGGGCGATAGATAAGAGGATGATGGCTTATCACAAGATGGAAACCGTTTTCTATTGCCTCGTTGACAACGGCTTCGGTCACGTCAAGCGTTATCAACACCTTGTCTATCAGCATATTAGCATCACCGAGCAAAAGTCCTGCATTGTCCCACGACTCTTGCCATTTGAGTGGAGCGATGTCGGTGACACAGCCGACAATTTCACTAACTTTGTTCATTTCAAAATTTTTCGCTAAAATAATAAAAATAATAATGTATGGATAAAAAAATATTTTGTATATTTGTACGTTTATATCAAAAATTGACCGATGAACAGATTGTTGACACCATTATCATGGCTTTATGCAATTGTTTTGTACATTCGCCATTGGCTGTATGACTGCGGGATATTGAAATCAAAAAGTTTCAATGTTCCAACAATCTGCATTGGAAATCTCGCACTCGGCGGGACAGGCAAGACACCTCATACAGAATATCTTATCCGGCTTTTGAAAGACAAAGCGAATGTTGCCGTACTAAGCAGAGGTTACGGCAGACAGACATACGGATATATCGTTGCCAACGAGGCAGCCACTGCCGAGCAGATTGGGGACGAGCCGCTTCAATATCGATTGAAATTCAATAACATAACAGTGGCGGTTGACGAAGACAGACGCGAAGGAATATATAATTTGACACGTCAAGACAACGCACCTGATGTCATATTACTTGACGATGCTTATCAGCATAGAAAAATCAAACCCGGGATTAACATACTTTTAACAGAATATTACAATCTGTACAAGAAAGACATGCTCATTCCGGCAGGAAAGCTTCGAGATGTGAAATATGCCGCCAAACGCGCCGACATCATTATTGTCACGAAATCACCGAAAGTGTTGATCCCTTACGACAGGCGCGACGTGATAAATACTATCGATGCCCAGCCTTATCAGAAGATTTTTTTCACTTATATTGAGTTTCAAAGACTTACGCCTGTCAACAACACAGCGAAGGAGACTATTCTTCAAGATATGAAATCTATTTATCTGTTTTGCGGTATAGCCAATCCTTATCCATTAGAAGATTATCTAAAGAGAAAATATAACACGTTGATTACCAAATACTTTAACGACCACCATCATTTCACCGACAATGATATTGACATGATTTTGGATGGTTTCGACAGTGTGATTGGTAAAAACAAGATTATTGTAACAACCGAAAAAGATTTAATGCGATTAACGAGCTCTTCATTTATCAACAGATTTGACAATGTACCCTTATTCACCATTCCTATAGAGGTGCGTTTCAACGATGACAAGGAAGAGACAGAATTTAACAATTTGATATTGAATTATGTTGGAAAAAATTCTTGAGACAGTAGATTTTATCAAATCTAAGACAAATTCATTTGAACCGGAAGCAGGCATTGTGTTGGGTTCGGGTTTAGGCGGATTAGCGAATGTTATTGACACTCAATACGCCATACCATATAAAGATATTCCCAATTTCCCTGTTTCCACTGTACACGGACACGAGGGCAGGCTTATAATGGGTATCTTGGGTAACAGAAAAGTGATAGCGATGCAAGGTCGTTTTCACTATTATGAAGGTTACAACACCAAGGAAGTCACATTCCCGATACGCGTACTTAAATATTTAGGAATCAAGCTGTTGATACTTTCAAACGCCAGCGGTGGCATCAATCCGGACTTCAGGGTGAGCGACATCATGTTCATCACCGACCACATCAATCTGTTGCCAAACCCATTGATTGGAAAGAACGACGACCGTATAGGGACGCGTTTTCCCGAGATGAGCGAGGCATATAACAAAAACGTGCTTGCAATGGCGGATAAAATCGCCAATGAATTGGATATCAAGGTACAGCACGGTGTTTACGTTGGTGATACCGGTCCAACATACGAGACACCTGCGGAATACAATTATTATCGTGTGATTGGCGGCGACTGCGTTGGAATGTCAACTGTTCCAGAGGTTATAGTGGCACGCCATTGCGGTTTGCCAGTATTTGCGCTTTCGGTTATCACCGACCTTGGAGGGAAAGATATCGCGGTGCAAGTGACACATGAAGAGGTCATCAACGCAGCCAATGTAGCAGAGCCCAAGATGACAGCGATTCTGAAAGAGCTGCTCAGACGTTTACATGAGATAAAGTTTTGATAATCAAAAGATGAAGAAGGTTTACTTCGCCACGGATTTCCATCTCGGAGTACCGACTTTGGAAGATAGTTTGAGACGCGAGAAGATGTTTCTCGACTTTTTGGACACTATCAAGGACGAATGCGAAGAGCTTTTTCTGATGGGCGATTTGTTCGACTTCTGGTACGAGTACAAGACTGTTGTTCCTCGCGGACACGTCCGCTTGCTTGGCAAACTCGCAGACTTTATCGACAGTGGTATTCCCGTGCATCTTTTTGCAGGCAACCACGACCTTTGGACGTTTTCGTATCTTCAGGAAGAGATTGGTGTTCAAGTACATAGAGAGCCGGAAGTGATGGTGCTGAAAGGAAAGAAATTTTTCCTTGTTCACGGTGACGGACGCGGCGAAGGCGACGGTGGTTATAAATTTCTAAAAAGCGTGTTTGAAAACAGGTTCTTGCAGTGGTGTTTCCGCCATGTACATCCTGATTTCGGCATCAGAGTGGCATTGAAATGGTCTCGCAATCACAGAAATAAAAAGTTAAAGAAAGAGTCTGAAGGCAATTTCTATAATGACGTGGAGAACACGAGGTTATACAAATATGCCATGGCTGAAATAAAGAAAGACCCCTCCATTGATTTCTTTGTATTCGGCCACCAGCACAAACCCATGCAGTACAAAACCGGCGAGCATGCCATTACGACAGTTGTCGGTAACTGGATTTGGGATTACACGTATGCGGTGTTTGATGGCGAGGGAATGAATTTGAAAAAATGGTCTGTCATTTCGGTTGAGGCGAAGCAAAATGGAGAAAAATCCGCCAGATGAGTCTTACTAAACCGTCAATCGGAGATTTTTCGACTTCACTCCGTTCCGCTCGAAATGACGGTGTGAACAGATTGGTTCCGCTCGAAATGACGATGTGAACAGATTGGTTCCGCTCGAAATAACGGCATTGAGAAATAAACTTCACTCGAAATGACAAACATAGATAACAATTAAATATTACAAATATGGAAAAAGTCAAAAATTACATCAAGGAAAACGAAAATCGTTTTTTGGAAGAGTTGTTTGGATTGATTAGAATTCCTTCTATCAGTTCAGAATCTGCGCACAAGCCGGATATGATCAAGGCTGCCGAATATTGGAGAGACAGCATTTTGAAGGCCGGTGCGGACAAAGCCGAGGTGATGCCGACAGAAGGCAACCCGATAGTTTACGGTGAGAAAATCATCGACAAAAAGTTACCCACAGTGCTTGTTTACGGTCATTATGACGTGATGCCTGTTGACCCGATAGAGTTGTGGCATACCGATCCGTTCGAGCCGGTCATCAAAGACGGAAAGATCTGGGCTCGCGGAGCTGACGACGACAAGGGTCAAGCCTTCATGCATGCCAAGGCGTTTGAGACGATGATTAAGACCGGAACACTGCCCTGCAACGTCAAATTCATGCTTGAGGGCGAGGAGGAAATAGGTTCAGGCAGTCTCTCAAAATGGATTGAAGAATACAAAGACCTCGTAAAGGCAGATGTCATACTCGTATCCGACACCAGTATGATAAATCACGACACACCTTCTATCACGACAGGTTTGCGCGGTTTGGCATATTGGGAAGTGGAGGTAACAGGGCCCAATGCGGACTTACATTCAGGGTTGTTTGGCGGCTCCGTCGCCAACCCGTTGAACACTTTGTGTGAAATGGTCGCTGGTGTTATGGACAAGAACAACCATATCACCATCCCTCATTTCTACGATGATGTCGTGGAGTCATCGGCGAAAGAGCGCGAGATGTTAAACATGGCTCCCTACGACGAGGAAGAATTTAAAGACTCATTGGGTGTCAAAGCGTTACGCGGCGAAGAAGGTTACACCAAGATTGAAAGAGTGGGAATTCGTCCAACCTTTGATTTATGCGGCATCTGGGGCGGTTACACCGGTGAAGGCTCGAAAACAGTGCTTCCATCGAAGGCATACGCTAAAATCTCATGCAGATTAGTGCCCAACCAGGACCACGAGAAGATTGGCAAGTTGTTTAAAGAATATTTCGAGAGCATCGCACCAGACTATGTCACCGTGAAGGTCACGACATTACACGGCGGCGAGGCTTACGGCTGCCCTATCGAGCTTCCGGCATACAAGGCTGCAGAACAGGCATATCTCGACACTTACGGCAAGTTGCCCATCCCAATGAGAAGCGGCGGCAGCATTCCGATTATCGCAAGATTCGAGAAAGTACTCGGAATCAAATCCATACTTATGGGATTCGGTTTAGGCGAAGATGCCATCCACTCGCCGAACGAGAACTACAGAATCGATCATTTCTTCAAAGGAATTGAGACGATAGTGCAGTTCTATCAGCATTTCGCTAAAAACAAATAACTTATCTCACCAAGGACGAGTCCGGTTGAAATTTTCAACCGGACTTTTCTCATCATTTACAATCACTATCTCACAACAGCCGGCGAGATTGTCCTAACAGAAAAACACTTAAAAAATTTTTTTATTGCTGTCCGGTAAAACTCAAAAGAGCATAAAAATCCACCCCGAAGCCCAGTGAAATTGGACTTCGGGGTTTATTTTTTTCAAAAGTAAGCCCCTAATCAAAAAGACTTGGTTCCGGCGGCGCTTTGAGCATCTCGGAGAGAACCCGTGCGCTGGCAACGGCACTCTCGAAGGGGACTTTGAAGAAGTGGAATTGTGTGGGGTTCTTGAACTGCCGCATGAAGTTGGAGAGGAAGTTCTCCAAGGCATTGCTGTGCTTGTCGAACTTCAGGAAACTCTGTTCATGCTCGGCGGTGGGCGGAACGGTTTTCAGTCCGTCTTTTTCATCTGCTCCGGCTACGGCTCGGAGGCTCTCGGTCTTCTGTTCCTCGACCAAAAGGACTTCTTGATCTTTGATTTTTTCGTCCATATTACAATGTATTTAATGGCACCAACAGCGGTGCACGGACAATGGTAAACCAAAGAAACAGTGTATGTTAGAGGTTTGAGATAACTGCGTACTTGTGGCTTCGATATGGATAGAAACGGCTTATTGATAGAATGACAATAGAAAAACAGATATTAGAAATAATGATTTGCCTGTATAAAAATCACCATTTTTAGGGATTTATTATGTAAAGAGATATTGCGAACTTTGCAAACGAAATATAAAACAGTGCTTAGATATATGCAAACGACAAAGGAATATATACGTAAACAATTGCAGGAAACAGCTTGCGATGCCTTTCTTCGAAAAGGGTTCAAGGCTGTGTCTATGCGTGAGATTTCCAAACTTTCGGGTGTTGGTCTGAGCAATATATACAACTATTATCCCTGCAAAGATGATTTGCTAGCTGTTGTCCTACATCCGCTTTTTGAGGCAATGAACGGCATGCTGGACAATCATAACCGGAACGAAAGTCTTTCCCTTGAAATCTTTACCTCCGAGGAGTATCATCGTAAATCCATGCTGGAGGTGATGGGCATTATAACCCGTTATCGCAAAGAGTTTAAGTTACTGTTTCTCGACACACAAGATTCTCGATTCAAAGACTATTGGGAGCGGTGGGTTGAAAAAAGCACTGCAATCGGTATGGAATATCTGGAGAGAATGAAAGAACTCTATCCGGATTTACACACCCGGATTTCTCCATTCTTTATGCATTTCACTTGTTCTTGGTGGATTAATATGATGAAAGAAGTGGTACTGCATGAAGAACTCTCCCAAGAGGAAATAGAATGTTTCATTGGTGAGTATATCCACTTTAGCACGGGAGGATGGAAAAAACTCATGAATGTGGAATGTAACAGAGAAAAGAAAATGGTTGGAAGTAAGACTTCCTCCTATTCCAGTAGAATAAAAACAAACAGTATATGAGTGTCACTAATATTATTAACAACGAAGAATTAACTCTTGTACAAGGGATAGGTGGACTTTTCCTTTGTGAAGAATCTTGGATTACGCAAAATCGGAGAAACACCTATCGCAAAGAGGTTTCGGATAAAGAGATGATTACAACGAAAAACGAAAATAGCGGTACTGAATGTTCTCAGACAGAATTATGGGACTTACTTTAACAATCAAATGTATGAAACGGGATGTTTCAATAACGTATTCCATAGAGCGAGTCGCCCACTTAGGGCGGCTCGCTTTGTTTTTGAACAGAACAGACTTTTGTTCGTTTTTGAGCCAACAATCTCGAAGCGATTATCAGAAGTTGAAACGCTTTTATCCGCCCTCAATGAATGAAACAACTTACAAATAGCAAATGATATGAAAATAGAAAGAATCAATGATTGGTTTGCTCGTCGGGGCAAATGGATGATACAAAGACGATGGCTGGTACTAAGCTTATCTGTCCTCGTCTTTGCCATAGGATTTACAGGGTTAAGATACTTCAAGGTGAGTGCTTCGTGGGAAGACTACTTTCTCGAA
>OLGV01000020.1_pt1 | contig 65381 bp, 50 predicted proteins | sample 1605761 | NCBI WGS metagenome assembly OLGV01 (sample SAMN03283245) | human gut metagenome | biome: human-associated habitat; material: feces | host: Homo sapiens | place: Peru | collected 2012
ACAGCGGGGCTTGGGTTCGTGGAGGGTCGGACGTGGTACACCCTGACGGCCAACGTGCCCCTCACCGGGGCAGAAAAACGGTATACCGGACGGGAAAAGCGGCTCCATTCCGTGATTTTCGGCAGCCGCCGGATAAAATTCTTTGCAAACAGTAGCATTGACAGCGGCCGTTTTTATGGTCCACTCAGGAATACCCGTCTGGGTGCCATGCATGAAACGGAGGCACTGATTGAAATTGTTACCCTCACGTTTAAGCTCCACAGCCAGCTCTCTGAAGCCTTCAGGAACAATGATAGGCTTGTCCCGTACAAGAGCCATAATGAAATCGGCTCGGCTTCTGAGTTTTGATTTCTGCATTTTCTTTTCAAATTCCGACAGCTCGCTGTCGGTAAGTCTGATAATGAGCTGCTTATTGCGGCGGCGCTTTTCAGACTTTTGATGCTGTGTATTCACAGTATCCCTCCTTTCCTTTGCCGTTGGGCATTTTCAGAGAGGGTCTCGGGGGACACTTCCCCTGAGCGAGGCGCCGGTTGCGGCGGTCAACGGGCTTCCTTTTGGATAGCCGGTTGACGTACCTCGCTATGAACCCTCCGGGTTCATACTTTCGCCCCTTTGGGGCGTTTGGCAGCCTTTGGCTGCTTTATCTTTCCGCTCCCACGGAAAGATAATTCCCATTGAGGAAATATGCCGAAATGGTATGTTCGGATGATTCGTGCAGCCGAATTTCGTCGGACTTCAGCACAGAGGAAGCATATTTTGCAAAATATGTATATGATCCCGAGGTAAATGTATTGAAATATCAGAAAACAAATACACATATTTATCTGAGCAAGTTAACTTTATAATGTTGTATATACAAAAATCAAATTATCAATACACCCGAATATACGAAATATGCAGAAATATGCTCATTCATATATCACACAGCAAAATCGAAGTCGATCTCTGCACCGAAATCCGCGTCTGCTTCGACGGTTGAAACAGTTTCAGACTTTGAGAAATTTTATCGCGTCCATACCGGAAACCGACACGATGTGAAGGGATTCGGACTCGGCTTGGCTTATGTGAGCAAAATGATTGAACTGTTTAAGGGCACAATCAAAGCCGAAAGCGAACTAAATAAAGGTACGACATTTATAATTACATTACCACTTTTTAAATAAATTAGATTATGGAAGAAAAATTGAGAATTCTGCTTTGCGAAGATGACGAGAATCTTGGCATGCTCACAAGAGAGTATTTGCAGGCAAAAGGCTACAATGTAGATTTGTATGCAGATGGTGAAAGTGGCTATAAGGCATTTTTGAAAGGCAAATACGACATTTGCGTGTTCGACATCATGATGCCAAAGAAAGATGGTTTCCAATTGGCACAGGAAGTGCGCACCGTTAACAGCGAGGTGCCTATCATTTTCCTTACTGCCAAAACTTTGAAAGAAGATATCCTCGAAGGCTTCAAGATCGGAGCCGACGACTATATCACCAAGCCTTTCAGCATGGAAGAGCTGGTGATGCGTATTGAAGCTATTTTGCGTCGTGTGAAGGGCAAAAAGGGCAAAGAAATCACTATGTATAAGATTGGTAAGTTCACTTTTGACACCCAGAAGCAAGTGCTTATCGCCGACGACAAGCCCGAAAAACTCACCACCAAGGAGAGCGAACTCCTCAGCCTGCTTTGCGCACACGTGAATGAGATTTTGGAACGCAACTTCGCATTGAAGACCATCTGGATTGACGACAACTACTTCAACGCTCGTTCAATGGACGTGTACATCACCAAACTGCGTAAGCACTTGAAAGATGATCCATCTATCGAAATCATCAACATTCACGGCAAGGGCTACAAGCTGATTGCTCCTGAAGCTGAAGCGAAGTAAATAATATCACCCTATATAAAATCGTGGCGTTCGTTCGGAAGGTCACGATTTTTTTATTACCTTTGCACAAACGAACAGCACCAGTGCTGTCGGGATTTTTTGAATACTGTTGACGTTTATATTATATTATGAGTTATTTGTTCCGCATTTACCAGTGGCTTATCGCCGCACCAATCATATTAGTTGCCACAATTCTTACCGCTTTGTTCACCATGGTGGCAAGTTTGTTCAACAGGGCTTGGGCAGGATATTACTGCACCATTTTATGGGGCAGATGCTTCTGCTGGCTATTTTTCATCGATGTGAAAGTGGAAGGACGCGAAAACATCGACAAGAACAAATCCTACGTGTTTGTGGCAAACCACCAAGGCGCATACGATATTTTCGCTCTGTCGGGCTATCTGGGGCATAACTTCTGCTGGATGATGCGTCGTGCGCTCATCAACATCCCATTTGTGGGCACAGCTTGCCAAATGTCGGGACAGATTCTTGTGGACACCCACAATGCGAAAGCTTTGAAGAAAACGATGGACGATGCGAAGAAGCGTCTGAACAAAGGCGTATCGCTTTGCGTGTTCCCCGAAGGCCTCCGTACCGACACCGGAAAAATGGGGCCATTCAAGAAGGGGGCGTTCAAACTCGCTGTGGATTTCAGCCTCCCAGTAGTGCCCATCACCATCGATGGCAGCTATGATGTGATGCCCCGGTCCACATTCAATATCCGTCCGGGCAAAATCCGCATCATGATTCACAAACCCATTTTCCCAGCCGAAGACGGCCACGACTTGAAAGCACTGTTGCTCGACAGTTTTAAGGTAATTCACGACTCTCTGCCCGAAAAGTACAAATAAGGCACGCGAAATGGCGAGAATTCTTGCAAAGCGAAATAAAAAAACAGTTTTATCGCTTGCCATTTCCAAAAAATGTATTACCTTTGCAACGCAAATGAAAATTGTCCTGTGGTGTAACGGTAGCACACCGGATTCTGGTTCCGTTTGTGAGGGTTCGAATCCTTCCAGGACAACAAAGTGAGAGTGGTCATCTCGCATGAGATAATCACTTTCATTTTATGAATATAACAATTTAAACTTAATTTATTATTATTTTTTTATGGCAACTAAAATCAGATTACAACGCCACGGTCACAAAGACTATGCGTTCTATCCAATTGTCGTAGCCGATAGCAGGGCACCACGAGATGGTAGATTTATTGAAAGGATTGGTTCTTATAACCCTAATACTAATCCTGCTACAATAAGTTTAAATTTCGAAAGAGCGCTTCACTGGGTGAATTGCGGTGCAATTCCTACCGACACAGTTCGTAACATTCTTTCTCGCGAAGGCGTAATGCTCATGAAGCATCTCCAAGGCGGTGTTAAGAAGGGTGCGTTCGATGAAGCAGAAGCTCAAAAGCGTTTCGATGCTTGGAAGGCTGAAAAGGATGCTAAGATTGAAGCTGCAAAGGCTAACTTGGCAAACGCAAAGAGCGCTGACCAAAAGAAGCGTCTTGAAGAAGAAGCTAAGAAGAACGAAGCTAAGGCTGAAGCTGTGGCTAAGAAGAAAGCTGAAATCGCAGCCGCTAAGGCTGAAGCTGAAGCAGCAGCTGCTGCTGAGGCTGCCGCTACAGAAGCTCCAGCTGAAGAAGCTGCCGAAGCACCTGCTGAAGCATAATCTTCAACTTCTGCAATCGCATAAAAAAGCGTTGGGCAATAGCCTGACGCTTTTTTTACAATCAAAAAATATAAATATTCTTTGCCATTTTCAGTTGTAATGTAATTTTTTTTGTGTAATTTTATGTTTGAAATTAAATCTGATTTCTTATGATACGTAAAACTATACCATTAATTTTAGGTTGTATGCTTTTACTCGCCACCGTAGCAAGTTGCGGAAAGGGCGATGGGGCATCATCTGGCAGCGATTCAATAACCTTCAGCGCAAAAAAAGACGCCGACACATCTTCATTCAAGCGCAGCAATGGCGAAATTTGCAAAGTGAGTGTGAACACCGAACTCTCTATTCCCGACACATATAAAGGAAAGGCGATTGACGATAAGTTCGTGAAACTTTTTGTTACCACCGCACTTGAAGGCGCTGATTCCCTCGACGTGGACACTGCTGTCAAGCAACTGGTGGCAAACCGACTGGCGGAAAACGTGTCGAGCGAAACCGAGGGCAACGAAGAAGACGACGCACTTGCCACATCAAATATACAAATCGACGTGAAAGTTTACCCTGTGTTTAACCGCAATGGTATCCTCTCTATGTGCTTTGAGGAAACCGTGAAGAAAGACGCAGTGGCTTCGGTAGTGCACAGTTATTTCAACTACGACATGGAGAAATGCGCCGTGGTGGACATGGGCGAATTTGTGGATGGGGCATCGAGCGACCTGGCTCAACTGCTGCAAAACAAACTGATGGAGCAAAACAAGGTGGAAACCGAGGAAGAACTGAACAGCATCGGTTATTTCGATATTTACAACCTATCCGCCACATCAAACTTCTATTTCAACGACAAAGGTATCGTGTGGAGCTACAAGCCACAAGAATTGACGGTCGATGCCAATGCCGAGCCCACCATCTTAATTCCATTTGCCGAGTTGGCACCCTATGTGAAAGAAAATTCTATTATCAACACCCTTATGTAAGAGGCTGATTCTAAACTGAATTAATGAACACAATTTTAAAATACTTTCCACAACTGTCGGAAAAGCAACAACAGCAATTCCAACTGCTTGAAGAGTTATACCCTGAATGGAACAGTAAAATCAATGTGATTTCACGCAAAGACATTGAAAACCTTGAGGTGAACCACCTGCTCCACTCATTGGGCATCGTGAAATTCGTAAACTTCCAACCTGGCACTAAAGTGCTTGACCTGGGCACAGGTGGCGGTTTCCCAGCCATTCCGTTGGCAGTTTTCTATCCAGAAGTGCAATTCCACCTTGTCGATAGAATCGGAAAGAAGTTGAAAGTGGCTCAAGATGTGGCAGAAAAGGCTGGATTGACAAATGTCACTATCCAGCATGGCGACGTGAAGGAGGTGAAAGGCAAATTCGATTTTGTGGTCAGTAGGGCAGTAATGGACTTGGCTGATATTGTGCCATTGGTTCGCCGATTGATTTCTTCCGACAACTTCAATGCCATTCCAAACGGCTTGATTTGCCTCAAAGGCGGCGATTTGAAGGACGAGGTTAAGAAGTTCAAAGACGATGTGCTCATCGATGAACTGAAAAGTTATTTCAAAGAGCCTTTCTTCGACACTAAAAAAGTGGTTTATTTACCTTTATAATCATTCCTACGAAATGAAAACAAGCATTGTCACCACCCGACTTTTCGGCGAAAACATATACATCATTTGGGACGAGAACACGCTTGAGGCAGCCATCATCGACCCTGGCATGATGGACGAGAACGAGCGCCAAGAGGTGGAAGATGCGGTTAAGCAAGAGAATCTAAGTGTGAAATACGTGCTCCTGACGCACTCGCACATAGACCACGCTTGCTCCGCGCGATGGACTGCCGAAAAATTTGGCGCACAAGTATATGGATCGAAAAATGATGATATGCTGGCTCAATCGCTCACAGGCCAAGCCACAATGTTTCATTTGCGAATTTCGCCACAGCCGCTCACCATCGACCACGACCTCAAGCAAGGTGACGAACTTACCCTTGGCAATGACAAGATTCAAGTGCTTGCCACTCCCGGCCACACCGAAGGAGGCTTGACTTACTATATACCACAAGAGGGCGTTGCCTTTGTGGGCGACACCATTTTCCAGCACAGCGTGGGCCGCACAGATCTGCCTGGCGGCAATATGCACACGCTAACTGATAGCATCAAATCACGGCTGTATGTGCTGCCTGGCGAAACCATCTTGGCACCCGGACACGGACCAACCACAACCGTAGAAGAAGAGCGACTCGGCAATCCGTTCGTATAAATCCTCATACGGCCTAATGACCGATTTGGGATAAACGGCAGTTCACAGCCTGCCGCTCACGTCATTTTTTGGCAGGACTGATTGTCGCCACCACATATTCTGAATTTGTACCAATGCGGAACTTTCCGCCCCAAATTCCAATGCCCGAACTGATATAGTATTGGGTGTTACCTCTCTGGTGTGCGCCATGGTCTTTCTCATACATAGCCCCAGTAATCAAGCTCACCGGGAACACTTGCCCCTGATGGGTGTGTCCGCTAAACTGAAAATCCACCATTTCACGCTCGGCTTGCTCAAGGTGAAATGGTTGGTGGTCGAGCAGTAGGGTGAACTTTGATTTGTCCACCGATTGCATCAGCGAGTGCAACGTGGCCCTATGTCCATTCATTCGGTCGTCACGCCCCACAATATTGATCCCAGCCACCTCCACGGCAGAGTCTCTCAACAGGTGTATTCCAGCCAAATCATAGAACTTTTTCACCTCGTCTATATTACTGAAATATTCGTGATTACCATAGCAAGCATAAACAGGCGCTTTAAGTCGGTGGAACTCTTCCTCAAACCTCTGTTTTCTGATAGGGTAGAGGCTGATGTCCACAATATCACCAGCAATCAAAATCAAATCAGGATTCTCGGCATTAATCATATCCACCCATTTCTCAAACTCCTGTTTTCCGATATGATAGCCCAAATGCACATCGCTGAGCAGCACCAATTTCAGGGGGTTGGGCAGCGATTTTGATGTGGTGAAGTTCAGCTCCACCCGCCTCTTCGCATTATAATTAACGTAACCGTAAACCATCAAAGCAAACACTGCGCCAAACACCACCATCGAAGCCTTCGCCGAATGGTGGTTGAATCCCTTCGGAATCAAGTGCGTAGCCACACCTATATCCATCACAGCAAAAGCCAATACCAAGTAAAGCAGCACCACCAGCCACGATGTGCCCACATCGTATAGCACCGTGTCAAGCAGCAGGTTCGACACGCCCTGGAATTGTCGCACAAAGCGCAGAATCAGTGCCACAAGCGCCATCAGCATCAACAGCACCACCACCCACTTGCCCCAAACGGGGAAAGGAAGAATCTTAAAAGTGCGCCACGAAATATATGCTTGCCCTAAAAGAATCAGAAAAACGACTATTTTCATAAGCCATAATTATTTATAGCCTAACACAGTTTATTTCACACGCTCAATGACAAGAATAACAGTGTTAAAATGTAATCGAATTAGAAAAAGAAATTCCTGTTACACCACTGCTTTCTAATTTATCCTTTAAACCCTCCGACACATAGATATTAAGATCGAAAGGCAGTAAAAAAAATAAATCTAAAGACCTATCAAAATTTTCTTTTAATACGGTTTTATTTAATGAAACACCAAATGAACCATCTTCGTCTTTCGCTTTTAACTTCATATAGTGCTCATACGACTTTATTTTTATTGGCCCTTTATTTAGAAATTCCCATTCTGTTTGGTAAAACTCTGATTCTTCGTAATTTAAAGCATCTACAAGATTTGGCTGTGATAAGTGCAGCCAATAGTACTCATATTCTTGGTCATTTGTTTTAATAGATGCTTCAAAAAACTGATGTTGCATGACATGTGAACTATCAATTATATCTTTGACTTTGGAACTGATTAAAAAATCAGTAAATGGACCTGCTGTAGAACTTAAGACATCTGTAAACTTTGCTTTCTTTTTCAAACGAAAACTTAACTTTGGCTTTATGCTCGAAAATATTTTCCAAGAACTGATTTGTTGTGCTTGGAATACAGACAAACAATCGACTTGCGGATATATGCTGTATGCCTCTTTCTGTAAAATATAATATATTTTTTCCATCTTTTTGACTTTTAGGAATTAGGTGTGTCTAACTCATTCTAAATTGGACTTGGATTGAATATCAAGAAGTTGGGTGTTTGCCTTTATAATATAGGTAACAATATGGAAACGAGCGGACTTCTGCTCGTTTCTGTATTTTGCTATATGCAAAGAACGCCTTAATTCGGGGATAAAGATACGATATTTTTCTAAATACCCCATAACTCGCTAGGAGAAATTCAAGGAATTTAGAACTTTTGCGTAAAATCTGATGCTTACCAACACAATATGCATCCAAAAACAAACAAAGATTCGACAGAGAATCTATTGTATATTCTCTGCCGAAATATTTACAAATCATTTGTAGGCAAGCTATGCCGCATTGCAGACTGTCATACTGAAGATAAAAGGGGAATTTATGCATTTTATAATTGTTATAGTCGTTCTTTTATTGAGTTGACATTTTCCAAGCGTCGTTTGTCCACTTTTGCTCTTGTCGAGAAATTATACACCAATTTGCACCATAGATTTCTATATTGTCTCTCTGTATAGAAATGATATTTCAGAACTGGGACAATGTTTGTAGACCTTTGATGTATGGAATTGAAAATGTCATCAATACCTATTTGTATGCTCAGTGCGTTATTAAAAAACATACGCTTGTAGGAAAAGTCAAAGCTATAATATCCCTTTTGGTATGTATTGCCAGTAGCGGAATGAGTAACTATGCTACAGTCAAAGGTAAATGCTCCGATGTGTTGCCAATATAGTCGGTTTGCCCAGGAAAAAATGCCTCCCCATAAGTGCTTGCGATTATAACTCTTGGGAATGTCTGTATATTGACCTACTGCATAAAGATTGGTTTGCCACCAAGACAAAATATTTCCACTGTAAGAATAATCTAATGCAAGCACAGAGGATGTGCCAAAGTTGATGTTGGTATGATAGGTGATTCCGTCCTCAACCATGAAATATTCCACTATGTCTTTTGGGGTACGCTTGTAACTGACGGATGCCGAATGGTTGAGATACCTTACCGTGAACCCGAAGTTATCGGTCAAGGCTGCTTCCAAGTTTGGATTACCCTTGTCATATAGTATGTCGCTTAGGCGGTTGGAATAACCGTTCATCAAAGCGAATGGCGGACGATATACACTCCTACTATATTGGGCTTCGTATTTCCATCCCTTAGCCGTTGCGTAAGATAGAAAGAAATATGGAAACCAATCTGTGTAATGCTTTGATATGTTACGCGCAGCTTGTTCTGGATAGGTTCCAGTTACATCTGTATATTCACCACGTAGGTTGAGATTTATATACCAATGTTTAAAGAAACTTTTTGCGATTCCCACATAAGCAGCCCCTATGTTCTCTTTGTATTTCCAATGGGTTTCATCATTGAGTTTGTTTAATCTATCCCAACTATAAAAATCACTATTGCGTATACTTCCTATAATTCGACCACCAGAAACAAATGACCAACCTGTTTTAAAATTTTTGGTAAAGTCTATGGTGGTAGACCAATTGTTGGCATTGGAAGAGTTGGTGTTATCTTCCTTGACATTGCCATTTGCGTATTCTGGATAAATGGCATCCAATTGGTTATCACTAGACTTTTTCTTATGATTCCAATTTACCAAGAGTTTTAAGTTGCTGTTTTGCTTATCAAAGTTCCAATTGTAAGAAAAAGCAACATTCATAAAGTCTGATGGACTGTAATATGTTGAGCTAGATATTCCTTTATATATGTTATTGGCATCTTGAATAGACAAGTTTCCCTTGGATTCGTCTGATTTTGGACGCATGACAACTCCATTCAACTCAATTCCCAACTGATGATGCTGAGACAATAAATAGATGACACCCAAACGATAATAATGGGTATTGGCATGAGAAAAATAGTTGTTTTTTTCCTGATGTTGTGTATTATTGTCAAGATAGTCATTGATGGTTTCACTATATTGTTTTTGTCTTTCTTGCTCATAAGAGTACATTCCGTAAATGTTCCATTTTTCTTTGCCTACGTATAGGTTTACTATGGGCGAATAATAATAGTAACCATCCTCTGGTGTAGATCCTTTAATATATAATGTTCCCTTTACACCAAGTTGTTTTTGGCGTGTAATGATGTTGATGATGCCGCCTTGAATATCTGCATCTTTTTCACCACCATGACTCTGTTGTATCTCTATCTTTTCTATGTCTGATGCATTCAATCCGGAAAGATAGGAAAACAATTCTTCATTGCTTAGTCTCCTGCCATTGAGAAATACTGTTGCTGTTTTTCCCGCCACTTTAATATCTCCATTGGAACTTACCATCACTCGTGGGGCAAATTTCAAGACATCATTGACTTTCAGACCTCCAATGCTTGGCATGCTCTTTAAGTAGAAGACGGTCTTGTCACCCTCTTGTTTCATGAAAGGGCGATTTCCTTTCACTATGACTTCCCCTAATACTTTTTTGTCTTCTGCTAGCACTAGTTTCATTTCATTTTGCAAAGATGCTTGCACTGTCAAATTCTTGTACCCCAAACAAGATGCCTTTAGTATGTAATTTTTGTGAATATCAAGCTTTGAAATTGAAAAAAATCCTTTTTCATTACTCATCCCCCCATCAACATAGCTTGAGTCATTCGCATCAAGTACTTGTATAGCAGCATAACTTATGGGATGTTGCTTGCTATCCATAACAACACCTCTAAGTTCTTGTGCTGACAAGTTAATAAAAGAACAACAACAGCATGTTAATGCTATTAAAAAGTTTCTACGCATTGCTATCTTCATTTTTTGTATGTTCGGAGAGGAACATACTTGTTGCTAACTCAATTTTTTTATTCAAATTAACTGCAAAAAAATAGAAGGCACAAATTGCGAATTGCATATTAGCAATATTTAACGAGGGCAGAGGCTCGAATGTTAACAACTAATGGCTCTATTTTTTGAATAGGTTGTATTTAATGAGTAATTTTGAAAGATAAATTATTTTAATCTTATATGAATCCATTTGTTCATTTACACGTCCACAGCGATTTCTCTGTTCTTGACGGAAAGTCGAAGATACCGGCGCTCGTCGACCTGGCTATTGCCGACGGCATGAAAGGTATGGCACTCACCGACCACGGTGTGATGTACGGTGTCAAAGAATTTTCAGACTACTGCGCGAAAGTCAATAAATCTCGCAAAAAAGAAGGTCTTGAGCCTTTCAAGCCCATTCTTGGTTGCGAAATGTATGTGGCTCATGGCAAAAAAGAAGAAAAAACCAAGGGCAACTATCACTTGGTGGTGCTGGCAAAGAATTACAACGGTTACAAAAACCTCATCAAACTTGTGAGTAGGGCATGGGTAGATGGTTTCTACTACCGCGCCCGCACCGACCGTGAGGATTTGGCGAAATACCATGAAGACCTTATCGTGTGCTCGGCATGTATTGGTGGCGAAATACCTAAGAAGATTTTGGCTGGTGATATTGCTGGAGCAGAAGAAGCGTGCCGATGGTACCACGAAGTGTTTGGCGACGACTTCTACCTTGAACTCCAACGCCACGAGGTGAAAGACCCTCGCACGATTGCTAACCGCGAGACCTTCCAACTTCAAGAAGAAGTGAACAAGGTGCTCATTCCTATGGCAAAGCGAGAGGGTGTGAAACTCATTTGCACCAACGATGTTCACTTCGAGAAAAGAGACTACGCCGAAGCGCACGACATATTGCTCTGCATCGGTACAGGTGCCGACTACGAAGACCCTAACCGTATGCGATACACCAAAGAGGAGTATCTCAAATCGCAAGCGGAAATGAACGAGGTGTTTCACGATGTGCCAGAAGCACTGTCGAACACCCTTGAAATATTAGACAAAGTAGAGGTCTATAGCATTGAGCACGGACCAATCATGCCTAACTTCCCGATTCCTGCCGACTTTGGCACAGAAGACGACATCAGGAAAAAGTACTCCGAGGAAGACCTGCTGAAGGAGTTTTCTTCCGACGAGAAAGGCAACAACACACTGCCTCGCGAGGAAGGCATGAAAAAGATTGAATCGCTTGGTGGATTCGACAAGGTTTATCGCATCAAATTCGAGGCTGAATATCTTAAAAAGTTGGCTTACGATGGCGCGAAACGCCTTTATGGCGACCCTATTCCCGAACACGTGCTGGAGCAGGTTGATTTCGAACTCCATGTGATGAAAACCATGGGTTTCCCTGGCTACTTCCTTATCGTGTCGGACTTCATCGACGCTGCCCGTAAAGAATTGGGCGTGATTGTAGGTCCTGGCCGTGGTTCTGCGGCAGGTTCTACCGTGGCATATTGCTTGGGCATCACCCGAATCGACCCTTTGAAGTACGACTTGCTGTTTGAGCGTTTCTTGAACCCCGACCGTGTTAACCTCCCTGATATTGATACCGACTTCGATGACGATGGTCGCAAATGGGTGCTGAAGTGGGTGATGGACAAATACGGGCATGAGAATTGCGCCCACATCATCACTTACGGCGCAATGGCGACCAAGAACTCTATCAAAGACGTGGCTCGCGTGAAGAAATTGCCTTTGGAGAAAGCCAATGCGCTTTGTAAGGCTATTCCCGACCGTCTTCCCGATGGAGCGAAAATGAATCTTGGCAACGCCATCAAATACACCCCAGAACTATTAGACGCAGAGCAGTCGAGCGACCCTGTGGAGCGCGACACTATCAAATACGCCCGCCAACTTGAGGGCACCACTCGCAACACAGGTATTCACGCATGTGGCTTTATCATCTGTGCGAACCCCATTAGCGACTGGGTGCCAGTTTCCACTGCTGCCGACCCCGATTTTCCGGAAGAGCGCACTATGCTCACCCAATACGATGGCCATGTGATTGAATCCACTGGTCTGATTAAGATGGACTTCTTGGGGCTGAAAACGCTGTCGGAGTTGAAGGAGGCTGTGAAGAATGTGAAGCTTTCAAGAGGCATTGATGTTGACATCGACACCATTCCTATCGACGACGAACTCACCTATCAGCTCTACCAAAGAGGACAGACCGTGGGCACATTCCAGTTTGAATCGGCTGGTATGCAGAAATACTTGCGCGAACTTCACCCAACCGTGTTTGAGGACTTGATTGCCATGAACGCGCTGTATCGTCCAGGCCCAATGGACTACATTCCCGACTTCATTAAGCGTAAACATAACCCTTCGCTCATCACCTATGATATTCCTATCATGGAGAAATATCTGAAGGACACCTACGGCATTACTGTGTATCAAGAACAGGTGATGCTCCTGTCGCGTCTGTTGGCAAACTTCACCCGTGGCGAGAGTGATGCTTTGCGTAAGGCGATGGGTAAGAAGAAGAAAGACATCGTTGACCAAATGAAGCCAAAGTTCATTGAGCAAGGTAAAGCCAATGGTCACGACCCCGATATTTTGGAAAAGATTTGGTCCGACTGGGAAAAGTTTGCTTCCTATGCGTTCAACAAATCACACGCCACATGCTATTCTTGGGTAGCTTACCAAACTGGCTACATGAAGGCGCATTATCCTGCCGAATTTATGGCAGCGATTATGACTCGACGCAAAAACGACATCAAGGAAATCACCAAATTGATGGACGAATGTAGGTCGATGGGCATCGCCACACTTGGACCCGACATCAACGAGAGTTTCGCCAACTTCGGTGCAAACAAGAAAGGGGAGATTCGCTTCGGTCTTGCCGCCATCAAGGGTGTGCCTACTGCAGCCGTTGAAGCCGTTATCAAAGAGCGCACCGACAACGGTCCGTTCACATCCATTTTCGATTTGCTTGAGCGTATCGACCTGTCGTCGTTCAACCGCAAGGCACTTGAATGTTTCGCCCTTGCAGGTGCATTGGACTGTTTCACGAACGTGAGTCGTGAAGCATATTTCCACGAAAACGACAATGGACAACGATTCTCCGATGTGCTGATTCGATACGCACAGAATTTCCACCGTGCGAAATTCGATGCGAAACGATCGCTGTTCCCCGGCTCTGATGAAATTGAAATTGCCAAGCCCGAAATCCCAAACCCCGAAAAGTGGAGCGACCTCTTCCGTCTGAATCAAGAGAAAGAGTTGGTGGGCATCTATCTTTCTGCTCACCCATTAGACCAATTCTATCTTGAACTCACCTACGGCTGCAACACCAAGCTTGCTGATATGGAGAAGAAGGCAAGCGAGCTCAACCAAGAGGTGACCTTCGGCGGACTGATTACTTCGTACGAGGAAAAAGAGGCGCGTTCGGGAAATAAATACGGCAAAATCGTGATTGAGGACTACACCGGAAAATACGATTTGATGCTCTTTGGCAACAACTATATAGAATACAACAAATTCGGCATCAAGGGTCTCGCCATTATGGTGAAGGGCGTGTTCCGAAAAGGGCGCTTCAACGATCGTATCAGTTTCAATATAGCGAGCATCACTCCACTCGACGAAGTGAAAGGCAAACTGCTATCCAACCTCACTATCCAAGTGCCGGAAGATAGGCTTGCCGACCTCTCACCATTGAAAGAAACAATGACTGAATCAACGGAAAACCGTTGCAGCCTCAACTTCCGCATCTTCACCGACGACAGGAAGCACTATGTGGACATGCGCTCACAATATAAGATTCCTATCAACAAGCAGGTGCTGAAAAAACTTGAAAGTATGGAAATGGAATTTAGCATCAATTAAAAAACGACAAACAAACAACATAAAAAAACAAACAAATATGGCTTATACATTTAACGACGAAAACGCTAAACAAGCGATAGAATCAGGGCAACCTGTAGTGATTGACTTTTGGGCAGAATGGTGTGGACCTTGCAAGCACATCGCTCCCATTGTAGATGAGTTGGCAACTGAATATGAGGGCAAAGTTCTCATCGGCAAATACGATGTTGATGAAGGCGAAGACCTTCCTGTGGATTTCTCAATCCGCAGCATTCCTACAATCCTCTTTTTCAAAGACGGTGAATTGAAAAACCGCCACGTGGGTTCTTCCACCAAAGAAGCACTCGCACAAAAGATTGAGGAATTGATTAACGGCTAATTTTAGGCAATTTTGCTGAACATTTCGACAAATTTTTCCAAAAAATTAGTACAAAAGTAAAAAAAATTGTAAATTCGTAAGTTGAATTTTTATAACGACCTTCAAAATACTAAAAATGATGAAAGATAAACTTAGAACGGCTTTTACAGAGCGTTTTTCGAGCAACCCAATCTTCTATGCGTCAGCTGGTCGCATCAATTTGATTGGTGAGCACACTGATTATAATGGTGGCTTCGTTTTTCCTGGAGCAATCGACAAATATATCATGACAGCGATCAATATCAATGGCACCGACAAAGTGCGATTGTATTCCGTTGACATGAACCAATACACAGAATTTGGCTTAAGGGAAGAAGACAAGCCAGCCGAGCAATGGGCTTGCTATGTGTTTGGCGTGTGCCGTGAAGTGATAAAACGCGGTTTCGAGGTGAAGGGCTTTGATGCTGTGTTTGCAGGCAATGTGCCTCTCGGAGCTGGTTTATCGTCATCAGCAGCGCTCGAATCTTGCTTCGCTTATGCGCTCAACGACTTGTTTAACGACAACAAAATTAGTATTTTTGAACTTGCACTAATTGGCCAATCCACCGAGCACAACTATTGCGGTGTGAACTGCGGCATCATGGACCAATTCGCTTCCGTGTTCGGCAAAAAGGACTGCTTGATGCGTCTCGACTGCCGTTCACTTGAATTTAAGTATTTTCCATTCAAGCCTGTGGGCTATAAATTGGTGCTCGTAAATTCACAAGTGAAGCACGAACTCGTGGATTCGCCCTACAACAAGCGTCGTGAATCATGCGAGCGCGTGGCGAAAACCCTCGGTGTGGAAACTCTTCGCGATGCCGACATGTCGATGCTTGAAGCTGCGAAGGATCAAATCAGCGACGAGGATTACAAGCGTGCCGTGTATGTGATTGGCGAAAAGCAACGTGTGCTCGATGTGTGCGAAGCCCTTGAGAAAGGCGACTACGAAACCGTAGGACAGCGCATGTACGAAACCCACCACGGTCTTTCTAAAGACTATGAAGTGAGCTGCGAAGAACTCGACTTCCTTAACGACGTGGCTAAGGAATGTGGCGTGACTGGTTCACGCATCATGGGTGGTGGCTTCGGCGGTTGCACCATCAACCTCGTGAAAGAGGAACTTTACGACACATTTGTGCAAACTGCAAAAACAAAATTCAACGAAAAATATGGCATTGAGCCTATCATCATCGACGTGGTGATTAGCGACGGTGCACACAAAGTGGAATAATTGAACTTTTTCTAAAATCAACTTTATAAATACATCAAACAAATTATGTCAAAACCAACTTTATTTGTTCTCGCCGCCGGCATGGGAAGCCGATATGGCGGTTTGAAACAGCTCGACGGTCTTGGACCTCACGGGGAAACTATTATGGACTACTCTATCTACGACGCTATCCAAAGTGGCTTTGGTAAGGTAGTATTCGTTATCCGCAAAGATTTTGAAGAGGATTTCCGCACCAAAATCTTGTCGAAATACGAAAACCATATTCCTACAGAAGTGGTGTTCCAATCAATCAACGACCTTCCAGAAGGTTTTACTTGCCCAGCCGAACGCACAAAGCCTTGGGGTACTAACCACGCTTTGATGATGGGCAAGAACGTGATCAACGAACCTTTCGCCATCATCAACAGCGACGACTACTATGGTCGTAACAGCTTCGAGGTAATGGCAAAGGAATTGTCAAGCCTTGAAGAAGGCTCTACCAACAAATATTCAATGGTAGGCTTCAAGGTGGGCAACACTTTGAGCGAAAGCGGCACTGTGTCTCGTGGCGTTTGCGAGAAAGAGGGCGACTATCTCACTGGCGTAGTTGAGCGCACAAGCATCGGCTACAACGCTGAACACAAAATCTCTTTCACCGACGAAAACGGTGTGGAACAAGTTATCGCTCCTGACACTCCTGTGTCGATGAACTTCTGGGGTTTCACTCCCGACTACTTCAAGTACAGCGAAGAGTATTTCGTTAAATTCCTCAAAGAAAACATCAATAAGCCAAAGAGCGAATTCTTCATTCCTACGCTTATCAACGAACTGGTTAAGCAAGGCAAAGCATCTGTTAAGGTGCTCACCACCGAATCAAAATGGTTTGGTGTAACTTACAGCCAAGACCGTCAAGGTGTGGTTGACAAGTTCGCTGAACTCCACGCAACTGGTGTTTACCCAGAAAAAATGTTCTAATTCAAATTTCCCCTAATCCAAAAGATTAAGGCACCCCAAAAAGAGCCAAGCCCCAAAGCTTGGCTCTTTCACTTGTATAATCCCCGATAAGAAAAAAACACAGTTGATTAAAGTAACAACGGTTCAGTGGAACATTCCTGGGGATAAATTATGGAATGTTGCCGAATTGTGAATGGAATCAAAAACAAAAACACAAAAAACAGCCTTGGGGCAATGTGGAATGCTTCGCATTTGGCGGAGGGATTGTGCGCTTTGCGTCATTGGAAACGAGTTTCATGCCGCCAACCACACAATCACTCCGCCACCCTCTCACGAGGGCTATCCACATTGCCCCAAGGATAAAAACCGCTCGCCGTTTCACGGCGAAAAACCCCTGAAAATTGTGATTTATTGTTAGGAGGCTATGTTAAATCTCCCAAAACGATAACGCCATAGCGTAGGGACATGCCTTTGGCATGTTTCGATGCCAAGGTCAACCCATTGAAAACACACCAGAAGAACCGTCCCTTTGGTATGATAATCTTAGCAAATCATATTGTGTATCAAGAAGTAAACACCTTTATTGGACTATCTTGCTAAGATTACACATACTTACAAAATGTCATAAGGTACAGGAGCGCCATTCTTCAACTTTTGCTCCATGTCTTCTTTATTAAGCATGAAACAACGACAACTTTTTGCCCTTGATGTATCAAAAGTTTCATATTTAGGTATTTGCAAATGTTTATAAAGACGGCATATCTTGCCCAATCCATTATAGCTATCAACATAATTTCTGCATACGCAACAATTGAGGATGCCATACTTTTGAAAGCCCACATATTTTGCATAGTCGTATATTTCGAATGAAAATAGAGTGTGAAAACGCATTTCAAAAAGAGAATGTGGAGAAGACTTCCTCGCCTCTTTACAATTTCCATCATCTTGATAACAGCGAGTTTTCCCAGACTGGTACAAAACATATCTTACAAACCCTATATCACTATTTATTGCATGGTTGTTATAGTCTTCCATTTTGAAGCCATAAAAATTAATTTTTGATGGATCTTGTTCTGAATACATATTGAATGACATCTTTTCAATAAATCCATTTTTAATCAAGTTGGAAACGTCATCTTCATCCTCAATAAGAATCTCTATAATTTTATTACCGCTATGTAGTTTTGCTTCATCACTTGCATGAGTCACGCAAAATTCAATATAGATTGGCTCTCTTTCTGGATGTGTGGAAGAATATATCTTTAAGTCTGAACGTCTTCTGATATTGTCATAGCATATTTCTTGTTCGCAGGAATCATAATATTTTTTTAAATTGAAAAGCTTCTGTTGAATTGTTCGACATTCGTTATATCGTACATATTCACATTGCTTAGATTTTTGGCAATATGATTTATACTCAAACCCCATTAAAAACTCTTCATTATCCAAAAAGGCATTACGAACTTTCTCTTTTGCAAGAAGGTGTAACATAGACTCATGGGCAAATTCGCATTCTGTTCCAGATTGGTGCGCAAAATGATGAATTCTTTTCAATCCTTGATTTTTAGCCATCAATGGTTCTTTACAGGCAGGACAAAAACATCCGCACTCATTACCAGTACGAACATCATCTACATTGACAAGCTGTCCATTCGAACCCACTGCATATATTAGCATATGGGCTTCATGTTTTTGTTGCACCTTCTTCATTGTTGTTAATTTTTAAGTTCTACAAATTCTATTTTGTACCCCATCGCATTTGCTATTTTAGATAATAAGTCGATACCAACGGACTGCTTTCCTTGTTCTATTCTACACAAGTTTGCGGCATCAATCCCTGTAAGCGAAGAAAGAGTCTTAGCCTCTAAATGTTTTTCTTCCCTAATTTCTTTTATACGTTTACCAATTCTTATACGTTCGTCATTTTTAGAAGTACCTACCCCCAATGGCATTTCCAATGAATTTTGAACAAACCACAAAGTAAATATACCAAACAAATCATCTTTAGGAGATAAGTCTGGCTTTTCTTGTTGTAATAATTGTATTGCTTTTAAATAGTATTCCTGGGCTTGCAATGGGAAAGTACTATTAAACAACAATGTGGTTGTTTCACCAGTCGAGTGCTGTAATTTTATCTCACACTGATTACTACCTTTCGTTTCAAAAATAATATCTTCAATCATATATTTTTGCCATATAAATTTATGTTTTTGCAAAGGTACAACAATTTTCTAAATTGGTATATATAACAATTATACAATTGGTATATTTAACAATTATTATATTTTGATCAATAACGCTATTTGTTTCTCTCTAATATTTCAAAATATTACTGTCCGGTAAAATGACTATTTTTGCTCATGGTTATGTTTTATTTTTGCAAATACAAAGATAACCAAAAGGGCTGATACCTCGTGAGAAGTGTCAGTCCTGATTTTATTTGCTCATAAAAGTTTTACCGGACAGCAATAAAAGTAAATCCGACACAAAAATAATGCTGAACTGCGTGGAAATGTGGTGAAAAATTGCACATTTCCACGCAGTTCAGCATCTTTTTTGCTCCGCAGCCTTGCGTGTGGGGCTTTGGGGGGGATTAGAATGGAGCCTTTTCGGGAGCGGCGGGGGCTTGTGGGTCGCCAGTCTGTGGACGGCTACCGAGGAGTTCGAAGGTATCGGCATACACCTCGGTCACATAGCGCTTAATGGCGTTGCGGTCTTCCCATTGGCGTGTACGGAGTTTGCCCTCAATGTAGAGTTTGGTGCCTTTGCGCACATATTTCTCCACGATTTCGGCTTGTTTGCCCCAAACCACGATATTATGCCACTCTGTGCGCTCGGCTGGGCCGTTGGCGGTGGAATAGCGTTCCGACGTGGCAAGCGTGAACGAAGCCACGCATTGCCCTTGCTGTGGGTAACGAACATCAGGGTCTTTGCCCACGTTACCAAGAAGAATTACTTTGTTTACTGACATATCTTTTAATTTTTGATTTTGGTGGAGTTTTGGAGCACTCGGAGTACTCTGAGCACTCAGATATATTTCCGCAACAAAACAGGTTCTAATATCTAATTTCTAACTTCTAATTTCTAAAAAAATCTATTTCGATGCTTTCAGGCCCTCAATCACGCTGGTGGTGAAGCCGTGGGCTTCCATGGCGTTGAGACCTTTGATGGTGATGCCGCCGGGGGTGGTCACCTTGTCGATTTCGGCTTCAGGGTGCGCGCCTGTGGCTTGAAGCAATGCCGCAGCACCTTGCATGGTTTGAAGCACGATGTCTTTCGCAAGGTCGGCTTTCACGCCCAGTTCCACGCCCCCTTCGCTTGCAGCACGCACATATCGCATAGCGTAGGCAATGCCGCACGAAGCCAAAGCCATACACGCCGTCATCTGGTTTTCATCGATAACAATCACCGATCCAAGGCGGCTGAAGATGTCACTCACACACTTGACTTGCTCATCGCTTGCGCCAATGGAGCAAATGAAAGTCATGCTCTTGCGCACGGCTATGGCGGTGTTGGGCATCACACGGAACACGGCAGGCGGAGTGCAAAGCGAAAGGTCTTCGAGTTGCGACAAAGTGATACCTGCCGCCACCGACACCAGCATCTGCTTTTCCCACTGAATTTTGGGCGATAGCGGATCCATCACATCATACACCAGCCACGGCTTCACGGCAAGGATAATGATGTCGGTGCCAAGTATAGCCTTCTCGTTGTCGGTGTCCACATTCATATCGGGATAGTCGGCCTTCAGCGCATCGAGCTCGCCATGGTTGTTAGGCGAACAAACGGTAATGTCGGCTGTGCAGAAATCAGGGTCGGCAGCCAATCCTCTTGCGATAGCGCCACCCATGTTGCCAGCCCCAATGATTCCTATTTTCATAATCAAAATTTTTATTTTACAAATATAGCAAAAATCATTCCAATTACACACATGATAGCGTTTTGATTTTCGTCGCCGTTTGCAAGTTTTTGCAACCGATTGCGGTGGCGGTCGGGTGAAATATTGAGGGAGGATGTGGTTTTTTTGATAATTTAGCAGTAACTTTGCTATATCACAAAACATGATTATTACTTAGCGGAGATTTCTCCGGCACAATGTATGCTTAAAAATATGAAAAAGTCACTTCCTATTATCAAAGACGATCCTTGGCTTCAGCCGTTTGCGCCTGCCATTGAAGGCCGACACGAAGATGCGTTGAAAAAAATGAAGGAACTTGCCGGCAAGGGCAAGCTCAGCGATTTTGCAAACGCCTACAATTACTATGGCTTGCACCGCACTGATAATGGATGGACATTCCGTGAATGGGCACCAAATGCCACCGACATCTACATCGTGGGGCCATTCAACGAATGGACAGAGTGTGAACCCTACCGCATGAAGCGTCTCACCGACGGCAACTGGGAAATCAACCTGCCTGAACGCGCCATGGCGCACGGCGACCTCTTTAAGCTGCATGTGCACTGGAATGGCGGTTGGGGCGAACGCATCCCTGCCTACGCCACCCGTGTGGTGCAAGACGACACCACCAAGATTTTCTCGGCTCAGGTTTGGAGCCCTGAAAAGCCCTACGAGTTTAAGGTACACGACTTCGTGCCTACGGTCGATCCGCTGCTCATCTACGAGTGCCACATCGGTATGGCGCAAAACAAGGAGGCAGTAGGCTCGTACGAGGAATTTCGCACCGAGGTGCTGCCACGCATCGTGAAATTGGGCTACAACGCCATTCAGATTATGGCTATTCAGGAACACCCCTACTACGGCTCGTTTGGCTACCATGTGTCGAGTTTCTACGCCGCATCAAGCCGCTTCGGCACTCCCGAAGAGCTAAAGCATCTTATCGACGATGCACACGCCCACGGCTTGGCGGTGATTATGGATATTGTACACTCCCACGCCGTGAAAAACGAGGTGGAAGGTTTGGGACGCTTCGACGGCAGCTACGACCAATACTTCTACGGCGACGGCCGACGCGAGCACCCGGCATGGGATTCGCTCTGCTTCGACTATGGAAAGAATGCCGTAATCAACTTCCTGTTGAGCAACTGCAAATTCTGGCTCGATGAATACAAGTTCGACGGTTTCCGCTTCGACGGCGTGACCTCGATGCTCTACTACAGCCACGGACTGGGACAGGCGTTTGGCAGCTACGACGACTACTACGACGGCTCGCAAGACACCAACGCCATCACCTACCTCACCCTTGCCAACATACTGATTCACGAGGTGAACCCTCACGCCATCACCATCGCCGAGGAAATGAGCGGTATGCCAGGACTGGCACGCGCATTTAAAGACGGCGGCATGGGCTTCGACTACCGTATGGCGATGGGCATTCCCGACTATTGGATCAAGACCATCAAGGAGAAGAAGGACGAGGATTGGAAGCCTGGCTCCATTTTCTGGGAACTCACCAACCGACGTGCCGACGAGAAAACCATCAGTTACGCCGAAAGCCACGACCAGGCTTTGGTGGGCGACAAGACCATCATTTTCCGCCTCATCGACAAGGAAATGTATTGGCACATGATGGTTGACGACCACAACGCTGTGGTGGATCGCGGTATGGCGCTGCACAAGATGATTCGCTTGGCAACAGCCTCGACCATCAACGGTGGTTACCTCAACTTCATGGGCAACGAATGGGGACATCCCGAATGGATCGACTTCCCACGCGAAGGCAACGGCTGGAGCCACAAATATGCTCGTCGCCAGTGGGATTTGGTGGACCGCAAAGACTTGAAGTACCAGTTCCTCAACAACTGGGACACCGATATGATGCACCTGCTGGGCGGCCAACACGGCTTCCAGAAATTGCCAATCCGAAAGTTGTGGGATAAGGACGACGACCAAGTGCTCGCCTTTATGCGTGGCAATCTGGTGTTTGTGTTCAACTTCCACCCATTCAAGTCGTTCTCCGACTACGGCATCTTGGCTCCCGAAGGCGAATACGAGCCTGTGATGGACAGCGACAACGCACAATACGGAGGCTACGGCAACATCGACAGCACCATTCACCACCTCACCCTGCACGACGACCTCTACAACGAGGCGCACCTGGGTTGGCTGAAACTCTACCTGCCATCGCGCAGCGTGCAAGTGCTGCGTATGCTCCCACCAAAGCGCAAAACCGCCAAGAAAAAAGCCGCCCCAAAGAATGTGACAACAAAAAAAGCAACCACCAAGGCTGCACCAAAGGCCGCTTCAAAAAAGAAATAGCCACCATTGCCAACACCGATAACACGGCAAAAAACATAGGAAATGATATACATGTTTTCCCGAAAAAGATGCGACGAAATTCCGTTAGGAATTTGATGTGTGTAGGCAGGTATGCAGAAAAGATGTAATGGAGCGAAGCGAAATGGAATCTTTTCGAAATGCCTGCAATAGATATATCAGGATGTTGCATTCCAGCGGAATGCGACAACATCAAATTGCCGTATAATGGCGAAATCGCATCCCGCTGGGATGCATATTTGTTATGCGACATTTGCAGGCATTTCGCTTCGGCTATGCTCCATTTCGCTTCGCTCATTTCGCATAACCTTCGCTGCATACCTGCCTACGCACATCAAATCCCTACGGGATTTTTTCAATCATTACTAAATTATCACAGGGACAACTTGTATATCATTTATTTTTTTTGGTGGGGTGCAAAAAAAACTTCCCGCGCAATCACTGCGAGAGAAGCGAAAAATCACTCTTACAAACTTTTTGGTGCGGAATTGCACGATCAGCACAATTCCACAAATTCAAATTAAATGTTATCGCTTGCTTTACTATGAAAAAGCATATTAATCACAATGCAAAATTAATTCACACATAAAGTTTTTCCAAACGAATTAGATAAACACCCCGATTTTCACGCCAAACAAGCAAATTTTACGGATAAAAAGCAGGGGGATAAACTGGCAAAATTCCAGTTAATCCCCCTGTGTGATAGGGTATATAATCCCCCCAAAAGTTGTCAAGTTATTTTTTCACTGTGGGGAGGGGGATTTGGCGTTCGGACACGTTTTTGTTGCTGCGCGCAAACATGGCGCGGGCGGCACGGGTGAACTGGTGCTTCACGGCGCGCTCGTGGGCGTTGAGGTGGCTGTCGGGCATGGAGGCTGGCAGCACCATCGACTGCCCCTTGCCGTTCGACAAGCCACGGCTCACGAAGTAGAGCGAATAGTCGGTGTGGGCGAGGGTGGTTTTGCCGTGCTGTTTGCTTAGTTGCAGGCGCACGGTCATGCCTCCGGTGGTGTTAGGCTTGCTCATGTTTGAAATGAAATTGCCGAGCGAATACACCAGCACATGCTTATCGCCAGCGGCATCGGTGCGCACCTCCATCGGCTCCACCACATGAGGGTGACCGCCAATGATGTGCGTCACGCCCTGACTGAAAAGCCAGTCGGCGAGTTGTCGCTGCGCAGGCACCGGTTGCAGCGTGTATTCCACGCCCCAGTGCATACATGCGATAATGGCGTCGGGGTTCATGCCCTTCGCTTTGGCAATGTCGATAGCCATCTGCTTCTTGTCGATATAGTTCACCACATTAGGCTTACGGGTGGAAATGCCGTTGGTGCCGTAGGTGTAGTTGAGCAGCACGATGCGGAAACCGTTCTTCTCCAGCAAGAAAGGGTAGTTTTTCTCGCGCTCCTGCTCATTCACGTATGAGCCGAGGTGAGGCACCTTCAGCGAGTCCATCATGGCGATGGTGCGCTCAATGCCCTTCGAATAGCGGTCGCACACATGGTTGTTGGCGGTGAGCATGATGTCGAAACCAGCATCGCGGCTGTCGATTAGAAACTGGTCGGGCGAGCAGAATTGCGGATAGCCAGTGTAGGGCGCGCCGCCGAGCGTGGTCTCGAAATTGGCTATCGCCACATCGGCACGCTCAATCTCCTCTTTCATATATTTAAAGCAGAGGCTGTAGTCGTATGTGCCATTGGCTTTGCGGCCCATCTGTATCTGTTGGCTGTGCTGCATCAAGTCGCCAGCGAAAAGCAGCGTGATGTGGTAGGTGCTGTCCGCCACCCGAATTGAGTCGGCGATGCGAACAGAGTCGGAATCGACGACGCACACCGAATCGGCTTGTGTGCCATCGTGGGCGTTGGCCTTCGAGCAACTGGAGGCGTAAAGCCCCATCAGCATCACCGTTCCAAACAATAAACATTTGATTTTCATCATCATTAAAAAATAAAATTCCCCGCAAAGTTATGAAAAATTACGGAAGTAGTTCTGTATTTGTGCCTTAAATTCCTTAATTCGCCATTTATGCGCCATTCACATTCCCCTCACCATTTACCAACTGAGGAAGCGAAAACACGCCAACTGAGGAAGCAAAAACTTGCCAACTGAGGAAGCAAAAATTTGCCAACTGAGGAAATGAAAACTTGCCAACTGAGGAAATGAGAAAGAGTTTTTTGATGTTTATTGTTGAAAATCAGGAGATTTGAGGCGGTGCGAATATGTGATGTGAAACGACTGAAAATGCTCGCAATTTTTAGGCGCGTTTAGGCAATTGTTGTGCAGATTTGGTGGATTTACAATTTTTTAAGGAGAAAAGAGGGCGGGTGATGGCAAGAATTTGGGAATAATGAGTAAATTTGCATAATTATATACTTTGGATAATTGTGTCCGTAGTTTTACGGGATTAAAACATAAAAAAGCATGATGAAACTGAAAACAGTCGTACTTTCGACCAGCCTTGCAGTTCCTGCATTGGTGGGTGCGCAAAATGTGCTCACCGGTAGCGATGCACAAGGCTATTTCGAGCGTGGAAAACTCATGTATGAGAGCCACAACTACACTGGCGCCATCGACCAGATGAAGCGAGTGAAGGAATTGCCTTCAAGTGCAACCTTGCGCGAACAGGCTGACTATTACATGGCTTTGAGCCGCCTCGAACGCGATGAGGCAGGGGCTCTTAACGCACTCCGAGCATTCACCGCCAACTATCCCACTTCGGAGTTGATGCCCGATGTGCTGATGAGGATTGGTAACCTCCACTTCTATCATGGCGAATATGGCGATGCGCTCACTTCCTACAGCCAGGTGCGCGAGCGTGCGCTCGACGGCGACATGAATGAGGACCTCATTTACCGCATGGCTTACTGTAACCTCCAACTTGAGCAGTATGCCGAGGCTCGCTACCTCTACGAAACGCTGAAAGGCACACGCCGCTACGACAATGCCACCCGTTTCTATAACGCTTACATCGACTACGCCAACAAGCACTACGATGCCGCCTACGCCAAGTTCTCCGACATCGACCGTGCTGGCGAACTGGGCTACCAGAGCCAATACTACATGTGCCAAATCGACTTCAACCACAAGGACTACGACCGTGTGATTTCGCTGGGTGAAACGCTGTTGAGCGATGAGGTGAACGACTATTTCGCTCCCGAAATCCACCGTCTTGTGGGTGAGAGTTACTACCACAAAGACAAGGTGACCAAGGCCCGCGAGCACCTCAATAAATACGTTGCCACCACACAAGACCCACTGATGCGCTCTGCATCTTACGCACTGGGTGTGATGGACTTCAACTCTGCCGACTACACCAACGCCGTGCAGCACCTGAGTCAAGTGACCGACGTGGCTGACGATATGGCACAAAGCGCCTACTTCTACATCGGTCAGAGCCAACTCAAACTGGGCGAAAGCAAGTTGGCGGCTTTGGCGTTTGAAAAGTCGTCGAGCATGGACTTCGACAGAGAGGTGAAGGAAAACGCCTACTACAACTACGCCGTGTGCCAGAGCAAGGGTAGCACCACTCCGTTTGGCAACGACATCGAACTCTTTGAGAACTTCCTCAACGAGTTCCCATACTCCACCTATAAGAGTGCGGTGGAAAAGCACCTTGTGCAACTCTACTACACCACCAACAACTACGAGCGCGCGCTCACCAGTATCGAAAACATCAAGAATCCAAGCCCCACCATTCTGAAGGCTAAGCAGAATGTGCTCTACAACTTGGGCGTGAAGTCGATGCAGAAGGGCTACCGCAAGGAAGCAGCCAACTATCTGAAGAAGGCTATCAAGGTGGGCAACTACGATAAGAAGATTTTGAACGAAAGCCGACTGTGGCTTGCCGAAACACAATACATCGGCGGCGACTACGAGAGCACCGTGAGCAACCTGAAGGAATATGTGAAGGATGCCGACAAGACCGACGCCAACTATGGCAAGGCGCTCTACAACCTCGGTTACGCACAATATCAGCAAAAGAACTTTGAGGAGGCGCGCAAGAACTTCGAACTCGCACTGGCATCGGGTACGCTCGACTCCACACTCACCAGCGATACCCACGACCGTATAGCCGACACCTATTACTATGCCGGCGACTTTAAGAACGCTGAAAGCCAATACGAGAAGGCTATCGAAACCACCTCTGGCGCAGCCGACGGCTCAATGTTCGACAAGGCTATGATGGCAGGCTGGATGAAGGACTATCCAAGCAAAATCAAGCAGATGAACGACTTGATTGAGAAATACCCCGAAAGCACCAAGGTGCCTACCGCACTGCTCGAAATTGCCCGCTCTTACGAGGCGATGGGTAAAATCAAGGAAGCCACCGCGCAATACAAGGCACTCGGCGAGAAATATCCTAAGCAGGCGGAAGCACGTCAGGGTATGCTCCACTTGGCTTTGATTCAGAAGAATCTGGGCAACCAGGAGCAGGCTATCGAGGCCTACAAGCGTGTGATTACCGACGCTCCTACCAGCGAGGAAGCCAAGGTGGCAGCCGACGACCTCAAGTCGATGTATGCCGAGCGCGAGGAACTCAACAAGTATGTGGAATTTATCGCCACCGTGCCTAACGCTCCAAAACTGGAAGTGAGCGACATCGACCGCCTGACATTCGAGGCAGCCGAGAAAGCAGCCACCGCCACTCACCCAAGCATCTTAAAGATGGAGAAATACCTCCAGGATTATCCTACTGGCGCGAATGTGGCAGCCGCTAAATACTACATCGGCCGTTACCACTACGAAAAGGGCAACCTCACACAGGCATTCGCCCAAATCAACGAAGCACTCACCTATGGCGAAGACGCTATTTGGGCTGAGGACGCACTGGTGATGAAGAGCGACATTCTTGTGCGCCAAGGCAAGCAAGACGAGGCCATCAAGGTGTATGAGCAAATCATCGAGCGCACGAAGGACAACGACAGCAAGGTGGTGGCTCAAATGGGCTTGATGCGCGCAGCCACCGACATCAAACGCTTCGACGAGGTGATTGCCACCGCTGACAACTTGCTCCAGAACTCATCACTCACCGCCGACGAAATCAACGAGGTGAAACTCGGCCGTGCAGTGGGATATATCGGCAAGAAGGACTTCGACACTGCGGAAACCGACCTCAAGGCTCTCGCCACCGACATGAGCACCGAGCATGGCGCACGCGCAGCATGGGAATTGGCTCGCTTGCAGATGGAACGAGGCAACTACAAGGGTGCGGAAGACCAAATCGATGCGCTGCTCGATTCGGGCACTCCACAAACCTACTGGATTGGCCGTGCCTACATCCTCTTGAGCGATGTGCTCGTGAAGGAAGGCAAACCAAACGCCGCACGCGAATATCTTGAAAGCCTCAAGAACAACTATCCAGGCAAAGAAAAAGACATCTTCAACGACATCGAATCACGACTGAAGTCAATCAACAAGCCAAAAGTTGTGACAAGAGCAAAGAAGAGATAATGAAGAAGTTTCACACACATTAGAGTATTATAGCATTATGAAAAAGATATATGTGAGTGTGCTTGCAGCCGCCTTCACCGTGATGGCTGGCTTTGCACAGGAAAATCTGCAAAAGGAAATCACCCTGCCCAAAGACTTTGTGCCAGTGGTGAAAAAAGCGGCGAAGAAAAGTTCGCTTCCACGCGTGTTGAAGCCCGTGAGAGGCTCTGAAAAGTCGGAAATCAACTACACCGACTGGGCTGAGCCTACTGCAGTGAGTGTGGAAATCCCCACCATGCTGCCTTACGGCTACCGCACCGGTCACCGTTTCAGCAATCAGCGTGGATATCTGTATGCCGGTGCTGGCACACAACTCAATATGGTGGGCAGCCTCGGCTACCGCCTTGTGGATGCCGAGACTTTCAAACTCGACGCTTGGGCACAGCACAACAGCACTTGGAATGGTAAAAACTCCAGCAAAAATTTTGTGGACAACGATGTGAAGCAAAAATTCTGCGACAATGTGGTGGGATTGGATGCCGAGAAAACTTTTGCCAACGGCACGTTGAACCTCGGCGCGAAGGTGCACTTCGACCGCTTCAACTATTATGCACAGCCATTGGTTGATGGACCGCTGTCAGATCCATGGTGGGATGAGGACCAGAACTTCCTCGACATGAGTTTTGGCGGCTCTTGGAGTGGCAAGGTGAATGTGTCGCGCTTCCACGATGTGTCTTACGAAGTGGGCGTGAACTACAACTATGCTGGCTACAAAAATGGCTTTAACATCTCCGACCCAACTCGCTACGATGGCTTCGACGGTGCGAAAGAGCATTATTTCCAAGCCAATGTGGGCGCAAAATATGGCATTGAGGCAAACTCAAGCATCGGCATGAACGTGAAACTCGATGCGCTCAAACACTCGCACCACGAGATCACCGACCCCGCGCTCAAAATTGCGGATAAGGTGGACGACAATGCCACTATGGTGACACTCTCGCCATTCTACACCTATTTCGGACAGAATGTGCTTGCCCGACTTGGCGTGAATGTGAATTTCTCGTTCGGCGATGGCACCGCATTCCGTCTCGCGCCTAATGTGCACCTTGCCTATGAGTTCACCCCAGGCGTTTCGCTCTATGTGAATGCAGAGGGTGGCAAGCGTTTCAACACGCTCAGCAGCGTGGCTGCCCTCAACCGCTATCTCGACCCTAACGGCCGCTACCGCAACACCTTCGTGCCACTCGATGCCGAGGCTGGCTTCAAGGTTGGCCCATTCAGCGGACTCACCGTTAAGGCATTGGTGGGCTACGGCATTTTCAAAGACAATTTGGAACATATCGTCGGCACTTGGGATGCCAGCACCCGACTGATGAACTGGGACTGCAAGGGTATGAAAGCCAGCGCGCAAGTTGACTACAAACTCCGCTCTATTGCAGAGCTGAACTTGGGATTCACCTATGCGCCACAAGACGACAAATTTGAATACGGCAAGAGTTACAGCGGCTATATGCTGGGGCTCGACCGTGCGAAGATGGTGGCAAACGCCGATCTGAGTCTCTATCTGTTCAAGGGCTTCACCATCAGCGCAGGTTTGGAATACCGTGCTAAGCGACACTATGTGAAAAGCTTGTATTCCGACACCGACGTGCCAATGTTCAAAGTTGAAGATTTGAGCGATGTGATGAACCTGCACGCAGGTGCAAGTTACCGCTTCGACAAGTTCCTCACCATTTGGGTGAAGGGCACCAACTTGCTCAACAAGCAATGGGACATCCTCTACACTCAAGGCGCTCAAAAGATGAGTTTCATGGGTGGTATCGGACTTGTGTTCTAAATCCCGCCGAAGGGTAGGGTGGGTGTGACGCACACAGCGACGCTCCTTCCCTCGGTGAAAATAATTGAGTAATGAATTCATTTGAATTTGAAATATGCGCCAACAGTCTGGAGAGTTGCCTTGCAGCTCAGGCTGCTGGCGCAACTCGTGTAGAGCTGTGCGCTGGAATCCCCGAAGGTGGCACCACACCATCGTATGCCGAGATCTCGTTTGCGCGCAAAATGCTCCACACCATCAAACTGCATGTGATTATTCGCCCCCGTGGTGGCGACTTCACCTATTCGCCCCTTGAAATAGAGCGAATGGGGCTCGATATCACCATGTGTAAGGAAATCGGGGTGGATGGAGTGGTGTTTGGCTGCCTCACCGCCGATGGCGACATTGATGTGGAAAACTGCGTCAAACTGTTGCGCCACGCTGGTGGACTGTCGTGCACCTTCCACCGTGCTTACGACCGCTGCAAATCTCCGCTTGAGGCTTTGCCAAAGTTGAGGGAACTGGGTTTCGATCGTGTGCTCACATCGGGACAGGCACCCACTGCCGAGGCAGGCATCGACTTGCTCAAGCAGATTCAGGCGGCTGATGTGGAAAAACCCATCATCATGGCAGGGTGTGGCGTGAATGAGGACAACATTGCCAAAATCCATGCCGCCACAGGCATCACAGCGTTTCACTTCTCGGCACGTGAGCCACAGCAAAGCGCCACCGCCTATATGCACGGCGGCGTGGCGATGGGCAAGCCCGATGCCGATGAGGCTACGCTCCAATACACCACCGAGCGCCGCGTGGCAGCCACCATCGCCGCCATTAAAATAATTGACCCTCTTTAAAAAAATACTCTTCTAAACAAAAAAAACTGACCGGATAATGAAAAGAAATGCTCTTACACTACTTTTGTGCTTGATGGTGCTCGGTATGAATGCGGAGCGCAATTTCATCACCGATGCCGCGTATCGTGGGCAGGTGAAGCAAGCATACACGAAAAAACTCTCGCAGTTGAAACTCGATTTCTCGAAAGAGAGCGCAGCCGCCACTGCCTACGAGCAAGAGGCGTTGCAATTTCTGTATGCCTACATGCCTGTGGCTGATGCCACCGACTATTCCTACTCTTATTATTTAAAAAATGTGCGTGCCACTTTCAAGGCGCAGCAGGAAATGGCATGGGGGCAGACCGTGCCTGAATTGCTGTTCCGCCACTTTGTGTTGCCGCTGCGTGTGAACAACGAGGCGCTCGACAATGCGCGCATAGAGTTTTACAAGGAATTGAAAGACCGTGTGAAGGGTTTGGGCATGAAAGATGCCATTCTGGAGGTGAACCACTGGTGCCACGAGCACGTTACCTATCAGCCATCGGATGCGCGCACGCTTTCGCCAATGGCTTGCAAGAAAACGGCTATCGGGCGATGCGGCGAGGAAAGCACATTCACCGTGGCGGCTTTGCGCTCGGTGGGTATTCCAGCACGCCAGGTATATACCCCAAGATGGGCACACACCGACGACAACCACGCGTGGGTGGAGGCTTGGGCCGACGGACAATGGTACTTCCTTGGTGCTTGCGAGCCAGAAGCCATTCTCAACCTCGGCTGGTTCAACGCCCCTGCCTCTCGCGCCATGCTGATGCACACCCGTGCATTCGGCGACTATCGTGGCCCCGAAGAAGTGATGCTCCGCACCAGCAACTACACCGAAATCAATTTGATTGACAACTACGGCACCACAGCCCGCGTCGATTTCAAGGTGGTTGACACCCAAAACCGCCCTGTGGAAGATGCTTTGGTGGAATTTAAAATCTACAATTATGGCGAATTCTACACCGCCGTGAACAAATACACCGATGAGCAAGGTGCCACATTCCTCACCGCCGGCATGGGCGATATGATGGTGTGGGCTTCGAAAGACGGCGTGTATGGCTACAGCAAGGCATCGTTTGGCAAAGACAAATCCATCACCATCACGCTCCAGCATAGCGCTGCCACCGACACCAAGACGAAAGTGTGCCGCTATGAGGAATTTGACATCGTGCCACCACCCGAAAAGGTGACTCTGCCAAAGGTTGACGAGGCGATGAGGGCGAAAAATGCACAGCGACTGGTGTATGAGGACTCAATCCGTAAGGCTTATGAAGCCACTTTCTACAACGGCAACGCTTATGGAGACTTTGATATTTATCTGAAAAAAGCCCGTGGCAACTGGCAAACCATCAAGGCGTTTATCGACAAGCACGCCGACAATCCCGCTCGTGTGAAAGCACTTTTCTCTACCATGAGCGAGAAGGACTTCCGCGATGTGGCGATGGAAATTCTCGACGATAGTTACGATGCTACCGACACGCAAATTGACCTCCGTGTGGAAGATGAGTTGCTGGTGAAGCCCTACAAGCAAGTGCTGAAAAATGCGTTCCCCAAGGCTGAGGCCGACGCATTCCGTGCCAACCCATCACTCTTGGCGCAATGGGTGAACAAAAACATCACGCTAAATCCCGACAAGGGTGCGCTTCGCATCGCACAGACGGCAGTGGGCGTTTGGCAATCGAGATTCACCGACTCACGCTCTCGCGACATCTTCTTCGTGGACTTGGCGCGCAGCCTGAACATTGAGGCGCGTAAAGATGTGGTGACCGGCAAGGTGCAATACAAGCAGGCCGACAAGTGGATTGATGTCGATTTTGAGGCACAAGAGCAGACCAGCGCGCCAACAGGCACATTGGTGCTTCGCTACGAGCCAACCAAATTCCTCGACAATCCTCAATATTACCGCCATTTCACACTCAGCAAGATTGTTGACGGCCACGCTGTGCTGCTCAATTTCGACGAGGGCGAAGTGGATATGGGTGGCGGCACCAGTTGGGCTGGCACGTTCAAAAACGGCACAAAACTCGATGTGGGCACCTACCTGCTCGTGACCGGTACACGCTTGGCAAACGGCAGTGTGCTTGCCACCACACAGATTGTGAACATTGAGGAAAACGCCACCACCGAAGCCGATTTGGTGGTACGCACCTCCGACGAGGAAGTGTGCGTGATTGGCAGTTTCAACAGCGAATCGAAGTTTGCGAAAGACGGAGCAGATGTGAGTGTGCTTTCAAAGACTGGACGCGGATATTTCGTGATAGCCGTGCTCGGCGTAGGTCAGGAGCCTACCAACCATGCCATGCGCGACATTGCCGCCGAAGCGAAAGAACTCGACAAATGGGGCCGCCCACTGGTGTTGCTTTTCAGTAGCGAGGCAGAACTGGCACGATTCCAGCAAGAGGATTTCGGCACATTGCCTACCAACGTGGTGCTTGGCGTGGATACCGACGGCAAAATCAAATCCGACATCATTCACGAAATGAAACTCAACCCCGATGGCTCGCTCCCAGTGGTGATCATTGCCGACACATTCAACCGTGTGGTGTTCGTCAGTCAAGGCTACACCATCGGTCTCGGCGACCAACTGCTCAAGACCATCAAAAAACTATAACAGCGCAAAATCCAAATATTAATATACTTTGCGATTTTATATACTTTGCGATAGAAATTGCGGACTCCAATCCGCAATTTCTATTTATTTTTGCCGATTCTATTCCGCAAAATCCCCAAAAACTCCCAAAAATCCCCCAAATTGCCGACCACAATCCACAATTTTTACCAAAAATTGCCGATTCCACTCCGCAAATTTTGCAATAACCAAAATCTTTCAATATATTTGCATCATAAAAATGGGTAAACGATATGGAAGCACTTTTTTCTCGATTTCAACGCTTGCTGAGCGAAACCAATACGGATTTTCTGCGCTACCTGCATGATAAGATAATTTGGACCGACCGAATGATTGCCATCGTGGGCGCGCGTGGCGTGGGCAAAACCACCATGATGCTTCAGCGAATCAAACTCCACCACAACATTTCCGACACGCTGTATGTGACCGCCGATGATATGTATTTCGCCGATCACAAATTGCTTGACTTGGCGGAGCAGTTTGTGAAAATGGGTGGTAAGTATTTGTTTATCGACGAAATTCACCGATATGCCAACTGGTCGAAGGAATTGAAACTCATTTACGATTATCTTCCTCATCTTCAAGTGGTGTTCACTGGGTCTTCGATGCTTGATATTTATCGAGGCACCGACGACTTGTCGCGCCGTGTTCAACTTTACACACTTCATGGAATGTCGTTTCGTGAGTATTTGAATTTGCGCTACCACCTTCAACTGCAACCACTCTCGCTTGATGATGTGCTGCATCACAACGTGGCGTTTGATGGTGTGGATTATCCTTTGGCGGCATTTAAAGATTATCTCAATAACGGCTACTATCCATTTTCGAGAGAAGTGGGGCTTTACCATGAGCGGCTTCGCCAAATCGTGCAACTGATTTTAGATGTTGATATTCCACAGTTTGCCAACATGAACGCCGCCACTTCGCAGAAGTTGAAACAGTTGCTCGCCATTATCGCTAAAAGTGTTCCGTTCAAACCAAACTACTCGAAAATTGCTACTATTATGGGCGTGTCGCGCGATGTGCTTCCCGACTATATTCTTTATATGGAACGCGCCGGGCTTGTGAATCGCCTGTTCACTGCCACCACAGGGATTCGAGAACTTGGGAAAGTGGCAAAAATCTATCTCAACAACACGAATTTGGCCTACGCTTTGGGTGGGGCAAACACCGATATGGGCAACATTCGCGAAACATTTTTCTTCAATCAACTTTCGGTGAAGGCAGATGTGAGGGAATCGCCTGTTTCTGACTTTTTGGTTGACGGTTTCACCTTCGAGATTGGAGGGAGAAAGAAAGGTGCCAAGCAGATTGCCGACACCGACAACGCCTACATCGTGAAAGACGATATAGAGTTTGGATTTGCCAACACCATTCCTCTCCACCACTTCGGTATGCTCTACTGATTCCCTTGAAAAAGTGTCGGCAAAGGCACATCTTTCCCTTGAAAAAGTGTCACGGAACCACCATTATTCCCTTGAAAAAATGTTATGAAAGAGTATAAGTGGTTGGTTTGTAGTGTGTTGCGTGAAATGGGTGTTTTTAAGTGATTTTTTCACGCAAAAAACAAAGAAAAGTCAATGCAAAATGTGTGATAGGTCTAAATTCTTAAAATTTTTATCGTAAAAAATGTAATCAACTGATCAGTAGTGATGTAGTTAATTTTTGCGAGTGAAAATCTGAAGTAGCGGTTCAGATTTTCTGTCAAAATCTGAAGTAGCACTCCAAATTTTCACTCCATTTGTTTGCTAAATTCCAATTCTGTGGGTATATTTGCCTCATAAATTATTAATGTATAGGTTTATGTTACAGCGAATTTTGCAACTCAACGACGTGAAAGACGACAGTCTGTTTCTTTGGGGGCCGCGTCAGACAGGTAAAAGCACCTTGCTGAAAACGCTTTTTCCCGAAGCTCCATATTACGATTTGCTCAAGTCGGAGGAATACACGAAATACAAGCTCAAGCCTTCACTTTTGCGTGAAGAATGTGAGATGCTCGATGCTGGAAGTGTGGTTATCATTGATGAGGTGCAGAAAATCCCGGCACTTCTTGATGAGGTACACTGGCTTATAGTTAATTGTGACATTCACTTCATTCTATGTGGTTCAAGTGCTCGCAAATTGAGACGTGAAGGCGCGAATTTGCTCGGTGGGCGTGCGTTGAGAAAAACGATGCATCCTCTTGTGAGTGCAGAAATTCCCGACTTTGATATTGATAAAGCGGTGAATGGGGGTATGCTTCCACGGCATTATTTGGTGGCAAATCCGCAGAAGCGCCTTCAAGCATACATAGGTGATTATCTTCAACAAGAGGTTATTGCTGAAGCACTTGTGCGAAATCTCGATTCATTTACTCGCTTTATGGAAGTGGCGGCTTTGAGTGATGGTGAGATGGTGAATTACACAAAGATTGCCAGCGAATGTGGTGTGTCGTCGAAAACTGTAAAAGAATACTTTGCCATACTTGGCGAGACATTGGTGGGTTTTTCTGTCCCAGCCTATGCAAAAGTGGTGAAGCGCAGGGTGCAAGTATCGCCTAAATTTTACTATTTTGATGTTGGCGTGGCAAATTACTTGCTCCGTCGCTCCAATCTCAAGCGTGGAACGGCAGAATACGGACATGCGTTCGAACACCTGATTATTCAGGAAATTGTTGCATATCTTGATTACTCTGAGTTGGACAAAAAACTATCTTTTTGGCACACGCAGAACAATGCGTATGAGGTGGATGCCGTAATTGGCGATGCTGAGGTGGCTATTGAAATCAAATCGTCAGAGAGTGTAAACACATCCCATTTGAAAGGGTTGAAGGCGTTTAAAGAAGAACATCCTGATTGTCGATTGGTGGTGGTGTCGCTTGACGAAAAGCCGCGAATGCTTAATGGTGTGGAAATATGGCCAGTCGCAAAGTTTTTGGAAAAATTATGGAATAATCAAATTATAAATTAGGGCTTTTTTTATGAAGTGTGTGAAAATTTTAATTTTGATGGTGATGATGAGTGGTATTTTTACTGTTGGGGCGGCGCAAGAATTTGAGGCGGCGCAGGAGTTGAATGTGCTGCCTAAGCCTTGTAGCGTGCGCATCACCGACACCGACGGCCGATTCCAAATCCACCGTGGTGCTGGCGTGTATGCCGAGAATGCAGACGCGATGTTGGCTGCTGAATATCTGCAAAACTATTGTTCCGAATATTTGGGGCTGCCGTTGCGCATTGTGAAAAGCAAGGGCGAAGCCGCTATCCACATTCTTACCGACGACTTCGGCGGCAAGGCGCGCGATGGGCAATACTCCCTCGCCGTGACGAACGACGGCGTGACCATCATGGGCGCAAAGCGAAGTCCAGAGGCGTGTTTCCTTGGCGTGACCACGCTCGTTCAGATGCTCCCCACACGCGCTGGCGACATTCCCCAGTTGCCGCTGGTGGAGATTACCGATTACCCACGGTTTGCCTATCGTGGTATGCACCTCGACGTGGCGCGTCACTTTTTCCCAGTGTCGTTTGTGAAGAAATATATCGACTGGATTGCGCTCCATAAGTTGAATATTTTCCACTGGCACCTCACCGACGATCAGGGCTGGCGAATAGAGTTGAAAAGCCACCCCGAACTCACCGAAAAAGGCAGTTACCGCGCTGGCGAAATCAAGGGTTTGTTCCCCGGCGAATATGGCGAGCGCCCTTATCAGGCATACTACACGCAAGACGAAGTGAAAGAGGTGATTGACTATGCCGCCAAGCGCTTTGTGACCGTGGTGCCCGAAATCGACATACCGGGCCACTGCATGGCGGTACTTGCCGCTCACCCCGAATTTAGCACCACGCCACGCAAGGGCAAGCGCACCGCGCTCACTTGGGGCATCTACAATCGCCAAAACAACGTGCTGGCTCCCACGCCCGAAGTGTTCAGTTTCCTCGACGACGTGTTCGACGAGGTTTGCGCGCTTTTCCCAAGCAAATACATTCATGCGGGAGGCGACGAGTGCGCACCCAAGTGGTGGAACGAGTCGGCTGTGGCACAGGAATTTATGAAAAAGCATAATCTCCCCGATGCCCATGCGCTCCAAACGCACTTCATGCACCATGTGCAGCGCATCATCAACGCCCACGGCAAAACCATGCTTGGCTGGAGTGGGGGAGCCGAGGGCATGAATCCCGAGGGCAGCGTGCTCCATAACTGGCACTCGTGGGATAAGATGCCGAAGTCGAGAATCGATAGCACCCACCAGTGGATTAACTCTGGTAGCACTGGGCTTTACTTCACTTCAAGCGAGGATTCCACCCAGAGCGAAATCAATCCAGGCAGATGGCCACGAAGCGTGAAGAAAGTGTATGATTTTGAACTTGTTCCTGATTCGGCAAGCGTGCAAGCCGCCCGGAATTTGATGGGCGTGGAAGGCTGCTGCTGGACCGAATATTGCCCCACCACATGGAAGGTGGAACTGCAAGTGTTTCCGCGCATGGCGGCATTGGCAGAAAAGGCGTGGACAGGCAAAAACGACGATTGGGAAGGTTTCACACGCCGCCTCACCCACCAACTCGACCTCTACGACCTGTGGGGCATTCGCTACAACGATGTGGTGGAGCGCACCCTTATCGCACCACGCCAAAGATAGCGGTTTTGCACCTACTTGTCTAAAAATTATGGCTTAGAATTGTGGTTATTCAAGTGAAAATTACTATCTTTGCGTGTTTCATTGGCGAAAAGCCTGTGAACGGACAAGTTAAACGGAATAAAAACAATAAATAACAAATAATGGCAGCATTAGAGAAAATTAGAAAAAGATCTGTGTTTCTGATGATTGTAGTGGGTGGCGCATTGGCCGCTTTCGTTCTCGGAGACCTCTTTAAGCTCGACTCTCTCTTCAGAGACAGTTCAGCAGCGAAAGTTGACAACACAACTATCGGTATTCAAGAATTCCAAAACCGATTCAACCTTGCCCAAGAGCAGGAAAAGAATCAGCAAAACAAGACCGAAAGCGCTGACCTTCAGCAACAAGTGCTCGGTCAAATGGCTTTTGAAACCATCGTTGATGAAGAAAGTGAAGAAAATGGCGTGGAAGCCGGTACCGAACTTCTCACCGCGATGATCAATCAAGACCAACGCGCAAGCGCATGGGCTCAACAATATGTGCAAGCCACTGGTCAACAAACCATTCAAGCACCTTCCGACCTCGACAAGATTGTAGGCAAAGATGAGGTGATCAACCAAATCGTGAGCAAGGACGAATGGGAAGCCTTCAAGGATGAAATGGAACACAATATCCGTGCTCAAAAGATTATGATGCTCGTGGGTGGTGCTATTATGCCTAACGACCTCGACCTCCTTGAAATGCAAAACGACGACGAGGTGATGGAAGTGGTGCTCACCAAGAAGGACTACACTTCACTCGAAGACAAGAAGTTTGAGCCAACTCAAGACGAAATCAAAGCCGTTTACGACGAATATAAGAACCTCTGGAAACTCAACGAAAAGACTGTGATTGCTCACGCTATTGCAGTGCCTATCGCTCCAAGCGCAGCCGACATCAAGGCAGCCGACGCTCTCTACGCTAAGGCTTCCGCTACTTTGCAAGGTAAAGGCATCGACGCTTTGCGCAACATCAACGAGTTCAGCAATGTTCAGGAAATGAAGCTCACCGACGCTCAGGCTAAGCAACTCGGTCAGCAACTCCGCGACTCTGTGTTTGCTAACTGGGCAGTATCTTCAGAGGCTAACGCTACTCACCAATTCAAGGAAGACCTCAACTACGCTCTCTTCCAAAAGGTGAAGAGCGAAGAATTGCTCGACACCATTAAGGTGAAGCAAGTGACCGTTGAAGGCAACAAGGCTGCTCAAGACAAGGTGCTCGCCGCTCTCAACGCTGGTCAAGACGTGAGCAAGATGAAGGGTGTGCAAGTGATGCCAGAGCAACCAGTGCCAGTGCAAGGTGCTCAACTCCCCGACAGCATTATCACTAAATTCGAAAGCGCTACTGATAAATATGTGGTATTCCAATCTACAGATAAAGGCGCAATGCTCGTGAAGACCACTTACCAAAAGAAATCAATGTTCTACACCGTGAATATGTCAACTTACCAAGTGGCTGCAAGCAAGAAGACTACTGCAGACCTCCACGACGGTTTGGAAAAATTCATCGACAAGAACAAGAATGCAACAGATTTTGCTAAGAATGCAGCTGCCGCTAAGTTCCAGGCTCAAGAAGTGATGCTCAGTTCAAGTGTTCCTTCTATCGCTGGCATCCAAGGTAGCCGCGACATTATCAAGTGGGCACTCAACGATGCAGAAGAGGGTCAAGTTTCTTCGGTATTCCAACTCAACAGCGCTATGGTGGCTGTCGCTATCGACGAAATCGTGGACGCTGACTTCCTCCCATTGGAAACCAAGAACGTGAACGAGTTCTGCAAGGCTAAGGCTATGGCACTGAAGAAGGCTGAAGCTATGAAGCAACAATATGAAGGCAAGTTTAAATCAGTTGACGAATACGCTAAGGCTTTTGCCGCTCCAGTTGACACCACTACATTCTCATTCAGCAGCATGTATGCCGACAAGGTGATCATGACCAACCCTGCAGGTATTGAAGGCGACGGTGGCTTCATCGGTGCAGCCGCAGCCGCTAAGCAAGGTCAAGTAGGCTTCTGGGCTGGTAACTGCGCTGCTTACGCATTCGTGGTGAAGAGCAAGAAGGCAACTATGAAGATGAAGCAAGAAGAACTCGCTATGAAGTGGGCTTCTACTTATGGCTTCGCTGGTCAACGTCAACAGTTGATGCAAGGCGTGATCTTCAACTCTGCCAAGATCAAAAACAACCTCGTAAAATTCCAGTAATCTAACACTGTTTAGATTCCCCGAATAAATCTTAACCGCCCGGCTTCCACAGTCGGGCGGTTTTTTTGCATAAAATTATTTGAGCAGGGGTGTGGGGTGGAATGGGATTTGCAGAAATGGGAAATAATTATTAATTTTGGAAAATTGAATGTGACTGTGTGCTCTTCACGCTTGTGGAGCGCAAAAAACTAATCCTCTCATTCACGAAACGAACATGAGTACTATCAACAAAATACAAGACGAAATTATTGAAGAATTCGAAGACTTCACCGACTGGATGGACCGCTATGCCTACATCATCGACTTGGGTAATGCCGTGCCTCCGCTTGATGAACGCTACAAGACTCCCGACAACATTATTGAAGGGTGCCAGAGCCGTGTGTGGCTGCAAGCCGACTACGCCGACGGTGTGATTACTTTCCAAGCCGACAGCGATGCCATTATTGTGAAGGGCATCATCTCTATGCTGGTGCGCACACTCAGCGGACGCACGCCTCAGGAAATACTTGATGCTGACCTCTATTTTATCGACAAAATCGGGCTTCACGAGCATCTTTCGCCCACCCGAAGCAACGGCTTGCTTGCGATGATCAAGCAAATTCGCACCTATGCGCTCGCCTTCAAGATGAAGGAGCAGGCTGCGCACTAATCAGCCGACCGCCGACAGAAATAAAAAGTAATAAATAATTAATCATTTTAATAACCAACACTTATGTTACAAGATTTATGGAACAACAATCGCATGGTGGCTATGCTCCTTGCGATTCTCGTGGTAGTTGTGCCTTTTCTCGTCTATTATGTAGTTGAGGCAAAGAAAAACCACCCCAAGGGACTTATTTCAGCAGCGCTTTCTAACATGGGCGAGCGTTTTGGCTACTACATCATGAATGCAGTGCTTCTGCTTTTCCTTTGCTCCAAGTTCGGTATCAGCGACGATGTGGCTGGCTGGATTTACGCTGTGTTCTATTTCCTTATTTACGTGCTTAGCCTTCCTGGCGGTATGGTTGCCGACCGTTTGCAAAACTTCAAGGGCACCATCATTGCTGGTTTGGTGGTAATGGCTTCAGGTTATGTGATTCTTTCTGTCCCCGTGTTTGGCGGCAATCCTGGCGATGTGCCAATGTGGGTGCTCGTGGTCACTTGCCTCGCTCTTATCCTCATTGCCACAGGTAATGGTTTGTTTAAGGGCAACCTTCAGGCTATCGTGGGCCAGATGTACGACAACTATGAGGCTGAAGCTGCAAAGAAAGGTCCTGAGGCACTTGCTATCGCAAAGTCGCGTCGCGACAGTGGTTTCCAGATTTTCTACGTGTTTATCAATATCGGTGGTGTGATTGCGCCATTCGTGGCTCCTTTGCTCCGTAGCGCAATGCTGAAGATCGACGGCTTCTTCTACAATGCCGATCTTCCACGCCTCTGCCACGGTTTCCTCCAGGGCAACCTCGAAGGCGATGGTATGAAGAACCTCACCGAACTCGCTCAAAAGTCACTTATCGACGGTGGTCAGATTGGCGATATGACCCAATTCTGCACCAACTATCTCGAAAGTTTCAACACCGGTGTGCACTACTCATTCATCGCATCGGCTGTGGCTATGATTCTCTCGCTCCTTATCTTCATCTTCACCCGCAAGGTGCTTCCTAACCCAGTGAAGAAGGAGAAAGCTGCTGTTGAATCGCAAGAGGCTGTGGCTTCCGACGCAAAGGAAATCAAGCAACGTATGTTCGCTTTGTTTGCTGTGCTTGGTGTGGCTATCTTCTTCTGGTTCTCATTCCACCAGAATGGTCAGTCGCTCTCAGTGTTCGCTCGCGACTTCTGTCAAACCGACTCTATTGCTCCAGAAATCTGGCAATGTATCAACCCATTCTTCGTAATCGTGCTCACTCCAGTGGTGATGATTGTGTTTGGTGCGCTCTTCAAGAGAGGTAAAGAAATCTCTACTCCTAAGAAGATTGCGCTTGGTATGTTCTTGGCAGGTTGTGCTTATCTGTTCCTTATCTCCATTTCAATGGTCAACGGCTATCCTTCAGGCGAAGAATTCAAGAGTCTCCCAGAAGCAGTTAAGGAATCAATGAAGGCAGGTCCGTGGGTGCTCATCGTCACCTACTTCTTCCTCACCGTGGCTGAGTTGTTTATCTCTCCACTTGGTCTGTCGTTCGTATCAAAGATTGCGCCTCAGCACTTGCAAGGTATTTGCCAAGGTTTGTGGCTCTGCGCTACCGCTGTAGGTAACCTCTTCATCGCTCTTGGTGTGACCATGCTCAACAGTTTCCCACAACAATGGGAATGCTGGGCAGTGTTTGCCGGCTTCTGCTTCATCTCAATGGCAGTGATGCTCGGTATGCTCAAATGGCTTGAACGCATCACTAAGGAATAATCCCAATTCCTGAACAAAAATATAGCGGCTCTGCTTCGATTGGTGAAGCGGAGCCGCTTTTATTATTGTCGCTCGGAGCACTCGGAGCACTCGGAGCACTCAGAGCACTCGGATATTCTAACGTCTAATTTCTATCATCGTCCAAATGCGGCTGGGCGAGTGAGGGTGGTGGTGTAGGTGTGGCCGAAGGTGTCGGTCACTTTTACCGTTACGGGAGTGGTGGGGCTCGATGCCACGGCTTTGAAGATGTGGAGCGTGCCGTGGTGGTGCTGAGGTGCCACATTCTCTCCACGTTTGTGGCGTGGCAGTGCGTAGGCAAGCAAATAGGCGGGGTCGATGGCGTGGAGGCGCGCGGTGGGCAGCGCGGTGCCATTTTCCGTTACCTCAAGTTTCCAATCGTCGTCCCACGCAAACACATTAATCAGCACAGAGTTTTCCTCGAACGCATCGTAGGTGGGCATTTGTTTGAAAGTCTTGCTCAGCGCCACAGCATCGGCGTCGGTGGCGAGAAATTGTTTCGCCGTGTTCACGTCCAACACACGCATTTGAGGGTCGCTGTGGTCTTCTATGGAGGCGTATTTCCATTCTATGCTGTCGCCCCTCACAGTCCAGCGGCTATATCCGGCAGGAGAGCCGTCGGTACACATGTCCGTGCCGGTGAGTTTTCCGGTAATCCACCACGAAGCGCAAATGGCGGCGATGTTATGCTCCATGATGTGGGGGTATTCGCTTGGGTGGGCGTTGAAATTCACATGGGTGTGACCGCTCACGAAATGCACATTTTTAAAGCCGTCGAAGCAACTGGCGAGCTCCTTGTAGTTCTGGAGCGAGCCGAAAGTGCTGAAATTGCGATTGATTCTGAATGTGGGGATATGCGAGCACACCACCACAGGCATCTGCTTGTCCACGAGGGCGAGGTCTTGGCGGAGCCAGTTGATTTGCTGCTCGGTGACAGCCGCATTGTAGTTGCGTTGCCCCCACACGCCTTTGCGCGCCTTTTTCCCGGCAGGGAGCGTGTCGTTTTGATACACGATGTTGTCGAGCACCACATAGTGCACTTTGCCCAGGTTGTAGGAATAGTAGTTAGGGCAAACCACATCGCGCCACAGTTTTGCGGCAAGGAAGTCGGTGTTTGCAGAGTGAGGCACAGCGGGGTCGTTGTCGTGATTGCCAATCACAGGGAAAAGCGGCACAGGATAGTGCATCTTGCGCTGGTCGTCCATGAAATTGCGCAGCGTGTATTTGTTAGCATACCAGAAGTTGTCCCAAGTCAGGTCGCCCAAAATCATTGAATAGGTGGGCAACTGGCTCTCGGCAGCCTTTTCCTTCTCGTATTTCAGCGAAGCGATATAGCCGTTTTTGTAGGTCTTGCGGTCGCCGATGCGGCGTGCAAGATGGCTGTCGGCACCGATAATCATCACATAATTGTCGGCAGGGCTGTAAGTGAGTTTGAAATTGTGAACCTCGGCGGTTTCCACTTTCGCATCGCTCAACTTTTGCCAAAACTGAGGGCTGAACCCATCTGCCATATCCACCGTGTAGCCACGAGGAATGGAGATAAACACATAGCCGTTCGCTTTGTCGGTTTGTAGGGCGTAGCGGCCTTGCTTGTCGGTGGTCACCACATTTATGCCGTCGCTCACAGCCACGCCACTCACGCCAGCACCACCACAGGTCACCGTGCCAGTCACATTTTGCGCCAGCGCCGCCATCGCAGCGGCGGCAGTAAACACAGAAATAAAAATCAATTGTCGAATCATTTTCCCTTTTTATTATTTTTTTGTCTCCACAAAATTAATCAAATTTCCCTCCCCATCCAAGACGCTATAGCGTATTGTGAATGGATAAAAAATGCGGCGGAGCACTTGGGGGAGTGCTTCGCCGCTGGAGTTATGGCTTTATTCCGTGGAGGAATGTTTGCTTATTTGCCAAGTTTGGCTTGAATTGCCTTGCTTTCGGCTTCGTAGCCTGGCTTGTTGAGGAGGGCAAACATGTTTTTCTTGTAAGCCTCCACACCTGGCTGGTTGAATGGGTTCACGCCCAAGATGTAGCCGCTCACGCCACAAGCCTTCTCGAAGAAATAGATGAGTTGGCCGAGGTAGCGCTCAGTGAGTGCAGGAATGGTGATGAGCAAGTTTGGCACGCCGCCATCCACGTGAGCCAAGCGAGTGCCGAGTTCAGCCATCTTGTTCACCTCGTCAACGTGCTTGCCTGCGAGGAAGTTCAGACCGTCGAGGTTGGCATCGTCGTTAGGAATAATCACGCTGTGGCTCATATCGCCTACAGAAAGCACGGTTTCGAAGATGGTGCGCTCGCCATCTTGAATCCATTGACCCATAGAGTGGAGGTCGGTGGTGAAGTCAACCGATGCTGGGAAAATGCCCAGATGGTCCTTGCCCTCGCTTTCGCCGTAGAGTTGTTTCCACCATTCAGCGAGATAGTGGAGGCGTGGGCAGAAATTCACCAGAATTTCAATCTTCTTGCCAGCTTGATAGAGTGCGTTGCGAGTTTGAGCGTAGGTGAACACGTTTTCGTCGTCGCCATTCTCAATTTCCACAGCACCAGCCACGAGCGCCTTCACATCGAAGCCAGCCACTGCGATTGGGAGCAAGCCCACAGGGGTGAGCACAGAGAAGCGGCCGCCCACATTGTCGGGGATAACGTAGGTCTTGTAGCCCTCTTGGGTGGCGAGACTGCGAAGTGCGCCCTTCTTGGCATCGGTGATAGCCACGATGCGCTTCGAAGCCACTTCCTTGCCCTCTTGCTGCTCCAGCATGTCTTTCAACAGACGGAAAGCGATAGCAGGTTCGGTGGTAGTGCCTGATTTAGAGATAACGATGATACCGAATTTGCGGCCTTTCAAAAGGTCCATAAGGTCGGCAAGATAATCCTCGCCGATATTGTTGCCTGCAAAAAGCACCTTGCAGTTGCCAGGCTTGTAAGCGTCGAAGCTGTCGCTCAACGCCTCAATCACAGCCTTAGCACCAAGATAACTGCCGCCGATGCCGATAGCCACCACAAATTCGCAAGATTCGCGAAGCGATTTGGCTGTGGCTTCGATGTCGGAGAGATCAGCTTCGGTAATACTGCTTGGAAGGTGGAGCCAACCGAGGAAATCGTTGCCCTCACCTGTGCCTTTTTCAAGTTTTTCTACTGCGTTAACAGCCTGCTCCTTCAGTGCGTCAACCTTGCATTGGTCGATGTCTTGACCAAGAGCGGCGAAATTAGATACCTGAATTTGTTCTAACATAGTAAAATTATTTAGTGGATTATTAAATGCCTTTGGGATGATTAAATGCTTTTAGTGAATGCGCGACGGCGTTTGTGCTGCACATAGTTGAAATATTGCCATTGCTTCTGCACATTTTCGTTGGTTTCAAGCTCCACGTTGGTTTCTGCCCATTTGTAGCCACGCTTGTTGAAGGCAGGAATCAAGTCGATGAAGAACAGCGAGTTCACGCCCTTGCTCTGATATTCAGGCTTCACGGCAATGAGCAGCAAGTCGACGATATCCTTTTCCTTTTTGATGCCTTTCAGCAAGTGGTACCAACCAAATGGCAACATGCGCCCACGGCTCTTAATCAGCGCTTTGGAAAGCGATGGCACCGACACGCCCACACCTACAAGTTGGTCGTTGGCGTCAGCCACGAGCGAAATGTGGTCGAGTGGCAAGAAAGGCAAATATTCCTTGATGTAGTGCTGCATCTGCTTTTCAGAGAGTGGAGAGTAGCCAAACAAACTGTCGTAAGCCTCGTTGATAAGTGAGAAGATGGATTCACCGTACTTGCCAACCACCTCTTTGAGATTGGTTTTCTCCACCAGGTGCAAACCGAAGCGGTGTTGCACGATGTTGCCGATTTTCAGCATCTTTTCAGGAATCTCTTTTGGCACATCAATCTTAAATTCCACCCAGTCGGCATCTTTCACGAAGCCCAGTCGCTCGAAGTGCTTCTGATAGTAGGGATAGTTGTAGATGGTGGCTTGTGTGCTCAGCTGGTCGAAGCCCTCAATCAGGCAACCTTCGGGGTCCATGTCGGTGAAGCCGAGAGGTCCGGTGAGCTGTGTCATGCCCTTGCCTTTCGCCCAGTCAACCACTGCGCCATAGAGCGCATCCACCACTTCCTCATCGTCGATGAAATCTACAAAACCAAAGCGGCCCTCTGCCTTGCCGGCGCGCTCGTTCACCAATTTGTTGATAATGCCAGCGATGCGGCCCACAGGCTTACCGTCGCGATACGCCATGAAAAATGCGCTCTCGCAAAACTCGTAAGCGGGATTTTCTTCAGGAAGAAAAGTGGTGAGCATATCGTTCGCAAGGTCGGGAACGTAGTATTGATTGCCTTTATAAATAACGTCTATTGGAAAATGGATAAACTTGAGTAATTCCTTTTTCGTGGGCTCAAGTTTGTGAATATCAACTGCCATTATAAATCGTTTGTATTAATATTGATATGCAAAGTTACAAAAAGAAGTTAGAAATCAGAAATTTCCGATAGTTAAAGAAGTAAAGAAGTTGAATAAACTAAGGCTCCACACGCCCCTTTCCTCTGCCTTTTTTACCATAAAAAAGCCGTGCTTTGAAAAAAATAGCTACCTCGTTTTTTACATTTCACATTTCCCAGGGTTATACACTATGTGGTCAGAAATCATTTTTCATTAGTTACGAATAAAAAAGAACGTTATTAGTGTTAAAATAGGAGCGGAGTTGGTAAACTCCACCGCCCCCGATGTGGTAGTTGCACATAATGTGTAGCCACCACACTTTGTTTTTGATAGAAGATTTTAAGAAAAAGATTAGGGAAATAGTGGACTAAAGCTCTATTGCCAACTAAAAACATTAACTTTGCAATAAAGATGAAACCTATGGAAAAGAAAGATATATCCCCTCAAATAGAGGTGTCAAAATGCGACCTCAAAAAGAACAATTCTGGGCTTATGAAAAGCGACCAGTTAAGTGTAGACTATGTACGCTCTCGTATTTACTCTATTCGTGGAGTGGAAGTGATGATTGATGCAGATCTTGCAGACATGTACGGTGTTGAGACAAAGCAATTGAAACGTCAGGTAAAACGCAACATTGAACGTTTCCCTAATGATTTTATGTTTGAATTGACGCACGAAGAACATGAGTCTCTAAGGCGCCAAAATGGCACCTTAGAGAGAGGAAGAGGACAATACTCAAAATATCTGCCATTGGTTTTTACGGAGCAAGGAGTCTCTCAGCTGTCAGGAGTCTTAAGAAGTCCGTATGCGATTGAAGTTAATATCAGAATTATGCGTGCCTTTGTCGCCATGCGTCGCTTTCTTTCAGCCAATGCTGGTATGTTTCAACGAATAGAGGCATTGGAGCAACATCAGACTTTGACAGACCAAAAAGTGGAGCAAGTTTTAAAACGAATGGATGAGTTGGCTCCAACCGTTACCCCAGAACAGATATTTGCCTCAGGTTGCGTTTGGGACGCTTGGAACTATGTGTCTCAATTGGTTCGTAGTGCTAAGCAACGCATCGTTCTTGTTGATAACTATGTGGATGAAAGAGTCCTAACGTTGCTTACCAAAAGAGCAAAGGGCGTGTCAGCAACCATTCACTCTCGTTACACACAACAATTTAAATTGGATATTGAAAAACACAACGAACAATACCATCCAATAGCATTTGTGCAAATACCTCACAAATCTCACGATCGTTTCCTTATAATAGACGATGATGTGTTCCTCATGGGAGCCAGTGTAAAGGACATGGGAACGAGCCTTTGTGCCATTACGAAATTAAATTTGTCTGCCGAAACTGTCCTATTGTTGGTGAAGTGATTTGACTATAAAAGGACAAGTTTACATTGAATTGGTTAGTGGCTGAAGGTGTAGAGGAGGAAGAGGAGGGTGAGGATGATGGCGATGAGGGGGAGATAGATGGTGTCGCTCAGGCGGCGTTCGAGGCGCAAGTCGAGCAAGGCAAGGTCGCTGATTTCGCCGCTGATGCACTGGCGCGCTATCTGTATGAGGCGTTTCGGGTGGCTGGGCGACGCTATCACGGCATCGAGCAGTGCCTCGCCGTAAGCCGCCACCACCTCGCGCTCGGTGGCTGGGGTGGCGCCTGTGGGGTATATGTCGAGCGTGCGGAAATCGTCGTCGAACACAAACGACCGTGCATCGATCGCTCCTGTTTCGCCACGCTCGCGCGCCTCGGTGATGGCAGCCACCGCACGCTGCTGCAGCAGAGCCATCACACGAGTGTTGACCATTCGGTTTTCAATCAATGTTTGTAAGCAAATTGGCATTTTGGAAAGGGCGGGTGTTTAGCGTTGAATGAAATCTTGGAACGCCTGCCTATAACTGTCGCCAATGGGGATATACACATCGCCGAAGATGATACGGTTGCGCTCTATTTCACGAATTTTGCTCTTTTGCACGATAAACGAGCGGTGCACCCTGATGAAGCGCGACGATGGCAGCATTTCTTCCATCGCCTTCATGTTCATCAGCGACACCACTGGCTTCGACGATTCGTCGGTGTAGATTTTCACATAGTCCTTCAGCCCTTCCACATAGTTGATGCTGTCGAGACGGATTTGAATCAACTTATATTCGCTTTTCACGAAAATGCTCTTCGTTTCCTCGCTCTTTTCCGCATCGCCCTGATGGCGAACGAGCGAAAACCACTGGAGTGCCTTGTTGCACGCCGCCAGGAAATCCACATAACTGATGGGCTTGAGCAGATAGTCGAGCGCATTGCTGCGGAAACCGTCGAGCGCATACTGGTCGAAGGCGGTGGTGAACACGATGCGTGTGGTTTCGGGAACCATCTTCGAGAGTTCCAGACCATTGATTTCCGGCATTTGAATGTCGAGGAAAATCACATCTACGCCATCACTGGCAATGCCGCGCATCGCCTCGGTGGCGCTGTAGTATTTGCCAGTGAGTTGCATAAATGGGATTTTGTTCACATAACTGGCGAGCAGTTCCACTGCCAAAGGCTCGTCGTCAACGATTGCGCATTTCAGAATCATGGGTGTCAATTTTTATGATTGAATAATACTCTTTTCCGTCTTCCGTGGTGCCACGGTGCCACTCGTAGTGACCGTCGTACATGAGCGAGAGGCGCTTTTGCACCTGTTCGAGCCCGATGCCCGAACCGCTCTTGTCGTTCACACTCTTCGGGTGGTAACTGTTGCGAATCTCGCAAGTGACCACGCCGCCTTCCTCCTCAATCAAAATGTGGATAAAACTCGGTGCGGAATACGAAATGCCGTGCTTAAACGCATTTTCAATGAGCGAGATAAAGATAAGTGGAGCAATGAGAATGCGGCTGTTGTCGTCGATGTTGAAGTCGGTGGTCACGTTCACGCTCTGGCTCACACGGATTTTCATCAGTTCGATGTAGTTTTTGATAAACGCCACCTCCTTGTCGAGCGGCACAAAGTCTTGCTGATTGTCGTAAAGCACATGCCGCAACAGTTTGCTCAATTCCTGCACCGCACCCTGTGCCTTGTCGGGGTCGATGGCAATAAGGGCATAGATATTGTTGAGCGTGTTGAGCAAGAAATGCGGATTGAGTTGATTGCGCAGATTGGTCAGTTCGGCCTCACTTCGTGTTTTCTCAGCCTCGCGCCTCAGGTCATCTACACGCTTCATGTGTTGCGACATGCGTATCGCCATTGCCAAAGCCACCAGCAGCACCATCAGCACGGCTTGCCACAAGGCAAACCCAAGTGGAGCTCGTGGACCGCCGGGCCTTGGGAATCGTGGACGGTGATGGCGCGTGGGTTCGGGCAAGAAATCCGAAATCAGCCACCACCAGCCTGAATGCACGCCCAGAGTAAGAAGTAAAAGCAGCAGATTCACCCCAAAGAAGGTACTGCGCTTGTGCTTGAGGTAGAGGTGTGGAATGAGATAAAGATAATTCAGGTAGAACACTGCCATATAGCACAGCGTCGGGCCAAGGGAGCGGCAGGTGTGCAGCAGGCGTTCGTCGAGACTCTCCGACGGACGCAGCAGCGAAGGAACGAAGATAATCAGTCCCCAGCACATCACATGAATAGCCAAACTCCTTTTGTCGATATTTAGTTTTATCACTTTAGTGTATAATTTTACTTTCGGTCTGTGCTAAGTTATAAAAAAGTGGCGACTCCCCCAAAATCCAATAGACAATCGCCACCTTTTTATAGACAAAAAGCGGTTTTTAGAGAGATTAGAAGTTAGAAATTAGAGATTAGATTTTCGATTCTTCGAATTTTCGAATTTTCGAAGAATCGAGATTTCAAGATTTCGACTCGTTGACCTGTTGACCTGTTGGCTTGTTGACTTTGAGGGGGAAAAAAAGAATCCCGGTGAGCGGGGGGCTCGCCGGGATTGCGTTATGTCGTTTGGATTGGAGGAATGATTACATGCTCTCAATCGCTTTTTTCACGAGTTCGAATACTGCTTCTGGACCGCCAGTGCCTTCAATCATGTGAAGGAGGCCTTTCTTAGCGTAGAATTCCTTCAATGGAGAAGTTTGGTTGTTGTAAACTTCCAAACGTGAGGTGATGGTTTCGAGGTTGTCGTCGCTGCGGCCAGTTTCCTTACCGCGGTTGAGCAGACGAGCGATGAGAATGTCTTCTGGCACATCGAGACCAATCACACCATTCAACTTGGTGCCGCGCTTTTCGAGCATAGCATCGAGGGCTTCTGCCTGTGGGATAGTGCGTGGGAAACCGTCGAAAATCACACCGTTTTGAGCAGCTTCTTTGTTGTCGTCAACAACAGAGGCCAAAATGTCTACCATCAGTTCGTCGGGAATCAGTTGACCCTTGTCGATATACTCTTTGGCAGTTTTACCAAGGTCGGTGCCGCGTTTGATATGGTCGCGGAGCACATCACCTGTTGAAATGTGGAAGAGTCCATAGGTCTTAATCAAGACTTCGCTTTGAGTTCCTTTACCAGAACCTGGAGCGCCAAACATTACAATGTTAAGCATATTAATAAGTATTAAAGTTAGCCGTTATATTAAATTTTTACTTGTCTTTCAAAACCAAGATGTCGCGCAATCCGCGTGCTTGTCCGTCGAGGTCGAGTCCGTAGCCCAAGATGAACTTTGAAGGAATTTCAAATCCCACAAATTCAGGAGCTTGACCAGTGGTGAGCGATTTGGGCTTGAACAGCAGCGTAGCCATTTTCACGCTCTTTGGATTGTGCTTAGCCAGAGCCTCGCGCAATGCCTTTGCCGTGACGCCGGTATCTACAATGTCTTCAATGATAATCACGTCGCGGCCTTCAAGGTTCTCGGCAAGCCCCATCACCTCGTTTACCACGCCGGTTGACGATGTGCCTTCGTAACTTTTGAATCGAATGAAAGTGATTTCAGCCTCTGGCAGATTGCAGGCGCGAAACAAGTCGGCTGCAAAAACGTAGGCGCCATTGAGCACACACACGAAAATAGGCGACTTTTCATCGCCAAGGCTCTCCACAATCTCGCGAGCCACACGGTTCACTTGCTTTGTAATTTCAGCTTCGCTGAGGTAAGGTACGAAAGTCATACCTTTCACTACTGTCTCTGTCATCTTTACAATTAAAGAAAAATTTCAACAAAGTTAAAAAAGTTTATTATTCTCACCAAATTTTCAAACCCCTATATCATGTGTTTTTGCAAAAAATTCCGTGATGAGCGAGTTTTTTTGCGTTTCGCTATCGTAGCCAAGAAAAAATCCGTATTTTTGTAGTTGCTTTTTTACGGCTTTTTTACGAAGGATTAAAATTGGATTTATGAAAATATTCACTACCGAAGGCATTAGAAGAATCGACGAAGCAACCATCGAGCGCGAGAGCATCAAAATGCTCGACCTGATGGAGCGTGCCGCGTCGGCTGTGGTCTATCAAATCATATCACGCTGGCATCCCAGCAAACGAATTGTGATTTTCGCTGGTCCGGGCAACAATGGCGGCGATGCGCTTGCTGTGGCTCGACTGCTGGCGGAGCAGGGCTATCGCTCAGAGGTTTACCTCTTCAATGTGAAGGCCACTCGCCTGTCGCACTGCTGCGAAACCAACCGCGACCGCCTCAAAGGGCTCGACCGTGTGGAACTGATTGAGGTGCTTGACACCTTCACGCCCCCAGAACTCGGCCCCGACGACTTGGTGATTGATGGTTTGTTTGGCTCAGGCTTGAGCAATCCGCTCAAGGGCGGATATGCTTCCACCGTGCAGTATATCAACGAGTCGCACGCCTTTGTGGTGTCGCTCGACATTCCTTCGGGTTTGTTTGGCGAATGGAACACCGGTGTGGACCGTCGCAATATTGTTCGTGCCAATCTCACGCTCGCTTACCAATTCAAGCGTCTGTCGTTTTTCTTTAGCGAAAACGCTGAATTTTTGGGCGAAGTGGTGGTGCTCGACCTTGAGATGGACCAAGATGCCATCGCAAGCACTCCTGCCGATTTCTACCTGATTGAGCGTGAAGATGTGAAGCGCGAACTACGCCCACACGGCAATTTCATCAACAAATACGACAATGGCACCGTTTTCCTCGTGGCTGGTAGTTACGGCATGATGGGTGCCGCCACACTTGCTGCGCGTGGCGCAATGCGTGCAGGTGCGGGTTTGGTGACTGTTCACGCACCGAAGTGCGGTTACATTCCATTGGCAACCACCGTGCCAGAGGTACTGTTTGAAGCCGACCAAAGCGAATATTTCACCACCGACATCGAACTCCACCATAACTATAATGTGGTGGCAATCGGTCCGGGCATTAGCACCACCAGCGACACCATTGCGGCGGTGGATTCGTTCATTAAGCGTTATCGCCGTCCGTGCATTCTCGATGCCGACGCGCTCAACTGCATCGCCACTCGTCTGGTGCTCATTCACAGCATACCAAAGGGCTCAATCCTCACGCCACACAATAGCGAGTTCGACCGCCTGTTTGGCGAGCACACCACCGATGAAGACCGCCTGAAGAAGGCTATCGATGTGTCGCGTCTCTACGAAATCACCATCGTGCTCAAGGGCCGCTATACCAAGACGGTGCGCCCCGACGGCAAGGTGTATATCAATAGCACCGGCAACCCTGGCTTGGCAACTGCTGGCAGCGGCGATGTGCTAACGGGTGTGATTGCGGCATTCATTGCCCAGGGATATTCGCCCGACTGGAGCGTGGCCCTCGGTGTGTATGTTCATGGTTTGGCTGGCGACATCGCCATCGAGGAGCAAGGCACCCACGGCCTTATCGCCCCCGATGTGGCAAACGCCGTAGGCAAAGCCATCCAAAGCATCATCGGCAACGACCAATTCGAATAACAGTTAAGGGGGGTGCGGAACAAACCGCACCCCCTTTTTTATAATCCCCTTTGCTACTTCCCTTTGCGATAAAAACACCCTATTTAATCCATTTTAACCCATTAACACCCTAATTTTATTTTTTAGGTGCAAATTGGATTTTAATGGATTAAATAGGTGTTCTCGCTTTATTTAGATGAATCGCAAAATGTGATGCACCTATATCGTTATTCAAAGGTGATTTCTATTTTGCGCTATCTTGCATGGCTTTTAATTCCTTGTCGGTCATTTGCACATATATTGACACTCCATAGGTGGTTTCTCCATCTGTGCTTTTTGCCAATGGTCTAACCATGCAGAAACTTGGTTGTTCGCCGAGTGTCCATCCTGTTATCTGAAGGTATTCGTTGGTGTCGAGCAATAACACAGTGAGTCGTGTATTATTGTAGTTATCATCAAAGGTGTATGCCACTTCTTCCTTCTTCATGATGTCTCCTGCTGCGTCGGAACGGTAGTAGGAGGTCAATTTTGAGTCGCTGTTAAAATAGTAATGTTGTGGAGAGAATCCAATCATGGTGTGGTAATATTCATCAGGTAGCCTTTTGCCATTCTTGTCTATTTCCCATGTGGCGTAGTGCTTCCACCCATGACCAATGAACATTTTGTCAAAGTCCTCCTTGCCGATGCCGCCACCTGCGCCTAAACATTTTCCATCGTCACTAAAGTGGTAAGCCACTCCGTGATTATCCAATACCGTAGCCCATTCTTGTTCCAAAGTTTCCTCCACATCATCATTGCATGATACCACAAAGCATGATGCCAACAGAACTAATGCCAGCCCAAAAATACATTTTAAATTCCGCATATCAATATTTCCTCTCTTTTTTTCAAAGTCACAAGATGTGATGTTGAACGTATTGTGATTTATCACCCACAAATATAATTCTTTTTGCCGATTTGGTGCTCAGCCGACAGGAAATTTTTTTTGTTGCGGATTATTTGGTTTTTGTGGATTATTGTTATAATTTTGTGGTTGATATAACGATTTTTAGACAGAATGAAGAATTTGTACACATCTTTGCAAGCATGTTGCTGTTGTACCGAATCAAGAGATTGGCTCGGCACGATGGTCTTTTTGCGTGATGTGATATAGGAAATCATTAAGACAGTTATTACAAGCAAAATACCTGCGCCTTGCCAATCCAGTGGCAAGGCGTTTTTTTTGTGTATATTTTCAAAAACAATATCAATTTATAAAATAGTTATCATTATGATTTACTCATCAATTACAGAACTCGTAGGGCGCACCCCATTAGTGGAGGTGAGCGGATTTGAAAATCAAAAGGCAAGAATTGTTGTAAAGGTAGAGGCTTTCAATCCTGGTGGCAGTGTGAAGGACCGCATTGCGTTGGCAATGATTGAGGACGCAGAGAAGAAAGGCGTGTTGAAGCCTGGTGCCACGATTATTGAGCCCACAAGTGGTAATACAGGTGTGGGACTGGCATGGGTGGGTGTGGCCAAAGGCTACCGGACCATTCTCACAATGCCCGAAACCATGAGTGTGGAGCGCCGCAATCTGCTGAAGGCTTACGGTGCAAAACTTGAACTTACGCCAGGGGCTGAAGGCATGAAAGGTGCCATTGCCAGGGCGGAGCAGTTGCGCGCCACTATCCCTGGGGCAGTGATTCTGGGGCAGTTTGTGAATCCTGCCAATCCTGCAATCCACGAGCAGACTACTGGGGAGGAAGTTTGGACCGATACTGATGGGAAAGTGGATATTTTTGTGGCAGGCGTGGGCACTGGTGGCACGGTGAGCGGTGTAGGTAGCGCGCTCAAAAAGCATAATTCTGCCGTGAAGGTGGTGGCAGTGGAGCCGGATTCCTCCGCAGTGCTGACCACGGGAGTGCCGGGCAAACACAAGATTCAGGGTATAGGTGCAGGATTTGTACCATCTACCTACAATCCCGACGCCGTGGACGAGGTGATAACTGTGACCGACGACGATGCTTTTGCTGGTGCACGTAAGTTGGCACGCACAAAGGGGCTGCTTGTGGGCATTTCGTCGGGGGCGGCTTTCTCCGCAGCCCTCGCTTTGTCAAGGAAGGACGAGAACGCAGGCAAACTCATTGTGGCACTGCTGCCCGACACTGGCGAACGTTATTTATCCACCTCTTTATTTGAGTAAGAAAGATGAAAGCACCCTCTGTTTCCCAACTTAAGCGACTGATGGAACTGGTCGGTTATGTTATTTTTCCAGACTATTCCGATGTGCCTTCATGGACCAATGGCAATGAGGCCATTCACGCAGTGCTCGCCGACCAACTTTCCACCATCACCACCATCACCGATCCTGATAAAATGGCGGACGACTTTGTGCAGGCGTTGCCCGAAATTGCGAGGCTGCTTCACACCGATGCTCTCGCTGTGATGCACAACGATCCCGCTGTAAAGTCGATGCAGGAGGTAATACTTTGCTATCCTGTGGTAAAGGTGATGGTTCACTATCGCACCGCACATCAACTTCATTTGCAAGGCGTTCCCATTATTCCGCGTGTCATCACCGAGATGGCGCATTCTGCCACAGGTATCGACATACACCCTGCCGCGCAGATAGGCGAGCATTTCTGCATCGACCATGGCACAGGCGTGGTGATTGGTGCCACCAGTGTGATTGGCAACCATGTGATGCTTTATCAGGGCGTGACACTTGGAGCGAAGAATTTCTCGTATGACGCCAATGGTGTGCCTATAGATATGCCGCGCCACCCCATTTTGGAAGACTATGTGACCGTGTATTCCAACACTTCGATACTGGGCAGGGTGAGGATAGGGCATCATACCATAGTGGGTGGTAACGTGTGGCTCACCCACGATGTGCCACCTCACTCCCGTGTGCTCCAAAGCCGCGCCATAGAGGAACCGTTCTTTCAAGACGGCGCAGGGATATAAATTGGGCCGTGATAGATTTCTTCTCGCGCCCTTCCACCTTTTATGACATGCCTTTCGAATGTTCCGATGCAACCAGCAATGTGTCAACGCATTGGAAACATGCCAAAGGCATGTCCCTACGTTATGGCGTTTTCGTTTTTGGTTAACAGTGTTGATTACCGCAAAAACACCGAACGAAATGCCACAAAAATGCCGAATGAAATGCCGCAAAAATGCCGAATGAAATGCCACAAAAACACCGAACGGCTTGGGATTTTGAGAGAAATAATGTATTTTTGCATTCAAAACAATACTAATATGGAATATCTACCAAGAATTGCAGACAATGTGTTGAAAGAAAGGTTAGAGGCTTTTGGGTCTGTACTCATAGAAGGTCCAAAATGGACAGGAAAGACGACTACTGCTCAACAGCAGGCTCAAAGCGTGCTAAAACTGCAAGATCCGGATAAAAGAGAGGAGATTCTTATGACCGCAGCAACGATGCCGTCGTTACTGTTAAAGGGAGAGCAACCTCGTTTGATAGATGAATGGCAGGACGCACCGGTGCTTTGGGATGCAGTGCGCATTGCTGTTGACAATTCTGGAGGAAAGCCTGGTCAATACATTCTTACAGGCAGTAACACTGTTGACAAAGAAAAGATTTATCACAGCGGTGTCGGTCGTATATCACGTATGAAAATGTATCCGATGAGTCTTTGGGAGTCAAAAGATTCAACAGGAGAGGTTTCTCTAAGAGAATTGTTTGACAATCCAGATTACGACATTGATGGTGCTACCAGCAAATTAAATATTCCTTCATTAATTAGAGTGGCTTGCCGTGGAGGGTGGCCAGTGGCCTTGCAAATGTCTGAGAAGTCGGGAATGTTGATAGCCAGCGACTATGTGAATAGTGTTTGCGAAATAGATATTTCATCAATTGACAATAAGCAGCGTAATCCGAAAATCGCCAGGCAAATAATGCGTTCCTATGCTCGTAATGTTAGTACTATAGCTAAAAAAAACAATATTTTATCAGATATCACATCTTCTGGCGACATATCCTTGTCAATGGACACTATGGATAATTACATCAGTGTATTGGAAAAACTATATGTTATTCAAGATATTGACGCATGGTGCCCAGCTATCAGAAGTAGAACAGCCGTTCGCAGTATGCCAAAAAGAGGTTTTTCAGATCCTTCTATAGCTGTTGCGGCAATGGGAGTAAACGCCGATGGTTTGGAAATGCAGCTTAAGACATTCGGGTTTATTTTTGAGCAAATGTGTGCACGAGATCTTCGTGCTTACACTCCAGGCTTCGGTAACCATTTATCTTACTATCGTGACCGCTACGGTTTGGAAGCCGACTTGGTGCTCCATCTTGATGATGGGCGATATGCTCTTATTGAGTGTAAGCTTGGTAGTAGAGAAATTGAAGAAGGTGCTAAGCATTTGTTAGAAATCAAACGACTTGTACAGGAGCATAATAAAACAGAAAAACAAGTTCCTCTCCGTGAACCAGACTTGCTTATTATTCTTACTGGTGGCAGCATGGCTTACACTCGTCCCGATGGAGTGAAAGTTATTCCGCTTTCGTGCTTGAAAGACTGATTGGAGGGTGGATTAGCGCTTGCGGAATTGTTGGGGAGTGAGGCCGGTGTGCTGCTTGAAGTAGCGGCAGAAGAATGAGATGTCGCAGAAGTGGTAGTCCCACGACAATTCCTTGATTGACTTTTCTTCGGTGGCAAGCGATTGCTTGATTTGCAGCACCACATAATGGTCGATTATGCTCTTGGCGGTGTGGCCTGTGATGCGGCGTGTGACTATGCCCAAATACTTTGCCGACACATTCAGCAGGTCGGCATAATAACTCACGTCGCGCGATTCACGGTAGCGGCTCTCCAATGCCCTCATGAAGCGGTTGAAGAGTTCGCGGATTCGTGGGCTGCCAGTTTCGGCCTTCTTTTCTTCGGGGTTGCGGTAAAGGTAGTCGTAGAAGCCGAGGAAAAAGGCTTTGAGTTGTAGTGTCACCAGTTGCTCCAGGCAGATGCAGCCTTCTTGCTCGAAATACAGTCGGAGCAGCGCAAACATATTGTTGATGATATTGGTGAGAATGGGCGACTCGGTGCGGCATCGGTCGGTTTTCAGTTGCGAATACACGGTTTGCTCCAGTTGCAGACTTGCCTCACGCAGCAGCGACGCACCGTATTTCAGAATCTCCACCCTGAAATCGTCGGTACGGTTGGTCACCGCCACCACATCGTTGGGGAAAAGGGTGATGACCGAGCCCTTCTTCAATCGCCATTCCAAGAAATTCACGCCTATGGTGGCCTCGCCCTCACGGCAGAGTACAATCATGCCGTAGTCGATAGCCGTAGCCTCGCTAAACCATGATTCCGAGTGCTCCGATGTGAGGCTCACTTTTCGGTTAGAGCGCATCTCTATGTCTTTACCTTTCATCTATACTATGCTTGCAGTGTATGTGGATAATTCTGATTTCTACCGCAAATATCGGAAAAATATGTAATATTTCAGTACATGTGTTCCTAAATAGTCAATTATTGTGGATTTATTTAAAATCGTTGGGCTGTGAAAAGTGGGTAATTTTGCACCGAAATTTTACACATCACTGAATCAAACATTTTTTATTGACAATGCACAAGAGATTACTATGCTGTGCTTGTGTGTGTATGCTGATGCCGAGTTACGGCATGGCGCAGACACAGCGCAGACTTACTGCCAACGAACTTTTCAGTATGATAGAGAGTGGCAACAACACACTCAATGCCACAAAGACGGGTGTGAGCGTGGCGACGCAAGGCATAGAAGAAGCCAAGAACAAACGCTTGCCCGACATTGGCGCCTCACTTTCGTTGAGTTATACCGGCAATGTGCTGATCACCGACCGCAACTTCAGTCACCCCAAAGGTGCAAGCCAACCTCACTTTGGCAATTCCTTCGCCCTTGAGGCGCAGCAGGTGGTGTATGCCGGTGGGGCAATCACCACAGGCATCAAACTTGCCGAACTCCAGAAGTCGGTGGCTGAAAATGCCGTTACGCTAACGCGCAACCAACTTCGCTTCATCGCCATCGGCCAGTTTTTGGAACTGTCGAAACTCGACAACGGCATCAAGGTGTATGACAGCAACATCGCCCTGACCGAACGCCTCATTGCCGATATCAAGGCAAAACAGACACAGGGTATGGCGCTGAAAAACGATGTGACCCGATACGAACTGCAAATGGAGTCGCTGAAATTGGGCAAACGCCAGTTGGAGGACCAAAAGAGCATTTTGAGCCACCAGTTGTGCAACGCGCTGGGGATTGAAGATGCCATCATCGTTCCCGATATCGACCTCACTGCCACAGGCTATGAACTGATGTCGGAAAAGGATTTGCAATCCGAGGCGCTGGTGAATGCGCCGCAAATCCGCCAGTCGGAATTGGCGACCAATGTGGCAGAGCAACAGTTGAAACTCGCCAAAAGCGAACTCCTGCCGAAAGTGGCTGTGGTGGCTGCCGACAATTTTACGGGACCGTTCACCTACGACATTCCGCCCATCAACAAGAATTTCAATGTGTGGTATGTGGGCGTGGGCGTGAAATACTCCCTCAGTTCGCTGTTCAAGACTCCAAAATCCGTTCACAGGGCTGAGGCACAGTTGCGCCAGAGTCAAGAGGCACATGCCGTGACCAACGAGAATGTGAACAATCAGGTGCACCAAGCCTACACCATGCACCAGCAGGCGTATGTGGAACTGCGCACTCAGCAGAAAAGCGTGGAGTTGGCGAACCAAAACTTTCAGGTGGTTCAAAATCGCTACGCCAACCAGTTGGCGCTCATCACCGATATGATTGATGCGTCGAACGTGAAACTCAATGCTGAACTGCAAGAGGTGAACGCACAAATCAATATCGCCTACACATATTATAATGTGAAATACGTGACTGGAAAAATTTAACTCGCATTTTAAAAAATACAATCAAAACAAGATGAAAAAGAAGATACTTATTCGATTGATATACAACATTTGTGTGCTTGCCGTTCTTGCCGCTGGCGCATGGCTGGTGGTGGACCATTTCTTGCAATTTGAAGAAGGCGAATACACCGACAACGCCACCGTGCAGCAGCACATCACCCCGGTGAATGCCCGTGTGGGCGGATTCATCAAGGAAATCCGTTTCAATGAATACCAACCAGTGCACAAGGGCGACACGCTGGTGGTGATTGAGGACAGCGAATACCGCTTGCAACTGGCGCAAGCCGAGGCGAATTTGCAGCGTGAGTTGGCTGGCGGCGATGTCACCAGTTCCACCATTGGCGTTACGCGTCAGAATATGAGCGTGTCCGATGCTGGTGTGGATGAGGCGAGCGTCAGACTGGAAAACGCCCGAATCGACGACCAGCGCTATGCCCAACTGCTGAAAAGCGACGCGGTGACCCAACAGCAGTACGACAAAGTGCACACCGCCTATCTTGAGGCGCAAGCCCGCTATGAGCAAGCCGTGCGTAGCCGTGGCACACTCGCCAAAACCGAAACCGAGCAGGGACACCGCCTCACGCAGAACCAGGCTGCCGTCAAGGTGGCGCGCGCCCAAATCCAGTTGGCGAAACTCAATCTCTCCTACACCGTGATTATTGCCACAGCCGATGGTGTGGTGGGCAAGAAGGACATACATGTGGGCCAACTCGTGCAGCCAGGGCAAACCATGGCAAGCATCGTGGACAATTCTGAATTGTGGGTGGTGGCAAACTACCGTGAAACGCAGTTGCCCAACATACACGTGGGTTCGAAGGTGGATATCACGGTCGATGCCGTCCCCGGTGTGGCATTCAAGGGCACGGTGGAGCGCATCAGCGATGCCACAGGCTCTGCCTACTCAATGATTCCACAAGACAATGCCACAGGCAATTTCGTGAAAGTGGAGCAACGCATACCCGTCAGAATCCACCTCGATGCCGACAAGAAAGCGCAGAGCAAACTCCGTGCCGGCATGAATGTGGTGTGTGTGATTAATAAGTGAAAAAGATGACCGACATCGATAACAAGAAACCAAAAACGGGCGGAAAGCCCAAGGCTGGCGGACCGCCCACCACTTTCTCCATGCCCATGTATCGGCAGTTTGTGCCGAAGTTCATACGGCCGTGGATATATCTGCTGCTTGCATTCTGTTTTCAGTTTGCCAACGGCATGTATCTCGGTGCAATGAACGATGTGCTGGGGGAGTGGAGCCTGATGCGTGAAGATGTGCAGATGTGCCTCTATGCCACGCTAATAGGCATGGCGATGTATTTCCCTGTGCTATTTCGCATGAAGTTTCGCTTCATCAATAAGAGCCTACTGATGGTGGCGGCGGCGGTGATTGTGGTCTGCAACCTGCTTGCCACCATCAAAATGCCTATGCCGGCGTTGTGGGCACTGTGCGTGGTGTGCGGCATGGCGAAGATTCAAGGCACATTCGAGTGCATGTCAAATATTCAACTATGGATGACACCCAAACGCGATTTCGGCGTGTTTTTCCCTATTCTCCACATTGTGCTGCTCACAGCCATAGAGGTGTCGGGCTATCTTGCCGCATGGTTTGCCTATCACATGCACTGGACCTATATGCACTGGTTTGTGATATTGCTGATGCTGATTGTGCTGCTCGTGCAAGCCCTGCTCACAAAGCCCTTCCGTGCCATGCCGCAGATTGTTCCGCTGAAAGGGCTCGACTGGTTCGGCGCGTTGCTTTGGATTGCATTCTGGCTACAGGTGGCGTGGCTGCTCAACTATGGCGACTGGCTCGACTGGTGGCATTCTCGCCAGTTCCGACTGGTGACAGGCTCCGTGCTGGTTACCTTTGCCCTGTGCCTCATTCGTATGCGTCAGCACCCCAAGCCATATATCGAGCCTGCCATGTGGAAATACCACAATGTGGTGCCGGTGATTTTGCTCATCGGCGTGGTGGAGGCTCTGTTTTCGTGCGAGCATGTGCTAGAAATGGTCTATTATGAGGAAGTGATGCACTATACCGACCTCACTTACGAAGGACTCAACCAATGGTCGCTGCCAGGCATACTGGCAGGGTGCCTGTTTTCGCTGGGCTGGCTGAAGGTGATGCGCTGGAATGTGTATAAACTGATAGCGTTTGCGCTGTTTGCGTTTTGCCTCTATGCAGGAGGATTTTACTTCCTTGTGGATTCGGGCATTAGCATCACGCAGTTGCGCGTGCCGCTTGTGTGGCGTGGATTCAGCTATGCCGTGCTGTGCATCGCGTTTATGTGGTGTCTGCACGAAATCATGTCGTTCGAGCACTTCTTCCAGGCACTTTCAGTGTTCAACGTGCTTCACATGTTTGTGGGTGGACTGATGGGTGCCGCACTCCATAGCCGAGGCATGAAATACTATGTGGGCGACGGTTTCGCGCGCTGTTCGGGTTATATCGACAGCGTGAGGATGAGTGCCACGCAAATCGACTTCCCACAGATGATGGAAAACTTGTTAGAAGGTTTCATGGCGCAAAGCATAAAGATACTGTTTGGGTGGACTTTGCTTGCCGGCATGTTTTTCGCCGCCCTCATGCTGCTCTGGGATATACCCATGGTGCGCCACCAAATCAAGCACATACCGGCTTGGCCCATCGTGGGTATGAGAGTGCTCCGCAACTTCAAGCGCCAGGTACGCCGTGAAAAGCGAACTGCCACAGTGGGGCAAACCGCCCACATGCCTTGCATAAAGAGGCAATAAAATGCACGTTACAGAACGAAATGATTCGCGAATCATTTCGTTCTCCGTCTTATTTGCAGTATCTTTGCAACTATGAAATCACTACGCGAACTTTATAAAATAGGCAAAGGTCCTTCTTCGAGCCATACTATGGGTCCTCAGAAGGCCGCCCAAATCTTCGCCGCCCAAAACGAGGGTGCCATATCTTTCAGCGTAACACTCTATGGCAGTTTGGCCGCAACAGGCAAAGGTCACATGACCGACGTGGCCATTGAGGAAGTGCTGAGCCCCCTTGCACCCACCACCATCGTGTGGGAGCCCACCAAGTTTTTGCCATTCCACCCCAACGGAATGACTTTCAACGCCATTCACGCCAACGGTCGTCCTAACACATCCTGGACGGTTTACAGCGTTGGCGGAGGCACTCTTTCAGAGGGCGACCACCCCACCGGTGTGTTACCCCCATCGCCCGACATCTATCCGTTGAGTCATCTGAGCGACATTAAGAAATGGTGTTACGACAACGGTCGTGCTTATTGGGAATATGTCAACGAGCACGAAGACTCTGGCATTTGGGACTACCTGCAGGAGATATGGGAAGCTATGAAGCGCAGTGTGGAGCGTGGCATTGAGCAAGAGGGACGTCTGCCTGGTCCGCTCAACCTTCAACGCAAGGCTTTCACCTATTATGTCAAGGCTCAAGGCTACCGCAGGAACCTTCAGACACGTGGCTTGGTTTATTCCTACGCCTTAGCCGTAAGCGAGGAAAACGCATCGGGTGGCACCATCGTCACCGCTCCCACCTGTGGCTCGTGCGGCATCATGCCAGCTGTGCTCTACCACCTTGCTAAGGGTCACGAATTTTCCGACATCAAGATTTTGCATGCCCTCGCAACTGGAGGTCTTGTGGGCAATATCGTGAAACAGAACGCCAGCATCTCAGGTGCCGATGTGGGTTGCCAGGGAGAGGTGGGCGTTGCATGCGCTATGGCCTCAGCCGCCGCTTGCCAAATTTTCGGAGGCAGTCCGGCACAGATTGAGTATGCCGCTGAAATGGGGCTTGAGCACCACCTTGGCATGACCTGTGATCCCATCTGCGGACTGGTTCAGATTCCTTGCATCGAACGCAACGCCTTCGCTGCCACACGTGCTCTCGACTCGAATCTCTATGCTACGTTTAGCGACGGAAAGCACCGCGTCAGCTTTGACCGCGTGGTGCAAGTGATGAAACAAACAGGTCACGACCTGCCCTCGCTCTACAAGGAGACGTCGGAAGGTGGGTTGGCCGCCCAACAGCTGGTTTAATACGGTTCAGTGGATAAATGCTGGGGGCACAGAAACAAAAACATAAAAAAAAACAGCCTTTTAGCGATGCCAGTGCTTCGCACCTGTCGTTAGTGCTGTGGCATGTCTGATTTCAAGCAAGGCTTGAATCAGCCACACCAC
>OLGV01000022.1_pt1 | contig 63832 bp, 71 predicted proteins | sample 1605761 | NCBI WGS metagenome assembly OLGV01 (sample SAMN03283245) | human gut metagenome | biome: human-associated habitat; material: feces | host: Homo sapiens | place: Peru | collected 2012
ATTTTTGTGCGAAATCAGTTTGTTTAGAGTGATTATCATACTGTAAAAGAACAAAGGTCATGAATTTGCGGTTTGTCTTGGCATAAGATACTCTGCCGGGATTAATTTTTCACATTACCAAGTCATTTCAAAAAAGTTGTATCTTTGTGTCCTTATGATAAACACGAAAAAAGTAATCCTCATCACCGGAGGAAGTTCAGGAATTGGCTTTGATTCCGCCATTGCGTTGGCCGGGCAGGGGCATAAGGTTTACGCTGCGGCGAGACGAACCGAGATGATGGCGCCGTTGAAAAAGCACGGCATAGTGCCGCTCCATCTTGATGTCACCGATGAAAAATCCATGACCGAATGCGTGAAGGCGGTGCTTGATTCCGAAGGTCGCATCGACGTGTTGGTGAACAACGCAGGCTATGGTTATTTTGGCGCCATAGAAAACGTCACCATGGAAGAGGCGCGCAAGCAGATGGAAGTCAACATTTTCGGGTTGGCACGGATGTGTCAGCTCGTGCTCCCGACGATGCGCTCGCAACAATCGGGGCGCATAATAAACATAGCGTCTATCGCCGGCAGGGCGACAATGTATTTCGGAGGCTGGTACAACGTCTCGAAGTACTCGGTGGAAGCATTCAGCGACGCGCTCCGTATGGAGACCAGGCCTTTCGGCATCGACGTGGTGATAATCGAGCCGAGCACCATCAAGACAAACTGGGGCATCATCGCCGCCGACAATCTTGAGAAATCATCAAGAGGAACAGCCTACGAGGAAAAAGGTCTCATCGAGGCACAAAACCTACACAAAGCGTATAAGTCGAACATTTTTTCAAAGCCTGTCGTGGTGACTAAAGCCATCTGCAAGGCGGTGAACAGCCGCCGACCTCGCACACGCTACTGCATCGGAAGAGGCGGCAAGACAGTGGTTTTTCTGCACAACGTGCTCCCAACACGATGCTGGGACAGAATCAACAGGATTATGACGAAAAAAATCTTGTAAAAAAGACTGGAGACTTATTTCTTCACCGGGTCGCATGTCAGCCCGATGCCTAATTTCTTGAAGATTTTCCTGTCAACTTCGCTCAACATCACCGTCGAGTGCACTTGACAACCATTTAGTTGAGGAAGCACGTCGAGGGCTTTTTTGCAGTTCTCGTCCCACAGGCTCAACATCGAGAGAGCCACAAGCACCTCGTCGGTATGCAGTCGCGGGTTCTTTCCGTTAAGGATACCGACCTTTGTCTTCTGTATAGGCTCAATCATAGCCTGTGGTATGAGTTTCACTTCATGACCGATACCTGCGATATGTTTGGTGGCGTTTAGAATCAACGCGGCACTTGAGCCGAGCAAAGAGCTGGCGTGTGCTGTGATGATGGTGCCGTCTTCAAGTTCGATGGCGCCACAGTGCTCGTTTTCCCGGGCCTTGCGCTCACGCGCCGCGATAGTGGTCTTGCGCTCGTCGGTGGTAATTTTAGCCTGCTTCATCAGGAGAGCGATTTTATTCACCTCGTTCTCACTGCCTTTGCCGGCAGCAAAATCACAAAGCGCCGTGTAATAACGTCTTATGATCTCGTCTTTCGAGGCTTTGCAACACACTTCGTCGTCGCTTAAGCAATATCCGGCCATATTAACGCCCATGTCGGTAGGCGATTTATAAGGATTCTCGCCATAGATGGATTCAAAAATGGCGTTCAGCACCGGGAAAATCTCTATGTCACGGTTATAGTTGATAGCCGTCTCGCCATAAGCCTCAAGATGGAACGGGTCAATCATATTGACATCGTTGAGGTCGGCGGTGGCAGCCTCATAAGCGATGTTGACAGGGTGTTTCAGCGGCAAGTTCCAAATCGGGAATGTCTCGTATTTCGCATAACCCGCCTTGATGCCGCGTTTGTTCTCATGATAAAGCTGGCTTAAACACACTGCCATCTTGCCGCTGCCAGGTCCGGGAGCGGTGATGATGACGAGAGGACGCATAGTCTCCACGTAATCATTTTTGCCGAAGCCGTCTTCCGAGTCGATGAGAGCCACGTTGTTGGGATACCCTTCTATGATGCGGTGATTATAAACCTTGATGCCTAATCTTTCCAGACGGGAACGATAAGCGTCGGCACTGGCCTGGCCGTTGTAGTGTGTGATAACGACGCTGTTGACCATAAATCCACGGCCGATAAACTCGTCGCGCAGACGCAGGACATCAACATCATAGGTTATGCCGAGGTCGCCGCGCACCTTGTTTTTCTCAATATCAACGGCACTGATGACGATGACGATTTCCGCCACGTCGGCAAGCTGCATCAACATCTGCAACTTAATGTCTGGTTGGAATCCAGGCAAAACACGACTCGCATGGAAGTCGTCGAACAACTTCCCGCCAAATTCCAAATAAAGTTTATCGCCGAATTTCGCGATACGCTCCTTGATGTGCTCCGACTGTATCTTCAGGTATTTTTCGCTATCGAACCCGTATTTCATGATGTTTAACATTTATCAATACGGGTTGCAAAGATACACAAAATTTGTATTGGAAGATAAAATTATTTAAAAAAATACTGTCCCTTGCCTTTCGTTTTATTGCCGTATTGGACAGCATGCATAGGGCAATAATGATAGCAGGCATCGCAGGTGTTGCAGTTGCCATGCCAAACCGGGCGGTCGTTTTCGAGGGTGATATTCAGCAGCGGACACACTTTGACGCAGATGCCGCAAGCGACACACTCGTCGGTGCTGAAAAACGGCTTGTCGGACGCCCATTTGTAGAAACTCTTGCCGATGACATTGCTTTTGAAACGCGGCAGTCTTCCCCTTATCATGTCGGAGCATTTCACACGTCGCCTGACGGATTCTATCACCTTCGGCAGCTTCTTCTTGGCTTTCACGATTTTCTCGTTAGCCACCTCCTCCCTATCCACGGTCATTCCCATAAAATTAATATAGGTGTTAGGCATCTTGAAACAAAAAGCGGCATCAAGTTCCAATCCTCTGCTCTTCAGTTCTTTACGGAAAATCTTCTCTGTCTCGCCCACGTTGTCGCCACATGTCACGGCTGTCCATATATATGACGGTTTGCCATTGACAATCAATTTATCGACAAACTCCTCGACCAGACGAGGCGGTCGCCAAGAATAGACAGGATACACAAAACCCAACATCTCGTTTTCCAAGATGTTAAATTCAAAAAGACCATCACGTTGCGCCTCGGGGATGAAGATGAGTTTCTCGTCGAGTGCCTCTGCCATGCTCGTCGCGACAAAACGGCTGTTTCCGCATCCGGAATAGTAAAAAATCATAGTTTAGAAATTTATTTTCGCAAAAATAATAAAAAGCTTTTAACCCCATCGTTTAATTCTTCATGAAAAAAGTGATGCCAAGCATTTTTTTTGTATTTTTGCACTTTAATTCAAGTAAAAAACATTATGAAAGTAGATTTTATAGAAATTTTCGGGGCTTTTTTTGTAATGGCCGCCATCATTGACATTTTCGGGTCGATACCTATTTTTGTAAGCATGAAAGAGAACAACAAGGTCATCAAGGCAGGGCAGGCTTGTTTTGTGGCTTTGGCGTTGTTTCTGATGTTTTTCTTTGCCGGCGATGCCTTGCTCAAAGTCTTCGGCATCGACGCTGCCTCGTTCGCTGTCGCCGGTTCGTTTGTGCTTTTCGTTCTCGCCGTGGAGATGATTCTTGGACGCGAGATTATCAAAAACGAGGGTGGCTCTGGAGGCGCCAGCATTGTGCCCGTCGCATTCCCGCTCATCGCAGGTCCGGGAGCCTTGACAGCGTTGCTGTCGCTTCGAGCCGACTATCAGGTCATCAATATCATGATTGGTCTCTTCCTCAACATAGCGTTGGTTTTTTTCGTCATACGCTCTCTTGACTTGGTGCAGCGACTTTTGGGTCAGAATTTCATCTTCATACTCCGCAAGTTCTTCGGTGTGATATTGCTTGCGATTGCTGTCAACATGTTCGTCAACAACATCAGCGTGATTATCTCGCAAGTAAGTAGATAGTTAAAAATGTCTCGCGAAAAAGAAATATACAAAGTCACCATCGTTGGCAGTGTTGTCAACACTTTACTGCTGATTTTCAAATTCGTGGCGGGGATTGTCGGGCATAGCGCCGCTATGATTGCCGACGCCGTACACACGCTCTCGGATTTTGCCACCGACATCATAGTGCTTGTTTTCGTGCGACTCGGCAGCCGTCCGACAGACAAGTCGCACAACTATGGTTATGGCAAATATGAGACTTTAGCCATGACTATCATAGGGTTGGCTTTGATGGTTGTCGCTGTCGGCATCATAGTGGAAGGAGCCAAGAAAATTGCTTTCTGGTCGAGAGGCGGCATCATCGAGGAGCCGGACATGCTGGCATTCTGGGCAGCCATAATATCCATTGTGATGAAAGAGTTTGTTTATCGTTATTCGATAATCAAGGCCAAGAAATTAGATTCCAAGGCCGTGGAGGCCAATGCGTGGCATCATCGCAGCGACGCTCTGTCGTCGATAGGGACAGCCCTCGGCATCAGCGGAGCCATCTTCCTCAACGACCGTTGGGCGATACTCGACCCGATAGCCTCGGTGGTGGTGGGAGCCTTCATCGTCAAGGTGGCGTTTGGTCTTTTGAAAGACGGCATCGGCGACCTCTTGGAGCAGTCGCTGCCAGACAAAATTGAAAACGAAATCCTACAGCTGGTCAGTGAAATCCCCGGCGTGGCAGCGCCTCACAACCTGTGTACACGCCGCATCGGCAATCGTTACGCCATAGAGATTCATATAAGAATGAATGGCGACATCAGCCTACACGAGGCACATAACAAAGCCACGGAAGTGGAGAATGTGCTTCGAGAGCACTATGGCAAAGAGACACACATAGCCGTCCATGTAGAACCCCTTGACAAATAAACAATTATCAATGTCGTACACTTACAAATATCCGAGACCTGCCGTCACCGCCGACTGCGTGGTGATTACAAAGGGAAGAGAGCCCATGGTGCTGCTGATTCAGCGCGGCAACGAGCCTTTCAAGGGGCAGTGGGCGTTTCCAGGCGGGTTCATGAACATAGATGAGACCACAGAACAATGCGCTGTCAGAGAACTTGAAGAAGAAACCGGCATAAAAGTGTCCGAAACACATCAGATAGGAGCATACTCGAAGGTGGACAGAGACCCGCGAGGACGCACGGTGACAGTGGCGTATCTCGCCATAACAGACAATGCAGAAGCCGTCAAAGGTCGCGACGACGCCGCCAAAGCACAGTGGTTCCCAATCTCAACACTGCCAAAATTAGCCTTCGACCACGAGGAAATAATGACCGACGCATTGCGCTGCTTCAACAGAATCGTGAAAACCGACATGACATCAAAGAACCCGTTTTAACCAAAACCGCATATTAAGATTTTTTTAAAAGCGCCACGGATTCTGATTAGTAATCTTCAGCGAAACGACAAAAATGAGAAAAACACTTCAAGTTTTGACAATTTGCATCTCCACCATGCTAATGTTTTCCTGTGAAAACGACAGTGCCATACGAAAGATGTGCCAAGATATTCACAATCAATATCCTTTAGCCACGCTACAAGACATATACAAGACCTGTTATCAAGACTTTTTCGGTGCGGAGCATCTCATGAACGACACCGCCGCGGCGAGATATTTCATCAATTATGAACTTGAGCGATGCAAAGACACCGACTTAAGCCCCATGCCGAAGCGCGAGCCCACAGGCTTCCGTCATCGTTTTGCGAGGATTAATTTCTCAAATATCATAGAAGGCGAAATGACGGAGGAGCAGCTGGTCATGATGTTCATCGACGCAGCGGGGAAAGACAACGCCTACGGCGACGACTGGTTGTCGGAATGGCTCCGCGTCGAGAAGATAGCGCTGGAAGTGAATCCTGATTGGAGAGATGAGGAGTTGCAATCAGAACTGATTGAAGCCGCCAGGGGCGGCAACGCGGTGCGCCACAGCGACGCGTTTCGCAACAACTACAACCCGCACTATAGGATTGTCAGGAATTTTTAATTCTTTCGTAAAGCTCGGGCAACCGTTTCCGTATCACCACCGGGTGTCCGTTCTCGATGAAGCAGTGCACGCTGCGCCCTTCGGCCACGAGTTTGCCGTTTTTTCGCATTGTATAGTCAAACTCGAATTTCAGCTCGCTCATATTGCCGATGCACACCTCCACCTCCACTATGTCTTTGAACGTAGTCGGGCTCTTGTATTTGCACTCTATGGAAACGACGGGCGACACCACGCCGTCAGCCTCGATTTTGTCAAAGCCCCAGCCTAATTTGTCGAGATAATCTACGCGAGCCTCCTCCATGATTCTCACATAGTTGGAGTGATGAGTGATACCCATGCGGTCGCATTCGTAATACCTGATTTCGTGTCTGTAAATATGATGCATAATTCAAAGTCCTATCCAATCTGATGATTTCTGATTCTATCCTCCGCCATAGCCTCGTATTTCGTTCCCTGCCGTCCGTAGTTGGCATAAGGATAAATGCTGATGCCGCCTCTCGGAACGAACAAACCCACGACCTCAATGTAACGCGGGTTCATCAATTTCACTAAATCATTAAGAATGACATTGACCACATCTTCATGAAAATCGCCATGGTTTCTGAAAGAAAAGAGATATAGCTTCAAACTCTTGCTCTCCACCATACGCTCATCTGGAATGTACAGAATCTTTATCTCTCCGAAGTCGGGCTGGTTAGTGATAGGGCACAAGGTGGTGAACTCCGGACAGTTGAACTGCACCCAATAGTCGCGTTCAGCATGACGGTTCTCGAAAGCCTCCAGCACCTCCGGCGCGTATGTCTCCGGGATTTCGGCTTTACGGCCAAGCGACTTCAAATTATCATTTTCTCTATTCATAACTATTTGATATTAAATATTTTATGCATCTGAAACGAGAGTCTCCACATTGGATGCTCCTTGCAAAACTCTATTGTCTTCTTAATTATCTCGGCATTTTTTTCTGCGTCGCCAGTGTCACAAGGCTGCAAAAAGCGATGTCTTATATTGATGTTTTCATAAAAACGGGGCTCAATCTCTCCGTCAAAAATCACTTTCAGTTCATCGGCCTCGCGCAAAACAGGAGACGCCTTCTCTCCCGAATAGAGGTCTTTCGGCGACATTGTAATCCAATCGACATTATGTGGCAGCTCGACGGTTCCGTTAGTCTCTACCGCCACTGTCTTTCCGAGCAGATGAAGCATCTCCACCAACGATTCTGTGAGTTGCAGCCCCGGCTCGCCACCTGTTATGACCACTAAATTCGCCTTGTATCTCGACACTTCCTCTATTATATCGCCTTCTGTCATCTCCTTGCCATCGGCGTGGTTGGTATCGCAAAACGGACACCGCAGGTTGCATCCGCTGAAACGGACAAACACTGCCGGTGTTCCGGTGTTAAAGCCTTCGCCCTGCAGCGAATAGAATATCTCGTTGACGCGCATCATTCGTCTTTTTCGTAAGATGCGACATTACCTGTCGTTTCCTGCACATCGACACGGTAGCAGTTCGTTATCTGTTCGCAGCACCAGCGCGCGATATTCTCGGCTGTCGGGTTGCATTTCAGCACCTCGTTGACGACTTTGTGGTCCAAGGTATCGACGATGCGGCGTTTTATCTCGGAGAAATCGACCACCATGCCGTTTTCGTCAAGTTCTTTGGCTTTGCAATAGATGGTGATTATCCAATTATGTCCGTGCAACGAGCGGCACTTGCTCGGGTAATCGAGCGCAAGTTGGTGTGCGCCTGCCACTTCTATTGTTTTCTTGATGTAGTACATTTCTTAATCCTCGTAAATTGTCGGGTCAATTATTCCGGCTTTTCGGAAAGCCTCAACACGTTCGCGGCAAGTGCCGCAGCGTCCGCAGTGGCGTTCTCCCCCGCGGTAGCACGAATAGGTCTTGCCATAGTCTATACCGAGCGCGGCACCTCTTTTCACGATGTCGCTTTTAGCGATGCCGGTGTATGGCGCCACGAGCCGCACACCTTCGTATGTGCCTGCCCGCATCGCGTCGTCCATCGCCCTCACGAAGTCATGACGGCAGTCGGGATATACGGCATGATCGCCGCCGTGGTTGGCGATGAGCACACGCTGGAGACCGCGGCTCTCGGCGATACCGCAAGCCACCGACAGCATGATGCCGTTACGGAAAGGCACCACAGTGCTGCGCATATTGTCGTCGTCATAGTCGCCCTCCGGAACAGCCTCTGCGCCCGCTGTCAATGAAGAGGCTAAATACCTGCCGACGAAGGCTATGTCTATCACAAGATGTTCGATGCCCAAATGTTGGCAATGCCAGCGGGCGCACGACATCTCACGCGACGCGTGGTTGCTGCCATAGTCGAAGGTAACCGCCAAGGCAATACGCTCACGCTCCTCGTAGAGAAGCGTGGTGGAGTCGAGACCGCCAGAATAAATGATTACCGAATCCATATCCTTGTTTTGTTGAAGAGGGTTCCCAAGCACCCCTGATTACTTAATTGTGTGCAAAGATACTGTTTTTTTTAATATCACGCCGATTTTTTTATTCATCTTGACAACCATGCAAGCAATTTATGGAAACAAATCATCAGGAAATCAAACAAAAATTGCTAAATTTGCAACTTTAATAGCATATCACCCATGGAAACACAAACTATTTTAATGGCAATTGCCGCATTTGGCATCGGAAGCCTCATGACATACCTCGCAATGAAGGCAAAAAACGCATCTTTAACGGTCTCGAGCCAAAAAGAGTTAGCCGATATCCAGTCTCAACGAGACACAGCTCAAAAAGAAGTCGCCATACTCAAAGAGCAAATGCGGCACGACAAAGAAGAACAAGCCAAGGCCATTCAGCAACAACTGGCAATGGCAAAAGAACAGCTGCAAAACGCCACACAAGAAATACTTAAACAGCGTGAAGAAACATTGAGCAAAACCAATGTCGAGCAACTCGGAAATGTTGTAACTCCACTGAAAGAGCAACTCGAAGCAATCCAAAAGCAAGTTACCGAGAGCATTAAAACCACCACCGACAACAAAGCCTCTTTGGAACGCGCCATCGAAGACTTGATGAAGCAGACGAAATCAATCAGCGACGATGCCAACAACCTCACAAAAGCCCTTAAGAATGAATCCAAGACACAAGGAAACTGGGGCGAGATGATTTTGGAGCAGTTGCTGGAAAACAGCGGACTTGTCAAAGATGTTCACTATGAATTGCAAACAACGCTCCGCGACGCATCGGGAAAGGCCGTCACCCATGACGATACCGGCAAACGTCTTATCCCTGATGTCATAGTACATTATCCCGATGGCAAAGACTGCATAATAGATTCAAAGGTTTCACTCAACGACTTCGTCGATTATTGCAATGCCCAAGAAGATGACGAGAAAGAAAATGCCCTGACAAAACATATTGCAAGTATCAAAAAACACGTGAAAGAACTTATATCAAAAGACTACTCGTCATACATCAAGCCTCCGCGGACAGCGATGGGCTATGTCATCATGTTTGTGCCAAACGACTCTGCCATGCAGTTGGCGCTACAGCACGACAGCACCTTATGGCATAAAGCTTTTGACAAAGGTATTTGTATTACATCTGAACAAAATCTTCTGATATTGCTACGAATGATTAAGATAGCCTGGACACAAGTGCAACAAGCGCAGAACCAGCGGGAAGTTTTTGACCAGGCTCGCAAATTGCTTGATAGAGTTGCCGACTTTATTGAACGATTTGACAAGGTGGGGGAGCAGATAAACAAGGCTGGCGACATTTTCAACAATGCGAGAAACAAACTCTATGATGGTCAGCAAAGCATTGTAAAAGCAGCCAAGGAAATGGAAAAGCTTGGAGCTAAAACCGGCAATAAGAAACAGCTGCCGGAACCCATGGACTGGGTTTCCACAGAAACAGAATCTTAATCGAGTGACGTGAAGACGTGGTCGGCAGCCTGCTTCAAGATTGCAGAAATGAAATTATAGAACCTCTATTTTGTTTTTTATCAATATTTTAAAATACGGGAACTTCCCTTTCACACTCAAATCTTTTCTGTCATCTCCTTTTCGAAATTTAATGATTTCAAATTTATTTGGATTATATTTATGCATAAAGGTGATTGGAACACCCCTCAAGCCGTAATAGTCTTTCGGAATATCTTGGGTTTTGTCAATTGTTTGAATAAATCGCAACCTAATACTTGAAAAGATGTCTTGGCTATATCCAACATAACATCGAACATTTCTTTAGCATTCCATTTTTCTCCATTTCCACGAGTGAAAATTGAAGCTGCTTGAAGCATTATTGTCTTATCAGTATGCTTTACAAATTTGTTCTTGCACAAATTGATATTCATCGACATTCTATAATTAGCAGCCGTGAGTCTGTCAATTAAGGGACTAAAAAAAGACTCCTCCCTCGACAAAAATAAAAAACCACTGATTTACAGTGGGTTACAACGACTTCTTATGGAGCATAGGAGACTACATGTTAAGAAAATCTCACTTTTGTCAGCACGTATTGTTTTATTTCGTACCTTTGTGTTGTGTTAAAATCATGATATACTATGAAAATAAATTTGCTGTTATCTGCTAATCAGAACAAAGAGATTTCTGCCAATGAGATTTTCATTAGGCTTATCGTCAATCATTCACAAATGCTTCGGGCTAAATCCGGCATCTATGCCGAGACCCCGAAGATTGGTCTGATACAAAAGATTGAGATAAAGAAGATTTATATGAAAAGGCTGATTATGACGTTATGTTTCATTGCTGCAGCTGTAGCACTTACAGCCCAGCAATGGAATATAGCCATAGAACACAACGAAATAAATGCATGTTTGACAGATGGTTGTTGCACAATCAACAACGAGACTGTTTTTGTAGGCCATTGGGATTCAGAAGCTTATTGTGTAAAAGTTGACAAAAATGGCAATTCCACAGAAAAGCATTTTCCGATAGAAGGAGGAACTTCCACATTTTTGAATATTATTTCTCTTGAAGACGGTAATTGTTTTTTGACAGGTGTATCGAAAACAAGTAATAATGAATATTTGTGGATTCTTGTTATTGACGATGAATTGAACATCGTTAAAGAACAGTTTTATGAAAAAGAGGAAGGTTATTCTGTTGATGATTCTGAATTCCATAATGCAAAAGCTGTTGTCGATGATGACGGCACTATAGTTGTGTGTGTAGGCATACGGATACCTTTTATATATCCCGAGACATATAGAATTAGAGGCATTTTCATGCGTTTCAACAGTGATTGTGAACGTCTTACCAGTGTATTCATAGAACCAGAAGCTTATAATTATTTATTTTACTCATCCAATTTTTTGACATCTTGTATTTTGAATGCTCCGGATAACCATGACATTCTTATCATTTCTCGGGGACAGGGGAATTGTCCGTCGGTTCTACGTTTTGACCATGATTTCAACCTGTTGACGCATCATGTCATTCATGAACAAAAGCTTGATCAATTAGGACATGAAGCCATTTCAGATTACTGGATAGACAATGACAATTTACTTGTCGTTGCCGAGGTAACAGACCCTGATATTCACAACAAAGAGTTTATTGTTTTGGGGAGAACAAGCATTAATAGCGGCTATATTTACGAAGACACTTGGATAAATAAAACCGATACACTTAACTATAATATTGAAAACCATTCAATGTGCGCTGTCAATGACACGACAATCTATTTAATAAGCCGTGCAAGAATTGGTAGTTGGCTCGGACCTGTTGCTATGGAAATCTATCTTGTTACCAAGGATTTGGAAATTCTTGGCAGCAGGTATTTTTATGATGAGACGTGGTATTGGCCAAAAACTGCAATCGCGACAAAAGATGACGGAATTGTTGCTATCAGCTACAGTCCTAAAGAGAGAACTTACATCAAGAAACTATTGCGTGAGGATTTCAATCCAATACCTTGCAGTATCAGTGAGGTGCCAATAGAGCGGCTCAAGGCGACAGCATTCCCCAATCCAACTCAAGGTGAATTATGTATTGACATATCCAGAGTCTCATTAAACGAGAAAGATGTAAGAATCAAGATTTTCAACAATGAAGGAAAAATCTGTCTCGACAGAATAATCAAAGGACAGGGAAATCTGCTGACCATTGATGTTTCGGGCTTGTCAAACGGAGTGTATAGTTTTCAAATTGTTAAGGAAAATAAAACAATTATAACTAATAGATTTATTAAAGAATAGAATTAACAAATATTTAAAACCTGAACGATGAAAAAAATCCTAAAAGCATTATTAATTGTAATCATTGTGGTATTTGAAGAAAATGTACTAAATGCACAAGATTGCATATCATGTAATGGCAGTTCAGTGTCCTCTCAAGCATCGGCGCCAGTGCGCTGCCTTCTCCAAACAGAGGCTTGCCGCTGCGCAGCTGCTCTGCTGCTAATTTGTAGTCTATTTTCTCTTCCATTTTTAATTAAACTTTGTCGTTCTACTTTTTATTGTAGCCTGACACAGTTTAATTTACACTCTCTCGGAATACACCCCTGTGTTTTACACACTCAGATGTATTTGCGATCACTTGGTATTAGGCCAATGTTATTTTCTCATTTTTTCATATTAAATATTGAACAGCCATGATTAAAACTATTGTTTTTACAATAAGTGTTATGTTATTAACATTTCATAATTGCCCAGCGCAAAACACAACTATGAATGACATAAAAGAAATATGGGTATACGAGTATTTTTCATCCAAAGGTTATACTCGCGGAGAAATATACACTAAGTTCAAGGAATTAGAACAAGAAGATATTCGAAAGCATAAGTTGGATGATGCTTTTGTTAACTCTTTGAAACATGTGTTTTCTTTAGCAAAAAGCTAAAAGTTTATCAATTTTCAGAATTACCCAAAGACTTATTAGATAGTATTGGAAACATGGGGATTGACAACTCCTTGATAATTAACGAACACGAAGGGCGATTTTTAAATTATATTTTTGACATAGATACACCGAGTACAAACCTAATTGGGAAGAAAGTTGGATTTTACAATCCCAACCTTCAAGGAGGAAAAGAAAAATACTTCCAAGAAACACGAAAACGCCTAAACCAATGCTACTCAGTAATTGGTGGTAGCGTTTTGTATATTTTCAATGATGATCAAAAAAAAGAGAGTGGTGGTTATGATGCAGCAGTTGTCTATTGGAGCAAATTTCTTATACCTACAGATAAAGTTGTTGAAATACTAAAAGATTCATAACATAAAGTATTATTTGTTATTGCTGTCCGGTAAAACTTTTCAAACAAAATAAATTAGAGATGGTCGTAAATTAACTAAAATAAACCTAACGATTTGATTGCCAATGTTATATTTTTTTGTATCTTTGCATAGGACAACAAAAAATCCCCCAAACTGCTTTGTTGGGCCTGTTTTGGGGGAAACGAAAAAAAATCGTCATGGCAGAGGTACAACAAATTTCTGAAATAACACCAAGTTTTGCGTTCACAGAGTTCGATTTTTATAAAGATTATGAAGAATCGTTCAAAAAGAGTGAACTCGGACGCTTTCATGCCCTCCTTCCGTTGCGTGAGATGGCCATCAGATTCGGCTTGACTGACTCGGTACCACAAGGAAAGGTCGGTCGCAAAGTTGCCATACGCACGTCCAATCGTCCGTGGCAAGGAGGTAAAGAAGGTCGAGTTTGGAGCCAAGTGCAACAACATCATGGTTGACGGTCTGTCGTTCATCGAGAAGCTTTCGTTCAACGCGTTCAATGAGGGCGCTCGTCTGTTAGCACGGTCAAGAAAGAACTTGCCCGTGTACGAGCCACAGCAATGGAAGGATCCTTTGGAACGCAGAAGGAACATTACGGTCTCAAGCGGATAAACGGCCGGATCAAGAAGACGGAAATCCCGATCATCTTCTTCGGCATCCACACGGCTAATGCAGTGCAACTGGCAAGGAGAATTGCGAAAGTAGAACTCCATCAGGCTGCTTAACCACGTATGGCATTATCCTCCATACAAGGGACAACTATGCCCTGACAAAACAAAAATCGACTAAAATCGGGATAAAACCCCGGAAAAAAGCAGACGATGGCAACCTCGGAAGGCATACCCTCGTCTATAGATATTGAATTCTTGGAATTAAACGACAATCCCTATTTAGCAGCCATGAGTCTGTCAAGTAATGGACTAAAAAAAGAGACTCCTTTTCTGATAAAAATAAAAACTCGCTGAAATTCAGCGAGTTACAATGATTTGTTGTGGAGCATAGGAGAATCGAACTCCTGACCTTTTGAATGCCATTCAAACGCTCTACCAACTGAGCTAATACCCCATCTGAATTGCGCTGCAAAGATACAAAAAAAAATCGTTACTGCAACATTTTTTTTAAAATTATTTACGCCGCCCTCGCCTTCTGCCGTTTTCATTGTCCTCAACGGTTTTTTTCGCCTTGCGGAAGATGTCGTCGGGGTCGGTCGGGCGCAGCTCGTCAAGCCACTCAAAGCCTTTGAGAATCTCGATGCCGGGCTTCATCTTCTCCTTCGGATATAGCGTCTCCGTGGTTTTCTTGAAATATTTTATTCTTACAATCTGATTCTTCTCAATCTTGATATCCATGGCCACACTCTGCGACACATTGACACCTATTATCGAGCCGTCTTCCTCTCGCAGCCAGTACACCGTCTCGGCGTTGCCGTCGTCATAGACATGGTCGAGCTCGTTGTTTTTGAAATACGCCGTCATCTTCTTTCCTTTGATTTGATTGAATCCTTCTATGGTATCCCTCTGAATGATGAATCCGTTAGGATAAAGCAACACATTGTCGATGGCCTTGTTCGCAACAGCGATGTTAATGGAATCGCCGCGAAGTTGACTGTTTTCCGCCCAAACCACTGGATTTACACGCATTTTCGCACACGAATCGGCGACGTGATAACTCAAAGAGTCGCATTTTCCCTGAATATCATGACGATAAAAGCGCACATTATAATATGCCAACAAACGCTCCGCTTTATCGGCAACGGTATCCATAAAGAAAAACAAGGTGTCGGCATGCAGATAAAGGGTGTCCCTATCGGCAAAATAAAGCGCCTGCGCACTGTCGGTGACGAAACTTTTGCCCAATTTTTTCCACATCTCCGCATAGTTTCCTTTCACAATCGCCTTGTTGACCGTGTCTTCGACAAAGACATTGCTCATCGCTTTGGCAAAATCGGCTTTTTTGTCATAAAACATTGAGTCCGAAGTAATTGAGTAGCCTTTATTACTCAAAGTGGCACCTCTGTCGAGATATGCGATGTCGTTTTTCGCATCATACCAACCATAGTTTCCGACAAGGATATTATCCTCGTAATAAATGGTCGTCGGGCCGAAGAAAAACATCTTCTCATCTTTGATACGATACTCCAAAGTGTCGGTAAACATACGGCTTTTCGGCGTTGTCACCACAACATCGTTTCGAAAATACGCCACCTGGATGTCATCTCGGTAATAACCCTTTCGGGAAACGAGATTCTTGTCGTTGCGAATTATCGAACCGTTTTTAGGATATGTGGCGAGATGCCTGTTACGGTCGTAAGTCATATAATTGGTTTTCAGCACCGTGGAGTCATCTTTAAGGATAACGTTATCGAACAGCTCCGCGAACTTGATGTCGCCGGAATACTTGCATTTGTCGCTAAAGATGTCGGTGGTGTCGTTCACCTTGATATGAACATTGCCGAAGCCGTCGAAATAACGTTTTCGCTCATTGAATTGCGCGCTGTCGCTGTAAAAATACACCGAGTCCTGACACAACACCACGTTTCCGACAAGATACTCTATGTCTTTTCCATACGATTCGTCGTACACCTGATAATCGGCATGCTCGATATGGACAAAAGTCTTGTTTTTCTGCTGAGCATTAACGGTACAGCAGAAACAGACAAAAATACAGAACCAACCTAATTTAAATCTCATCATCTATCTTATAATTGTAACCCATGATTCATCAAAACCAACTGTTTTTAAAATATCATCTTTCGTTATTGCCGGAGGTCGTTTTATTGTAAATTTAACAGCATTTTTAGGAACTACAATATGTATTGTAAATTGCAAACCATGTGATTCTCCTCCTCAAACAAACAATATGAAAGCAATTCATAATTTTTTTTGCAAGGGCCCTAATCATCGGCACAGCCACGGCATTACCGGTTTGTCTTCTTATCTCTTGATGCGAGACAACAATTTTATAAGATTCCGGAAATCCTTGCAATCGCAACAATTCACGGGAAGACGGCCTTCTATATCCATTAATCAACAAATAGTTGTACGACGCACCTGTTCTCAAAGCGCACGCATAATCAAGGACAGAAATGTTTCCCGACTTGTTTTCATGCCATATCGATGGATAAAACAATTTCTTTTCAATTGTTCTTTCTTTTCTTTTTTGAATTATCTTATCGGACGCAAACAAAGATTTGTCAACAGCGCTATCTGGTTCTATTATTTTTGACAAATAATAATCAATTTTAGGAAAATTGAAATGCTCACACTTTGTTTTATCCTTGAAGCCCGCTATTACAACTCGTTCCCTTTTTTGTGGAAGTCCGAAGTCAAGCGCGTTTAAAATTTTCCATTTTACATGATAACCCAAAGCATCTAATCTTCCCAGAACAACCTTGAACGTATTTCCTTTGTCATGTGTCGTCAATTGTTTTACATTTTCAAGCAATATAGCCGAAGGATGATGATGTTTTGATATACGTTCTATTTCAAAAAACATCGTTCCTCTCGTATCTTCAAAACCTTTTATTTTTCCCATTATGGAAAATGACTGACAAGGAAAACCCGCTAATAAAAGATTATGTCGAGGAATATCTTTTATATCGATTGACACATTCATATTTTTCTTATTGACAATTGATTAGTTTTTTCATGCCTTAAATTTCCAAGACAAGTCCCCGTCACATTGAAAATTCTCTTCTCCAAATCTTTTATTACATCAGGTCTCATGATTTTAATCTTTTGCAACATTAATAAATTAACGTTGCAAAAATAATAAAAATTCATGTTTTTGTCAATATTTTTAGTAAAAAAAATCGGCGTTGCACAAAACAACACCGATGTTTTTTATTTAGGGGGTTTTATTCGTACACTTGTGCTTCTGCCTCGCCTGACAGCACTCTTATGCCGTTCAATGCGAGTGCGAGCATTTCGTCTTCGCCCGGGTATCTGTAAACCGGAGCGATTTTCTTGACATGCTCCTCGATGATGCCGCAGAATGTCTTGTCGTAAGCCATGCCTCCGGTGATGAAGATACCATCTACGTTCATGTCGAGGGCTGCTGCCGCCACGCCGCCGATTTCCTTGGCAATCTGATAAGCCATGGCGCGATAAACCATCTCCCATTCTTTGTTGCCGGCTTTCACGGCGTTTTCAACTTCGAGAGCGTCGTTGGTGCCGAGGTAAGCCACGAAACCACCCTGGCCTTTAAGCATCAGGTCAACATCTTTTTTGGTGTATTTGCCGCTGAAGCAAGCCTTCATCAATGAGCCCGACGGAAGAGCGCCGGAACGTTCCGGAGTGAAAGGTCCGTCGCCGTTCAATGCGTTGTTGACGTCAACAACACGGCCTTTCTTATGAGCTCCGACAGAGATGCCGCCACCGAGGTGCACGCCGATAAGGTTAAGGTCTTCGTATTTCTTTCCGACAGCCTGGGCATGCTGGCGAGCAATCATCTTCTGGTTGAGGGCGTGGAATATGGAGACACGCGGGAACAAAGGGTGTCCGGAATAACGCGCCACGTCTTCCATCTCATCGACAACGACGGGGTCGGCAATATAAGCCTTCACGCCGTATTCCTTGGCGATATCGTTAGCGATAAGACTGCCGAGGTTGGAAGCGTGCTCGCCATAGGTGGCAGCTTTGAGGTCGCGGAGCATGACTTCGTTCACCTCATACACACCTGATGTAAGAGGGTGAAGAAGACCGCCACGACCGACAACGGCATCGAGACCGTTGATGTCAACGCCTTCGTTTTTCAACTCATTGAGTATCCTGTCTTTACGATAAGAAAACTGTTCGGCTACATTATCGAATTTAGCTATATCCTCAACAGAGTGTTTGATGTTTGTCTTGAAAATCTGTTCTTTGTCTTGAAAAACAGCAATTTTTGTCGATGTCGAGCCCGGGTTAATGGTTAAAATTTTATAACTCATTATTTATCAGTGTTTTAGTTATTATATGTTTTATGCTATCATAGCTGCGAGAGCGATTGAATAAAGCTTTGTCAGCGAGGTGTCGCCACGTGAAGAGAGGACGCAAGGCACCTTGGCGCCCATGAGCATTGCGCCTACTTCCGATTTGTCGAATTTCGAGCAGCATTTGTAGAACACGTTAGAAGCTTCGAGGTTGGGGAACACCAGGCAGTCGGCGTCGCCTGCCACCGGGCTGTTCATACCTTTTATTTGCACTGTCTCCGCATCGCAGGCGAGGTCGAGAGAGATGGGGCCCTCCACGAGGCAGCCCTTGATCTGACCACGCTCTGCCATCTTCGAGATTACGGCTGCATCGACACATGCCGGAATGCTCGCGCTCATCTGCTCTGTCGCTGTTATGAGAGCCACCTTGGGAGTCTTCACGCCGAGAGCCTTTGCCACTGTGGTGACATATTTCAATATTGTCTGTTTCTGCTTGAGGTCCGGCAACGGAATGATAGCGCAGTCAGAGGCAACGAGAAGTTTGTGGTAGTTAGGGTTCTGAATCACTGCGACGTGTGCCAAAGTGACGTTAGGCGGGCAGAGACCACGCTCCTTGTTGAGAATGGCGCGCATGTATTTATCCGTCGGAAGAAGACCTTTCATGAGGATGTCGCCTTCGCCGCGGTTGATGAGGTCGCAAGCCAAGGCAGCCGCTTTCACGTCGTCTTTCTCCTCGACGATTTTGAACTTGTTGATGTCGATTTTCTCTTCCTTGCATATCTCGGCGATACGAGCGGGGTCACCTACAAGGGTGGCGTCGATAAGACCGTTGTCAACAGCGTCGTTTACGGCGCAAATAGTGTGGTCGTCCATAGCATAAGCCGCCACGAGACGTTTCTTTGGACTGCTCTTCAGCACGTCGAACATTTGATTTAATTTTGTGATTTCCATGATATTATGTTAAACATTTTGTGATTTCAATCAATTCTCTAAACATTAATGCCCTTAACGCCCTTAATGCCCTTAAACGCCTTAACGCCCTTAAACGCCTTAACGCCCTTAAGCCGTCAGCATCCAATATATCTTGAAATAACCAATTTCAATATCTCGCTTGTTCCCTCGCCGATTTGCAAGATGCGTTGGTCGCGGTAGAAACGCTCCATGTCGAAGTCTTTCAGCAGGCCGTGGCCTCCCATCACCTGGACAGCTTTATCGCACACCTCTGTTGCCGCCATCGAGCAATACAGTTTCGCCATGGCAGCCTCTTTTCCAAAAGGCATTCCTGCGTCTTTTACGCGGCAAGCCTTGTAAAGCAGTTGTCGCGCCGCTTCTATTTTCATTGCCATCTCGGCAAGCATGAAACTTACCGCTTGGAACTTGCACACCGGTTTTCCGAACTGCTCACGTTGTTTTGAGTATTCGAGTGCCATTTCGTAGGCACCCTGGGCGCAGCCGAGTCCCATCGCGGCGATGGAGAGACGTCCGCCGTCCAATGTAGCGAGCATGATATGCGAGCCGTCGCCAGGCCGTCCAAGGATATTCTCGTCTTCCAGACGCACATCGTTGAACTTCAGTTCGCCGGTGTTGGAGGCGCGCCACATCATCTTGCGGTTCATCGGGCGTTGGGTGAAGCCTGGAGCGCTGTTTTCGATGAGAAAGGTGGTGAACTCGGGCTTTCCGTTTCTCTCGCCGGAGATAACCTGAATAGTGCTGCCGAGTGTCATAGCCGTGGCACTGTTGGTGATAAAAATTTTCGAGCCGTTGACAACCCATTGACCATCAACCTTTTCAGCTTTAGACTTTGTTCCTCTTGAATCACAGCCCGCCGTCTCCTCGGTGAGACCGAAGCCCCAGAGATGGTCTTTGCAAAGACGTGGGAGATATTTCTCTTTCTGTTCTTTTGTTCCGTATTCTTTTATCGGACTTATTCCCAAAGAGTTATCTGCCGCGATGGTTGCCGCCGTGGAGCCATCGACGCGTGCCAGCTCCTCGACTGCGATGATATACGAAAGCGTGTCAAGTTCTTGACCGCCATAGTCTTTCGGCACACAAATACCCAAGAGACCAAGATGTCCCATCTTTTTTGTCAACTCGACATCGAATTTCTCATGCTCATCGTTAAACGCCGCCACGGGCTTCACTTCTTTTTCAGCGAAAGCGCGCACCTTCTCGCGCATTTCAATTTGTTTCTTTGTAAGTCCGAAGTTCATACTCCAAGTTCTATTAAAACCGTTTTTGTATCTACTTTTTCACCTTCTTTAATATTTATTTTCAACACTTTGGCATCCGTTTTAGCGACTATGTTGTTTTCCATCTTCATTGCCTCCACAATGCAAAGCACCGTTCCGTTATGCACCTCGTCGCCCTCTTTCACGTTGACTTTCATCACGTTGCCTGGCATTGGCGAGAAAAATTTCATGGCATCGCCAGCAATATCGACATGTGAATAATCCATCATGTCGTTGAGTTGGTCGTTGCGATGACAGATGAAGTCGAGGCCGCGCAGATGCACGCGATAATCGTGACGCGGTGTCATAGAGACGAAGAGCGGCTCCGTCCTACCGTTTATCATCACCTTTTTCGTGTCGCCGTTCTGCAAAAGCTCCACAGAATAAGGATTTCCGTTGATGACACATTCAAGATTTTTATTCGACAGGTGATTTATCTGTGCCGACATCTTCTCCTCTTCCACGGTGACGTTCAGTGCCATCTGAAAACGCCAGTAGCCTATGGCATTCCAGACATCCGACTTGTTGTCTTTATGATTAAAGTCGAAGAACAGGAACATCGCCGCGACATCTTCTTTCTTGATGTTCTGACGAGTCTGCCGCATCGCCGCGACGAGCTCATCTTGATGTTTTTCACAATATGAAGTGTCGATTTTATTGTTTACAAAGTCTTGATTATCAATCAGGCACTGCAGATACGGGATATTGGTCTTGTTCGTCTGCACTATATATTCCTTGAGGGCGCGGCGTGTTATATCCATGGCCTCTTCGCGCGTTTTGCCGAAGCAGATGAGTTTTGAAATCATCGGGTCGTAGCTGTCGGAGATTTTACAAGGTTTGTCGATGCTGCTGTCGATACGCACGCCACGCATTTGAGGCTCGTGGTAGAGCGTCACCTCGTCTGCCGCCGGAAGGAAGCCGTTTTCGGGATCTTCGGCATACACACGGCATTCTATGGCATGACCTTTATCTTGAATCATCTTTTGTGTCCAGCCCATCTCCTTGCCGCGGGCTATACGGATTTGCTCCTCGACGATGTCGATGCCGGTGCGCTGTTCAGTGACGGGATGCTCCACTTGGATACGCGTATTCATCTCAAGGAAATAGAAGTCGAGGTTCTCATCGACGAGAAACTCCACCGTGCCGGCGTTACTATAGCCCACTTGTTTACACAGACTTACCGCTGTATCGCAGATGGCCTTGCGTTTTTCAGGTGTCAGTGTCGGCGACGGCGATTCTTCGATAATCTTCTGGTAACGACGTTGCACCGAGCATTCGCGTTCGTGGAGATGGACGATGTTGCCGTAATGGTCGGCGAGCACCTGCACCTCTATATGGCGCGGGTTCTCGATGTATTTCTCGACATAGACAGCTCCGTTGCCGAAATATTTCAGCGCCTCGCGCGACGCTTGTTCGAGCGCCGGCTCAAGGTCCTGCCGCCTCCGCACTATGTGCATGCCTTTGCCTCCGCCACCGGCAGCGGCTTTTATCAGCACCGGATAAGGCAGGGTGTCGACTTGCTTTATAATATCGTTCATCGTGCCGGCAGCACCTGTCGTCACCGGTATGCCGTGAGACTTGGCGAACTCGCGCGCAGCGATTTTGTCACCCATGAGACGCATGGTATCGGCATCGGGACCGACGAAGATGATATTGTTGTTGGCACACGCCTCGGCGAAGTCGGGATTCTCGGAGAGGAAGCCGTAGCCAGGGTGTATGGCGTCAGCTCCGGTGTCGAGGGCGACATCGATAATCTTCTGAATATTGAGATAAGTATCTTTCAAAGCGCCGTTGCCGAGAGGTATGGCTTCGTCGGCAATGCGGCAGTGCAACGCTTCCACATCGTCAGAGGCATATACAGCTACAGAGTTGATACTCAACTTCTTAAGCGTACGGATTATTCTTACTGCAATCTCCCCGCGGCATGCAACGAGTACTTTATGTATCTTTCTTGAAGGCATAGTAAATAATTCGTTGCAAAATTACAAAGAATTTTGGGATTACACAAGCATACAAAAAATTATTTAAAATTCTTCACCTTCCTCTTTTTTTTCAGCAGTCTGTCGAAGATGGCGGCACCGAGAATGATACCTCCGGCGATGGCTATGGTGGCTTTAACAGCGATGACACCGGAATCAAAAGCCAATCGCAAGTGATTGCCCAAAAGATAATAAAGACTCCAGAAAAGACCTCCTCCGGGTACCAGCGGGATAATGCCGCAGATAAGAGGCACAGTGACCGGGCAACGCATCATCACCGCGACGAGGTGACTCACTATGGCGACGACCATACTCGCGAACCAGATGGAATCCGAAAAGATATAGGTCGCCCATCCTATCATTCCGACGAGACCGCAAATGACATAATATTTTCGCGGAGCCCCGAAAAGAGCAGAGAAACCCAACGTCCCCAGGAAAGCGGCCATCATCTGGACGTACCATATTGAGGTTGTGCTGTCATACACAGGCTGACCGAGAATCATTATTGTGTCGCCCATACACAAGTCATCGAGGAGAAATGCCAAAACGGCGCCGAGGGCGATGCAGAAAAACACTATCAAGGCATCAAGCAGACGCGTGCTTCCAGCAATGTAATCCTCGTTGGCGAGGTCGCGCATACCGTTGGTGAAAGGCACTCCTGGCACCAACGCGATGATGTTTCCGATGATGATGTTCGGAATGTTGAGCTGCATACCTGAATGACGGAACAGACGGAATGCCACAATACACAAAAACGCACCGACAAAGCCGCAGACGATGTTTTTGAAAAACCGCGAGAGATGTTTGCCCGCGAAGGTGATGAAGCCGCCGAGCAATAATCCCGTAAACAGCGACGAGAACGCGTCGATGAAACTGCCTCCGAAAATGATTGTAAAGCATATAATACCGATGGTGATGCACGGCATCAGCTCCCACCATGGCTTCGACCCGCTGTTTCGGATGTCTTCAAGACGCATCTCAAGCTCGTTGATGGTGCATTTGCCGTCTGTCACATCACGACTGAGCTGGTTAACATCTACAATCTTGCTCAGCTGCATTCCTTTGATGGGGATAAACTTCGCGACAGAGTAAGTGTCGCCCGTCGCAATAATGCCGTTGCTCAACACAAAGAAACTCCTGTCCTCGACACCGTAAGCCGACGCGATGTTTTCCATGGTAAACTCCACACGTGAAATCTCCGCGCCGTTCTCAAGCAAAATACGCCCTGCCTCGGTGGCAAGCCGCATAGCGCGATTTTTATCATTATCCATAAAACAGCGATAATATTTTTTGCAAAAGTAATAATAATTTTATATTTTTGCCATTTGAAAATTCAAAATTGTTCAACAAAGAATTAAAGCCATGAAAAGCACAAAGATTTGGCTCGGTATTTCCGGTGTTTTGCTGGTGATACTCGGCATTTTAAGCATCATCTATCCTACCGCGACGCTCTTCAACCTCGCATGGATGATAGGATTGTTCACACTCTGTTCCGGCGTTTCGAAATTCATTTTCGAGATACGGACACGCAACAGCCTGCCTAACACAGGCATGAGAGCCCTTTCGGGACTGCTGCAAATCATCATTGGTATCATTTTCATCGGCAACGCCATGTTTGTCGGTCTTTCATTAGCCGTCGTCTTCGCGATGTGGATACTTGTCGAAAGCGTGCTCATCGCCGTCCAGAGCTTCGATTACAAGAAAGCCGGCTACAGCGGATGGTGGATGATGCTGCTACTCGGCGTCGCCGGCATGGCACTCGGCGTCGCAGGTCTCCACAACCCTATTATCACCGGCGGGACGCTGTCACTGCTCATCGGCATCGCCATCGTCGCCCTTGGCGTCGCCTATCTCTTCGGACTCCGCGGCATCAAGAAATTTGAAAAGTTTATAGAAGAACAATAATAGACAAAGACAAAAAAAGCCGCAATTTTCAATTTCGAGGTGCGGCTTTTTTTTGTTTTTATAGACTTGCCGTTATGATTTCGGCGATGTCTTTCTCGGTAAGCGGGGCGTAGGCTTTGTCGAGACCTTCGTTTATCGCTATATGATGTGCCATCTCGTCTATACGGCTGTCGTCGATGCCCACCTCGCGCAAGTGCATCGGGAGACCTATCGACTCGAAGAATTTATATGTCTCCTCGATGGCTTTATTGGCAATCTCCCATTTATCCAGCGCCGGGTCGATGCCGAACACGTTGACACCGTATTTAACAAAGCGAGGCAGTGTGCGCTCGTTGAGGATATGTCTCATCCAGCGTGGCGTGATGATGGCGAGACCTTCGCCGTGGGTGATGTCATAGTAGGCGCTCAAGGCGTGCTCGATGCCATGGCAGGGCCAGCCAGAAGGACTGTTGCCGAGCGCAAGTATTCCATTGCATCCGTAGGTGCAGGCGAGCATCATCTCGGCGCGCGCCGTATAATCTTCAGGGTTCTCAAGGCATTTGCGCCCGTTGACCATAAGGCTTTTCAACATGCTTTCGCAGAAACCGTCGTTAAGCAAGGTGGTGTCGGCGGTGAAATACTGCTCGAAGGTGTGGTTCATGGCATCGGCTATGCCAGCCATGGTATGTTTCTTCGATACCGAGAAAGTATATGTCGGGTCAAGGAACGACACCGCCGGATAGAGATGACGGTCGATATAGCCAATCTTGTCGTTTGTCTCGGTGCGCGAGATGACACCGCCAGCGTCGTATTCGCTGCCTGTCGCCGCCAAGGTGATGATATCGACGATAGGAAGAGCGGCCTTGGCTTTCACCTTATAGGTGATGAGATCCCAGGGGTCGCCGTCGTAGCAGGCACCGGCAGCTATGGCTTTCGAGCAGTCAAGGACGCTGCCGCCACCAACCGAGAGAATGACATCGATGCCATGTTCCTTGCAGAGACGCACGCCGTCAAGGACACTGGGGTCGTATTTCGGATTAGGCTGTATGCCCGGAAGCTCGACAATATCGTAGCCTCTCAACAACTCGTACACCTTTTGATAGACACCTGTTTTCTTGATACTTCCGCCACCGTATGTGAGAAGTATTCTCTTCCCGAAAGCCTTCATGACATCCGGGAGCTTTCGGATAACGCCCTCGCCGAAAATGAGGCGCGTCGGGGTCTGATAATCGAAATTCTGCATAAAAATCCTATTTGTTATTTGACAATGATTTATCACCGCAAAAATAATAACAATATTCCAAAAAAAGAAGAAAATCGCAAAAACAAAAAAAAATCTTGCGACAGATGTGTTAAATTTTTTTATTTTTGCAGCCGCAATCGAAATTGTCAATGCGCTTGTTTATCGTCATATTATTTGTATTTGTCACGACTCTTGGAAATGCCAAGACCGGGCATTCTGTTATTGTCGATACGACCCAAAGCGACTTTGTCTGTTTTTACAACGCCAATGTTGACACGCACAACGCCATTCTGCAGGAAACCTCAAGTTACACCGCGAATGTATGCATGCGACTGTTGCAAAACAGAACCAAGACCGTCAGCAATGTCAGCATAAGGCAGGTGCTTCTCTCAACGCACAAGCCCGCGGTGTCAAAGCTGATACATCATTCCGCGACCCGGCTAATCGCACTCCCGAAGGAATACCATGTGTTCCATTTGAGACGAATCCGTCTTTAGATTCATTCCGTTTTATTTTTTCTTCAAAAAGATGCGACGAAAGGCATCTCCATGGCAAATTTTTCAATTGACAATCAAAAAAATATAAATAAAATGGAAACAAATCATATAGCAAATCTCGCAAAATACGAATTACCGGAACTGCAACGCAAAGGCTTTTTCCGCCGCTGGCACTATATGCCCACACAGAAGCCGGTGAGCAGAAAAGAATATTATTTTATCGCCTACGATTATAACGACTTGAAAAACAGCATTGAAAACAAACAGTTTGAAAACATCAAAAAGCTGACTTGCAAGACCCTCAATCCTATCGAATTAGTCGTTGTAAGCACTTCAGACGAGAAGTTCGCGGCGGTACAGATACGGCGTTATCAGCCATACGAGTTCAAGCCAGAGACTGAAATCATGGTTTTCAAAGATGCCGATGCCCAGACGTTGTCCGGAGTTTTGAAGGAGTTGACTCCTGATGACAATGGATATTTCTAACATAACAACTTTCGGCGGCGGCTCGGCAAACCGAGCCGCCGCCGAAAGTCATATCAAACCATTTTTATACCAAACCGTATTCTTGTTCCAAGAAATCAACCGCCAAAAAACACAACAAACCAACTCCGTCTATTCCCGAATCGCATTTCCTACATTTATCAAGTGGTCGGCGATACGCTCGGCGTTTTGTGCCAGCGAAAGGTACTCCGCCCCGACCTGCGGCGTGCATTCGCCATCGATAAGCCGCTGAATGTGATTGCGTTCCATCTGTTTTGTCAGGTCGTCAACTTCATCTTCTATTTTATAAGCCAACTGCAAGGCTTCGGGGTCGAAGTTATGATAAACGGAAGATATCACCTCATAAAGTTCGATGATACGGCTTTCCATTTTTCTGATTTCCGCAATCGCCTTGCCGGAAAACGACGCGTCCTGCGACTTCAGACCATCGGCATATTCCACGATGTTCTCGGCGTAGTCACCGATACGCTCCAGGTCGCTGACATTGCGGATGCTCGAATTCAAGAACTTCGTGTCTTCCTGGTTGAGCTGCCTGCCAGAAAGCAGCACCACATATCGCAACAACTCGCTGTTGAGGAAATTCAGCTCTCTCTCCGTCTTTACGAACTCGTCACGGCTGCTGAAATCGAGCGTCGTCACGATGTTTATCGACCTTTGGAAATTCTCGATAGCCAGTTTTGCCATGTTTTCTATTTCTGATTTCAACTGTTTGATAGCCAACACCGGCGTGCCTAACATCGTCTCGTCAAGGAAATACAGATGTGGCTGGTCGTCGTCAGACGATTTCACCTTATCGGGAATGATACGACTCACAAATCGCACCAGTTGGGCCGTCAACGGCAATGCCACCAAGGTGGTGCACACATTGAAGACCGTATGGAACATCGCCAACTGAATCTGCGGTGCGCGGGGGAAGAGGAACTCGAAAATAGTCCCGAAATTCCAAGTCCCGTTAGAGAAGATGTTCATCATAAAGGATAGCATCAAGAACAGCACGACACCCATCACGTTGAAAAACAAATGTATAAGCGCGGTCCGCTTGGCGTTGGTGCCGCTGGCGATGCCCGCTAAAATCGCCACCACACAGGAACCGATGTTAGAACCCATGGTGAGGTAGATGCCTTGGTTTAGCGAAAGCAGTCCCGCCACCACCATGGTGATGACAATCGAAGTGAGCACTGACGACGATTGAATGATGGCGGTAAACAAGGCACCCAAGAACACAATCAGTATCGGATTTTTGATGCTTGCGAGAAATTGTTTCACCGAATCGAGCACCGCGAAGTCGTTCATGGCGGTTGACATCATTCCGAGACCGACAAACAAAATTCCAAAGCCTGTCAAGATGCCGCCGGTGTGCTTCCACGCCTCTCGTTTCGCGAACATCAGTATGAAGGCGCCCACTCCGGCAAGGGCAGAGAAGAGCACCGTGGTGGAGATGCCGTTGCCGCCTAACATACCAAGAGCCACCAACTGCGCCGTCACGGTGGTGCCGATATTGGCTCCATAGATGACAGTGGCAGCCTGCGTCAACGACATTATCCCGACATTCACGAAACCAATCACCATCACAGAAACGGCGCCCGAGCTCTGAATGGCCGCAGTGCCAATGGTACCGATGCCGACACCTGTCCATTTGTTTTCACCTACACGGGCAAAAAGCTGCTTGAGCCGCTTGCTGCCGGCACTCTCAAGATGCGTGCTCATCATGTGACACGCCATAAGGAAAACACCAATGCCCGCCGTCAAAGTCAGTATGGCGGTAAGTATTCCGATTGTATTCATGAAAAAAAGAAAATATTAGTCATCATTAAAACTTCCACTTAAGGCAGCCATATATCAGGCTGCAAAAATAACAATTTATTTTAAAAAAAAATAATTGTACAACAATTTTACAACACTGATTTTTATGTTGTCGATACGTCAGACCATGCAAACACATGAAATATAATATACATTGTTCTGAATTTCAACAACATTTTATAGATAACCTCATGATTATCAATCTAAATAAAATTATTTCTTCAATTTCGACCAAAGTCATTAAAAAATCTTTAACTTTGCAAAAAAATAAAAAAAAATGTTTGAAATTAGAAAAGCCCGTGAGGACGAGGCAGGATTGGTTTTGGATTTTATCAAGAAAATCGCGGCATACGAAAAGATGATTGACGAGGTGGAAGCAGACGAGGCCTCCATCTACGATTCATTGTTTGTGAAACACGACGCCGAGGTCGTTTTCGGCTGCGAGGACGGCGTTCCGGTAGGTTTTGCGTTGTTTTTCCACAACTTCAGCACCTTTGTCGGACGCAAAGGTCTCTATCTTGAAGATTTGTTCGTTATTCCCGAAAAGCGGGGCAAAGGATATGGCAAGGCTCTTCTACTATATTTGGTTAATCTGGCAAAAGAGCGCAACTGCGGACGCATGGAGTGGGTTTGTCTCGACTGGAACGAGCCATCCATCAAGTTTTACAAGTCGCTGGGCGCGAAAGCGATGGACGAGTGGACGATTTACAGGCTGTTGCCGTAACACCGCACCGCAATATATTGCAAGATAGAAAACGGCAACCATTCACCAAAGTGTGAACAAGTGATTGAATCCGCCAGCATTTTGAATGCCGACGCAAAAGAATTACTTGCACCTTGGCTTGCCGACTAAATAGAATTTGAGAAAGACATTGCCCAAGATGCCATGACACTTACAATAAAAAGACAATTCCATGGTGGAGTATTTTTATTCAGATATAGAAAATAATAAAGCAATAATGGCTTCTGAACCATTTTGCCGATATGGCTATATCTGCTCGCCAATGAATTACATAGGAGGTAAATACAAACTGCTTCCTCAATTGATGCCGTTATTCCCAAAAAACATACGAACATTCGTGGATTTGTTTTGCGGCGGTTGCAATGTTGGAATTAATGTAAAAGCACAAAAGGTGGTGTTTAACGATAATCTATCTTATTTGATAGATTTGTACAAAACATTTAACATACTTAATCGTAATGAAATTATATCTCATGTTGAATCTCGTATAAGTCAGTACAACCTTTCTCTAACAAATGAAAAAGGCTACAAAGCATTAAGAAAACAGTATAATTCAAACCGCAATCCGTTGGATTTGTTCGTACTCGTTGCATATTCTTTTAACCATCAGATTCGGTTTAATAATTCTCACGAGTTCAATAATTCTTTTGGAAAGGAAAGAAGTTCTTTTAATCCAAAAATTCAAATTTTCGAATCGAAAAAATATAAATATGTAGCATAATATGGAAAGGAAGGATTTAACTTGGAACCAGGCAATTGAGCAAGCAATCATTCAACTTGGCTACATAGCAACGTTGAAAGATATCTATAATCTTGCCCCTACATTTAAAACGTTTATAGGTAAAACGCCTCATAAAACTATAAATGAAAGGGTTCAAAGAAATGATAATTTTGTCAAATTAAAGCCGGGATTATATGGGTTGAAAAACTATTTGGATAAAATACCTGACGAGTTTAATCCAAAGGTTGCAAAAACAGAGGAGGAAGAAAATAAAATCACACATTCATACGTGCAGGGAATGTTGCTTGAAATCGGAAACATCAATGGATATAAGACGTTTGCACCCGATAAAAATGGCATGTTCATTAAAAAGAAACTTGACGAAGTAATGACTTTGAATGAGATTCCGAGTTTTACTTTCGATAAAATCATTCAATCAACCCGTTTTATTGATGTTATATGGTTTAATGAGCGGTTTTTTCCTCATACAATATTTGAAATTGAACATTCAACGAATTTTAGAAACTCCCTTGTAAAATTTGTTGAATTGCAAGATTTTAATACAAAAATGATTTTAATCGCACCCAAAAACCAAAACAAAATCAACAAATTTCAAAAAGAAATTGGCAAAGCCGCATTTTCGAGCATTAAATCCCGTGTGCTGTTTTATGATTATGATTTTGTGGAAAAATTATATGATAATCAAATAGTTGCCAATAAATTTTCAACATTTTTGAAATGAATACAAAAATTATAAATAGGTGCGAGGGTAAAAATAATGCCTTGGGGTATTATGGCGATGGAGATTTAGCAGTTATTACTCACAAGCAAAAGAAAATTATAATGTTTGCAAGTGGAAATATTAGGGTTACGTTTCCAAATGAAAGTCTCATCTTGAAAAACTAACAAGCGGTCGATTATGCAATTCAAAATCAATTTACGGACAATGACTTGTTATCTGCAAATTTTTATTATACCTGTAATTTTAATTTTGAGTTTATTTATACGGAGTCAAACGAAACATTTGATTTCATAGAAGATGTGGAATATGACTATGATGAAGCGATAAAATTTGCACAAAGGGCAATTCTCGACAATACCGTGTGGGATTAAAAGATTTGAATGTATCGCAGGCCGCATTGCCAAAAGATTATTGGCATTACGATATGAAAGGAGAAAAACCGGTACTATTTCATTCACATAGCTGAAAAAGGCGTTTGTTATCCTTGTGCAGGAGGCTCAAAAGAGCTTTAACGGCATTAAGACCTCCGTTACAGCGACTGATTAAGATAGATATAACTCCTATCTCTCCAAAAACTTTCTCATTCTCTCTTGTGCATCCTCTCCCATTCTTTCCTGCGCAATCAACTGCGATGTCATGTCAAAAACGCCACTATACATGTCATCACGACCGCAGATTGAACGTATCAATAGCTTGCAATCTCTTATTGCCGATGGAGATGCCGCAAGATAATTTTCCATATAGCAATCCAGGTGTTTGTTCAGTTCTTCCATAGTTCCGATGTAGCTGACAAGATTATATCTCAACGCTTCCTGCGCCGTGAACTTCCTTCCGCTAACCATAGTGTCGCGTGCCATCGCCTCGCCGCATTTCGCAATGACAAAAGGAGAGATTGTCGCTGGCGTGATACCAAGTTTCACCTCGCTGAATGCGAATATGGTATCGTTTTCAGCCAACACCACGTCGCAAGCGGCGACGATGCCGTTGCCGCCACCGATGACATGACCGTGCACCAACGCTATCACCGGAGTGTTGCAGAAATATATTGTCTGGAAAAGCTTTGAAAGTCGTTGAGCGTCAGCCATATTCTCGGCATATCCGTTCTTTGCGATGTCTTTCATGTAGCTGATGTCGGCGCCGGCGCAGAAACTCTTGCCGTTGCCACAGATTTCGATGACACGGATGTCGTCGCGAGTATCGAGCCAATTGACAGCCTCGGTCAACTCCTTGATCATCAGTGCATTCATGGCGTTGCGCATCTCCGGACGATTCAGTGCGACGCGAGCCACGTTTTTCTCTATTCCTATCTGTAATGTGGTGAAATCCATAGCGTTACATTCTAAATACCCCGAACTGTTGTGGAGGGAATTTCTGGTTTAGCGACGCAGCTATACCCATGGCGAGAATTCGTCGTGTATCCACAGGGTCTATGATACCGTCGTCCCATAGACGCGCGGTGCTGTAAAACGCCGAGCCTTCGTAATCATATTTCGCCAAAATCTCACGTTTCAGACTCTGGATTTCCTCTTCAGGGACAGGCAGTCCTTTGTAACGGTACTGGTCTTCCTTGACGGTGGCGAGTACGTTGGCGGCCTGTGTGCCTCCCATGACCGAGATCTTGGCGTTAGGCCACATGAAGAGCAGCCGCGGACTGTAGGCGCGACCGGCCATGCCATAGTTTCCGGCGCCAAACGAGCCTCCGAAGACGACGGTAAACTTCGGCACATTTGCGTTACTCACCGCATGCACCATCTTGGCTCCGTCCTTGGCGATGCCTCCGCATTCATATTGTTTTCCGACCATGAAGCCGGTGACGTTCTGCAAAAAAATCAACGGAATGTTACGTTGGCAGCATAGCTCTATGAAGTGTGTCGCTTTCAGGGCCGACTCGCTGAAAAGCACGCCGTAGTTGGCGATGATACCCACCGGAAAGCCCATGAGATGAGCGAACCCGCACACTATGGTGGTGGCGTAACGCTCCTTGAACTCCTGAAAACGGCTGCCATCGACCATACGCATGATGACCTCGCGCGGGTCAACGACTTTGCGCAAATCGACGGGTGCGATGCCGTACAGCTCCGAGGGGTCGTAGAGAGGCTCTTCCACAGGAAGCATATCGAGCATCTGTTTTTTCGGCTTCTCCAATGTTTTGAAAATGTTACGGCATATCTGCATGGCGTGGCTGTCGTTTTCCGCGAGGTGGTCGGCAACGCCGGAGACGGAGGTGTGCATCTCGGCGCCACCAAGTTCTTCGGCAGTGACAATCTCGCCTGTCGCTGCCTTCACCAAGGGAGGCCCGCCAAGATAGATGGTACCTTGTTTCTTCACTATGATGGTCTCGTCGCTCATCGCGGGCACGTAGGCCCCGCCGGCGGTACACATTCCCATCACGATGGCAATCTGAGGGATGCCCGTCGCCGACATCCTGGCCTGATTGTAGAAAAACCTACCGAAATGCTCCTTGTCGGGAAACACGGTATCTTGCTCCGGCAGGAAAGCGCCACCGCTGTCAACCATATACACACACGGCAAATGGTTCTCCATCGCAATCTCCTGCGCGCGCAGATGTTTCTTGACAGTATATTGCATATAGGTGCCGCCCTTCACCGTGGCGTCGTTGGCGACGATGATAGCCTCGCGCCCCTCTATCATGCCTATTCCGGTAATGATGCCCGCCGACGGAAAGTCGTTGTTATACGTGTCATAAGCCGCCATCGGCGAGAGCTCAAGAAAAGGAGTGTTCTTGTCGATGAGCATGTCGATGCGCTCACGGGCAAGGAGCTTGTCGCGCTTCTTGTGTTTGGCGATAGCCGCCTCGCCGCCACCGTGCATGCTCGCCTCCATGGCTGCCTGATATTTCTCCATCAACTCCAGAAAAGCCTTGCGGTTCTCCTGAAACTCGGCGCTGGCGGGTGATATTTGGGATTTTAATGTATGCACTTCGAGTTACTTTCAGTTATGTGTTATCTTTTATCTAAAAAATCCCCGGAATCCGAATCCATTCTCTCGCCTCGGCGCAGCATCTCTCGACATCTTCAACGGTCTTCGGTATCGGCTTGCCCAAAATCCTGTTGCCCGTCTCGGTGATGAGAAGGTCGTCCTCGATGCGGATGCCGCCGAAGTCTTTATAAGACTCGAGTTTGTCGTAGTTGATGAAGTCCTTGTGTTTGCCTTCGGCTTTCCAGATGTCTATCAAGGTTGGAATGAAGTATATGCCTGGTTCGTCGGTAACCACGAAACCTGGTTTCAGCACCTTGCCGCAGCGCAGGCAGCTGAAGCCCTGCTGTGTGGAGCGCGGAGTCTCTTTGTCATATCCCACGTTGATTTCGCCGAAGCCCTCCATGTCGTGGACATCCATGCCGAGCATGTGACCGAGACCGTGCGGCTGGAACAGGTAATGTGCGCCCGCTGCCAACGCATCGTCAACACTGCCTTTCATGAGACCGATGCCTTGCAACCCTTCTATGAGCGTGCGGACAGCGAGCTTATGCATCTCCATATATCTTATGCCGGGCCTGGTGTTCTTTGCCACTTCCATGTTGGCTTTCAAAACAATCTCATACACATCGCGCTGACGGGCGTTGAACTTGCCGCCAACAGGGGTTGTACGCGTGAAGTCGCTGTCGAGGTAGTTACCCGTCTCGGCGCCGCAGTCGCAAACCATCATGCGGCCCTCCTTAAGCACGTTGCCGTGATAGTGATTGTGCAAAGTCTGCCCGTCCATGCTGACGATGTTAGGGAACGACACCACGCCGCCTCTCGCAATGGCGATGCCTTCGATAGTGCCGCTAATCTCCTGCTCTATGACACCCGGCTTACACATCTTCATCGCGGTGGTGTGCATGTAATATGCCGTGTCGGCAGCGTATTCCATCTCCTTAATCTCAACCTCGCTCTTGATTTCGCGCAGGCTCACGATGGCTTCGATGAGAAGTTGACTCACGTGGTTTTTCACCTCGCCGACGCAGATATCCATATAGTTGGCAATCTTGATGACCTGGTCGCCACGATACGTTGGGGTGAGATGTATCATGCGCCCCTTCTCCATGGCCTCGCGGATGTATTCCGGGAAACGGTTGATGTCGCGGCAGTCTTTGATGCCAATCATCTCACCTTGTTCCGGCAACGACGGCAGCGGGCCGCACCAAATGACATCGTCGATAGTCACTTCCTGACCGAAGAGAATCTCCTCGCCGCTCTCGAAGTCGATGACACCGACCAAATCAGGGTGGTTCAACCCGAAGAAATATGCGAAATTGCTGTCCTGACGGTAATGATAGGTGTTGTCAGGATAGTTCATCGAGGCCTCGTCGTTCGCCACGAAGACCGCGACACCTTTGTTCATCAGCTTTTTTAAAGCCGTTCTGTGATTTATATAAAACTCTTTTGTAAACATATCTTATACTTTTTTAATCTTAATATTCAATTTTATCGGGTTTTTCCGACCATAAACGGAACGAACGCAACGCCTCGTTGCGGAGCAGCGGAATCAGCGGCACGGTGCGCTTCTCCATCGGACGCTCGAGTTCCTCATAGATAAAGTCGTCGGCGAAGTCGATGTCACGGGCGTCTTTACGGTTGTTGCCGTAGAAAATCCTGCCGATACGTGCCCAGTAGATGGCACCGAGACACATCGGACATGGCTCGCAAGAGGTGTAGATGGTGCAGCCACCGAGGTCGAAAGTGCCAAGTTTTCGGCAAGCCTCCCTTATTGTGCCTATCTCCGCATGTGCCGTCGGGTCGTTGTCGAGGGTAACGGAATTGGAGCCGCCTGCTATTACCTCACCGTCTTTCACTATGACAGCGCCGAAAGGACCGCCGCCACGACGCACGCTCTCGTCGGCAAGCCTAATTGCCTCGCGCATGAACTCCTTGTCTTTTTCTGTAATTTCCATGATTAAAACACCCATTTTAATCCGAGACAAGGTGAGGCGTTAAAGCCCTTGTTGTCAATATATTCCTTACGCCAAGCTCCGGCGAAGTTGTAAGCGAACTCCACCTCGCCGCCGACATGGAGGTTGGGGCAGTTGAAGAATCTGCCAACTTGATACCAAAGCTGCGGCTCGCTTATGAAGACGCATTTTGTCTCTTCAGCGCCCCATTGCAGCGTCTCCCACCAGAAATCAGCGAAACCACTGAAAATCAAGCCTTTGGCCCCAAATAAATCTTTGCAGTTCCATACGATAGTGAACTGAAGCGGGACGTCTTGCTTGGCTTTTGCTATGGTTTTGTAAAGCACCTCTATGGTGAGTGTGTATCTGAAATCACGGGAATGCAGCAGATATTCAGCGCCGAAGAGCCAGGCATTGTTGGCAAACTGACCGCCATTCCACTCGACGTGAGCGCTCAAGCCACCGAGCTTGGTGTTCTGCCAGAAGTTAAGACCACGAGCAATCTCAGTGTAGTAACCAGTAGGAGCATCTTTGTCGCTTGGGTGATAAATATCTGTGAAGAAGAACGTACTTCCCCAGTTGTCCATAGTGAACATCTCCAATGTGGTGGTCAGATGCTCACGGTTGAAATCGTACTGTTCCTGAATGTTTGTCTGTGCTTTTGCACACAACGCCGTAGCGACTAACGCTACGATAAGAAAAATTTTTTTCATGATATGATAATTTAATAATTTTCATTTTTTTCGTCATTTCAGCTGAAGCGGAACGAATAAATCTCAAACAAAAAAATAAAACCGATTCAAATGAATGAGATTTCTCGATTTCGCTCCGTTACGTTTCGCTCGAAACGGCATCGACTTCGATGGCGAGATTGCCGAACAAGTTAAGCGGCTCGCCGTCGGTGATTAAGATGTCGTCTTCGAGTCGGATGCCGATGCCTTCCTCTCGGATATACAGCCCAGGCTCGCACGAGAGTATCATGCCAGGTGCGAAAGGCTCGTACTTGTCGAGGTTGTCGTGGCAGTCGAGACCGATATGATGAGCCATTCCGTGCATCAGATATTTACGGTACAATGGATTGTCAACGTCTTGATTGTCAACGTCTTGCTGGGTAAAGAGTCCGAGTTGTATCATCTCTTTCTCCATCAGCTGATAAGTTGTCCGGTTTATTTTGTCGATGGTGCCGCCAACCTTGTAAAGCTTGGTTATCTCTTTCTTGACACGCAACACCGCCTCGTAGCACTCTCTCTGACGTGGCGTGAACTTGCCGCCGACAGGTATTGTTCTGCTCAAATCGGAGGCGTAGTTTTGATACTCGCAGCCCATGTCCAAGAGCAGCAACTCATTGTCGTTCAAGACACTGTCGTTCTTTGAATAATGAAGACAGCAGGCATTTTTCCCGCCGGCGACGATAGGGTGAAAGGCGTGGCCCGAGGCGTTGTTCATCTTGAAGATGTATTCCATCTCGGCTTGCATCTCGTACTCGTAACGTCCTGGTTTTACTGTTTTTAAGCAATGCAGAAAAGCCTTGCCGGTAATGTCGCAGGCATGTTTTATAATCTCGATTTCCTCTTCCGATTTGATTTTACGCAGCTTGTTTAAAATAGGTGCCGAACGCTCGAAAGTGTGTAGCGGATATTGACTCATAATAGCTTTCACGAAGCGTTCCTGAATGGTGACGACTTTCGTTTCAAAACGCGAGTATTCATAAAGGTTCAGATAAACCTTCGCGCTGCTGAGTATCAAGTCTTTCAATATGTCGTTGAAACTATCGGCATACATCACGTTGTCGCAGCCTGAAATCTTCTTGGCTTGTTTCGCGTCGAGCATCTCGCCTCTCCATATTGCCTTTGTCTCGCTATACGGCTCGACAAACAGAATCTCGCGCATGGCAGGATTCGGGTGGTCGGGAAACAGAATGAGATATGCACCCTCTCTGTCGATTCCGGTGAGATAGAAGAAGTCGGAGTTCTGCCGGAAAGGGTAGCACTGGTCGCCGTTGCGCGGCATCTCCTCGTTGGCGGTGAAAACAGCAAGAGCACCTTTTGTCATCAAAGAGGCAAAATTCCTGCGATTTCTGACAAAAAGTGCACTTGTTAAGTTGTTGACAGACATTTTATAAGAACTTGAGACCCAATGTTATTGTAAACACGTTCTGTTTTGTCTTGTCGAGGGCGAACGAGCCGCTGTTGTTGCCAAAACTCCAATCGACGCTGTCTGATTTGAAGAATTTCGACAAGCCGAAACTGTAGTTGACATCGAGAGTGAGTTTCCACACATCCAAGCCGACATTAAGCGCCGCGCCCCATGTCATGCCTTTGGCGTCGAGGTTTTCGAAATTGACGTTTTGCGTGCCGCCATTGACATCAACGTCCTGCTTTTGGCTCAACACGAAATACATCACCGGACCGACATTAGCCCTGAGCTTTAGAATGCCGCCGTCAATCTGATAACCCAATAAAATCGGAACCGCGAGGTTCTGCTGGGTGAGAGTGAGAGAAGGGTTTAAATCGACATTAACACCTTGGGCAACGCTCAATGACGGATCCATGTTGAAATTGAACACCTGGCCGCTTTTAAACCAAAGCAACTCCGGCTGAATGACGAAATTGTGGATTGTGAGCCTTCCGAACACACCTGCCGTGAAATGCTCCGAAAAACCTTTCTTAATCTCGGCTTTTTCCATCGAAAGCTTTGTGGTCTGATAACCGATTTTAGGACCTAAACAAAAACCGAAACCTTCTGCTCTCGCCACGTTGGCAAGCAGAACAATAGATAAAACAAGTAATAATTTCTTCATAAACGTGAATTTTTTAATAAGTTGTATTTTTTTTATTATTTTTGCAAAGATATTTAAAAAAATTAAATAATCGACAAAATATGAAAAAGAATTTTTGTTTATTGCTTCTGATTATGCTGTTTTCATTTGTCGCTTCAGCGCAACGCTTTGAGTATCAATTTGGTTTAAAAGGCGGACTCGGCAGTGGCTTTTTGAGTGCCGATGATGATAATATCGTTAGCAAAGATAATGGTTTCAGCTCTAAATTCGGCTTGACAGGCATTTATTATTTTGGAGAAAATTATGGTATTTCTTCGGGATTTAACATCATCGGCAACAATCTGTCGTATAAAACAACGGTTGTTGACGAAAACGGCGTGGTCTCCAATGAAATCGCCAACAGAAATATCAACAACACATATTGTCAGATACCTGTCCTTTTGAAAATGCGCACTGATAATTTTGCCGGTAAATTCAGAATTTTCGGTGAGATTGGCTATGGGTTGAACATCTTGGCGAACGAAAACGACAAATACGATGCAAGCCACCCTTACCGCGATGTCTGCAGCTCCCTGATTGTGCATCTCGGCGTTGAGATAGAGGTGCTGAACAGAAGTTCCTTGCAGATTATGGCCAGCTATGACGACTTCTTCTCGACAATAGTGTCGAGGAACTCTAACAAAATGACATTGAGCGATTTATGTCTTGAAATAGGATTTCTGTTCTGATGAAGATAACTTTAGCACAGATAAGATGCGTTGACGGCGATGTTGACGGCAACGTGAAAAAGATGGTGGAGGCTGCTCATAAGGCGAAAGCCTCCACTTTAGTGATATTTCCGGAGCTTTCGGTGTGCGGTGTCGGATGTGGCGACTTGCTTGAGGACGATGGTTTTATCATGAAATGCGAGAATGCACTGGAGCGAATCACATCAGAATGCGAGACTGTGGGCGTGCTCGCGGGCTGTCCGGTAAGAAACGCCTCCGGCAAAGGCAAGCCGTTGTTCAATGCAGCGGTATATTTGTTTCAGGGACAACGCAAGGTGTTTAAAAAGAAACAGTTGACTGTCGCCGAACAAAAATATTTCGAGCCGTCTGATGAAGATGTGTTATTGCAAATAGGCTGTCATAAATATGCCGTGACGATAGGCTCGGACTTGGCGAATACCAACGACGACGAGCTCTTGTTGACAAACCGCATGGACGAGCTCATGACACTTGCTCCCGATGTCATTATTAATATAGATGCCGACAAATGCGCCATGAACCGCTCGAGGACACGCCGCGACGAGTTGAGGCGTAATGTGTTGAAAACCGAGCGTCCGATAGTGTTCGTGAACAATGTGGCATCAAAAGGAGAAGCCACCTTCGATGGCGGCTCCATGATTTTCGGGTACGAAAGTTACGTGGTCGCCGCCGCTCCTTTTTTTGAGGAGGCGGTGATGGATGTCGATCTCGAATGTCTTATATCCATGAAGCACGTTGACGAGCAGCAGGACTACGTATTATAACCTTTCGAGAGTCGTTTCTATCAGTTTCTCAACGTATTGATGATAGTCGGAGGAGAATTGCTCTGTGACGCGGTTGGCTATTGCCACGCATATTGTCAGGCAGTTGTGTCCAAGCATCTTGCCAAGGCTGAACAACGCCGACGATTCCATCTCGAAGTTACAGATTTTCCAGCCGTTATATGCAAATCTCTCAATATCCGTGTTGATGTGCGGATATGTCAGCTCGAGGCGAAGCGAGCGCCCTTGAGGTCCGTAGAAACCTGGAGACGTGGCAGTGATTCCTTGATGACAACCTTTTGCGATACGGTCGAAAAGCTCTTTGGAGCTCTCAACGATATATGGCTTCGGTAAATCCGACGGATACTTCATGTCGCGAATGAAAGCATCTGTCATCTCTTTGTTAATCACAGAGTCATGCTCCTTATAGAAATAAGCCAAGCCGTCAAGACCTATGGCATAACGCGAAGCCACATAGCTGTCGCCAACGCCAATCTCGGGCTGAAGAGCCCCGCAAGTGCCGAGACGAATCATGTTGAGAACACGGTGCTCGGACTTGGGAGTGCGGGTCTTGAAGTCAATATTCGCCACCGCATCAAGCTCGTTGACAACGATGTCGATGTTATCCGTGCCCATGCCCGTCGAAATAGCACTTATGCGCTTGCCCTTGTAAACACCTGTGTGCGTTATAAGCTCGCGATTCTGACGCTTATATTCTATGCTGTCAAAATATCGCGATACCATGCCGACACGGTCAGGGTCGCCAACCAAAATGATGTTGTCGGCAAGCATCTCCGGAAAGAGATTTAAATGATATATCGCACCCTCGTTGTTGAAAACAAGCTGCGAACCTGGAATGGGTTTTGTGTTCATATTCCTAAATGTTAATTTTTTTTACAAAATTAGTCATTTTTTTGCAAGTTATGTTAAAAAATGTTAAAAAATAAAAACATAAAATATTAATGTTTAATTTTGTGACGTTAAAATCAAAAAAATGATAAAACATGAATAAAATATTAATCGCTTGTTTAATGGCCGTTTCTTTTCTGTCTTGCTCAAAATCAGACAGTTATAAAAAGAAACTGAATGTAAACTGCAAGAATGTGGAACCACGACAATTGGAGATTATGGAGTATAACAAGGCCCTTTTTTCTATCGACACCGCTGATTTTGAAACGGGACTTCAATCTATACGACCGCAGTTCAGCGCGCTTTTGGGAGATACTCTCGAAACATCTGACATACTATTTATCAAAAATTTTGTCACCGACACTTTTGCAATGAGAATCAACGAGTTGGTTGAAGAAACTTTCCATAACCTCGAAATCGTCTCCAACAAGGTGAAAGATGTATATCAACATTTAAGGTACTATTATCCGGAAGTGACCTTGCCTCCGACTTTCACATACGTCTCCGGCATTGATTTCGACAATGGACCTGTGATGATTTCTCCCGAAGCAGTCATGATAAGTCTTGATTTCTACTTGAGCAACAAAGATTTCGTGTATGACAAAGTTGGAATGCCTCGATATGTGTCGCGCCGCTGCCAACCCGCTTCTCTGTCAAAAGATTTGGCTGAAAGTCTGTACTATACGTATTGTCATGATAATATTAAGAATAAAAATGTGATGATGGAGATGATTGCCCGAGGTAAAAAATATTTTTTCATTGAAGCCATGGAGCCATCTATGAACGACTCGGTTTTGTTGGGATATTCTTCACGACAAATGGAGTGGGTACAAGATAACGAAGGAGAGGTTTGGGCAACAATTGTTGGAAACAATATGTTGTACGCCAACAGTTTCGAGCAATATCGCGTGCTGTTCAACGACGGACCTTTCACCGCGGCTTTTTCCGAAAACGCACCTGCCAGGCTGGGAGATTTCATCGGCTTGCAAATAATTCGCTCATTCATGTCAAATAATGACGAATCGCTGCGACAACTGATGGAAACGACTGATTATCAGGATATTTTACAGCGGTCGAGATACAAGCCAAGGAAATAACAACCATTGGCCATGAAGCAATGTCTCTTGGTTTTCACTCCGTGGATTTGCAATAGCTGATAGTTGAATTTTTATTTACTAAAAACCGATTTTTATGTTAGTCAAAACATTTGGCAGTGCCTTGAACGGCATTGATGCTATTACAGTCACTATCGAGGTCAACATCGACCGTGGCGTTCAGTTTTTCCTTGTCGGACTGCCCGACAGCGCCGTGAAAGAGAGTCAACAGAGGATTGAATCTGCATTGAGCAACAACGGGTTAAAGTATCCGAAACGGAAAATAACAATCAATATGGCGCCTGCCGACATCCGCAAGGAGGGTTCGAGCTACGACCTGCCGTTGGCGATAGCGATTCTCGCAGCTTCCGAACAGGTTAGCGTCGATTCACTTGACAAATATGTCATAATGGGAGAGTTGTCTCTCGACGGCAGTATCAACCCCATAAAAGGAGCGTTGCCTATAGCCATCAAAGCTTCAGAAGAGGGGTTCAAAGGCGTGATAGTGCCCAAGGCCAACGCCAACGAGGCTGCGGTGGTGGAAGACATTGACGTTTACGGAGTGAGCACCATCATGGATGTAATCAACTTTTTCAATGGATTCCATCATCTTGAACCTGTCAAGCTGAATATTGAAGATGAAAAAAAAGATGATTTCCACGACTTTGACTTCTCCGATGTCAAAGGTCAAGAAAACATCAAAAGAGCTTTGGAGGTGGCGGCTGCCGGCTCGCACAACGTGATTCTGATAGGCCCGCCAGGCAGCGGCAAAACGATGCTGGCCAAACGCTTGCCTACCATCATGCCCCCGATGACCCTGAAAGAAGCTCTTGAAACAACAAAGATTCACTCTGTCGTGGGAATGCTCGCACATAATGTCTCGCTGATGCGCTCGCGACCATTCAGAAATCCGCATCATACCACATCTTACGTCGGACTGGTCGGAGGAGGGACATATCCGCAACCAGGCGAAATCTCGTTGGCCCACAACGGTGTCTTGTTTCTCGACGAACTGCCGGAGTTCAAACGACAAGTACTGGAGGTGCTGCGACAACCTATGGAAGACCGCATGGTGACTATTGCCCGCGCAAAACAGACAATAGAATTTCCGGCGAGCTTTATGCTCGTGGCAGCCATGAACCCCTGCCCGTGCGGCTACTATAATCACCCGACAAAGGAATGTTCATGCAAACCGGGACAAGTGGAACTGTATCTCTCAAGAATATCCGGACCCTTGCTCGACAGAATAGACCTGCATATCGAGACGTTTCCGCTGTCGTATGAGGAACTGTCACAGAAAAAACAAGGTGAAAGCAGCGCCGTCGTGCGAGAAAGAGTGGTAAAAGCCCGCATGATTCAAGTGCAACGCTTCGCCAATGTTCCCGACATACATAGCAACGCTCAAATGAGCGCCAAAATGATCCAGAAATACTGCGACATAGACGACTCCTGCGGCACACTCTTGAAAAACGCAATGGAACGCCTCGGTCTCTCCGCTCGCGCCAGAGACAGAATCCTTAAAGTGGCAAGAACTATCGCCGACCTGGCAAACTCCGAACATATACAACCAGAACACCTCGCCGAAGCTATTCAATACCGTAGCCTGGATAGAGACAACTGGGGAAAATGACCTTAAACCTTAACTGTCACTGGGGGCAAAGAAAAATGATGAGAATGCTTCGGATTGCGAAAACTTTTAACTTTGATGATTGTGTCAGATGAAATTTAATTTTCAAAAAATCAAGAACTTTGCAAATATTCTTTCGCCCAACTATTTCCCTTTTGACATGAAACCTAAATGCGGCTGCGAAACGGCGCACCCTCACAAGAGACGAGTGAGAGTATGTTTTCAACAGCCGTGGGCTTCCGCGGTTCGAGCTTGGATGTAGAACGTTGGTACGGCCGTAAAAACGGATGAAAATCCGCACCCTAAAACTCCATAATCAACTTGAGGTTTAACTGCCTGTTGGTCAAGTAGTTAGGCACAGCGTATTGTATATTATACACATCGGTAATCCACATATATGAGCTCACGTTGTTCACGCCAAGGAGGTTGAAAACTTCCAAACTGAGCCAACAGTTTCTGATATAATTCAAAGGATTTCTTGGATTTCTGAATGATGTGGCATCGCCGATAAGCTGCTTGCTGAATCCGATATCCACACGGCGATACGGCGTCATTCTGTATTTCTGCTGATAACGCTCGCCGTCTGATGGCCCAAAAGGCAGTCCTGTTCCAAATATGAGTTTCAGGTTTACCTTGAACGACGGGATAATCGGGAGATAATCCTGGAAGAAAATGGCAAGGTTGACGCGCTGGTCGGAAGGACGTGGGATGCCCGAAATAATGGTATCGGTTGCTTCCGGAACAACTCCGTTGTTTTTGTCTGTTTGAGAATAAATATTACCTTTATTGTCAACAAAATAGAGAATGTTTTCTGCGGTTTTCATAAAAGACAGCGAAGCCCAGCTGTCGATACCCTTCACGAACTCTCCATTGATTTTCATGTCAAGACCCGTGGCATAACCCGTCGCTCTCTGGTCGGCGTAGTATCTTATTCTAATGTTATCGACTTCGTAAGGAATGATGTCTTTCAGATATTTATAGTATAACTCTGTGGTGAGTACAAACGGACGACCCCATGCCTGGAATTGGTATTCGTGACCAAGCACTACCTGATATGATTTTTGCACCGAGGCATTGTCTTTGCTTACGAGGCTGCCGTCGAACATGCGCAACTCCCTGTAAAATGGCGGCTGCACATAAACTCCGCCTGATAGGCGGAATGTCATGTTGGCATGATTATGAGGCTGCATGGCAACGCCGGCGCGCGGACTGACGTTGACAGAGCCGTTGTAGCCCCAATAGTTGGCGCGCAATCCCGCTGTCAAAACCCATATATCGCCTCTCTCGCTCTCTATCTGCCACGAATTCTGCAAATAACCTTCTAAAGTATTGACCTGCAATTCATTATGACCACTGGCGACGTTTTTCAATTCAAGAGGTGTCTGCATCGGGTTGTTGGGATTAAGAATGGAGTCAATGACATGAGGCTGTGTGTAGCCTGCCGAATCTGTCATCTCCCACTCGTTTATGATGTCGTCGAACAACTGATGCTGGTATCGCAGACCCCATTTCAAAATGTTGTCGCGATATTTGTACGCACCCTTGTGATCAAGACTGAAAACCCTTGAGTAAAAATAGTTTCTCGCATGTTCAATATATGTTCCAACTCCTTGATTGGCGATGACATTACCCTGCTGCTCACTTCCCGGGTTGGTTTCTAAAAGCCCGATCCAATATTGCCCTTGAATATCGTATGTCTCCGATTCGGCAGTTGAAAATGCCGAGCCTATGAATTTCAGGTTCAAATCTTCATTTGGGCTGTAATTCAATGACAAGGCACCCAAGCCCGTGGTGTATTTGCTAAGTTCTTGTCCGTCGAAATAAATCTTCAATCGATATGATGCCTGTAGATTTCCGAAGTCGGTTTGGCGAGTTGTCGGAGCCATGAGATAACTGTTGCGCGAATAGTAACCGAGGGCCGAAATCTCAAGTCTCGAAGAGACGTTATATGTAATAAGTCCTTGAACATCGGCGAAATTAGGTTTATAATCGCCTTTAGTGTCCATTTTTCCAAGCAGATATTGGGTATTTTTGTACCGTGCCCCGATGAGATAGTTCATCTTTCCTTTCAACGCCATGCCTTCGGTATGTGCCTCGGCTCCCAACAGACTGAATGTCAACGAGCTTGCTGCTATTGTGGGCTTCTTGTAGGTAATGTCGAGCACTGATGAGAGTTTGTCGCCATACTCCGAATAGAACCCGCCTGCCGAGAAGTCGATGTTCGAGACAAGTCGTGAGTTGATAAAGCTGAGGCCTTCCTGTTGGCCCGAGCCGACTAAAAAGGGCTTGTATATCTCAATGCCGTTCACATAAATCAGATTTTCGTCGAAGTTCCCGCCACGCACATTATATTGGGAACTGAGTTCGTTTGTCGAACTCACGCCCGGAAGGGTCTTCACCATGTCTTCCACTCCCCCTGCTCCCGCCGAGGGCAATAGCACCGTCTCCCGCGCATCAAGCCTGGTCGTCGCCGACGACCTTATCGACTGGTCCTGCACCATCATCTCCGGAAGCATAGTCGAGCCAACCCTCATCTTCATGTCGCACCTGCGGCTCTCGCCAACCTTGAGCCTTACCTCCACCTTGTCCTCCTCGTATCCGACAAACGAAAACACCACACTAATCAAAGTGTCGGCTGGCAGCCTCAAACTGTAGTTGCCACGCTGGTCGGAGACAACACCGTAAGGAGTGCCCTGCACCGCCACGTTGACAAACTCAATGGCCCGCCCATCATCATCAGTGACCCTCCCATACAAAACGCCCTCCTTCTTTTGTCCAAAAACAAAAGCCGGAAGAAGAATTAATATGAAAAACAGCAACCTTCTCATCATGTTTCCGTCATTTCGAGCCTGTCATTCCCGTCATTTCGAGCCTGTCATTCCCGTCATTTCGAGCCTGTTATTCCCGTCATTTCGAGCCTGTCGAGAAATCTACAGCAACCGAGTGTTCCTGGACATTTGTTTGTCGTAGATTTATTCACCGGAGGTGAATGCTTTCGCTTCGCTCAGGTCTCCACTCCCTTCGGTCGGTCGAAATGACAACTATTGATAACGTTTGTTTTGAGTTTTTATTATAAAAAAAAGCCGCCTTGATGCAGACGGCTTCTTTTTAATAGTCATATCTTACCAGCGGTTGAGGTTACCATCTTTAGCTGCGTCAACCATTGCCTGATAAACGCCTTTCTTGTCGATGGTGCGCAGACCTGCCGCGGAAACCTTCAAAACCACCCATTTATCCCACTCCGGAACATAAAATCTCTTGATTTTCAAGTTAGGCTTGAATTTTCTCTTGGTCTTTCTGTTTGAATGTGAAACATTGTTTCCACTGATGACCTTCTTACCTGTAATCTGACAAACTCTTGACATTTTTCTATTTATTTTATTGTTCTTACCTCTTTTTACAAAACGGAGTGCAAAAATACAACTTTTTTTAATACGAAAAACTTTTTTTAAAAATTAATTATTTTTTGTCGCCCGATGGCAAGCAATCTCAAATAAAATTTCCGTGTTTTCCGCAATTGCTGCGTGAAAATTTGTATTTTTGCGAGTTGAAAATTTAAAAAAGATGAAGATTCCAATGGTTGACCTTGTAGGTCAATACAACAAAATCAAGACGGAAGTTGACGCTTCCATCCAGCAGGTTTTATCGACAGGCGGCTTTATCGGCGGCCCTTTCGTCCAGAAGTTCCAAGAAGATTTACAGAAGTATCTCGATGTCAAGCATGTTATTCCTTGCGCCAACGGCACCGATGCCTTACAGGTTGCCATGATGGGGCTTGGTCTTAAACCCGGCGACGAGGTCATCACCACATCGTTCACTTTCATCGCCACGGCGGAGGTAGTCGCGCTGCTACGTCTCACCCCGGTTTTGGTTGATGTCGATATGGAGACTTACTGCATTGACCCTGAAGCCGTTGAGCGAGCCATCACCCCTCGCACCAAGGCCATAGTGCCTGTGCATCTTTTTGGACAGTGCGCCAACATGGACGCAATCATGGATATAGCAAAACGACATAATCTGTATGTCGTTGAAGACAACGCCCAGGCTATCGGAGCCCACTACACATTCAATGACGGCACTGTGAAAAAGTCCGGAACCATAGGAAACATCGGCTGCACCTCGTTCTTCCCTTCAAAGAACCTTGGCTGCTATGGCGACGGTGGAGCCATCTTCACCGACGACGACGCTCTCGCCGATATGATGAGAGTGGTCGTCAATCATGGAATGAAGACTCGTTATTATCATGATTATGTAGGGGTTAACTCACGCCTCGATGCCATCCAAGCCGCAGTCCTCGGCATCAAGTTGAAGCATCTTGACGAATATATCAAGGCACGTCAGTATGCAGCCGCGTATTATGAGAAGGCTTTCGCCCAAACCGACAAGATTGTCACCCCGATGACAGCACCTTACACCGACCATGTCTATCATCAATATGTGGTGGTGCTCAAGGATTTAGACCGCGACAAACTCATGGAGCATCTGCAATCGAAAGGCATCGCCTGTGCCATTTACTACCCGGTGGCGCTTCACATGCAGAAAGCTTACGCCGACCCGCGCTACAAAAAAGGCGACTTCCCGGTATGCGAGTATCTCTGCGAGCACGTGATGGCTCTTCCTATCCACACCGAGTTCACCGATGAGCAACTGAACTATGTGACCGAGGCAGTGCTGGAGATGTGTTGAGATTATACGGTGCGATAAACGGCATAATAACAAAAACAGTTGGCATACAACTTCCTTTATGAAGTTTTGCCAACTGTTTTTGTTAAACCTTATTTATTACTCTTTAGATAAGATGTAATCAGAAGAACAAAATCCCGTTGTTGTCAACCTTGGCGCTCTCAAACAAAGCGTTGTATGCTCCGTTGACGATGCTGTTGGTGAACTGGGATTTCTTTTCACGTTGGAACGCGGCAAAATCTGTCGTGTTTGCAGGCGTGGTCTTGGTGACTTTCAAAATCGCGAATGCGTTGCCGCCTTCGATAGGCGCTGAATAAACGCCCTCCTTAATACCGAGTGCCGTGCCGCCGATTTTCTCCTCTACACCTAAACTGCCAAAACCACGACCGTCGTAGGAGATGTCGTCAACATTGATAAACTCGCCGCCGAGCTCGTCTATCATCTTCTGATAATCGTTGCCGTATGCCTTGACCTTTTCTGCAATCATCTTGCCTTTCTTCTCTTTCATGATCTGTGTTGCGCGAGTGTCAACAATATCTTCGTATGGTGCATAGCCTTCATGGACAATCTTTGTCAAAACCGCCACCACGTACATGTTCTCATAAGGGAACACTTTCGAGATGTCGCCCACTTTCACGTCATCGCTGAATGTCCAACGGACGAGGTCGCGTGCACTGCCGATGCCAGGGATGCTGCTTGTGGTCTTTCTAATCGACTGGTTAGTGCGCTTGTTGAGACCCAATGTCTCTATCGCATTGTCGAACTGCTCCGCAGTCTTGTTTTCTGTGACGAACTTGTTCATCTCCGCGAACACCTCTCTGTCAGTGTCGGTGCTGGCTGTAATTTCGCGTTTCACAATGGCGACCTGAGCCCACAATGTGTCGTTGCGTTTCTCCTTGCCAAGGATTCTCGCCGCGTTGTAAGAGCCTTCATATTCGTAAGGTCCATAAACGAAACCAACCTCGTTCTTCGCTATAACATCTTCAAGTTCAACGTCGAAATCGGTGACTTTCTTCCATGTGCCGTCAAACGGAGCGTCAGTATCCGAGTTGTAGTTGACAAAACTTGCCACATTATCGGTTTTCTCGAACTCGTCTGTGAGGTCCTCGATGAATTTCTTTGCCGCTTGCTTATCAGCCGCTGACGGCTTCACCTCGAAAATAACATAGTCGATGCCGCGCATTGCGTCTGTAGGGTATTTCTTCATGTTGTTCTTGTAGAACTCTTTCTTGTCGTTCTCTGTAACAACCACCGTCGAATCAGGGATAGAGACATAACGCACCGCGTACACATCAGCCGATCTCTTGAGATTCTTGTTGTCGTTGTAACGGTCAGCCAATTTCTTGGGCAAATAGAAACCATGCTTCAGAAGGCTTTGGTATTTCTCGCCCACTCTCTCTTCAATAATGAAGTTCTCGAAGTTGAGCCACATCTCCTGCGCCTCCGGTGTCATATCGCCGAAACTCGCGATTGTTTGAGCGACAGCTTCTTTGTTGAACTTGCCGTTGGCGTCGCTGAAGTTCTGGATTACATACTGGTTGGGATTTTCACCGAGGAAAAGGTCTGTCACCTCGTCTTTCGCAACTGTGAGACCGAGGGTCTTGTATTCTTTATTCATGATGATTTGTCTAATCATATCATCAAGAACTTGTCTGCGCAGACTGAATTCGTCATCTCGTGTGAGACCACCGCGCATGTTTTTCTGATAAGTGATAATCTGCTGGGCTCTGTTTTCAAAATCCTTGTATGTGATTTTTTCACCATTTACGACTGCCACATCATTGTTTCTGTTTCCGCTTGGTGTCTTCATCAAGTCGCCTAAAACAAACGCCAAAAGAGCCACACCTATGATAATCACTAAAATACCATAATGCTGTCTGATTTTTCCAATTGCTGCCATAGTTTTATTTTATTTACTTATTTTTTCATGTTGATTTTAAGCCTGCAAATTTACAAAAAATGTCAATACGATTAACATTTTTGTTAAAATAATGCTAAATCATTGATTGTTTTTGATTTCCACCTCTTCCAACTTGGTTTCTGATGCCTTGATAATCTTGAAAAGATAGTCTCCGATGGCGATTTCCTCGCCTGTTTGAGGAATACTTTCGTGATAATGAATGATATAACCCGCCAGGGTCTCATAGTCGTCTGACTCCGGGAAATTGTATTTGTAAGTCTTGTTAAGATAGTCTATTTCAAGTCTCGCGGAGAAAATCCTGTCATTTTCGTTGATGGTTTTTTCGATGTCGTCTTCTTCGTCATATTCGTCCTCAATCTCTCCGAAAATCTCCTCCACGAGGTCTTCCGTAGTGATGATGCCCGCCGTGCCTCCGAACTCGTCAACCACCACCGCGATGCTCTGGTGTTTCTTCGACAGCCTTTGCAGTAAATCTTGCGCCCCATAAGTCTCGGGGTAAAACTCAATCTGACGCACTTTTTTCTTGATACTGCCACCCACATGTAGCAAATCGTTGATGTGGATATATCCTACAATATTATCGATATTGTCTTCATATACAATGATTTTAGAGTGTTTTGTCTCTTCGAAAACGCTCTTCACCTCTTCCATGCTCTCGTTTATCTCCACCGCCTGAATCTCATTTCTCGGTCGCATACATTCACGAAGCTTGACTGTCTGAAAATCAATGGCGTTCTGAACAAGTTCTATGCCTTGCTGAATGTCGGCGTTTTCCTCGTCGGGATCAGCGTATTCTTTGAGATAATCGTTCAAATCGACAGTACTCAACTTGTAATCTTCGGGAGCGATTTTCATCCTAAAGATATATCTGATGATAAGCTCGGAAAGTCCTATATATATGAAAATCAACGGATAAAGGACGATATACAAAATCATCATCGGAAGAGCCATTGTCTTCATCAAACCATTCGGATTGATACGGCAGAGAGCCTTTGGAATAAATTCCGCCACTAAAAGCACAAGAAGCGTCGAAATGATACTTTGGCAAATCAAAATCGAGAACTCATTGGTGATTATGTCTGGCAATACTCTGATAATCAACGGTTCAAGCAATTTCGCCATTGCGATGCCATAAACCACATTGGCTATATTGTTGCCAAGCAGTATGCAGCCCATAAACTGCGACTGGTGTTTCACGAAATGGTTGATGAGCTTTGCCGAGAATCTTTTTTTCTTGAGGTCAAGCTCAAGCTTCAGTCTGTTAGAACTGATGAAAGAGATTTCGACACCTGAAAAAAGCGCCGATGCGACAAGTGATATTATGACAACAATCCAACTATTCATCTTCGTATAATTCCAGGGTTGCTCTGATACCGAAAATCTCGCGTCGAGAGAAGTTCTCGTTGGCAGTCAAACTGTCGCCGAAAATAATCCTGTCGGAGCTTGCGATTTTCACAAGACTGCTTGTATATATTTTCTTTTTCTTCTGGTTCCAGTATAGAGTTTCCGTTTCCAGAACTTCTTTTGTTTTCAAGTTTTTCACCACCACGTTGTGTTTGGCGACGATGAGTTCTTTTTTTTCGTAATTAACACCGTAATCGCCACGTATCATTGACGATGGAGCGGTGTCGCCCTCATACATGTAAGCGACAAACCCTTTGGGAAACTCAAGCATTGCACTGTCCGGGTCGTCGATTGTGCGCATGACTGGAGCGATGAGTTTCGCCACCATCATGCCCGAATCGCTTCTCTCGATAACAACATCGTAAGCCATCAAGCCGGAAATAGTGTCGTTATAGACAAACTGCTTTACCTTCTCCATCGAGTTTTCACAAGAAAACAACATCATAACAAGATGTGCTATGATGTTGATTTCCAGTAATATATGTATCAATCTTTTCAATGATTCGAAAATCTTGCCTTTGTTGTTTCGTTAATCCAGCAGCCCACTTGATATTCGTCGCCTTCAAACACATTGTAGAAGAACGCGTCTTCACTGGTCGGGAACATCTTCGAGTAGTCTCTAATCATCTCGTTGGCTTTCGCCGCCATAGAAGTATCGACGTCCTTGGCTTTTTGGAACTTGTCAACAGCCGCCCACAACACTGCTTTGGCATGCAATGGGTTCTCGTTGCAGGTCTTGCTGCTTGATGCATAGAGATAACCGATAATCATGTAGGGCTCTCCGTCTGTCTTGTCGAGTTCGATGGCTTTTTTCGCATAAACGCGACCTTGTTCGCCATTACCTTCCTTGAGCATGATTTGTGCGAGGTATTTATAAGCCTGCTGCGCCGACTTGGTATCCGATGATTTTGTGGCTTCCACGAGGTAACTCACGGCCTTGCTGTATTCCTGGTCGGCAAGGTATCTCTTGCCTATGAAGTAAGCCGACTCCGGCGATGGGTTGAGTTTATGCAACTTGATTGCCACTGCGAGGTAGAGGTCGGTCTTGTCGCAGTTTCTTGCAGAGAGAACCGTTGCTATCTTGTTGAGAAGCTCCACATTGTCGGGGTCCGCGTCGAACTTTTTCTGATAGATACGGACGAGGTCTTCGCAATTGGCGTATGGCTGAACACCGCCTTCGAGATTGCCTTTCGTTGCGGTGTAACTATTTAAAAGCTTCTCGTTACCTGCTTCGGTGTATTTCTTTATGTTGAAATCAACGATGTCCATAAGACGACTGTATTCATCGATAATCAGTGCTTCGTCGAGTTTTCCCGCCTTGACCATGTTGATAGTCGTTGAGAAATAGCCATCTATAAACGCATAGTTGCTGTTGTTTCCGTCAATTTCGATAGCGTCTTTCAGAGCGTTGTAAGCCTGTTCCATACGTGATGGGAAACCCATGAGGTCAAGACCCATACGTCCTTTGATGTTGCCCACCTGGTTGCCTGCTTTATTCTTTGGGAAATGCTCAACACGTGTCTCATAGACCATGACGAGAGTGTCAATGTATTTTTCTTTGAGAGTTTCGTCCTTGGCACCTCTGATGAGAGCGTTATTCACGATTTTTGTTCCGTCAATCAGCGTTCTCTCCTTGTAGCCTGGACAATTGATGAAAACTCTTCTCCATGCCGAAATCATTACCGGATTGGCACTTGATACTTTCCCGTCCCATTGTTTGAATGCCTCTCTATAGACAGAGATGTCGGCATCACATTTCGAGTTTTGTGAAAATGCAATTGATGACATGCATAAAATTGCTCCGAGGAATAAAATCTTTCTAAACTTCATTTTTTTAATATTTTACAATTACTTATATCTTCGCTTTGCAAACCATCGGTCGTGCAACGACAATCCCAATGAAATGTTGAAGTATGACTCTGCGACAAGACCGTGTTCCGTTGTTCCCATCTTGCCCAGCTCAAATGCCAAATTAATCATTGTCATGGCACGCGGGACTGGCAATCCCACACCAAACGACACACCATATTTATTAATGGACGTCCCGTAAATGTTGAAATACGTCTGCTCGTAACGGAATCCCGCTCGATATGTCAATTTGCGGAAATAGTTGGAGACACTGGTGCTATATGGCGTATAACAACCTCCGACCGCTATGTTCCATGAGTCTTGAAGCGAATCGTTCACATGGTTGACACGAAACGCCGACCAGTTATTCCAATTGAAGTCGATGCCAACGAGCCAGCGTTCGCCTTTTTGTAAAGCGACACCGGCACCTATGCCTTGTGGATATTTCACGGCTATGCTTTCATTTTTTTTATATAAGATGGTATCGACCGGCTTTTCAATAAACGAGCCGTAACCTTTGAACATGGTGCGTATGAAAGCGTCGCGGTGAGCTGTCATATTAGCCGGCAAGGAATATGTGACACCGAAAGCAAGTTGATAATCGTTTTTAAACTGATGCTTGAAGATAACACCTAAATCAAAGGTCAAGTCGGTGAACCTCAAGTTGTTAGTGCGCCGCTCGTTGTGGAAATAAACAAAATCGGGGAAATACAATGTTGTCTCATCTATGATATTTCCGAAGATGTAATTCATTTTGAAACCGAGAGACAGGCTTTTGCCGAGTTTGAAACCATTGGCCCAATATGCCTTGTTGAGACCTCCGGAACCTTTATAGTCAATGCTATAAGGATAATTATGGGCCCATGTGTAATCAGCCTTGGAAGTGTAGGCGCGGCTGCTGTATGGCGCTATTCCAAAACCCATTTTCAACCATTTCGTCACGCCGAAGCCTATGTCAAAGTAGTCGAAAGAGGCGTTGGAGCCTTTTTCTGTAACGTCGGTGGTTCTGTATGTCACGTATTTCATAAAGAATCCGGCGTCGAACAAAAACGTCAGAGAGTCGATTTCGGCATAGGATGCCGGGTTGGAATTATTAAGTAAGTATTTGTCGTTTAATGCGTTACAGATGCCGCCCATGCCTTGCACGATGGTGTTGTTCCTGCCATGGTTTATCGAACCAAGTCCGAATCTCGAATATGGAGAAGAGATGTCGGATTGAGCAAAAACAGCGCAAGTCGTCATGAAAATCACGACAACTGAAAATAGCAGTTTTTGTAACTTATTGATTGTCATTATATTCCAAAATCAATCTTAAGCCGTTAAACATAAAATTTGGACTTGCAAAAGTACAAAAATCTAACTTATTTTGCAAGAAAATATTGTCTCCTCCTGATATAAAAACATTTAATTCATTGAATTTCAATGAATAAAGATTGATAAATTCTTTTATTTCGTTTAAAATTCCGAGTTGCACCCCGCTCTGCAGACATTCAACTGTGTCGTTGCAAACGATTTTTGGTTCGTCGCACATAGTCTCGCAAATTGGCAACAGGGCGGTATGCTCGTGCATCGCTTTGAATCTCAATCTCATTCCGGGGCTTATAGGTCCCGCAAGATGTTTGTCGTCATCGGTGAGAATATCGTAGGTTATACATGTGCCCACGTCGATGACGAGATTGTTTTGGTGAGGTTTTTCGGCGAATGCGGCCGCCACCAACGCAAGACGGTCGGCTCCTATCCTCGATTGCTCTTTGTAAGTTAGGGTAAAAGGCAGTTTTGTCTTACTTGACAGCACTGTCATATCGACATTTTTTAATTGTGCAAGGCATTCGTCAACAAAGCCTCCTACCGATGAGATGATACCTTTATTAATATCAGGATGCTGTCGCAAAAGCATGGTCAAATCATCGTCAAGAGGATTGAAAACGTCGGTTTTCACGATGCTTTTGCCATGAAACAGTGCGTATTTAGCTTTTGTATTGCCGATATCTATGGTGAGAGTGTTCATTATGATGAGATTCAGGGTGCAAAGATAGTAAATTATCAGACAGATTTAACAGATATTATTCTTTTAAGGGGGTTAAGGCGTTAAGGGCATTAAGGGGGTTAAGGGCATTAAGGCGTTAAGGGCATTAAGGCGTTAAGGGCATTAAGGCGTTAAGGGCGTTAAGGGCATTAAGGGCGTTAAGGCGTTAAGGGCGTTAAGGGCGTTAAGGCGTTAAGGGCGTTAAGGGCGTTAAGGGCGTTAAGGCGTTAAGGGCGTTAAGGGCGTTAAGGGCATTAAGGGCATTAAGGGCGTTTAGGGCTACGGTTTAATCGGTCTGAAAATCGTCTTGTCAAAAAAAATTAAAAAAATGTTGGTGGTGTTAAAAAATGTTGTATTTTTGCAGCGCAAAACTGATGGGGTACCATAGCTCAGTTGGTAGAGCAACGGACTGAAAATCCGTGTGTCGCTGGTTCAACTCCCGCTGGTACCACGCAAAGAGATACAAACGTATCTCTTTTTTTTATGTTTAATGCCAAAACCCTTTGAAAATCAGTATTTTCCGCCCCTTTTGTTATAACTAAACAAAAACAATAAATATAGTTGTTTATAAAAATTTTGTCACCCTTTTTGACACCCCAAAATAAACAAGCAAAATTATAACAAATTTTATTTATTGCGTTGATAATCAATTAAACACACTACAAAATAATATTATCAATATCGAATAAATAAAAAATTGTGTCACCCCAAAATGAAAATTTTTAAAAAAATATACAAACGTATTATAAAAATGTATAATTTTGCAGACGCAATGACAATACAAATAAAATGGGAAAAATTATTTACACGTTAGTTTATAACAGAAAAGCAAAATTATTAAAAGACGGCACAGCCCCGATACATATCAGAGCGTATTTGAACGGCGAAAGAAAATATTTTGCAACCGAAATAAAATTGCATCCCGACCAGTGGGACACAAAAAAAATGCGTGTAAAATCAAACGTTGCGAATTACATTCAGATAAATAAGTATTTGCGTGACGAAATCGACAAACTTGAAAAAAAAGAGTTTGAAATATTAAACAACAAAGGCGATGTGACGTTAACTGATATTTGCAACGTTTCAAAATCCGAAAAAAACAAGTTTGATTTTTTGAAGTTTTATTTTGATTTTTACACGAAAAACAAAAAAATAGAACCTGCAACAAAAAAGGCATACGGCACAGTTTACAACCACTTGAACGAATGGCAAAAAGGACACATACCCTTTGAAAATATAACGTTTAAGTTTTTGAAAGAGTTTGAAAACTATTGTTTAAACAAGGGAATAAATCAAAACACAACAGGCAAATATTTAAAAACAATCAGGGCGATAGTGAACGCAGCAATAAATTACGGATATATGACGCTCGACAAATACCCATTTAGAGGATTTAGAATTAAAAGCGTAAACGGACATAGAGAATATTTGACACCGCAGGAAATTGAAAAGATTGAAAGCCTTGACGGACTGAACCCGACACACCAAAAAATTAAAGATATGTATTTGTTTGCTGTTTATACTGGTTTAAGGTTTTCGGACGTAATCCGAATAAATATAAAACACATACAAGATATTGACGGCAAAAAATATTTATCGTTGCCATATATGAAAAAGACTGGCGAACCTTTGCGAATACCAATATTTTTGCTATTTAATGGAAAAGCCGTTGAACTACTGGAAAAATACACCGATAAGGATTATTTTTTCGATGACTACACCGCCCAATATGTAAACAGAGAATTAAAGAAACTTGCAGAACTGGCAGGAATTGAAAAGCCTATTACATTTAAATCCGCAAGGCACACAACAGCAACATTTTTATTATACAAAGGCGTTTCGCTGTCTGTTATTCAAAAGATTTTAGGACACACGAAAATAAGCACGACACAGATTTACGCAAAAGTTATGGACTTGACAATAGAAAACGAACTTAAAAGCGTGTTTAATTAAAAAATACTATCATATAAAAATAATTTAATATCTTTGCAGTCGGAAATAATAAACATATAAATACATGGCACGAACTTACAAAATAAGTGTAGCATATTATTTAAATAAAAGATTTAAACCCATTATCGACACCAAAGGCGTTGAAAAGTACCCGCTTTATTATTATATTACAATACGCAGACGGACAATAAACAAGCCTTTTGATATTGGCAACGAAAAAGAAGAGCCACTTTATTTATCAGAAAAAGAATTTGACCGATTTAATAAAAGCGTATCAGCGCAAAACGCAAGCACGACAATAATAAAAATTTGCGAAATCTTTATTAAAGACCACGAAAACAACAATATAAACAAAACATTAAAACTCATTGCGAAACGTGGTTTTAATTCAAAGGACGAATTTACAAACGCCCTTAATAGTTACATTGCTTTTTACAGCCAACAAATAGCGGACTTGTTAGCCGAATACTCCAAACAAATAACATGTAATGAGTTAGCCGAAACACTAAAACGCAATTTAGAATTTTCAGCCGTGACCGACAACACGATTAAAACCATTGCAACAAACATACTGGAAACAATAAACGGAGAGCCAGCCCCCAACAATATAAAGGCAATAAGCCAAAACATTGACGGCACAGCACTGGCAATTTATTATTTTTCAGAGGTTTTGCAGATTTATGACGGAATAACACCGATGTTTTATTTATATGAATGGCAAAACCCCGAAGTAAAAACGGCAATAATCAATAAAATATTGACAGATAAAACGATAGAAAAACAAACACACGCAAAACAGCGTTTAAACTTGACACGCCCGAACATTGAAAAAATATTGTTGCCAGTACTGGACGAGATATTATCACCGCAATATCAATTAAACGAGCGTTTGAAACATTAGTTATATATATTTATAAAATAGTGTAAAGGCGTTTAAATACTTGAACGCCTTTAATTAACAGCAAAAAGTATAAAAATAAAATATAAATTTTAATACATTGTAAAAAAACTTTTGTATTTTTGCAAAAATTTTTCAAACACAATAACAATGAATAACGAAAAAGAAAACACCGAAAAAGTGGCGATTGCAGCGGTAGGATTGCCGTTGAGCCAGTGGAACGAGTTGATTAACAAAATCGACAAAATGGACGAAAAACTCGCAAAAATGACACAGGAAAAAGCGGACGAAGTTATTAACGTTGAGAAAGCAGCGGAAATTTTAAGATGCAGCCGATTGACGATTTATAATTTCATCAAACGTGGAAAACTGAAAGCGTTGAAAGTTGGCAAATTGTTTTACATTAAAAAAGGGGATGTCGAAGCGTTGATATAATATGCTTGATAAAATGACTTTTAAAGTAAATATCAGCCTTGACAATGCAGGGGAAAACCGCCTTATTAGATGCACGAAAGGGAATGACGTTTATTTTGTTTCACCAGATGAAAGCAATTTTACTGGTATTAAAATAAAATTAAACGGCAATAAACTGGCAGTAAAAGGCAGTTTGCATAAATATTATTCGTTGCTGACTACTGGAAAATTGGAAAATTGCGGACGCTTTACGATGTCGGAGGCTAAAACCGCAATAGCCTATTTATTTGGCAGGATTGGCGCAAACCTTGAAAACGCTGTTATTAACTCATACGAAATCGGTTTAAATCTGACAACGGCAGAACCGCCCCTCGACTATATTAACGCAATAGAACTGGCAGGACACGGAACAAAACGCCGACGCAAATTATATGAAGATGTGCGTTTTGAATTGAACCGACAAAAGACCTCGACACGCAAAAGGAACATAAAAGTAATTTTTAAGATTTACGACAAAGGTTTTGAAATGGCAGACCGAAAACGGCAGGACAAAACCGACACCCCGAAAATTTTAAGACTTGAAACGATGTACAAACGTGTCAATGATAATGCAGTTGATTTTTTTGAAGCGTCAAACCTGCAAAAAATAGCGAGCCAGTTTTTTGAGGACTGGCACGCAGCCGTATTTAAAACGGATAAGGCGGATTTTGTTGTAATTGCCCCACAAGGCACGAAAACCAGTATAATTGACAAGGCACGGCGTATAATGACACTTGGCAGGGATGAATTTTTAAAGGATGCGGAACGGAAACGCAGAGCCAACGAAATAACACCCAAACAATACAGAAACTTGAAAGTTTTTTTAAACAACTGGGACAATATAAAGAGCCGTTTTAGATTTGCACCGCCCCCACTGGAAACAGAATTTAAAAACAAGTTGCAAACGGAATATTTAAACGTAAAATATTGATAATCAATGAAAAAGCGAAAAATAAAAACAAGATGCCCGTTGGGGCACACTTTTAAAACATATACTATCATTGAAAATCAACGAGTTAGGCAAACCGATTATAACAAAATATAACTATGAGTATTAAAATTATAACAAACGTGGACGCTATATATACGCCCATACTCAACAGATAACTTGTCCTACACATTCTAACAGAATGATAGGAAACAAAACAACAAAGATTTTAAAAAATGGCGGAACGATACAAAAGCACAAAACAGCGAATTAAGGAAATACAAAAAATCGTGATGGAAAATTACGAAGTCGGAGACCAAAAAAAATGCTATAAGGCAATTTGGCGACGTATCATATACCCACGTTATAAAATTTGCTACGATACAATGTTAGATTATTTGGCGGTTAAAAAATCAGAACTGAATGAGTAAGCAAAAGAACACACGGAAACAAGGCAGGGAAATACTGGCACAAACCATTTACAACGAAACAAAGTTGTATTACGAAAACGGCAACCAGTCAAAATTATACGCAGCTGTTTGGCGTAAGGTTATAAAAAAGAAATACGGATTTTGTTACAAAACCTACCTGCAATATATAAAACTGGCTAAACGGATGAACGGCGAAAGCGTAATTTTGTATTCAAAAGATATAAACGACTGAACAAAAAAAGCCGAACCAGTCCAGTTGTACGGATTTAACGAAAATAAGGCAAAATACAAGCAAAATAAACCTTGATATAAAAAAACACCCTAAAAGATGAGAAAACACGGATTTAAGAGGGTGGTGACCCACAGCCGACACCACGAACCCACAAAAAACGCCTAAAAATGACCGATGCACCACAACGCACAAGGTTTTGTGACAAAAAAATTTTACTGGGGGGGATTGTAAGCGGATTTGCACAAAAACCCCCTTAACGCAACCCCTTAAAAAACCGCCTAAAAAGTTGAATTTGATTTGATTAAGATTGCATAAAATTTGGATAATAACAAAAACCCCCTTAACGATAAATTTTGAGATATGAAAAAAAGCACAACCACAACCCCGAAACAGACACGGCAACACTACACAGCCGACACAAAAGCAGAAGCGAGAGCCTTATATTTGAGAGGTTTACGAATTGAGGAAATTGGCAAATTTCTGAACATACCAAAAAAGACCCTCGAAAAATGGCAGACCGCCGACCGCTGGACGGACTACAAAACGGAAACAACTGAAAAGGAAAAAAGAGCCTACGAACTGCGCAAGGCAGGAAAAAGCGCAAACGAAATAGCGCACTTGTTTAACACACACAAACAAACTATTTACAAGTGGATAAGAAAATATAAAAATAGCAATGGAACGCACCAAAATTGACAAAATCGGACTTAAAACCGCTTTACGCTGTTATAACAGACTATCAGAAAAAGCGAAACCGCAAATAAATGATTTTTTGATAAAATCAGCAGTTGCGGAAATGGCACGCAAACGCCGATTTATTGAGCGTTGCAAAAGCAGGGATATAAAATTATTTGCCTACTGGCTTGGAAACACCGAAATAAACACACCGACACTGGCGGACACTGCAAAACATTTTAATTTGCCGTTGCCCTATGTTCAAAATATCATTGCGCAATATATAAACGCCTTGACCGCTGAAATATGCACCGACTTACAAAACGGCGATTTAAAATTATTGCCGTATTTGGAAACGAAAAAGCAGCGGAGAATTAAAGAAACGGCAATTTTACACCAGTATGGATTAAAACGCCCAACGCCTTTGAAATTGCCCCAGTCGGTTTTAAAAGGTTTTGAAAATGCAGGGATAACGCCCCCGAAATGTCCCAAACACAAAACAAAAACCAGTCGGACGGCAAAATTATATTACTGGCTCAATGAGTGTTTAAAAAGTGTTCAACAATGTATTTTCAACGCTCCACATATTGAACGCTCCACACTTGACAAGCTGGAAACAACGATAAAAAACGAAATGGATTTAACGAAATTGATTAAAAATGAATAATATCAACTTTAAAACGAACTGGAACAAGAAATTAAATTGCAAGTGTTTCACCTCAATACGCTTGCACAATCCGCAAAAATGTTTTATTAGTGAGGTTTTTGCGGTTATTCTAAATAATCGTGTAATCGGTTACGCCAAATTAAGGCAGGTTAAAACAATCGGAATAAATGAAATTACCGATTATATGGCAATGCTTGACACTGGCTACAATGCAGCGAAAACACGTGAAATTATTTATCAGATGTACAAACACAAGGCAATAAACTGGAAAACGCAAAAATTAGATTATTGTCTTTTTGAGTACGAAAACCCACAAACCGAAATAAATTTGTTTCTATGACAACGCAGGAAATAAAAAACGACCTCGCACAACTGGCAGACCTCGCACAACTGGCACGCAAAAACGATTTGCTTTTTTTCGGTTAGTTTAGGCGTTGCCCTCGACACGCTGAAAAAGTACGAACCGCAAACCGACCCAGTTTGTAATATGCTGTTTGTTGCACGCAAAACAATAGAACTGGCTTTAATCGGTTTTTTCCCACAATCCGCAGCACTTGAAAGCGTGAAAAAAATATTTAACGCCTGCACGGAATTAGTGAAAAAAACGTGTAAAAGTACTAAACGGAATTGAAACAACATTGATAGTCAATAATTTAGGCGGTAGGGGTGACAAAAAAGGTGACACACCGCCCGAAAAATCGGAAAAAATGAAAAAAATAACACCAGTTTTGAAAACGAAAATAAAAACGAAGCTGAAAATAAAACAAAGCAAATATTTTGTTTGTTGAACGCAGACCGACACAAACGGACAAACACCCCGAAAACGGCAAAATTAGCCGTTTTGGGACACGAACCCCCGAAAAGATGTATAATTTATCATCGGAACGGAGAAAAGGCGTAAAAACGTATTAAAATAGCGTCTGAAAAATATTGCAAAACGTTGATATTTTGCAAAAACCGACCGAAAAAGCAAAAAAATAACGTCTGCAAATAATTGAATATCAGCGCAAAACGAAAAAATAAGAGTAAAAAACGAAAAAAAATGTTTACACAAAAATTTTTTATGTACTTTTGTAGTGTCTAAATACAAAAAACAAAGCGACCGAAATATATTGTTTAATATATAGCGATGCGCACCCCCATTTAATAGCCGTAATAACTATTAAAAACCTTGTTTTTTGGGTTTAGACAGTGGGAAAGGCGCACCGCTTTTAATTTGCGCCCAAATGTCTAAATACAAAAAATATGTCACAATCAAAAAACACCCGACCGAACCAACCCGACAACTTGAACCTTGAACCGCTGGCGGAATTATTAACGCAGTGGATTAACCCCGAAAAACTCGCAGCGATAGTTGATGAAATTTTGTTTGACTATATCAAAGCGGTTATTTCTGGCTCGTCTGAAATAATCCCAAGCGAAATAGAAAACAATAATATTTATTGGGTACACGAATTGCGCAACGCTATTTGGCAGACCACACACCCCGAAAACGACTAAACCCCGAACCGATGAAACAGACAATCAACGGAAACAGCAACGCACAAATAAAGTGTATAAAATGCAACGTATTGAAACTTTACATAAATTTTGAACCTAATTAGAAGTCGAAAAAAAATATTATATTTTTTGCGTCCGTTACTCCTACACGGACGTTTTTATATTTGATTTTTTGCGTCCGTCACTCCAACACGGACGTTTTTTGTTTATTATTGCGGACGCTCCACGTGTCGGACTGGCAGCAATCAGAGGAGCGAAACCCGATGCCGTGAGTTTGCTCGATGCTGGACGCTCGACCGCTGGAATGCTGGCACGCCTTGACCAGTTCCACGCCTTGAAACCCTTGAAAAAGTGTTTAAACAGCGTTTAATAATATAAGGGTGAAAAAGTATAAAAATAATTTACTTTATTTTGTTGAGCGTATCAAAAAAAATCGTTTCTTTGCATCAAAATATATATAAATCAATGAGTTATAATTTTGGTACATTTTTGACACCCTTTTTAAAAAATCGTTTGCAAGGCGTTGAAAATCAGTATTTTACAAAATTATTTCTATTTCCGCTGGTACCACGGAGTAAAAAAAAGCCAACTTGTTAAAAATCAACGAGTTAGCTTTTTTTAATTTCGTATTTTTGTCCCCCGATTGTCCCCCAAATTCCAAAAGCTCAGAATTATTGTCCCCCTATAATGTACCCCAGAATTGAGAGCATGAGTTAATGTGAAAAATGAGTAGTTTTGCAGGGGATAAAAAACGTTAGGGAAAATGACGACAAAACGAAGGAAATTCACGAACAAATTCAAGGCGATGGTTGCCTTGGCCGCGATAAGGGAGCAAAAGACACTGGCCGAGCTGTCGAAGGAGTTCGAGGTAAGCCCCAACCAGATATCACAGTGGAA